>Ga0157368_1000138_pt1 | contig 34734 bp, 35 predicted proteins | sample AttbisABBM3_FD_113146 | JGI IMG/M metagenome (GOLD analysis project Ga0157368, IMG submission 113146) | Fungus gardens microbial communities from leaf cutter ant in Botucatu, State of São Paulo, Brazil - Atta bisphaerica ABBM3 | ecosystem: Host-associated > Fungi > Mycelium > Unclassified ... | reverse complement strand
GTTACAATTAGCCATTTTTAAGAATCGCAAATTTGTACTATATTTGTATAGCTTCTTAGTTTATCAAGCTGTTTTGCTAGGGTTCTCGTTTATCTTACCTAACTATTTACAATTAGGATTACATGTTAGTGCGACAGCAGCAGGGTTATTTATGTTTCCAGGTGCAGTGATTGGTGCAATATTGGCGCCTATATCAGGTCGTGTGCTTGATAAAGTCGGACCGAAATGGCCCATTTTAGGTGGATTAATTTTGGCAGCAGGTGCTTTAATTGGTATTGCAAATTTATTCCCCCATTTAAGCTACTTACAACTAATGATTGGACACATGTTTATGATGACTGGACTGGGATTTTCTTACGCAAACTTGATGACAGTTACGCTAAGTGCCCTACCAGCTGAGGAACATACCGATGGGAACAGTGTTATTAACACGATTCAACAATTTGTTGGTGCTAGCGCAACAGCTGTTGTAGCACAAATATTTGGTAGTACTGTGCAGGCGCACCCAATTTCTGGGGTGGCAAGTGGATCAAATCGAGGTGTTTGGTTACTAGCCATTTTGGCATTTATTTCAGTGATTGTATTCATTATTAATCAAAACAACTGGAAAAAGTGATATCAAAATGGTTTCATGTTATGATGCTTGTATAAGATACAGCTATTAGTAGGGGGAACCATGATGACACAGAATAAATTAGATTACCCAATTATTTTAGCAGCAGTGGATGATTCAGAATTGGGGCAATTAACATTAGCAAATGCCATTCATCAAGCGCTTGAGGATGATGCAGTTTTAATTATTGCTTCAATTTTTGAAAGTGATCAACTGAATGTCTTTGATGCGCTATCAAAAGAAAGAACGACAAGTGCACGTGAAGATGTAGAACAAGCGTTACAACGATATCGACAAGAAGCGTTAGCTGTGGGGATTAAGACGGTAGCCACGGTATTACGTGATGGTGAACCAGGTAAGGTAATCGTCCGTGATATTATTCCAGTAATTAAACCTAATTTGGTGATTATTGGGGCACATTCAAAGCGATCATTATCTGATCGATATTTTGGGTCGCAATCAAGTTATGTTTCGGAAAATTCACCGGTTTCAGTAATGGTGGTTCGTAAATAAATATTTAATAATAAAAAAGCCTTACAAACATTGATGTGTTTGTAAGGCTTTTTCTTAGTTAAAGTGAATTTGTGGTGCAATAAGCTGCCAAATATTTTCTTGACGTTTTTGGATATTAGCATCTTGCCAAAAATCTTTGAAACGTGGGTCGTAAAAATAAACGAACACGTCTAAAATTGCTTGCGCGTGTTCAATTTGGACATCTTGGGCATTTTGAATATTAAAAATAGCCAAAATCTGTTGGCGTAAATTTAATAAATGTTCCTGTTCTAAGTCAGGATGATTTTGTACCAAATCGGTATATAAATCAAATAGTGCTGGATGTTCTGCATATGTTTCACGTTTGCTACTAGTTAGAGTAGTCAACCAGTCGTTCAATGTTTGCAGTGCGTTTGTTGTTGCATCATCTATTAAGTGTTGCAATACTTGTTCGTTCTCAAATAACCAGTACTTTGCTAAAGAATACCATAAATCGTCTTTATTTTTAAAGTGACGATATAGGGCGTTGTGTGTAATGCCTAGTTCTTGAGCAACATCAGTTAATGAAATTTTTGTTGTATTTTTTGTAAAGATGATGTTTTGCGCGGCCGCTAAAATTTCTAATTTGCGTGCGCTAAATTGTTCATCAAGCATTAAGACCTCCAAGTTTAATCAGGTTAAATGAAACCACCGTTAGTACGGATCGTTTGGCCGTTAATCCACTTACCAGCAGGTGAAACCAACATAGAAACGACATTCGCAATATCGTCAGGTGTACCTAGACGATTGTAGGCATTCATTGAGGCCAATTGATTAATTTGTTCTTCTGATTTGCCAGTTAGGAATAATTCAGTTCCCGTAGGACCAGGTGCAATGGCGTTAATGTTAATTTGGCGTGCTCCAAATTCCTTGGCTAGTTGGCGTGTGAATTGTTCAACTGCTCCCTTAGTTCCTGTGTAAACACTGTACGTAGGGAACATTTGACCAACAACTGATGTAGAAATGTTAACAATTGAACCATTGTCAGCCAACTTTTCGAATGCATTCTTAAGCATAAAGAAAGTTCCCTTAACGTTAATGTTAAATTGACGATCGAAATTTTCTTCAGTAACCTGTGCAATTGGTTCTGTAATCATCAAACCAGCATTGTTAACTAAAGCGTCAACTTGACCAAATTCGTTAATTGCTGCATCGAATAACTTAGCTGTATCAGCTACTTTACTAATATCTGCTTGAACCGCCAAGGCCTTTTGACCTAAAGCAGTAATTTCTGAAACGACTTCATCAGCCGCTGCACTATTAGAGTTGTAATTTACAACGATGTCATAACCTTCTTGCGCCAACTTTAAAGCGATTTGGCGACCAATTCCACGTGAAGCACCAGTAACAATAGCAACTTTTGACATAATATTTTCTCCTGTAGGGTTTTCTTTAATTTTTATTACGATATAACTATAACACACACCGTTACAAAAACAAGTAAAAAGTAACTCAAACTTTGAAAGTTGATCAAATTTGACATATAAAATACACGCGATATGATGTATTTAGACATATGGTGAGTAATTACTCACTTATAAAAGGAGACTAAATATGGTTGAGAAAATTATTGATTTACAAGCAGTTAATAAGAAATATGGTGAACAAACTGTTTTAGATAATGTGTCCTTTTCAGTAGCAAGTGGTGAAATAGTGGGATTAATCGGTCCATCAGGCGCTGGTAAATCAACAATTATCAAGATTGCTCTGGGCATGGAAGTTGCAGATAGCGGTCAAGCAACGATGTTTAATCGAATGATGCCTAATCGACAGGTTTTAGGAGAAGTGGGATATATGGCCCAATCAGATGCACTATATGAACAATTAACCGGTTTAGAAAATATGCGATTTTTCGCAGAGATGAAGGGTGTCCAAAAACAACAAATCAATAGCGAAATTGAACGCATCGCTAGAATTGTTGATTTAACAGCAGATTTAAATAAATATACTTCTGGCTATTCTGGCGGTATGAAACGCCGATTATCATTAGCTATTGCATTATTAGGAAGCCCTAAGTTACTTATCTTAGATGAACCAACAGTTGGTATTGACCCAGCGCTTCGGCGCAAAATATGGGCTGAACTACAAACAATGCGCGATAAAGGGCAAACTATTTTAGTCACTACGCATGTAATGGACGAGGCGGAATTAGTGGATCGCGTTGCGCTATTGTTGGGTGGTAATTTAATTGCCAATGATACGCCAAAACATTTAGAAGATACTTATCAAGTTCAAACAATTGAAGAAGTATTTTTAACAGCTGAAGGAGAATTGTCATGAAAATTTGGTCAATTGCCGTACGGGTTTTAAAGGAACTATTCCGAGATAAACGTACATTAGCGTTAATGTTTTTAGCTCCTCTATTAATTTTGACTATCATGAAAGTTGTTTTTAACAGTAATGCAGATGTATCAGTTAACATTGGTACTGTACAGGTTGAACAAAATTTAGCACGGGCTATGGCAGATACCAAGGGGATGCACATTAAAAAATATGTAACCGAATCGCAAGCCCAAAAAGCTTTATCAGATAACAAACTTGATGCAGTTATTACGTATAATGGTCAAGATTTCGATGTGACGTATGCGAATGTCGATGCGTCAAAAACGGCTGTAGTAAAAGGGACTCTAGCCACTGCACAAATTAAGACAAATGTTGTAGCAATGAAAAAAGCATTGGGTAAATTACAAGTTGCGGCAGGTATTATGCCACAAATCGTAACACAACCTAAAATGTATAATCATTATGTTTATGGTGATGCTAAAACGACGTACTTTGATAAGATTATGCCAATCTTGATGGGATTTTTTGTCTTTTTGTTTGTTTTCTTAATCTCAGGAATGGCATTGTTACGAGAACGTACCACGGGTACGCTGGGGCGATTGTTGGCAACACCAGTTAAACGCTCAGAAATTGTCTTGGGCTATATTTTAAGTTATGGTATGTTAGCTGTTTTACAAACACTATTAATTGTTGGCTACACAATTTTAGTGTTGAACGTTGAGGTAGTTGGATCTATTGTATGGGTTGTAGTTATTAATATTTTACTGGCTATGGTTGCGTTGGCGTTTGGTATTTTAATGTCAACTTTTGCAAAATCAGAATTCCAAATGATGCAGTTCATTCCAATTATCTTAGTTCCGCAACTTTTCTTCTCAGGTTTAATTTCCTTGGATTCAATGGCTGATTGGCTAAAGTATGTTGCTGATATTATGCCAATTAAGTATGCCGGTGAAGCGTTAACAAATGTTATTATGACTGGTGCTGGGTTCGGTCAAATCTGGATAGATTTACTTGTATTAGTAGGTTTCTTAGTAGTTCTGACAATTGCTAATATTCAAGGATTGAAGCGTTATCGAAAGGTATAGAGAGTAAGATTATGACGGAACAGATTTTTGAAGATTTTAATAGCTGGGTAAACGAATCAGATATGCCAAATGGCAAGCGTAAAGTTTTGCTAGCAGCGGTTGATTTATTTGCTGAACAGGGATTTGATGGGACATCAACTTCTCAAATTGCGGTAGCATCTGGTATGAGTGAAGGAACCATCTTTAAGTATTTCAAGACAAAACGGCATATTCTTGCAGCCATTTTGGATCCATTAATCAGTAATTTACTACCAAACTATGGACATGATTTTATTGAACATCAATTGCCGCAGGATGTTAATTTTGCAGATTTTATACGATTTGCTGTCAAAAATCGCTTAACCTTTATTTATACAAATCGAAAAATGTTACAGATCTTCTTTAGTGAGCTAATGGTTAATGAAAAAGTATTAGCAAACGTTAAGCGACAATTAGTTCCCATCGCTGGACTCGCAGTTACAAAATTAGGGCAGTTCACGGTACATACATCCATTGAGCCGATTGATATTATTCGATTAGTTGTTGGACAATTGATGTTTGAGTTTATGAGAATAACCAAATTTGATACTGGCAGTGAATATGATATTGACGAGACAGCTGATAAAATTTCCGAATTAATCATTCAAATAGTTAATCAAGACAGGTAATGTGTGTGAAAATATATAAAACAGGTGTACGTAAGGCAGTGGTAATGTCCGATGTACACCTTTTATTTACATATAATAAAAAAACGTCACCAGGGCGGGTGACGTTTTAAAAGCGAAGTGTGAAATAGGAGTGATAAACTTCGCTTGATACATGGATAGGTTAAGAGTAATAAAAGACTATCGTATTCCGTTACGGAACATCTTAAGTATAGGCGTTTCGTTTTAAGGTAGTCAAAGAAAATAAAGTGATATTTCACAATCGGATAAGTTAAATTAAAATATGATGACGCGTTGTTTTCTGTTAAAAAAAATAAAAAACAAAGGTTCGCACAAATTGGAAAAAGACATAGTTTATAAGCCAATATTAGCGATAAAAGTGAACTGTTTTACTAAAATAGAAGCAAGTAAGTTGGTTATGTTGTTGGTTAGAACTGAAAGGGGGGATTAATATGAATCGAATTCAGAAGGGCTTATTAGTTTTAGGATTACTACTTTATGTCATTGGATTAGCAACGATGATTTGGCCCTTACCATATCAAGTAATCAATCGTTGGTTAAGTAATGAGCATATTAATTGGATCGTTAATGATGACAATATGAGAATATTTTATATCATTATTTTTTGTCTAACGGTAATGTATATTCTAATTGTTATTTTTTGGCCGAGTTTAAATCATGATGTCACCATTCTGAAAAATAAAAATGGACACTTAACAATTGTTAATAAAGGGTTGGGAAATGACATTAAAACTTTTCTAGCACGCAAAGGTATTACAACTACCAGAATTAAAATTAAGAATACCCGCCGGTACAAAAAATTTTATATCCAGGCTGTTACCCGTTTTGACTCACAAATAATACCAGGTACTCCTGTAATTCAAGAAGAATTAGTAACCCACTTAACCAATCTATTAGGTGAGTCAGTGAATCAAGGGAAAATATTTGTTCAAATTAAAATCGATCGTCAGGTAACGAGCCGAGAAAAAAGACAAGCACGGGTTATTTAGGAGGTAGTTAATAATGAAAAAAGAACATCAAGTCATCATTGGCATGATTATTGGTCTACTATTAGGACTAATATTTATTAATTTTGGTTTCTTAAGAACCATTTTTGTAATGATCACAACTGCAATAGGCGGTGTAATTGCCTACTATCTATCAATGTTTGAATTCAACGCTACTAACTTGCGTGACTTTATGAAGAGACGATAAGGAAAGGAATTTATTATGACTAATGAAACAGTAATGACAACTCGAGGTACATTAACTTTTGAAGACAAAGTTATTCAAAAAATTGTGGGCTATGCAATTGCCAATGTAACTGGATTATTAAACGTATCCGGGGGATTTTTAACCAATATCAAGAACAAAATTGTTAGTAATGATAATGTATCTGATGGTATCAACGTGGAAGTGGGTCAGGAACAAGTCGCTGTTGATTTAAAAATCGTCGTCGATTTTGACGCAAACGCTCATGATATATACAAGCAAATGCAAACAGTCATTGCAAAAGAGCTTGTGAAAACAACCGGGTTAACGCTCATAGAATTAAATGTAACCGTTGTAGATATTCAAACCAAAGATGAATTTTTGGAAAGTCAGGTAACCTTACAAGATCATCTAGAAAATATTAGTCAAAAAGTAGTATCGAATGATTCTAAAGAGTCGGAAAAAATTGATCGCGTACAATAATGAATAAAGTACTTGCTTATCACATGATTTTTAGCTGTTTGACTTTTAGGATTAACTATATATAATAAAATGCGTACTATTGAGAGTGATGTTAGTATAGTGTAATTATTTTTATCTAGCAATTTATCGTAGATATATGTTTGCATCTGTTATGCAAGTAATGAATTTAAAAATTTAATATAAATCACTAGGGGCGTCGTAAAGACTGAGATGATACTAATCAGTCCCTTTGAACCTGATCTAGTTAATACTAGCGTAGGAAAGTGAGAAATATTTATCAATGGTGAAATCTATTGTTAAAAAGTGTCCTTTTTTATGTTATCAGGGGCACTTTTTTTATTGAACAAAGGAATTTTAAGATGAATAAGAACAACAAGCAATTACTAAATCACAGTTTAGCCGGTATACAACACGTTTTTGTGGCTAATGTTTGGCTAGATCCAATTTATGTCGCCGCGGCCGCGGGCCTTTCATTGAATTTATCAACAAATTTAGTAAACACCATCTTTATTGTTTCAGGGTTAGTCACGCTCACACAAGTAACTAAGTTGGTGAAACTACCAATTATTCAAGGACCATCTGCTGCTTTTGATGCATTAATGATTAACGCTGGTAAAGTAGGTCAATTGGCCTCTGCGAGTGGTTCAATATTAATCAGTGCGCTAATTGTTTTATTACTGTCAGTTACGGGTCTAATAAATCATTTGATTAAATTATTAACGCCTGCCATTACAGGAACAATTATATTCCTAGTCGGTATTTCATTAGCCGGGTTCACTTTATCTGAATTTTTAGGTGGTTATCCTGGTGATCAAGGATTTTCCTCACCACAAAATCTAATGTTATCTTTTACAACCACCATTATTGTTATTTTACTGTCTATATTTGGGAAAGGTGTTGGGAAACGATTTGCATTTTTAATAGCGCTTGTAGTCGGTGACGCGCTAGCTGTATTATTAGGCGTCACAGATTATAGTGTGTTAGCAGATAAAGCATGGTTTGGGGTGCCACATTTACTACCATATGGTGCACTAAAATTTAATGGTGTTATTTTTTTGACATTCTTAATTGCGTATTTGGTCGCAGTGGTGGAATCTTTAGGCGTTTATCAAGCAGTTGAAGCAACACTAAAGGAAAAAATTTCACCAAAAAGAATTCAAAATGGGTTAATAGGTGAATCAGTCGGATCAATGATTTCATCTGCGTTTGGTGGGTTTCCAACAACGGCTTTTGCGCAAAATGTCGGCATACTAAATTTAACAGGTAACAGCTCAAGAATACCAATTATGATTGCTGCTGGATTATTCATTTTCATGGGCTTTATTCCCAAAATGGGAGCGTTTTTGGCACTTACGCCCGATCCTGTAATTGGTGGGATATTTTTACCAGCGGCAGCGACACTAATTATGACTGGCTTTAATATTTTAAAAAAAGTGCCGGAAAATAGCGCTAACACAATGATTATAGGGTTATCGATTATCTTAGCAATTGCATTACCAAATTATGCAACAGGATGGTCGGGGCTTACTGGTGAGTTACTATCTAATAGTATTTTAATTGGTGCATTATCGGCCATAGTGTTACAAGTTACGTTGGTGAATTTACCACGAATTATGAAAGATATCAGGGGACATCATGACTGAAGATGCACAGAAAATTCAAAAAGACATTTTGAATTTTATATACAAGTATAAAAATCACACAACTGACCAAACTGATGATGCATTTAATGAATTGGCAATGCGTGTTTTTGAATATCAATTTCAAAATAATTTACCCTACAAACAGCTGGCAAAATTACGGCATAAAAATCGATTAACCGTTAAAAAGTGGCCTGATTTGCCATTGATGCCAATTCAGGCCTATAAAGAATTAACGTTATCAACTGAGGATATCAATCAAGCAGCAGATGTGTTTTATTCAAGTGGGACAACAAATGTTAATCATAAAAGTAAGCATTATATTTCAAATTTGGCAGTCTGGGAAGCATCTATGCAAGTTGGTTTTAAGCAGCATGTCTTACCTAATACCGATAAAATTCGAATAATTTCACTGTTCCCAGGTATGAAAGATAACCCAAATTCATCATTATCTCGGTATGTGTCAACGGCAATTCGTAAGTTTGGAACAGAAAATAGTCAAATTTGTTGGGAAAATAACCAGCTAAATTATGATCAGGTTGTTGAAGCGTTAAATGATGCAGTCGCTAAACAGGAGGCAGTGTTGCTTATAGGTGCGTCATTTTCATACGTTCATTTATTATCACACTTAGATAAACAAGGACATTCATTTAAGTTGGCAAAAGGAAGCGTTCTGTTTGACACTGGTGGATTTAAAGGTAAATCTAAAGAAGTTGATATGAATGAACTATATGCAGAATTATCCCAGTATTTTAATGTGTCACGGTCGCAAATTATTAACATGTACGGGATGACTGAAATTAGTTCACAATGCTACGATCGTAATTTGGTTGATGCTGTTGAAAAACATACAGTTTATTTTGATAAGTTAGCGCCAGCCTGGGTCAAAATTCAAGTGCTGGATACTGAGACGTTACAACCTGTTAAATTGGGCCAACGAGGTGTGCTGGCGTACTACGATTTGGCAAACTGGGATTCTTGTATTGCGATTTTAACGGAAGATATCGTTGTGGCTAGTGAACATGGCTTTAAAATTATCGGTCGTGCAAAAGGGGCTGTAGCAAAAGGATGCTCAATCAGCGCTGATGAATTCTTGCAAAGGCAACCAGGGTAATTAGTATGGTGAATAAAGAAATAATCACAATTGATATTTTTGCAGCACCAGAGACGGTCATATTTGACGAAATAAATGAAAAAATAGTCGAAAATGATTTACAACGGGTGGTTCTGCGGTATCCCGCTGTATCTAGTAGGAAAATCAAAGAATTAACTAAAACAATCACTGATAATCGGAATAAGTATTTAAAGAAACTTACAGTTAATGAAATTATGGCGGTGATTGCTGAGGCAGCGCAAAAATGGACTGATCCAGATTATCATTTGCGCAGAATTGCTGAGCAGGTTATTCCGAAGGTTACGGGTTATGATGCGAATCAATTTGCATTAGAGCTTAAAACATTTATCCGTTTATTTCGGAAAAAAGAGTTGCAACGATTTGTGAACAATGAGTTAGGGCAAAATGGTGCGATATTAGATGATTTTCAACCCAATCTTTCCGGTGGGTTTTCAAAATTTTATGGACCAGATTTAATATTTCAAGTGTTTTCTGGTAATGTGCCAGGTATTCAACTATGGACAATCATTATGGGACTGTTGGTTAAATCGCCCATGTTAGGGAAAACATCTTTTGCTGAACCGATTATGCCAGCGTTGTTTATTCAGACCTTGGCTGAAATTGATCCAAAATTAGCTAGTACAATTGCTGTTTTACCATGGCGTAGTGGTCATGACGTCGAAAATTTATGCCTTGATTTGGCAGATACGGTGATTGTCTGCGGTGGGCAAGAAGCGGTTGAAGCTATTAAAAATAAGGCGCCGGTCAATACAAACGTGTTAAGCTATGGCTATAAAATTGGATTAGCTGTTGTTGGACAAGAGGCGCTGACAGTAGATCGTCATCTGCAGGTTGTCAGAGGTTTAGCTGAAGATATCGCGACTTATGATCAGCAAAGTTGTTTGGCACCACAGTCTGTTTTTATTGAACGAGGTGGGGCGATCACTCCGCAAGAATTTGCGGGGTTGTTGGCAAACGAGTTAATGAATTATCAAATCAAGTATCCACGTGCGGCGATACAAGAGGCAGATCAATTTGCTATTGAGAAGATGCGACAAGCAGCTGAAATTGATGCTATTAAAGATGGTACGACACTGGTATTTCGCAGTGCAGATAGTGCGGCATGGACCATTGTTTTACATGAAAATATTGGTTTTAGCCCATCCCCACTAAATCGATCAATTCATCTCTTTGCAGTTGATAAATTAACAGATATTCCAGCCGTGCTTAGGCCATACCAACAGTACTTACAGTCAGCTGGCATGGCAGTGGCGCCTAAACGATTATTTACATTAGCTGATAGCTTAGGAGAAATTGGGGTTAATCGGTTAAGTGCAATCGGGAAGATGAATCACGTTGCAAGTGGGTGGCATCATGATGGGCAGTTTAATTTATTAGATTTAGTTCGTGTTACTGATATTGAACAAAGCTTAGAACAAACTAGCGAACTGTTTGACTTAGATGTAGAATGAGGAATTTAAAATGCTACTACAAAATAAGGTTGCGTTAGTAACTGGCGCTAGTCGAGGAATTGGGGCAGCGATTGCACAAGCGTACGCAAAACAAGGCGCTTTTGTCATTGTGAACTATTTAAGTAATACCGAAAAAGCTGAGGAGGTTGTTCGTCAAATTATTGCAGATGGTGGCCAAGCATTTGCACTGGCTTGTGATGTACGTGATGAATCACAAGTAACCGCGATGCTTAATGATATTTTTGAAAATTTTGGCACAATTGATATTATTGTTAATAATGCGTTAAGTCAGTATCAATTTGATCCTAAGCATCGGAAAATGTTAGCGGAATTAAAATGGCAAGACTACGAGAATCAATTGGAAGGTGGCATAAAAGCCGTGTTAAATGTTGTTCAAGGTGCATTAGCAAAATTAAAAACAAATAATAGTAGCCGTATTATCAATATCACTAGTAATTTGGTTAAGGCGCCAGTGATTCCATATCATGATTATATTGTTGGTAAGTCAGCTATCCTTGGATTAACACGTACGATGGCAAGTGAACTGGGAGCTTTTGGCATTCGTGTCAACGCTATTGCACCAGGATTAACCTATCCAACTGACGCTAGTATCTATACAAAGCGTGATGTGCGTGAGGCATTGATTGAACAAACACCAACTAAGCGCTTAACAACTCCTGAAGATATTGCAGGATCAGCCGTGTTTTTGGCTTCGGATCTTTCAAATAATATCACCGGTCAGTGTTTATATGTTGATGGTGGGTTAACGATGGTATAACTTACTGTAGGGATGTTAAATCCAAACTGAATTGATTCATTAATCGGTTTAGTTTGGATTTTTAATTTTCGAAATTTCGGGTTTACATAATCCATATATTGAAAAATAAGAACACTGTCATATCAACTTTTTCCATGATCAACAGGGGTTGACAAGATACTTGCATATTAATTATTCCGCGGTATAATTGTAAGAGCTAAAAGTGTTCATTTAAGAGTGGAGGTGACAACAATCGCAACAAGAATTCCCGAGCAATTAGTCGAAGAAATTCGCGAACGCGTTAATATTGTCGATGTCATTTCGCCATATGTACAACTAAAAAAACAAGGACGTAACTTATTTGGAGCGTGTCCATTTCATGAGGAACGGACACCTTCTTTTTCAGTTAATGAAGATAAGCAAATTTTCCATTGTTTTTCCTGTGGCCGTGGTGGTAATGTTTTTAGTTTTATTATGGATATTGAAAACCTTGCTTTCCCACAAGCAGTTGCTAAGGTAGCCCCATATGCAGGTGTTGATTTAGACGAAAGTTACACAAGCGATGACCGTCAAGCGGCTGTTGATCCAAAGATTAAGGCTTTGCGCGGTTTATATCAAGATGCGACTAAGCTATATCACCACTTGTTGATTAATACGGCTGCAGGTGAACAAGCCTTAGCCTACTTACATGACCGTGGGTTAGATGATGGGACCATCGATGCTTATATGCTAGGCTTTGCACCGGCAGGAGATGTCTTATTTAACTACTTCACAACAAGAAATGTTGATTATCAACTATTACGTGAATCAGAATTGTTTGTTGAATGGGATGACGGTTCATTACATGATCGCTTTACGGATCGGGTGTTATTTACAATTCGTGATGCTGATGGTCATCCGATTGCATTTTCGGGTCGTCGTCTTTCAAATGATGACACACAAGCAAAATATATGAATTCACCGGAAAGTCCGTTATTTAATAAATCGCGTGAATTATTTAATTATGATTTAGCCAAGGGAGCGATTCGCAAGCAAAAACAAGTCATCTTATTTGAAGGATTTATGGATGTTATTGCGGCTTTTCAGGCAGGTGTTCAAAATGGTGTGGCATCGATGGGAACATCATTGACGGTTGAACAGGTACAATTGTTGTCCCGAGTAGCTGACAAGATTAGTATTAGCTATGATGCCGATGAAGCCGGTCAAAAGGCCACTAAAAGAGCCCTTGATTTAATTAATCAGCATGGCAAACTCGAAGCCACAGTTGTACACATTCCAGATAATCAGGATCCTGATGAATTTTTGCGAGCTAATGATGTATCAGCATTCTTAAATGTCTTGAATCATCATACAGAAGATGCGGTTGCTTTTAATATCCGCTATCTGAAAATGGCACGTGATTTAACTAATCAAACAGAAGTTTTTGGTTATGTCAGTGATGTACTGGCAGTTATTGCAACGATTGGTGAACCAATTGTGCAAGACACATATTTACGTCAGTTAAGTGAAGAGTTTGCAATTAGTATGGATGCGTTACAGGATCAAATACGTCCCTTGCTACTGCAATATCAAGCTCGTCGTACGAACCAGCGTAGTGTTCGTCAAAATAGTGCCCCAAATGAAGGCTTTAATGTGCCGTTACCTGAGGATGACTACCAACCGATAACAGCATACAACCAACCGGTAATCACACCTGCTGCAATCTCACGTATTGAACAGGCTGAACGTATGTTATTGGCGTGGATGCTACGTGAAAATGATGTTTGGTTACATGTTACGAGTACACCTGATTTTCATTTTATCGATGTCCCGTATGAAACGTTGCTGATGTTGGCAACGGCATACAAGTCAGCCCATAGTAATCAGGCGATTACGGATATGGCTGCCTTTATGGACTATGTACAACGGCCGGAACTAACTCGTATTTTGGCAACGTTGGACAATTATGCACCAGCATTATTCACAGATAACACTCAAGTTGATGAATATATTCAATTAATTACCCACGATGGGCCATTATCTGATAGAATTAATAGGCTACAGCGCCAAATTAAAGAAGCAAATCAGTTGCATGATGATGCAAAAGTGGCGCAATTGACGGTTGAATATTTAGCAGCATTACGTGAAAAACAAAACCACAAGTAACTAAAGGAGGCCGCTATGGCAGACAAGCAAGCACCTATCTCAGCAAACTTTGATCAAGTGGAGTTTGATAAGGCAGTTAAGAATATTGTCAAAGAATTTAAGCGTGACAAGCAAATTGAAGAAGAACATTTACAAACCCTTCTAGTGAAGCCAATGCGTTTGAACGCAGATCAAATTGATGAATTGTATGAGAAATTAGAAGCCGGAGGGATTTCTGTTGTGGACGCCAATGGTGAGCCAACAGCCCGCGCGCTAGAAAATAAGAAGACAAAGTTATCTGAAAAAGAATTAAAGCAAGCCGCCGATGCACCAACAGGTATGAAGATTAACGATCCTGTTCGTATGTACTTGAAGGAAATTGGGCGTGTTTCATTGTTGACGGGTGAAGAAGAAGTTTCTTTGGCTGAACGTATTGAACAAGGTGATGATACAGCTAAGCAAGAGTTGGCTGAAGCTAACTTACGTTTGGTTGTGTCAATTGCTAAGCGTTATGTTGGTCGTGGTATGCAATTCTTGGATTTAATTCAAGAAGGTAATATGGGATTGATGAAGGCTGTGGAAAAATTTGACTACCGTAAGGGGTTCAAGTTTTCAACTTATGCCACTTGGTGGATTCGTCAAGCAATTACGCGTGCAATTGCTGACCAAGCACGTACAATTCGTATCCCTGTGCACATGGTTGAAACAATCAACAAGTTGATTCGTATTCAACGTAACTTGTTGCAAGATTTGGGTCGTGAGCCAACGCCTGAAGAAATTGGGGCAGAAATGGATATCGTGACGGATAAGGTTCGTGATATTTTAAAGATTGCCCAAGAACCAGTTTCATTGGAAACACCAATTGGTGAAGAGGATGATTCACATTTGGGAGACTTCATTGAAGATAATGAGGCAATTTCACCAGCGGATTCAGCTGCGTACCAAATGTTGAAAGAACAATTAGAATCCGTTCTTGATACGTTGACAGATCGCGAAGAAAACGTTTTGCGTCTACGTTTCGGGTTAGAAGACGGGCGTACTCGCACACTTGAAGAAGTAGGTAAGGTCTTTGGTGTGACGCGTGAACGTATTCGTCAAATCGAGGCGAAAGCGCTACGAAAGCTACGCCACCCATCACGTTCAAAGCAATTACGTGATTTCTTAGACTAAAAAATGAAAAGCCGAGGATTTCCTCGGCTTTTTTCGTGACCTCATGCAAGGGATTTGATACACTGATGGGAACGGCTTATGAGGGGAGGAGACATTTATGGAAAAAATCAGAGATGCTAAATTGGCAAATTTTAGTTTTCCATTATTAGCCTCAAATTTTGCATCGGTCTTCGGGGATGGTGTTTATCGATTTGGCTTAAATTGGTTTTTGGTATCAAGTTACGGTGACGCTAAAATTTTAGGGTGGCTTACAGGGTTTGGCTTTTTAGTTTTTTTGTTAAATGATATCTATGTTGGTGCAATCCTGGATCGATTTAATCGAAAATGGGTTCTGTTACTGGCCGATTTATTTGGCGCAATTGGTGCCTTAGGGCTAGCATGGATTATTGATCCAACACACCCACAAATATGGGTCCTGTTCTTATTAACTTTTATTTTAAATGTGGACGTATCTTTTGCATATCCTGCTGCCCGTGCCATTTTACCAGACGTTATCAAATCGACTGGGTTGGCACGATTTAATGCCTGGGCAAGTGCGGCATTTTCGACAGGGCAAGCATTCGGGCCATTGGTCGGTGGATTGCTTTTACATCTACACTGGATTAACCTACAGAATTTTTTACAACTATTTGGATTGATGCTTTTGGTGACTGTGTTATTAAACTTAGCTATTAAATATTATCCAGCACATACTGAGTCTGACACAACGGAATCATTTATTGAAAGTTTAGTAAGTGGTTATAAATATGTTGTGTCACAGCCCAAGTTATTTGAATCAATGTTATTGACAATGTGGAGTAACTTCTTCTTTGAAGGGTTCATTATTGCGATGCCATTTTTAATACAACATAATTACCAAGGTAATGCAGAAAATTACGCAACAGCGTTAACTTTAGCGGCGATTGCCGGAGTGTTGGCGGGCGTTTTGTTAGCTCGCTGGCCAAAATTAAATTCTTTGCGGACGCTATATTGGGATTTAACTGTTTTAGGTTGCGCGTTTGTTTTGGGCACATTTGTTCAACAACTTTGGGTATTCATTTTACTAGTTATTTTAGATGGATTTGCGCGAGCTTCATTTGTTATTAAAATTAATACTGTTCGACAACAAGATAGTGCACCTGCTTATTTGGGCAGAGTATTTGGCATTTCATTCTTTGCAACTGATTTATTTGCACCAATTATTACAATTTCGTTTGGATATGGTGTTTCTGAGTTGGGCGCATGGACAGTCTTTATCTTAGGTGCTATGTTGTTGGTTGGTATTTTAGCTATCAAATTAATTAGTCACAAACATGCGATAATACATCAATAAATAGTAAATCGGTTTAAAAGGTAATGTGATTTAATCATGTTGCCTTTTTTAATTGCATAAATGAACAATTATTCAGTTATCTATCGGCTGATTTATGCGGTTTGAATGGGCATTTTATGTTAATATGTAAGTAATAATTATTTTAGGAGTCGATAAAATGGCTACAATTTTAGTGGTTGATGATGAACCGTCATTGGTGACGTTATTATCATATAACTTGAAGAAAACCGGCTTTGATGTCGTAACAGCAAATGATAGTGTGCAAGCTCGTCAAATCCTTTCAGAAACAACAGTTGATTTAATGCTCCTTGACTTAATGTTACCTGGTCAAAGTGGTGTTGATTTAACGCGTGAATTGCGGGCCGAAAAAAATGCTTTGCCAATCATTATGATTACGGCATTGGACGAAGAAGTTGATAAGATATTGGGATTAGAAATTGGGGCTGATGATTACATTACAAAGCCATTTAGTCCGCGTGAAGTTGTCGCTCGAATTCGCGCTGTTTTGCGCCGCCTGGAAAAAAACGAAGAGGCAGCTAAGCAAACCATTGCTGGTAATGTTAAGGTCTTTGGTAATATTGCGATTGATTTTGACAAAATGATTGTGCAACGTCATCAACAGGTTGTTAAATTAACGCCAAAAGAATATGAATTGCTCGCTTATATGGCTGAACGTGAAGGCCGGGTCTTGGACCGAGAAACAATTTTACATGGTGTGTGGGGATATGAATTTGCCGGCCCTGATACGCGGATGGTCGATATGCATTTATCACATTTACGTGACAAAATTGAAGATGATCCAAAGCATCCAGTACATTTGAAAACCGTACGAGGATTTGGTTATCGTTTTGATAATCAGAACCTCGACGATTAGGAGGGGCTATGCATATAGAACTGATTCAAAGTGCTAAAAAATTCGTTGGGTTTTGGTTTTCGTATGCTGCGTTAATCTGGTTTATTTTGTATGCTGCAAGCTTGTTAGGTAATGGTAACGTGGCGATTCATTTTCACATTCTCGTACTATTATCAATGTTACTAGCAGGTGCAACATCATTGGCCTTGGAAATTCAGCAACAACGGCGTGATGCACAATTAGCTATGTTTATCGATAAACTACAAGATTTAAAAACGGATAATACACGAGCTGGGCATATTATTAGTCGACCAGGTGATCCATTAGCTGAATTAGCGGAAGCCATCAATGATGTCCAACGCTTGAATCGTGATCGTATTAAGTTGTTACAACAGCAAGGTAGTACTTTGGCAGCTTTGATGGCACACATGCCATTAGGAGCTTTAAGAATTACTCCTGAACGGACATTGATACAAATTAATAATCAAGCGCGTTCTTTATTGGCGGTGTATCAAGATGACATTTTGGGTCGCGATTATAGTGATGTATTACGCAATCATCGCTTGTTAGCGTTGTTGGAGCAAGCCTTGAAGCGACACACACATGTTCGAGAATTAATTAAATTTGATAATCGCATGATTGATGTTTCAGTTGTTTATTATGAAACTCGGGAACGCCATCATGAATTACTAGTTTTACTATATGATATGACAGAAGTAACACAAATGCAGGATATGCAAAGTGCCTTTATTACTAATGCATCGCATGAACTACGTACACCATTGACAGCTATCTTAGGTTTTACGGAAACGTTGCTTGATGGCGCACAAGAAGATCCCCTTGCTCGGCAAGAATTCTTAGAAGTTATTCGTAAAGAATCTAATCGATTACTAGCATTAACTGAGGATATTTTGACATTAGCTAAAACGCCTGAGCGTGCAGATAATTTGGTGCCAGTTGCGGTTTCTGAGATTGTGGCAGAAGTCTTTAAGACAAATCAACAACGAATTGATAACTTACATCTAACCATGCGAAATGAAGTTAGTGCATCGTTTTCAATTGTGCAGGACGAAACCTTGTTGCGTCAGATTTTAACGAATCTAATTACTAATGCCGTAAAATATAATCAACCTGACGGTGGGGTTAAGGTATCAGCAATGACGACATCAACTGAGGTTATGATTGCTGTTAAAGATACTGGTTTGGGAATTTCAAGTGAAGAACAAGCACGAGTCTTTGAACGTTTTTATCGGGTTGATAAGTCTCGTAATCAAATCATTCCAGGGACGGGATTAGGATTATCAATTGTAAAAGAACTTGTTGAGCAAGCAAAAGGAACGATTGATCTAGATAGTCAAGTAGGTGTGGGAACGACTGTCACAGTGACCTTACCAATGTTGTAATATATTTAAAAAAATTAATTGAGATTGAGAAATAGAAGAAAGAGGATTAAGTATGTCTAATTCACGACCTGTTGTTATCGGGGTTACTGGTGGTTCTGGTTCAGGAAAAACAACGGTAAGCCGCGAAATTATTGAACGTTTGAAGGGGGAATCAGTTGTTATGATTCCCCAAGATGCTTATTACAAAGATCAAAGTGATAAGAGTATGACACAACGTGTTGCAACTAACTACGATCACCCAGATTCATTAGATAATGATTTACTGATTGCCCAATTGAAGGAACTAGTACAACGTAAGTCAATTGAACAACCAACTTACGATTACACGGCACATACGCGTTCTGAGACAACAGTTACTGTCGAACCCGCGGATGTCATTATCGTTGAAGGAGTCTTGTTATTTACAGAGTCTGAATTGCGTGAATTGTTAGATATTAAGGTGTATGTTGATACGGATGATGATTTGCGCTTTATTCGTCGTATGCAACGTGACATTATTGAACGTGGCCGAACAACTGAATCAGTTGTTAATCAATACTTAGCAACGGTTAAACCAATGTATCACCAATTCGTTGAACCAACTAAGCGTTATGCTGATATCATTTTGCCTGAAGGTGGCGCAAATATTGTGGGAATTGGTATGTTAGAGGCACAAATTCGTGCCATTTTGGATTTGCATAAGTAACATTCGAAGAAAGCGTGGGGAAAATGGAAGACAGAATTTGGGACCGGATTGTTAAATATACGGAATTGCAGGGGACATCTGGCCAAGAACATTTGGTACGACAGGCATTTCGTGAAGATTTAACACCATTAGTCGATGAAATTGTGCAAAACGGTATGGGTGGCCTATATGGTATTCGGCATAATGCTGATGCGCAAGCACCACGAGTAATGTTTGGTGCGCATATGGATGAGGTTGGCTTCATTGTAAGGGCTATTACACCACGAGGGATGCTGCAAGTTGAAGCAGTTGGCGGTTGGAATCCATATACAGTCTCTGCGCAACGGTTTACGTTATACACGCGTGAACAACAATTTCCGGTTGTTTCTTCTGCAGTATCGCCACACTTTTTACGTGAAAGCAATGTGAATGGTGCGCCAACGATTACCGATATTTTGTTTGATGGTGGCTTTACGTCACATGATGAAGCTTGGTCCTTTGGAATTCGCCCAGGTGACTTTATCATACCAGCTGTTAAAACTGAAATGTTAGCAAATCAAAAGCGCGTGGTTTCAAAAAGTTGGGATAACCGTTTTGGCCTCGTAACGATTCTAAATGCGCTCGAAAATCTAAAGAGTGAGGCGTTACCCAATACTTTGATTATGGGGGCTAATACGCAAGAAGAGGTTGGCTTACGTGGTGTCGGTCCTGCAGTTAATCAATTACAACCAGACCTGTTCTTTGCACTTGATTCTTCAGCAGCAGATGATACACGTTCAGATCAAGCCCAGGGTCAAATGGATCAGGGAGCGTTGTTACGGGTTTTTGATCCAGGGGTGATTATGCCGTTGCGATTAAAAGAATTTATCTTGGATACAGCTAACGATGCTCATATCCCGTTGCAATACTTTGTGGCCAAGGGTGGGACGGATGCTCACGGTGCACAATCACAAAATAGCGGTGTGCCATCTGTTGCCTTAGGGGTTGCCTCAAGATACATTCATACGCATCAAACTGTTTGGTCAATTGCTGATTTTGAGGCCGCCCAAGCATTAGTGGAGACACTAGCCCGTAAATTGGATAAAACAACGGTTAATGACATCATTTATGGTGATTAACCCTTTAACAAATAAAATTAATTAGAAATGGAGACTGACAATATGTTGATTGCCAGCTATAACCGTGCCGGAATGGGCGACGTACTTGTTGTTTTAACAGCACAAAATACGGAAAGTGTTACAGAACAAAAAGGATCAGTAGTTCGGATTTCAGATAATGAAAATAATCTATTAGGATACAATTTCTTAAATGCATCAGAAATTCTTGATTTAACAGAAGCTAATGGTCAAGTCTTTTTAACTGAAGCGGATGTTGAAAAGTTGAACCATGTATTGACTGATAACGGATTTGAAGCTGAATTGGAAGCTGATTTAGAGCCTAAGTTTGTGGTGGGATATGTGGAGAAGGCGGAGCCCCATCCTGATTCAGATCATTTACAAGTAACGTCAACGTTGATTGGTAATGATAAACGTGTACAAATTGTCTCTGGATCACCAAACATGCGGGCCGATATCAAGGTTGTTGTCGTCAAAGTTGGCGCAATGATGCCATCTGGCTTGATTATCTGGCCAGGTGCATTACGCGGTGTGCCATCAAACGGTATGATTACATCTGGGCGTGAATTACGTTTGCCCAATGCACCACAAGTTCCGGGCGCCCTTATTTTACCAGATGACTATGCTGAAATTGGTACGCCATTTGACGCTAGTTCGCCACGAGCACAAGCGTTATTTCAATAAAAGAAGGTAGGTGGGGCTCATGATAGAGCGACGACCAATCGTCTTTTATGAACGGTTAATGCATACGTATGATGCGCAGGTTGCGCATCTAATGGCTGCCAAAACATCATATATTTTATTTGCAGAAGATAATATGACAGGTGTCATTGATTTAAGTCAATCGGTTACTATTGTGCCAAAAGCGAAACCAGTAATGGTTGAAGTTATGGTGCCTCATAAAGTAGAGCTGTTGCCAAACAATAATCAACTGGCAGTTAAGACCCCTAAAAAAGAGGCGGCAACACGGAAGAAATCTGTGGTTAAAGCTGTTTCGCCAATGAAAGTACGACCAGGCCTTGGGTTAAGTTTAGATGATATTTTATCTGAAGAGGCAATTGTGGCAGCAAAGGGTAATAGTCGATACTTTAAAAATGACTAATAAGATATTAAAAAGAGCTTCTTGGATACTATACCCGAGAGGCTTTTTTTTGGTATGATAGAACTACTTAAATAGATTGGATGAGTGAAGATGGACAAGGAAACATTGTACTATTTTATTGGTATTAAGGGATCAGGGATGAGTGCGCTAGCATTGATTTTACATGATCAAGGATTGCGTGTAGCTGGTTCAGACATTGATGAATATACATTTACGCAGAAACCATTAGCAGCTGCAGAAATTCCAATGTATTCATTTGATGCGGATAACATTAAGCCAGGTATGACAATTATTCGTGGAAACGCATTTACCGATGATCAAGTCGAAGTTGCTGCTGCCATCGCTTTGGGGGACCAGGTTAATCTGGTTACTTATCCTGATATGGTTGAGAGTTTAATCACACAGTTTACGTCAATTGGGGTTGCAGGAGCTCATGGTAAAACATCAACGACGGGGCTATTAGCGCACGTTTTTGCAGGTATTGCACCAACGTCATATTTAATTGGTGATGGTACTGGAAAAGGGGTGCCGGATGCGCGCTTCTTTATTTTTGAAGCAGATGAATATCGACGTCACTTCAAGGACTACACGCCAGATTACGCTATTATGACAAATATTGATTTTGATCATCCTGATTACTACACTGGGGTTGACGATGTTCGCAGCGCTTTTGAAGAATTTGGTGGTAAAGTTAAAAAGGGAATCTTTGCCTGGGGCGAGGATGAACAACTACGTAAGATGTCTGTTGATGTACCGGTGTACTTTTATGGTACAAATTCTGAAACTGATGATTTTTATGCAAAAGAAATTAAGCGATCAACAACTGGATCAAGCTTTGATGCCTATTACCATGATGAATTCTTAGGGAACTTTGAAGTGCCACTATTCGGGCAACACGGCGTAATGAATTCACTGGCTGTCATTGCCGTTTCTTACTTTGAAAAGATTGATGCAGCATTGGTTCGTAAGGAATTGTTGTCTTTTAAGGGTGTTAAGCGCCGTTTTACTGAAAAGCAAGTTGGCCCCGTAACCATCATTGATGACTATGCACACCACCCATCTGAAATTACAGCAACGCTCGATGCGGCTCGTCAAAAGTATCCAGATCGTGAGCTTGTTGCCGTATTCCAACCGCATACATTTTCACGTACGATTGCTTACCAAGATGATTTTGCTGCATCATTAGAATTGGCGGATAAAGTCTACTTAACTGAAATTTTTGCCTCAGCACGTGAGCAAGCGGGTGCCATTCGATCAGCGGACTTGGGCGCAAAGATATCAAAATTTGGTGGTATTGTATCACCAACAACAGTTGCACCTTTACTAGATCACGAAGATGGCGTCTTTATTTTCATGGGTGCCGGTGATTTACAAAACACGGAATTTGCCTTTGAAAAGATTTTGGCAAACACACAGTCAAGTTTGCAATAAAAATATTTTAAGGGTTATCAAAGAATCTCTGGTATAATAATATCATTGGGGTAATACACCAAAACATTGCCAGTATTGGCGACGAAAGAGGTAATTTATATGGATAACTTTGGTTTTGAACAACAAGAACCACGTTTAGTAAACCCAGACGCGTCTGGATTGAACAATTTTTTTAAGAAGGTCTACACGTATATGGCGTTGGCCTTACTAGTGACTGCTGTGACAGCATACTTAGGCGTTACTTTGTTTGCTGTTCAAATTGCAACAATTTTCAGTAGTCCCGTATCGTCATTGGTAATGTTGGCTGTTATGATGGGATTTGTATTCTTATTTTCACGTCAAGTCTTTACCAATCCTGGTAAAGCATTTGGAATGTTAATGGGATTCTCAGTCCTTAATGGTATGACATTTGCCGTAATCGGCTTAACAACAAGTTTGAGCATGATTGCATCAGCATTTTTCACAACTGCACTGTTGTTTGCTGGTATGGCGTTTTACGGGGTAACAACGAAGAAGTCACTTTCTTCATTGTCAGCCATCCTATTTGGATCAGTCATTGCATTAATTATTGGTGGGATTATCAACTTATTCTTCTTTAATAGCATTGTTTACCTATTCTTATCAGTTGTTGGTGTCATCGTCTTTGCCTTGATGACAGCGTATGATATGAATCGTTTGAAGGCAATGTACTTAGAAGGTGGTCTGCAAGGTGATGCAACGTTGGTGCAAGGTTTAGCTGTTTCTGGTGCCTTGTCATTATATATGGACTTTATTAACTTGTTCCTATACATTTTGCGTTTATTTACTGCTTTTGGTGGGTCACGCGATTAATTTAGAATCCGGTAACGGCATCTCTGCGGAGGTGTCGTTTTTCTGTTAAACTATGCATATGAGAACGATGGGGATTACCCCGGAAATGAGATGACTATGGCAAAACCAACCTTACTTTTGATTGATGGAAATTCACTAGCTTTTCGAGCATTTTACGCTTTGATTAACCAAGTTGACCGCTTTGTAAATCATGAAGGGCTACACACAAATGCATTAGTCGGCTTTAATAACTTATTGGACGGCATTGTTGATCCTTTCCAACCTGATTTGGCACTAGTTGCTTGGGATGCGGGTAAGACAACTTTTCGTACTAGCAAATTTGATGACTATAAAGGAAATCGTGATAAGACGCCACAAGAACTGGTGGAGCAATTTGAACCGTTACGTCGAATGGTTGAATTGCACGGGATTAAGTCATACGAACTACCTGGCTACGAAGCTGATGATATTATTGGTACGACAGCTCGGATGGGTGAAGCTGCTGGATACGCAGTGACAATTGTGACGGGTGATCGTGATATGACGCAATTGGTATCGGATGATGTAACTGTTTGGGTAACAAAAAAAGGTATTACAGAGATGGATCATTACACACCGGCTATGGTTGCTGAAGTGTATGATGGCCTAGTACCAGCGCAAATCATTGAAGTAAAAGGTCTTCAAGGAGATACCAGCGATAATTATCCAGGTGTAGCTGGTATTGGTCCTAAAACGGCTATTAAGTTGATGAAAGAATATCACACTATCCCTGAAATGTACGAACGCATTGATGAAATGAAAACATCAAAACAAAAAGAAAAGCTAATCAATGGGAAAGAGGATGCTCTGTTGTCACGTGAATTGGCTACGATTTTAACAGATGCACCGGTGGATTATGATTTAACTGATTTGAAATTCAAAGGACCCGACTATGAGGGGATTATTCCGTTCTATCAGCACTTAAATTTCAAGGCACAACTTGTTAAACTAGCCAATCAAGGATACACAATTCCAACACCAACAGCACGAGATGTGGCAGACCAAGATGGTAACCCAATTCACGATATGCAAAATACACCGTTAAATGTGAGTGAATTAACGGCGACTAATTTAACGCACATTGAGCAACTTGGTGATGAAGTGAGTTTCTATCTAGAATTAGATGGTGATAATTATCATACTGCTGCGCCGGTTGGTTTTGTCATTGGTAATCATGAACATGGTTTCTTTGCCAGTCGTGACATTGAGTTATTGATGCAAGGCACACCACTGCATCATTTGTTAGCTGATACAGCCGTCAAGAAGAAAGTGTTTAATGCCAAAGAAACCATTGTTGCGCTCCGACGTTTAGGGGTGACAATAACCAATGTATCATTTGATTTGTTACTGGTAGCCTACTTACTAGACGCTAACGATAATAATGATGATTTAGGGGCTCTTGCGCACGAAAATGGCTACTATGCTGTCCAAACGGATGAAGAAGTATATGGTAAAGGGGCTAAATTTGCCATTACGGAAATTGATGCTGACTTATTCGAACACCTAGGCCGTAAAGCAATGGCAATTGACTTCCTAAGTGAACCGTTAATGGAAAAGTTAGTAGCACACGAACAAGCTGATTTGTATAACGATATTGAGTTGCCGCTAACCTATGTTCTGGCTGATATGGAAGCAACCGGTATTACTGTTGATGCCAATTCATTGCTTGAAATGCGAAGTAAATTGACGGAACGTTTAGCTGAATTAGAGCAGTTAATCTATCAACAAGCAGGTCATGAATTCAATGTACAGTCGCCAAAGCAACTGGGAGTCATCTTGTTTGAAGAAATGGGTTACACACCAATCAAGAAAACCAAAACGGGTTATTCAACTAGTGTGGAAGTACTTGAACAAATGGGTGATGTGCCACTAGTTGCATCTATTTTGGAATATCGCCAAATTGCTAAGATTCAATCAACTTATGTTGAAGGATTATTACGGGTTATTCATGGTTCTGACTCAAAGGTACACACACGTTACTTACAAACATTGACGCAAACAGGCCGTCTATCTTCAGTGGATCCGAATTTGCAAAACATTCCGGTGCGTATTGAAGAAGGTCGCCGAATTCGTAAGTCATTCGTACCTCGTCAAAAGGACTGGATGATTTTTAGTGCTGATTACTCACAGATTGAATTGCGTGTCTTAGCCCACATCACTGGTGATCAGCATCTACAGGAAGCCTTTATTAAGGGGGAGGATATTCACGCATCAACGGCACGGCGTATCTTTGATATTGCACCAGAAGAGACGGTTGATGGTAATATGCGTCGACAGGCTAAGGCGATTAACTTTGGAATTGTGTACGGTATTTCTGATTTTGGATTGGCAAAAAATATCGGGGTAACGCGCAAAGAGGCCAAGCAAATCATTGAAACTTATTTTGCCCAATATCCTGGCGTAAAGACATGGTCTGAAGAAATCATTCAAAGTGCCCGTGATAAGGGGTATGTTGAAACGATTGCACATCGTCGTCGTTACCTACCTGACATCAAAGCTAAGAACTTTAATGCACGTAGTTTTGCAGAACGGACGGCCATGAATTCACCAATTCAAGGTTCAGCGGCCGATATCATTAAGATTGCAATGATTAACATGCAGCAAGCCATTGCTGAGGCTGGACTGCAAGCTAAAATGTTGCTCCAAGTACATGACGAATTAATTTTCGAAGCGCCAGCTGAGGAGATGCCAATCTTACATGAACTTGTGCCACGAATCATGGATTCAGCTATGAAGCTAGACGTACCATTGATTGTTGCCTCTCACGAGGGGCATTCATGGTATGATGCGAAGTAATTAAAGTTAAGTAAAAACCCTGCTAATCAAAGCATTATACTTTGGTTAACAGGGCTTTTTAGTCTGGCTGGGAAAAAATTAGATAGCACTTTTGTCTTTGAAGTAGAGTACTTTGCGCTCGTTCAAAGGCTGTGTATCACGATTGTTTTTATGGTAATGCACATGAAATTTTTCTAATTGCTCACAGGATAGTGTGACCGCTTGTTCCAGTACATACCACTCAACATTTTCTGTTAATGGCGGTGTTGTCAGTGAACCAAGGTAGTGATAGTAGGATTTGTTTTTTGGGAGCAAGTCAGACACATCACATTTAAAAATTGATTCAGTGTTAATCCGATTGAGCATACTTTCCACGGTTGGTGATTCTAATCCTATTTCTAGGAAAACACCAATCACAGCCATACGGCCATCTTGAGCTTCGTGCACAAAATGAATTTCTGCATCAAATTGGTGACCATTAACAGTGTGTTCACTTGGTGCGTGAATATGGAATTGGGTTAAATTAAAAGGCCGATTAGCGATTTCAGCTTTTCCAGATAATCCAACTTCAAATCCCTGACCAGTGTCGTGAACATAAGTAGCATTTACATCATAATCTAACGAAATTGGTGCCATGAAACCCATTGGAACGGTTGCTGATACGTTAATATCAACTGGTGATTGCATAATTCCGGATGTTCGTGGCCATAATTCCTGATTATCGTAATCTAATTTAGGCATTGTCTGTGCCTCCCTCTGAAGTTTCTCTCTCCTCAGGTTGTTAAATACACTATCAAAAATGTAAATAAAAATAAATAGAAAATCATAATGATGTTTAAAAATCTTATAGCGTTTCATATGTTTTTATCCATATGGACACTATTTTCTAGTTTGGGGCGTGAAAATAATTTCAGTAAATTATAAATTCAGCGGGCTTTTTTGGCTGATTTTAAGTAGAATAAGATATAGTAAATAAACTAATAATTCATGATTTCAAGATGAATTAAAAAAGATTAGTCGCATACATATACATGCGTAAATTCGCTGAAAATGCTTGTTTTTGCGGTGGTAAGTGAGACATTTTTACTCAAAAAAGGACTATAAACAACTCACTCACAAAATAAAAGTTAACCTCAAAGTTAGCAGCGAAAAAACAAACGCCTATATACCGGGCTTGGAGGGACATAATGCCAGAATTGCCAGATGTCAAACCTCGATAATAAGCCAAAATAAGATATGGTTAGTATCTTGATAACATCAAGGGTTATCAAAGATTTTTCCAAAATCCATGAATTAGCTAAAACAACAAAAAACAAGCAAAAAGTTAACCAGTTTTGTTAACCTTTTGCTTGTTTTCAGTAATTTAGGCCGTTTTCTAAGATATCATCAATGATTTCATTATCTTTATCAGTGGCGTGAGAATATATTTGCAAAGTAACAGATACATCTGCATGGCCTAATCTTTTTTGAACTGCCTTAATTGGCGCTGATCGTCCTTGTTGTGCTGCTTGCTCAAAAAGAAGGGTAGCATGAGTGTGACGTAGGCCGTGAATTGTGACATATTCTAAATCTGAATTTTCAGGCGTTAGGTTCTGTCTCATTCGTTGAATCCAACGCTCTGGTACATTAAAGTCCATATAACCGTGTTTTCCGGGCCATATAGGGCTGTTTGGTAAAGCTATGGTAGAATTCCTGTATTGCTCCATAATGGCCAGTGTAGAGCCGTCTAGTGAGATTATACGGTTACCTGACTTAGATTTAGTTGATTTAAGGTATTTATTGGTCGTGCCACCTCGATAATCAAGACCAACGGCTTTGTTAATTGTGACGGTACGCTTATCAAAATCAATATCTTCCCAAGTAAGGGCTGTTATTTCACCACGACGCATACCGGTGTAGGCCAGTAACCTAAAAAAAGCATATTGCTTGATGGGTCGTGACTCCCAATGCTTCAAAAAACGGGTGAGCTGTTCTGAATTCAAGAATATCTCGTGCTTGCGCTCATTCGTCGTGTTTACTCGTTTAGGTGTTGTAACAGCGTCAAATGGGTTTCTGAAGATAATTTCATTTAACAAGGCATATTGGAACACTTGTTTAAGATATCGCCCCCATGTAACGCCTGTTTTGGCTTCTGATGCCCAGCGGTTAATTTGTGATTGTAACTTACTAGCGCTGATAACCTGAATGGGGTAGTCGCCAATATCGGGGATGATGTGATTGTTGAAGTACGATTCTATCTTTGATAGTGTCGACATTTCCACACCGATAGAGTATTCAGCATGCCACATTTCATAGACTTCAGAAACAGTTAAATTTTCTGATTCTAAAGCTTTAGGAGAAAAGGCGCCATTCTTACGTTCTTCTAGCATTTTTGCGTAAGCGATTAATGCAGAATTTCGAGTTTTAAACCCTTTTCTGTGTCTAATGATTTGTTTACCAGTTTTGGGATCTCGGGATATGTAAATGAAAAACTCCCACAATTCCTTACCGGATTTTGTCTTATATTTTTTTGGTTTCATTGTCATGTACCCACGAGCATATTATCTGACATATAGATAATATGCGTTTTTGCATAAAAAAGGGGAATTCCGAAGAATTCCCCGAACCTCACTCGGTTCTGTCGTTAAAAGATTGATTAATATCAATCGATACTCACTTGTACCTGTGTACATAGTATACAACGTTATCAATAATGTTGATAGGTGAAAGAATTCGAAATGTTTTTTTAAATATGTTCAAATAGATCTTCTTTTATTTTATCCAATCTATCCAAAATATTATCAGGAATACCAAGAAGTCGTCGCGCTTGAGAAGAATCTAATTTAATTAGACTGTCAAAAAGAATTAAATCATTTTTAAGCTGGACATGCATAAGTTGTTTGTAATTAGTTGGAGCAAGCATAAATAGAATTAAAACAGCGCCATATAAATCATTTTTCCCAACATGTTGCACATTAAATTCTTGTTGAGATATTACAGAACTTGAGAAGGCATGTGATAAATGATGATAGTGTACAGAGTCTCGAATGATAATCTTGTTTAAGATATCACCATGAGCAAGTCCATTTCTAAAATCATTTAAGATGTCCAATGATATCCTAAAAAATTCTAGAAACATATCTTCGGGCATGTTAAAGTAGTTAAATTCATTCAAAAGGACTTTTTTTAACTCAACAGGTAAAATTTGATACCAATTTTTTAACTCTCCAAAAGTTAAATCATTCACCAATATCCAAGGTGGAACGTTTCCATTTTCACGATATTTTAAAAGGGAACGAGTTACCTTGGATTTATAGCGAGCAATATTGGTAAGTCTTTCAGTAACCTTAGTTCTATTAGGATTACTGTTATTATTACGATATAGTGAGGTGTTTAAATAGTCATCTTCACATATTCCAAACTCTTTGCTAATTATATCTTGAAGTATATTCTTAATGTTTGTTTCAAACGATAATAAAGTTCTGAGCAAATTAGAAGAGAGAATGGTTTCATAAGTGTGTATTTGGGCCAAATACTCTAAAGATAAATTATCTCGAAATTTTTCGGAATTTTCTTCTGTTTCTAAGGCTCGTTGATAGCCGTTAACTAAACTATAGTAAGGATGTATTTTTAATATATCTGCGGCTTCAGATGTTGATGATTCATGATGAATATTATGTTTCTTATCAGCAATATCAACCAATTCTTCGAAAGAATGGTATTCATAGTTAAGTTCACTCATTTAAATTAAGCTCTCCTGTAACATAAAGAAAAAAGGACCTGTCTAAAAGACAAGTCCTTTCGTCTAGTCGCTACCTAACGTGGTAATTGCAACCAATTCATTGTAGATTATAATACACGATATCTACATTCTTGTCAATTATAACTTTTGGGCTGTATCTCCAATTTGTATAATGGAGTTAGAATTTTCTGAATCATTGTCATCATTATCTATTTCAGATTCTGATACAGGAAGATTTTTGGTGATAACTTTTGTTTGCGTCATAGATAAGGTTGCTTGAAAAATCGGGCTTGAAATTCTTTCTATTCTCTTTAATTCAGAAAACAATTCATACACTTGGGTTACTTCAAGCTTAGCTTTTACCAAATCGTATGTTCCTAATGATTCATGGGAATTTGGATCAATAACTTCTTTACCTTTTGAAATAATTCTAAATTCATCCCCAACATTAATACCTTGATCAGCTCCTCCTTTAATTAATACTGTTTTCTTGTTAGGAATGCTAATAATTGTAGTTTCAAATGACATGATTTATCCTCCGTTTTAATGCTGAGAAAATTATTTAGTTATTATATTGAATATGCAAGCTTTTAACGTCGTTCCGTTCTGGACGTTTGAGACATATAACTAATTTTTAATGATATAATCTTTTTCTATGTCTATTGAAATAGATTCATTTTCACAAATGCTTTTGATATATATTTTTAATATTGTCCAGTTTTTTTCTAGGAACAATTCTAAGCGATTTATTAATGAAATACTTTTAATTTCTGTGACTTTTTGTATCTCTGATTTTGATGTTTCCAAGTCTATCGGTACCTCTAATCCTAGACTTAAAACAGGATATATTCTTGTAATTGATGCAATAAACAAATTATGATTAGCGTATGTTACACTAACTAAAGCTTTTTTATATGTTATGCTATTAAATAATTCATCCTCGGAATGTTGTGCTTTTATCGGGCCTACTATATTAAATTTCATCCCTATTTTAACGTATTGTGAAGGTACGTCATCCGGGATTTTAATAACAAGCTTATCATTCTTTATTTCATGTATCTTAAAGTGATAAATGATGTCTGATTCAGATTGTGAGGATATATTTTGTTGAGTAATTAATTGTGGATTATTGATTGATAAATCAAATTGTGATGAATTATTATTTTTGTTTTTTACAAGATTTTTTAAGCTAATATATAGCTGAACACATATATAAATTATAAAATATATTACTGAAACGACGAATAGTGCGATACCCAAAGGTAGCGTCCAATATATCACGAAATAAGTATTTTTCCAGTAAGATATCAAAGTAAGAAATAAAAGCGCTAAAGACAGTGAGAATAAAGTAAGGGAGTTTTTAATATACGATATTTTTGTAGGTTTATACGATAATTTTGTAAGACATACTATAGCGAGTGGAATTGCAAATAAAGCAATGTCTTTGAAGTCTTTAGCTTCAATTTCATTTTTAGATCCCGCGTTAATTATAAGACTGACAAAACTCCACGGAAGTATATTGATTAGCATCTCCATAAGAGGGGATGTATTTGAATTTTGTTGTTGGTTATCTTTAGTCATTATTAAATTTATATTTTCCTTTCAGCCGCCAATAAGGCGGTTTTTTATTTATCCAAGAATTTCGGCTTTCTTCTTACGTGATAATGACACCAACTAACACTAGTTATTACTCTGTGGCGTCGCTCCAACCAGTATTACCGGGATCAGTTTGACCTTCTTGATCATCATATTCGTCAAATTCACCATTATTTTTAGCATCTTGATAAGCCTGGACAGGATCAATACCTTGTTGGTACATATATTCATCCTGTATTTCACCAGAAGTTTGCATTTCGTCTGGTGTGGCGAATAGGGCATCCTTAACGGACATACCTTTATTTTGAACTAACCATCCAGCTGGTGTTGTTCCATATGTGTTTATGAACCCAGAAAGGGTAGTAGTGTCATATGAAATACCGCTAGATTGAGTGTCTTGTGGTGTTACTTCTGGTTCATCTTCACTCGGAGCGGGTAAGGAACTACTTTCCGCAGGAACGTTAGCAGGCGCAAGTGAATTTTCCACTGAATCAGCAGTTGATGCTTCACTAGACATTGATGATTCTGAAGTTGAGCTAGACATTGACGACTTTTCTTTAGACTCACTTTTAGCAGACGATTCCTTAATTTTGTGAGTAGGTGGTTTTTCTTCATGAGTATCATGATTCAGATATGTTATAGTTCCACCGCCAGCTGCAATCACCACAACTGCAGCAATACCGATGGTAGATTTTTTCATTCCCATTTAAATTACTCCCAAAGCTTTTATTGCGGATCCTGTCTGCGCATAATATATATTCCATCGTAGTGGGTGGATTTTTAGTGTCATTGTGTTAATCTGTCTGATTCTCGAATCATGTTTATTAATTCATCTTTTGAAACATCTGTCTTATTAACTGTTACTGTATTCCAATGTGTTTTATTCATGTGATAGCCAGGATACACACCGGTATAAGAACGCATCATTTCACCGTGTTGAGGTTCTAACTTGAGGTCAATCATCAATTCGTCATCTTTCTCAAAAATCAAGGCAATTATCTTCTTGTTTGATACTTGCTTCATAACGGTCCAGATAATTTTTTCGTGGCTGTTTTTACCATTAAAAGGATAGTCTTCAAAAGAATTCGTTGTTGTTTTAACTAAATTAATTAACGCTTTACGATCCATGTTATCCTCCTTTGAAATTATCGTGTTTGATTCGTGTTTGAATGATATGTATGCCACCGGGATGGTGGTCTTTTTTATTAGTCTTCGTCATCTTCATCAAAACTATTAATATATGTCTCGTCTGTTTGCCCGTTGTAATCAAAAATTGCTAGACTTGGATTTTCAGGGTTTTCAATCGCGACTTCGATAGGTGTTCCAGCTTCCGTGTTCTTTTCGGCATTATTAGCAAAGTAGCGAAGTTGATTTGTTAAAGCACCCCAAGCACCCATATCATCTATTGATAGGTCATCGCCTAATACATATGAATCAAGCGTGTTACTAAGAGCTTTTTCAAATGATCCTTTAGCAGAGAAAAAGAGTATCTCAGAATCGTTATCCCACTTAACGTTGAATAAGTCAGATACTTTCTTGTTTGACTCTACTTTTTTTGCGTAATCTTTGTAACTTTGTAGATTTCGGTATTTAACCGCTTTTTTACCAATGTTTCGGATGTGCTTAATGCGAACTGGATCAGAGTAAGTGTGCTTAGTCTTGACCTTTAATTTAATATTAGTAAATTCTGTTTTGTTATCAATGTGAATGTAAGTAGTTACCTTGCCGTTCTTTTTAACGGTAGCAGTAGGCCAGTTACCACCATCAGCTGTATCAATAATCTTAACCTTAGATCCCGCTGGGGCTTTGATGACCATTCCGAAGTCGCCATCTTTATCAGTGGCGTAATCATTATTCTTATCAAGCGTAGTGCTGACGACTTTCAACTCAACCTTTTTAGGCTGTGATAGCAGGTAAGCTCCTACAACCACAACGATAACTGCAATAACAGCTATTACCCAGACCCATGCTTTTTTATAAAATGGTGTGTTTTTATTTTCTTCGACCATTTTGCCCATACTCCTTATAGCTTTTAACGTGGTTCACGTTTGCACGTATGTATGCCATCGGTTTATTGATGGACTTTTATTCTATTTTAGGTGCTTTGTCTTTATAAATTGCTTAATGTGCTTCTTTTTCAAATCATCAAGTGTGTTATATGTCTTTGCTTCCCAATTGATCAGTAAGTCATAGTAGGTGGTTGATGTATCACCCAGTGCAATAAACTTATCAATGCGGGGTGGCAGCTCTGTTGCATGTAGAGTCATGCCAGCGCCATCTGCTAACCACATCTCATATTTGACGATGGTGTCGCGCTTGTCTTTATCAGTTAAACGATTTGGATTTTGGAACAAAACCCAATTTTTAATCAATTCAAAGGGAGTTTCAGAATCATCCTGTGCAATAAAACTTGATATTTGAGCGATTCGCTTTGAAGTTCCTATTACGTTGTTTTGTTTATCAATTTGATAAATTAGTTGTTGCTTATCAACATTATTCATATTTAGCATCCTTTCGACCACTGCATAAGCGGTTTTTTATTTATGCATTAATAACAGCCTCACGGCTAATCTCCTCAAACCAAGACGGTAGGTTGAACCGACTCATGAAATCGATGTAATTGCGATACAGGAGTGGCGTTTCTGCATAGCATAACTTGGCCAGTATGTTGACCATACCAATGTTAGCAGTTCGTTCAGCATCGTTCTTAAAGCCTAACGAGAAGTTATAGACAGTAGGTGAATCAATATGATTCATGACGTGTGTGAACTCGTGTGCCTTGCGT
>Ga0157368_1000137_pt1 | contig 34848 bp, 28 predicted proteins | sample AttbisABBM3_FD_113146 | JGI IMG/M metagenome (GOLD analysis project Ga0157368, IMG submission 113146) | Fungus gardens microbial communities from leaf cutter ant in Botucatu, State of São Paulo, Brazil - Atta bisphaerica ABBM3 | ecosystem: Host-associated > Fungi > Mycelium > Unclassified ... | reverse complement strand
GTCCTCATGTCCATTACTAATCTACCTCATGTTCTATTACTTATCCACCATATGTCTATCTCAAGGCCAGCATGCTGTATACATGTGTCCTGACATTATACTCTAAACCCTACTCTTCATCTCCATCATCCATGCATGCACCATGTGTACACCATGAGAAAACCATGCTATTAACATGTTTCTTGACATCACTTTATCTCTAGACTCTTCTTGATCCTTCTAGACCATAGATCCTTCTAGACCACTCTAGACCATTCTAGGCCCTATGACATAATGTCATGTGACTTCCCAGTCATGTACCTTCTCTCTCTCATTATAGACTATCTATAAATATCTTACTAAAGTCTGTCTACACTTTCTCGTCTTATAACATTAATGCAATCAAAAAAATACATCAAGAATATTGACATTGTTGATTCTAAAGATGTCATAGTGCCACAGTCACCTCAGTCAAAGTCTTATCTCAAGATATTGGATATTCTATACATCATAGAGGATACTAATACTCCTGTCTCTTCTAAAATTGTAGAACAAATATTACAATTTACTTACATTTTCAACAATGTGGTTCTTGTATCAAAACCAAGAGTTATCAAAGCCTCTCCAAAATTGGACATGACAGTTATTTGGATAGATATTTGGGATGTGCAAAGTGGCTCCAAGGCTAAGTCCTTAATTAACAGATGTTTTAATATAGGAAACTATATTGCTACTATTCAAAATACTAATATGAAACCAGAGATATCTTAATATAAGAATTGTTGGAAATGGGAATGTACAATGTTCTTCTGTTATGCTCATGGATCAAAATACATCAAGTGCAACAGACCACACAAAATAAAACACCATTGTAATCTAACTTGGTGATGCAAAGCAAACTTCAAGATAAATTGCCAAGACTTGAAACCAAGAGAAGTGAACCATGCCTGCACAGCTTCAAGTACATTAATTGCAAAGGTGAATACCAAGTAGATAGCAATATGTATCTGTTCTAGAGGCACAGGTTTAATAAATAGTAGTATGCCAAAAAGTATCAAAAGTTTTGTGAAAACAGAGGCAAATCAATCCACTCAATAATGAGTAAGGCAAGTTTATGTATCTTGTTATTGAAGGCAAACTCTGCCATTGCCAACTATTCCAGCAAATTGTTTTGTTTATGATCAACATATATCCTTAGATACTGTTCCAGTTCCTGATTTGTCCTCTCTATTTGTTTGTCTATCTAAGGGTGAAAAGCTATAGATAGCTTTGTTTCTATTCCCAACATTTTATTCAACTCCTTCATCAACTCCACTGCAAACTGTGGCCTTCTATCTAAAATCACACTTTCTGGTAACCCATGCAACTTTCACATGTTATCTCTAAACAACTTCACTAACCCTTCTGCTGCTATTTTTTCTGTCACCATAATAAAATATGACATTTTCAAAAACCTATCACATACTACCAAGATTAAGTCATAGTCTTTTGATATCAGTAACTTTGTAATAAAGTCCACTGATATATACTACCATAATCTTTCTGGTACTGTATTTGGTCTTAATTCTCCCACTAGTATCCCTGCTCTATTCTTCATCCTCTGATACTGATCACATTCCTCCACATATCACTTCATCTCCTTAGTAATTCCTGGCCACCAGTAATTCCTAGTAACCAATTCTATTGTCTTCCACTATCTTTCATGTCCTGCTATTGGTATATTGTGATGAAGCTAAATGATCTCTAACCTCAACTTCTCATTCTTCAGAACATACATCTTCTCTTCTTTCAACACTAACTCATCCTCTATCTGTCATTCCTTATTTCTTAATACCTTAGTTCCCACCTTTTTCATTTATTTTACCACTTTTACTACCTCATCATTTTTTGCTTCTAATTTTTTAATTTTCTCAATTATTTCTTCCTCAGCTCTTTCAATTAACAACTGCACTTTCTTTATTGCTCTAATCTTCAGCCACTTTTTATTCAACATTATCTGATTTTTATTATCTCTCTCTACTTCTTCTGTTCAATCTACTCTCCTACTCAAACTATCTGCTCATCCCATACTTTTGCTAGCTATATGCTTCAAAGTGAAATCAAATCTTGATAAGTACAATGCCTATCTAGCTTGTCTTTGATTTAACTTTTGAGCCTTTATAAAGTGCTCCAAGTTTTTAATTCTAGAAAATAAAAAAGAGTTTGATATTCTTTTCATCTAAGAGCTACCATGGTCTTTCATTCAAAATATCCCAAGTTTGTCTAACAAGGTGTCAGGCACAGTTCACACTAGAAGGTGAAAGTTTATAGGATTGGCTTGGTGATGCATGGAGTGTGTAAACTCTGTACTTGGTAATGTAAACTTATGGAACAATCTTGGCTTCAGCTTATATACTGTACTATTTGTCTGCCACATGGTTGCAACTTCAGATGAATGAATGAAGTCTGAGATGAGAGTGAGTGCTGATTTAGTGTATCACTGTTGAACACCAGAGATTGAGTTCAATAAGAATTACCTTTGTTGATTATCAAACTAGTGAATTATAGTATAACTACTAGTCTTATATACAAGTAGGAGATATAGAAGATACTTGGGGTTTCAGTATATTATCCTGAGTAGAGGTTTTGGTAGTAAAACACTAACAGGAGTAAGATAGAGGAACTCTGCTATAAAAGACTGAGTTGAATAGAAGTATTCCCATCATGGAAGATAGGATATTCAGATTGTTGCATTACCACCATGAGAATGTGTTGCAATAAGGGTAGCTGTCATGGAAGACAAGCTTGTTCATAGAGATAGAGGGAGCAGTAGTACTGAGACTCTCCAAGTCATAGAATTCAAATGCAAGAAGATTACCAACATCTCCTTAGAAGATGAGGTGAAGTAATAGCCCTCTAAGAAAACAAAAGGAAAACAACTGAAAAGATACCATAGAGATGCTGTGGTTAAGATGGGGAGAGATAACCCCTATGAGAGGTATATGTGTACTGGATAGGATTGTCTGGTGTATAACTCAAGGTAAGTACAGAATTTTTGTTTCTTTTATCTCTGTTAATCCTCTTCATCCTTATAGTCATTCTCTCACATATACCAGATGCATTGCTATCAAGCAGCAGTATATCCCCCACACCAACACCAATTCCCCAGCAATGATCTTTACCTATGGTAAGGTTTTAAGTGCTATTGAAAAGGCACTCTGTGATCTTGTTGAAGAGTACTAGGGCACCAGAAAGTCCTTATGGAACTTGGTGGAGGGCTAGGAGGGAAATACAGCCCAATTAGCAAGGATTGGAGCTACAGTTGACCAGAGGTGGAGTTTAAAGGAGGATCCATAGAGTAGTGATGAGGAGAGTGAGGAAGAGAATGGAAATAATGAGGAGGGGTCTGAAGATAGGCCTAAGGAAAGTCAGGGAGAGGTAAAGGAAAGAACCCCATCATCCACCTCCTACTAGAATAATAGTTGTTTTACATTATTCTGAATTTTATTTCTTGGTTTTGTTGTGTCTATACTGTGTGAGTAAAAATTAATATGGTTAGGAGACAGAAATGAAAATTAAAGTCTGAAAGTTTGAAAAGAAGAGTGTGTGGAAATGAGATTAAATGAAAACAAGCAGATAGAATATACTAAGAAAATAATAACAATTTCTGCTAAAAGTGCATAGAGGCAGGAGACAAGTACAACAGCATGATCAAGACACAAAGAGTGGACTAGGCTTGGTGGGATATGTGATATGGAAATCAGATACCAAGTCAGTAACATAGGTGAGCTCAAATATAGAGATCCACTCAAATTTGTCTTTAGTGTCTTTATACTCTAGCTAGATTATCTTATATAGGAGCTTGCATGCTTGTCAGCAATTGATTTTCAAGTCTACTATCTGAGAGATTTCATACCTAAGTTCTCTGTTAATTATGACCAGTGTAGGGACTGATTGAGTTCTCTCAGAGAAAGAATGAGACATGGTGGATTTGAGCATAGACATATGAAAAACTGAATAGGCAGAGCACATAGACTTTGGGAGGTGGAGGGTAAACAATAGTATACCAGACTAGAAGATGATTTTGTAGGGTCCAGGATATTTTTCAAAGAGCTTCTTTGAAGGCCAAGTAGTTCTGAAGAACTGAGCCTTGACAAAGACATTGTCATCTACTTTAAAATTAGGTGTGAGAGAATATTGTACATCAGCAGATTTCTGATAATGCTGTTAGACCATGGAGATCTCAGCTTTAAGATACTTTGTAATTCATTGAAGTCTACTACAAAGTTATGGGCTTTAGAGGAAGCAATATTATGTTCAGGATAAATGGTGATGTTTGGATAATATCCCTTATTAGTGAAGAATGGAGAAACACTGCTAAGTGCAATAATTCATTGACTCCTAGATCTGACAAATTGTCTTGGAAATATCTCAAAATTATCATCAATAACACATTGTATCTCAAGAATTTCATTAATATTGCTAATACATGTATCAATTTAGATCACTGGCCTTTACACTTCAAAACATCATTGTATATCATCATTTCTAAGCCTAATAAGGTATCTTACAACTCTCCAAAGACATTCAGACCTATTATGCTATTAAGTATGCTTGGTAAGCTCATCAAGAAAGTTATTGGTGAAAGACTTCAATTCTAATCAATTTCTATGAATTTTATTCATCTGTGTCAACTAGATAAATTAAAACAATGATCTACTGTGGATACAGGTATGATATTAACTCATCTTATTCATGCAGGATAGCTCAAGAACCTGTTGACTAGCATATTAGTGTTTGACATAGCTTAGTTCTTCCCTTTACTAAACCATCAATTACTCCCATTGATTTTGGATAAAGCTAGTTTTGATTCCAAGATCTCTCTATTTTTCTGAGATTATTTAGTAGGTAGAAGAACAAAGTACCTTTGGAACAATTTTTCTTTCTGTTCTTTCAATGTTGATGTTGACATTGGACAGGATTCAGTTTTATCCTCCATCCTATCTGTCTTATATCTTTCCTCAGTTTCTTATATTTTGGAAAAAAGATTAAAAAATCTAAAAATTCCAATTTCTATCATCTCATTTGTAGATGATAGTCTTTTTATTTCTCAGGACAAATCTTTGGTTGTTTCAAATTCTCATCTCTTTTGTAGCTATCATATTATATCCTCTCTTCTTGAACAATTCAGACTTATTATTAAATATGGGAAAATAGAAGTTTTCTACTTTTCTAGGTTGTACAGAGTCTTCAATCCTCCTCTGCTTGATCTTACTGCTTTAGGAGAACTATTCTTCATTCTAAGGAAACATGACATTATCTAGGATTTATTTCTGATAGAAAGCTGACTTTCGATAATATATCAACTTTTATACTAACAAAGAATTATTGACTGTCAAATGCATGAAAATGCTCAGTAACTCATTAAGAAGACTTATTTCCACTCAAAAACATCTTTTGTACAGAACTTGCATTCTTCCAATCACACTTTACAGCTTTCAGCTATAGTTTTACAACAAAGCTCTACTAGTGTATCTTCTTAAAGTTCTTAGGAAAATGCAAAGAAGAGCTACTATATGAATACTAGAAGCTTTTCATATCTCTCTGATAAGTGGTATTGAAACTATTACAGACCTCATACCTATCCATTCACACCTATAGAAACTTAGCAGTAGATTCCAACTCAGAATGCAATCTCTACCATTGAATCACATCATCAAGTCAATGTTGGAGTCAAGACACTCAGATAACAACAGTTTTCACTGTTTCTTACTCAAAAAGTTAACTTCCAAACAGTGATTGAACATCAAAGAACCTATTGTTGATGCTAACAATAGACTTAATATGTTATGACTCAAAGCCCTTAGAGTTGGACAATAAGACAAAAACCTTGTATTAGAGTTTAATACAAGAGAACTCAATAGAGAACTCTGTACAGGATTTGTCTACCTTATATACTAAAATCCCATGGCTTATGCTACTACTATTTTAGTCTACCCTAAATGACCATGTGTTTGTCTTAAGGTCAACATGTGTTAAATATACTATATGATGTCATTTTTCCAGAACCTTCTACATTCTTCTATTGCCTCTAAACCCTAACCCTAGTCCCCAGAATAGAAACTAAAAGAAAATAAAAGAAAAAAAAATTAAAATTAAAAGAAAATTAAAAGAAACTTGAGTCCAAACTTCTTAAGTCTGACATAATGGAGTTTTTCCTTTATTTATTTCTTTTAGTAGCAAGTTTTCTTCTGGAGATAGACTAATTGACATTATCATCATCATGGACTCATTACATGTCACAAAGCAAATTTTTGATTTGTTAGTCCATCCATATCAAATCCAGTCATCCACAATCTCTAGGGAACTCAGGAAATTCTTCAAAAGAGATTATAGTAATTCAATTGAATTTTGGGATTGTCCAAGTCAAGACAAGTGGACTCTCCACAATATTGTTGACAAAGAGACAAAGAATTTTGATCTCATGCCCATCTTCCCCTACAAGTCTTCATGGGAGTTTGACAAAAAGAACAAATGCAATGAAATTCTCAATAATTGGAAAATAATGTTTCAAGCCTCTAATGCTAAAGGAAGACAATTCTTAGATCTTCTTGATGATGACTTAAAACCTATTGAACCTTTGTATTCCAAAGGAGGACCATGGCTGAATTCTTCAGTCACTCTAATTCATTATGTACTAGAGCCTCAAGAGCTATCATCAATCATGCTCCCACAAAAAGAATTTAAGTGTCCTTGTGGACAGTATCCGATCAAAACAAGATGATACATCCTTTTATGAATGTAGAAGGTTCAACAATTACTGGAATCCAAGATGGGATACATTAGCTCACTTTACACTGTTCCTGGAGTTCAACAACAGTGCTTTCTTTCAGAGAGAGTATTACTTAGTTGAATTGTGCCTGCTTTTCTTAAGTAGTTTATTTACTTCTTTATCTTCATTTTCATTTTCATTTTCATTCATTTTTCATGTTGTTTGCGTCTGTATGTATGTAGTTACGAAGTAGCTACCGCGGACTGCCTGTAATAAATTGTTGATTTAAAAAAAAATGATGCCTAGTTAGATAAGCTGCAAGTTGGGACCCACTCTTCCACACAATTTCCTATGACTACGACAGTTACTTGCCAGAGTGAGTCTTGTCCAAATGGAAACCCACCATCACGACTAGAGTGCCCAACATGCAATAAGTTCATCTAATTTCCTGACTCTGGTTATCGTGCAGCGACACTCATTTATCTCTGTGAATCAGACTCGAGATCAAGGGCTCTTTTTTCTGCAGTCAGGAGTGTTTCAAGGGTGCCTGTGAGTGTTCAAGTAACTTCAGTCTGCGCATTCACAGGTCTGACCTGTATGAACAGGGGTACGATTCTTACTCCTCTTACCCCTACATTCTCATTTGGATCTTGATTCGTTCAGAAACGGCACAAGGTTATCCATGAACTCGTCAAACCAAGTGTATTCCCAACACATCCAAGTGTGCAAAAATTTTTGAATTGGTTTAGCCAGTACACTATTCATTCTGCTGACAGAAGATTCTTATGTTCCTTGGGGCACTTTCAATTACACTGGAACCTTGAGACCTTTGTATCCCTTATCCCCGATTCGCGAGGTTCCTGCCCATATTTTCCGTCCTGATTATGTGGAGGACGGTGAGTATACAGATTGCAATATCTATGTTTGGTAAACACATTGCAGGCATTCCACAGTCGGAAAGGCGCATGATGGGTCAACCACCTCGTATTTTGAGCTCAGAGGAACAGGAGAAGATGCGTAGGGTGTGCAGGGTGAGTTAAGAACTCGTCATTACCTAATTTTAACTCATGGAGGCCAGCTTGCGAGGGAGGTTCTAGATATCACAGCAGCAGCTATTCGACCTGGCATCACCACTGATGAGATCGATGAAATCGTGCACAAAGCTACTATTGAACGAGATGCGTACCCTTCCCCTCTAAATTATCGGAATTTTCCTAAATCGGTCTGCACGTATGTTTCTTGCCTTGTAGTTCTTTGCATTTACTGATCATACCCAGTTCCGTCAATGAAGTTATATGTCATGGTATCCCCGACAAGAGGAAGCTCCAGGAGGGAGATATTATTAACATTGGCGAGTGTCCCTGTTTTTCCGTTCTTTGGCATTAGCTTACGTGAAGAGGTCCAGATGTAACGCTCTATTACGAAGGCAAGTAGTTAAATATGTTGAACTGATCATAAGATCATTTCTCAAAATACATTCAGGCTTCCATGGAGACCTTAACGAAACTTATGCTGTTGGTGAAATTGATGAGGATTCCAAGAAGCTCATTCGTACAACTCGAGAAGCTCTCGATGCTGCCATTGCTATATGCAAACCTGGAGCGTTGTTCCGGGATATTGGAAAGACAATGTCAGTCTTATGTAACTCCTCTGGAAGTTCATTTTAATCTCCGCAGTGAGCCCATTGCGCGTTCCAACAGCTGTGCAGTCGTACGCACATACACTGGCCATGGCATTAACAATCTTTTCCACTGTGCACCAAATATACCACATTATGCGAAGAACAAAGCTGTTGGCACGATGAAGGCTGGTATGGTAAGTCTTTCACCCTCGAGCCACTTTCAAATGACTGATCAAGACACAGTGCTTCACAATTGAACCAGTTCGCCGTCATCTGTCGTTTACTATAAATTTATCCTGATGATTGTGTTACCCCTCAGATGATCAACCTCGGACATAACTGGGGTGACGTACACTGGCCGGATAATTGGACCGCTACAACTGTTGATGGCAAACGCAGTGCTCAATTTGAAGATACCCTTTTGTATGTGCCTATATCAATCAAAAAAAGTCTACTGCTTAACTCTTTGCTTTCAGAATTACGGAGACCGGGGTAGAGATCCTGACGGCAGGTAAACGATAGGATATCAGGGATGGAAGAAATCCCGGTTCCAAGCACGTTACTGCCTGCCGCCTCAAAGATCAATTACGTCGTTCACGTAGATGAAAACAATGAGAGATGATTTTGATCCAGAGGTCCATTCGGGAAGGTTTAGTGGAAAGTGGGCATTTAATCTAGACAATCTCTGTGGTATGAAAATACCTCCAAATGCACATCCTGGGTTGTGGAGCAGAAACCCTCTTTTAACAATCAAGAGTTACGTCAGACGGACATCAATAATTAGACTGTTCCGTTGCTCATCTTTGCCAGTAGCTGTAAATACTCTACGAAGCCATTTTGAGGGCACTCACTCACTGATTCTTGCCAATGACAGGAGGCATAGATGTATGCCTGAGTCTTTGCAAGTCAGCGTAAGAGCTCCGGTGGCTTTGTAGTTGAGTGTCTTCGGTGGAAGCAACAATTCCAACAACGTTGTCATAGTCTCCGATGTCTTCCTCATCCGTTTCATCAGGAGTTCCTAAGCGGCTAGATTCGTCTCCAGAGAAGCCCGACCACGCAGATGTTCCACGCTTGGCATTGCGACTCCAACCAAAGAAGCGTTCATCAAACCAGGCCATAGGATGGTTAATTAGTAAGCCTTGTGCATCGACAGCACCTGTCCCACTCTTTCGACGCCATAATCCAGACGTTCCAGTGGAAGGAGGTACACTTGCTGAGGGGACAAGGATTCGGGACTAGAAACGGGATGGAAATTAGGCCCCCGAAACTGGAACCATTATGTCCTACCTGATCAAAATCTTCATACAGCTTGGGTGCGAACTCGTTGATGACAGCAGCTAGCTCATTCGCAAGCTGAATACGCTGTTGCTTCGCCTTGTTCAGTGATCGCTGCTGACCAGGTATAAGAGTAATTATGAGTGGTGGCAAGGACCTATCCAGATGTCAGTATGCTGAAATTAGACATTCGGTATCTACCCACTTGAGCACATCCATCCCCGCCTCACCGAATTTGAGGGCAGCATAATTCATAAAAGGAAGATTGGTTATGGTGAGGAAAGGGGTTGCAATCCGCCATTGCATCGGAAGTTGCGCCCTAATGACTATAAGAGTGGCGAGGATTGCATAGAAAGTATACAGAACAGGGGTAACGCCCAAAGCTATCAAGACCTTCCAGCTTGCTAACACATCGCGCCCAGCAATCTTAACAACAGAAGTGGCGAGGGCCTCTGAGAGGAACATAAATTGGGAGTTTTCAACATTATGTTGTTGGCTCGGACCTACCTTTTGCCTTTTTCCTTGAGATAATTGAAGCAACTACGAACATGGGAGCATTCAGGACTGTCCCAGGTAAAGCGAGAAGCGTCCAAACGGTAAGGAGAATCATCCGATAAGTCAAAAGACCGAGAGTTTTCCAACTAGCTTTCTCCGCTCGTGGAACCTGTAGCCAACGCACTCAGTAGAATGGATGTGGTTTTTATTCTTCATATACCTGATGATCGCGCACTCCAATGTCTCTGAGGAGACGGTTGTATTTGAGAACATCAGTGCGCAGCTTCTGGACCCTGGGCTCGTCTTTGAAGTGAACATAGCCTTCAAGTAAACGGCGATTAAGTTCGACTACCTGTCCAAGCGTAAGGTGCTGGCTCGGGGTTTTGTATAATCGACGGACGGCTTGAATTAACTGATCAGCATAGTCAGTCATCCTAGCAGAAACTCGAGTGATAAGACTTTTACCATTAGGGTGTCGTAATCAGGAGCACGGATAGTTACGGTCTTCAGTCCATCATAAATGAGGTCGAGGAACTTGGACACTGCTTCACGCTTTTGTGATCCTCCTTGTTTGAACATTTCCACATATTCCGGAGGCACATCAAGTGCAGTTCCAAACTCAACGACAGCACGAGAACGAAAGCGATGAGCATGAAAGTAAGATAACCCCACAGGGACAATCTTAACTTTGATATTTGGGTCGTTAGCCATCGCACCGAGAGCCATTATGGAGACCCCAGCCTTAAGAGGCAAGAGGTCCGTTCGATCATGACTACCACCTGGGAAGTTGGGTTGAGCAAAAGATGCTTTAACTAGGGCCTGACTCACCTTCTGGGAATATACCAATGCTCCCACAACCATTCAGACATTGATAAACCTCTCTGTACATACCATTTTGATCAACATAGGACATTTTCTTGAACTCGAGGCCAGGAATTCCATCTTGACGTAGTTCCATGACCTGCTCTCTAATCTTCGCAGTTCCTTTCCCGCTTTCCCCACCGAACTCACGCTTGATTGAGAGCTCGGTATCCGAGAGGACTTCGCTGACCTCAGCTACCGAAGAATTCACTGATTTTGGGAGCATAATCTGCATTTTCGGGGAGAACTCCTTCGTGAATTGTGTTCCCTCACCCAAGACAAGACAAGGGTCATTAGGTGACAGCCATATGTGGCCGGCAGCAGGTTTTGCAGAATCAGCAGCTCGAGCAACAGGGACTAGAAGGATATATGTTCATGAATCTACTCATATAGGTTACTGTAAAACTCACTGCTATCCATGAGGCGAGCGAAGAAACCAACCCATTTTCTCTCCATGCTTTTTGCAGCAGTCAAGAACTGAACTTGTCTATGCGTCTCGCGGAATACTTCGAGGGATAATAATAATGGATCGAGAAACTGGAGAAGCAGACTTTGGTCCAGCACGCAAGAAGGTCGGCAACTACGCCAGCATACCTGATTATGGTGAGGAGCACCAACAAAGATTACAGGACCATCTCGAGGAATATGGAATGCTCCTCGTGGTCGAATTTCCCGGAAGAAGATCTGGGTAATGATTCTCCAAAAAAGCATAACAACCTCATACTTGAGGGGCTGCTCTGTCCGGAAATGCTTTATTGAAGAAGCCATGGCAGAATAAGGAAGAGTGAGGATATAGTTAATGATAGCCTCTCTCTAATAAGGACAAATATTCTGCTATATTGACAGTGTTAATTATTATCAAAGTTTGAAAAAATTACAATCATTTTTAAGGGTGAACCCAATCCACACTCATTTAAGTATATGAATTGTTGAGGAGAACATCAAGCTGACTCAAGTCAATGCCCATTCTAGAAACACTATTTTAATCATGACTGGCATAACAAAAAGCAAAATGAACTTCATGAAAACAGAAAGACTTCAATTCGCTCAGCTGTGAGTGGTGGTAAAGCATGATTTTAAAAGAAATTCACATATTCTCTCAAAATTTTCACAAGAACAACTTTTTTATCAACATTATTCTTAAGACTCAATTATCCTTTGATATTATATTTATCTAAGAACCATCTTGAACATACATTCGATCTATCCCAAGTTCAAATAACCAAGAGGGAGAGGAACTTGTAGGAGTTTCTAATCATTCTAATTGGTCTATATTTTCTAAAAAAAACCCACTTGTAGTGGTGATTCACCAAGAGTCATTACTTATATTAACATTTGTCTCTCTTTTCTCTAATTTTCTTTTTGCAAAGACATTTACAATTATAGAGATATTTTGCTTGTCTCCTTTTCAAATGATAACTTTGTATACTATATAATGAACATTTATTCAGATTCATCCCAAATAGCCTTAAAGTATCTAAAGAATACTAAGGTTAATCTTTATAACGTCTTAGTTATGACTGGCAATTTCAACATTTAAGATAGTTTATGAGACCCTGATTATCCTTTTCATTTGTCTCATAGCAATTTACTATTCAATATTGCAGACTCTTTTAACTTAGGTCTCTCTAAACCTACTAATTGAGTTCCTACTAGGTATTCTGACAACAGTCAAGATTCAAACTCTGTTATTGACCTAATGTTCCTTCAATTTATATTGGAGGAACTTGACAATCACTTGATCTAGCCAGAGTGGCATCTTATGTCATACTATGTCCCTCTTACTATTACCATCCCAATTATCAAAGAATATTTTCAAACCAAGAAATATATAATTGTCAAAAATAGTGACAAAGAGAAATCATTTATTGAGGAACTCATTAGAGTTATCAATTCAGTCAATATTAGTGATCTTTTAAATAGTGATTCACTCGAGATCAGTGTTCTCAATCTCACTCACTCTATGAAAAGAACATGGGAGAAGCATTTAAAGATTGTTAATATCACCAAGCATTCCAAGAGCTGGTGGAACAACAATTGTAAATGCAATCTTAATATATACAGGTCAACCAAGCATATTAAAGACTGGAAGCAGTTCAAGAGGATGGTCAAGAATGCCAAACATTTCTTCTTCAATCAAAAAATTCAAGAAATCACTAACAAAAACAAAAGACCTTGAGAACTCATGAAATGGGTCAACAAGTGTAAAATTCCTGCTATTAAAGCCATCAGATACAATGGTAGACCATGTGTAAAAATTGAAGATACTTGGAATGTGCTTTATTCATCTTTTAACATGGCTCAAAACCAGTATATTGATTTTGATGTTTTAAACAATATCTCAAACAAACATTCTACTGAATGAGTTTTATTTTTAAGAGAGGAATTCATTAGTGCTATTGCCAAATGCAACAACTTATTGACTCCAGGTCTAAACAAAATATTCTAGAGACACCTCAAGTATATTATTAAAAATGAATCATGTCTGGAAAAGATTATCAATATTGCTAATGCATGTTTTGAGCTCAGTCATTAGCTATCTTATTTCAAGATATCCATATCTATTATTATTCTGAAACCTAACAAGGAGTTGTATAACTCTCCTAAATCTTTCTGATCTATTGTCCTCCTCAACATGTTAGGTAAACTCATTGAGAAAGTCATAGGCAATAGACTTCAATTCCAATTGATTTCAAATAATTTTATCCATCTGAGTCAATTAAGTGGTTTAAAACAAAAGTTGATAGCAAATGCAGAAGTTGCCCTTACACATTTCATCTGCTCAGGGTGGATCAAACAAAAAATGACAGGCTCTTTAGCATTTGATATAGCTTAGTTTTTCCCATCTCTCAATCACCGCTTACTTCCTTTAATCCTCAGGAAGATGAGCTTTGATCTTAAAGTCAAAAGATTCTTTTCTAACTATTTAATTGGCAGAAAGACAAGGTATTTCTGGAACAATTTCTCTTCTTCTTTTTTCAATGTTGATGTGGGAGTAGGTTAAGAATCAGCCCTCTCTCCCATTCTTTTCACTTCATATTTATCTCCTATTCTTCATATTCTTGAAAAACAGTTAAAAATCTTATAAATTTCTGTATCCATCTTATCTTTTGTTGATGATGGACTTCTTATAGCCCAGAGCAAATCTCTTTCAATTTCAAATGACTTTCTCTTTTGTAGTTATAGTATTACTTTTTTTCTTTTGAAAAAGTTCAAACTTTTACTGGAGCATGGAAAAACAAAAGTTTTTCACTTTTCTAGGATGACTGACAATTTTAATCTGCCTCCACTTAACCTCTCTGCCTTGGGAGACCTTATTCTTTGACCTAAAAACACATAGAGATACTTAGGGTTCTATTTTAATAAAAAGCTTTCATTCCATCACCATATTGACTTCTACACAAACAAAGCAATTTTAACTGTTAAGTACTTGAAGATTCTCAGTAACTCTACACATGGGTTAGTACCTCATCAGAAATAACTTCTTCATAAAAGTTGTATTCTCTCCATCATTTTCTATAGGTTTCAGCTTTGGTATTATAACAAAGCACTGCTATCATATCTATTTAAGACCCTTAATAAGATGCAAAAGAGAGCTACAATTTGGATCTTAGAAGCTTTTTGAACCTTCTTATCATATAGTATCAAAGCAATTGTGGGCCTCATGCCCATTCATCTATATCTTTGCAAACTCAGTGATAGAGCTCAGCTGAGAGCTCATTCACTTCTAGATAATCACATTCTGAAGTCACTACTTGAAGCAAGGCCTAACCTCAATATCAATCCTCATTGCTTGTCTTTGGATTCCCTCACTTCTTTTCAAAGGGTAAAAATCAAAGGAACTATTATTAATATAAATAATAAGTTCAATAAAATCCTTCCAGTATTTAACCCTCTGAATATTGAGTTTTCTATTAGGTCTAGAGTCATTGACATATTTGCTAATTGTGTTTCTTTTCATTAAGAGTAGCAAAAACTCTTTTAAATCTCATTCACTTTTATTAAGTAACTTAACTATTATTTTTTCATTAGATTCATCACATATACTTGTGGTAACAGATGCTAGCATCAAGCATTACATCACTATGTCTATTGCTTATATTCACATTGGCAACAAAAATGTTATTAAAATAATTTACTATACAGTCAATGTCTTATCTACTGAAGTTGAACTCATCACTATCAGATGTGGCATTAACTAGGCCACTAACATCTCTAGCATTTCAAAAATCATTGACATTACTGACTTTCTTCATATTGCAAGAAGAATCTTTGACTTGTTACTTCACCTATATCAAAAACATACAGCTGCTATTTCACATAAGTTAAAAAGGTTTTTCTTTAATAATATTAACAATTTGATTGAATTTTGGGAATATCCAAGTTAATGTGAATGGTTCTTTCACAAAGCAATGAATACAGAAACTAAACACTTCAGACTCCTATCTTTTTCCTTGCAAGTTATCTTGGGAATTTAGTAAAAAGAGTAAGTGCAACAACATTCTTTCCAACTGGAAAATAACCTTTCAAGCATCTGATCTGAAAGAACAACATTTCTTGGAATTATATAATGAAGATAATAATCTTCTTGAACCTACATATGCTAAAAGGAGGTTCTAATTCAAGTATCTGGAATATTTAAATTCTCTATATGCAAAAGCAACTAGAGCAATTGTCAATCATGTACTGATTGGCGAATATAGGCTAAGATTCTTCTCTAGGGAAGATTTTAGTTGTTTATATGGATAATATCCTATAAAAATGAGATATCATATCCTTTACAAGTGTAAAAGATTTAATATATATTGGAATTCAAGAAGAGACTTGATAAGTCACTTTATTCTATTTCTTGAATTTCACAATAGGGCATTTTCTTTTAAATCTGCCATTACTTAGTCAAGTTAGCTTGTTTACTACTTATAATTTTATTTTTTTGTTTCTTTTTCTTTCAGTCTTTTTCTCATTTTTTCTCTAATTCTTTTCTCTTGCATGTAGTTTGGGTTTGTTTGTACATAGTTACAAAGTAGCTATTACAGTCTACCCTCACACTCTGTATAATAAATTATTGAAGTTTAAAAATAAATAAATAAATAACAGCCCCATCAGATATAAGTTTTGATCATATAATAGAAACAGCTCACATACAAACTATTACTATTTTATATAAATACTTCTATATCTAAGGATTAGACTTCAGACTTAATATTAATCATTATTGATTAATTTTTTTTCATCATTGACATCTGTATTAATCTTCATTATCATTATCATTATTATTGAACTTCTAAATCACTCCTAAACCTCTGAGAGTATACCCAAGACTCAGATATTACAAACAAGTGAGTAGTTCATTTTGTGATAAGGGATTATATTGTTATGATCAACACCTCCTGAATGCAACATGGGCTAGGGCAAAGGGTAATAACAACACAATCAGCTATGTTAAAGTAGTCTCAGTCAGCACCTCATGTAGTAGGTACTCTATCCTCACTTGATCCTCATTGTCTACAACATTGTTGCCTCATGTATTACAAACTATTTCCTTGTGTGCTACTATTATATATAGCATAAATACACTCCTATATCCCTATGCTTTACCACTTCTATAACATCCCTTATCTCCTCTCAAGTCTTTGCCTAAGTGCAACTTGAGCTCTAAGAGTAAAGGTCATAACATATATGGTTAAATAATATCTACTGAATAGCTACAATTCTAGTGAATGCAATGTAGTTTCCCTGGATGTTCCATTTGATTGCTATGATTTTGAGATCAGGTAGGGTGCCTTTGGAGGTGAGGGATATATTGGTGTGTGGGGGTGGGAATCTGTTGGCCTGTTATGGTTTTATATAAGTTAGCTGCAAGAACTGGAATGTGATCATCTACAGCAAAGTTTTTGCCTGTTAGTGTGAACAGTCTCTTGGTCGTCGTGAGGGCATCTTGTAAATGCTCCAAGATTTTCGCCCTTAAGGCATCATGTGTTTCCATGTGCCCAGAGTTTCTTTGCGGGTTGCTCTGAGTGCGGTAGGGGTGCGTTCGGTTGTGTAAGGTAGGTGTGGTGAGGGGGCTGTCGAACACGTCAGAGTTAGGTCTGACGTGTTCCACTGACATCTCTGTCGGCTGTGTCAGAATCATACCTGTCCGTGTCTGACGCCCAGCTCCTGCGTCTTTTAGCCTTGGGGATGACGGGAGCGGTGGGCTTCGTGGACGGCGTTGGAAGGGTGGTGTGTATGTGGGTTGCTGGGCTGGTCTGGTTTGAGTTCACTTGTGTCAGTGATTCTCTTGAGCCCTGCGTTATCTTACGATTGCTTGATGGTGGTATATTGGGAGATGGCGTGCAGTCTCCCATGCCTCTAGCATGCATCCTTGTGAGGCGCCGTGACTTAATTAATGTCATGGAAGCAGGAAGTGTGTGTAACATGTTAGATGTTAGGAGCCACACTGTGTGTCCCTAAGTATCCATGTTGCTGTCTTCAATCTTTTGGGTACCTTGTGTAGCCAGGTTAGGGGAGACAATCTCATCCTCTACTTCCATCTGGTTCACCCAAGATTGGGCTTCCCTTCTTTCTGTGTAATCTACAGAGGATTTGGAAAATTCAACTCATTAGAGCTACTTCGGGCAGCTGTAGCTGAATTTCCCTGGGAGACAGCACAACCTCTTGTAGAGTCATTAGGATTCATGCTAGAATTCTCTTGAGTATTGTTAGTATTGGGGTTTGGAGAGTTCTTTGAGCTATAAGAAGTTGTATTCGCAATTTTTCTGTTAGGCGTTACCATACAAGATGGTGGTGTTAAGGAAAGAAGCGATGCTAGGCACACGTTCATCGTTGTTTATCAAGTTGCGATTTGAAAATACAGTTATCAGACTAATCACGAGTTGGAACAGACAACAGGTCTTCTTCGTCAGTCTCATCAAAAGCGGACTATAAGAACTATAAACTTTCATTGGGATCCGATGCCTGAATCCGATGACAGATGCACCACAAAAAAATTGACTGCCCCCTGGTCATATTCCTAGATGTAAAGCGAACGTCAGGTTGTTCACGGTATCTTATCCCTCGGAGAATTGGGATACCTATTAAGCGTGCTGTGCATCATTGGATCCTCCCTCCAGTACATGTCAAATAGAGGTTTCTTTATCCCTTCAATTCGGGTGCTAGCTCGAGTGCGTTTTTGTTAATCTGGTTGACACACGTAGTACACCATTTTCGCAATTTGGTATTGTGATCAGTTAATTCAGTGGTCTTGAACAACCGGAGATCCGCCAATTGCTCTTCAATTGAACCCTCAGGTATGAACGATTCAATCCCAGATTGAAGCACAAAGAGCTGGCGTCGGAAGTCATGCAGTTCGAGGGAGATTTGTTTTTTATCTTGCGGTGAGTACATGGTGGATATGAGATTATCAGAGGAGGAGAGGAAGTTGGAGGAGGCGTCGGCAAGTTCGTCTAACATTTCGTTGGTCTCCCTGGACAGAGGAAGCGAAGCTACGAGCGCCGACAAGACATCTTCCAGAATCTGCTGGTGAAAAAGGGTAGACAGTCGGGCAATGGTGTAAATCTGAAGATTATGAGTATCAAATTAATGGATTTGACGGTTAGATCAACCTTTTTCATTGTTTCAAATTCCGAGGCAGACGGCTTTACAAACGGGATACCAAACTCTTCCCAGCCATCATCGAATATGATCCCGTCTTCCATGCTACCCTCAGGTTTTTCTGCGTTTTCCAATGCCTCGCAAATCTCAACCAAGCTGTCGTCCAAGGTGTCTTGATTACGTTTCCAAACTTTTCTAACGGCTATAAAATTATTTTCCGAAAATCCAGATGGCGCATGAGCATTCTCAATAATATCGTGCAATGCCCCTGTCTTCGTGAGGTATTCAGTTGCTGCATCCTTGCTTTTAGAAGAATTTTGATTTTCCGAATGAATGAAAGTTTGTATAAGGCATCGGAGTGCTTCAGTTACATCTCTTGCTATTGCGTAAGCCTCTGCTGCTAAGGTCTTCCCGTGATCAGCTTGTATGAATCGAACGCAGTGCGGAAGAGATGCGATACGTTCGGACAATTCTTTCAACGGTTCGAGAGAGGCAGTGTAAGATGGAGATGATGGTTTGAGCACAAGAGACAGCCTTGTTGTAGATACGTATATGAGGGAGAGCAGTGAGAGGAAGTCCCTGTGCAACGAGGAGAGATCAAAGGCGTCCAGAGACGAACTGGTATTCTGTGTTGGATCAGAAAGGATTGTAAACGTGGCCTTTGAAATATCAAGCACACGACCGAGTGCCAGGAGAGCTAGGGTTCATCATAAGTCACAAAATCCCAGACCAGTTGTTGAGCACACCTTTTTGTCTCTCTAACATTGTCAACTGGGTATCTGACAATAGGGTGTCAGTAGATTCTTTCAAGGCACGTGGCCTCCCGATTTTCGGATTTTCGCTTGCACCACTGTCGTCTTCACTAAGTTCCTCCAAATATCACCATAACCATAACTCGAATGCTCAGGCATCATCAGGTATCTCATCATTTCATACAGTCATTTTTAAATGGTTGACACGTTCTAGCAGATGCTGGGTTTGTTGCGTTATGCTGCGCATCCAGTAACTGGACAGTCTTTGGTATCCACACCCTGGACCCTAGCTTGCCAACTGTCTGTCTTTCGGCCACTTCATCTCAGACATACGAATTATGTATGGCCTCAGCCTTCCTTGACGCGCAGATTAGCACCACTGAACTCGCGAAATTTGAACCTTGGTTCAATATTTTCTCGCAATCCTACACCTTCGCCAACCCCACTGGTTGTGGCTCATATAAGTCGCCTTGAAGCCGAGGCCAATGTCCAGCCTCACGATGCAGAAAAACAGCTTGCTCTGTTTCGTGCTCTCATGGAAACAAAACTCAAGACTTCGTATGAATTAGTCGTTAGTCGATGGGAGCAGATGTGTGAATTCGTATGTTGCGGGAATTTGTGTTATGAGTGGTTATGTTAATATGTCTGTTCTGGATTTAGGACCCCTCATCACCATTACTCTACTCACAAGAGGCATTTAAGATATATTTGAGTTGCCTGATGCAGACTAACCAGCAGATCACCACCATTAACGCCGCCGTATTGAGGCGAGATAACTTAATGGCTGCTCACCCTCTTGCGAATGGTGATTCTTCCGTGAGCGTGAATGATGCAACCACGACGTCAATGGAAGCTGCCAGCCCACCCGCCTCTGAAGCAACTGTATCGACGGAATCTACGCCCTCAGCTGCACCCTCAGTTTCTGTATCACCCTCAGCGTCCAAACAAGCTGAAACCTCTCCTAGTCAGCAGATTGCTCGATCTCTGTTGTCTGGTCAACCGAGAACATCTGGATCCAGTTTTTCCGACAGTGCCTCACCTTTCGCCAAGCTCAAGGGTTTGTCTTCGGCTACAGAAGGTTCAGCAGGAGGCCCAATTCAAGTTTCTATTGTTGAACGTCTGTTCCGTTTCCTATCTCTTCACTGAGTGTCACCGAGTGATATTCGATCTGACTCCTGTCATTAGGAAAAGGTGCTTGGGTTCCACGTCTCATTCGATTCATTGCTTTGGTTATTGCCGGCTCCTTCTGTGAGTTGTATTGGTCTCGACCTTAATGGTGAAATGACCTAATTGGTTGTTTCATTCAAGTCCTCCTTGTTCTTCTGTCTGTCTTCTTCGAGAACACTGGTTTCATGAAAGCTGGTCCTCGTCAAAACGAGTTTGAACCTACGGAAGGAAAAATTGTCAAGTTCAGCGATGTCCATGGGGTGGATGAGGCAAAGGAGGTATGTCATATCACTTTTTACGCCCTATCCTAGATGGATCTGTCGATAGGAATTACAAGACATTGTCGCCTTCTTGAAAGACCCTGCTGCATTCGCGTCCCTTGGCGGTAAACTCCCGAACGGTGTACTTCTCACCGGGTCTGTCAAATGAAGATCCCCATTGTGTTTGTCAACTGACTGGACTTCTTTTTCAGACCTCCTGGTACCGGTAAGACCATGCTTGCTAGAGCGGTTGCTGGAGAAGCCGGTGTTCCGTTCTTCCACGCTTCAGGGTGAGTTTACTTTCAGCATCTCCAGGACAGTGATCTAAGAAACTCCAGGTCTGAATTCGAGGAAGTGTTTGTGGGTGTAGGCGCCAAGAGGGTTCGCGATCTCTTTGCAGCTGCTCGTAAGAAGGAACCGGCAATCATATTTATTGATGAACTGGATGCTGTTGGTGGAAAGAGAAGCAATAGGGATCAGCAGTACATGAAACAAACGCTTAACCAACTCCTCGTTGAGATGGACGGATTCCAGTCGAATGAAAGTATCATTGTAATTGCTGCGACCAATTTCCCGGAATCGCTTGATCAGTAAGGATAGTATCTGTCGTTGTTTCTGAGGAGCTTACATCATTGTAATAGTGCATTGGTAAGACCGGGTCGGTTTGATAGAACTGTTGCTGTGCCACTCCCTGACATCAGAGGTCGTGTCCAAATTCTTCGCCACCACATGCGTGGAATAACGATTAGCAAAGGTTGATCTATCTCAGTCTTAGTTTCAACGAACTGACAGCCTATCAGACATTGATCCCACAATTATAGCAAGAGGAACACCTGGATTTTCGGGTGCCGATTTGGCCAACATGGTCAAGTAAGTGGTTCTTGCTGAATTAATTTCTGATGCAATAATCTGGTCAAGTCTCGCTGCAATTCAGGCTTCGAAGGAACACGCGAAAGAAGTGGATCTACAACATTTCGAGTGGGCCAAGGCAAGTTAAGTATCAAATGACCGGCGGTACGGGATCATTTACTTTGCATCCCAAGGATCGGATTATCATGGGAGCAGAACGGAAAAGTCTATTCATTGATCAGAAAGACAAGCTGGCCACGGCGTATCATGAAGTGCGAGCTCTAAACTAGCTAGTTCCAAGCGCTACTAACTGCATGAGTCCAGGGTGGGCACGCCCTGGTCGCCTTATATACCGCTGGGGCTATGCCATTGCATAAAGTCACTTGTGTCCCTCGTGGCCATGCCCTGGGTTATGTACGCATCTGGTTGGATACCGCTGAAATGCTGTTGACAAGAGGATACTTTACAGACCTCTCAGCTTCCTGTAAATGATCGCACATCTATTAGCTTCAAAGAGTATCTGGCCGATATTGATGTTGCAATGGGGGGTCGAGTAGCCGAGGAAATCAGTACGTCACGAATATTCTCCTATTAAGTTTATTAATTTGTTTTTTTCAGTCTACGGGCGCGACAACGTGTCAAGTGGTGCGAGTTCAGACATAATAAGTGCAACTCAGACTGCTTCGGCAATGGTCAAAGTATGTATAGTCCTTCAGCATTTCAGGAACTCAGGTCTTCATTTCCGTCTTGCTAGCGATGGGGTTTTTCTAAGCTTGGCCCAGTATTCTATGACAATAGGGACGAGAGAATTAGTCAAAAGCGTCAGGAGGAAATAGAAGAGGAAGTTTCAACGTGAGTAACAACACTCATCTGCGAGTGGGAGCTGACGATGTCACGTGTTTTGCAAGACTGGTCCGAGGAGGTGAAAGTCGGGCGATGGATATCTTGCATACAAGGTTAGAAGAACTGCATCGGGTAGGTTTACACCTTCTACCATGCGAAGAAACAACCTGCTGATTGATGTTTTCCCATCAGCTTGCACATGCTCTAGTTGAACATGAGACTTTGAATGCAGATGAAGTTCGTAAAGTTATCAAGGGCGAACCAATCCGGGATCTTTCAGAAGTCTTAGAAGACGACGTGTCCAGGGCAAGTTTACCTGCAGAGCCCCTTGCCCAGTCAGCGGGATCTACCAGCTTATGACCGACCAGTTAAAGTTAAATTGACAATCATAGAACCCAGTGTAGCTAACATCGCCTAATTACTCGTTAACCAACTGACGCCCACTTTAATGGATTAGTTTACTTGTCTGCTGTCATGAATTCCAGACGTTTTGTGTGATTGTGTGATTAAGAACTTAAATAAGAAACAGGTTATAGTGAGCATTTCACGAGCAGTACAGCTAAATTATTTGAATCCTACTTGAACATTATTATAAAGTTTAAGGCATCTCACTATGGTATTTAGGACTCTGTTAAGTGCAATTCATACTTCAAGCAGATGTCATAGATGTCACATAGAAGAAGTATAGATCAAGTACAAAAGACTTATTCATAGATTGATATCCCTGGACATAAACAACAATCTTAGCTTATGTTAAGGTGACTGGGCAGAAGCACAGAAGAACTTGAGAGCTCCAGGAAATTCTAGGTTTATTGCACTGTTAACAAGCTCATCTTTGTTATGAATTTACAAGTATCTGCTATTCTGAAAGGAGGTATGTTTAAGCCTTCTTAAATGACATTCTGTTAGATATGGTTCACACCTTGTTATCCAAGATCTGATAGGGCATCTTGGAAGTCTCAATAAATGATTAGTGTATGGTCCAAGAACATGGAAGACAGGTCAGGACAATCTTGGCTTCAGCTTATGTGCTGTGTCTCTACTAGCCACACTGGTCACATATTTTAGAGTGAGACTTGGAGAACTTAGTGGGTGGAAACTACTGGAGGATGGTGAGATGTGTCATTGCCAACACTGGAAGTAGGTGTCAGTTTTAGTCAATTTTTAGAATAACTAATACAGTGTAAACTACTGGATTATATACTAGATATACTATCTACAGTAGTTGTCTAAAATAGAGTGTTATGAACTTAAGCTTAAGAGTAAGAGTAAAAGAATAATCTTGTATAAAGTTTACACAAGAGAACTCAATGGAGTTTCTAAGTACAAGCTGTCTATCTTATATATACTTAGCTGCTAGTCCATGCTATACTAAACCTAGCCTACCCTAAAGGAACATATGATATGATATCATTACTTTAGAACCTTTTATAATGTTCCATGTAACATATGATTTTGTGACCATGACTTGTAACTTGTGACAGATGTGTGACATGTTGTCATGTTATATGACAGTTTGTAACATCACACTAAACCCTAATCTTAAGTTAAATGAAATAAAATAAAAAATAAAGTTTATTATTCACAACTCTAACATAGAGGCTATTAAGTGAGTTATTCTAATTTCTAGTGATCTTGAGATATTAGAGAATAGAGGTCCATAGAGTTAACAAGGTCTAGTGAGAACAATGTTCTCTTTGAGGTAAAATAAAGATATGTGATCTGCATCAGATGAGATTAGAAAGTATGAATAAAGAAAAAAACAAGGTTATCCATAGGTTGAAACAGATGTGGTTGGAACAGAATGTGACACATTCATGCCACAAAAAGTAAAACTATCTGCTGTTAGTATGAATATCAGTATATTAGAGTTATGAAGTATAAGACTATATTTTTCTTTTTCTATTTTCTTTTTTTCATTTATTTAAGATTGGAGTTTAGCAGATATCATGATTACATGATCACAAGAGAACATAGTGGAACATTCTAGAATAATGATGTCATACAATATATCTAACACATGTTGACCTTATAGCTTACACATGATCTTTAGGGTAGGTTAGATGCAGTAATAGTATGGACTATCTAGTAAAGTATAAAAGATAGACAACTTTGTACTAAGAACTCCATTGAGTTCTCTTGTGATAACCTAATCTAAGAATTCTACTTCTGACTTTAACTTTAAGTCTTAAAGTCATAACACAGTAATAATAATAATTCTTGAGTATTTTTATTTGTAGTAAGTAGAATTTAACTCATCCAAGTAGAAAGAATAATTAGTTGAATGTTAAAAAAACTCACTGCTAAAGAGAGATTTTTAGTTTTGTTAAACTGACTATTACTTAGATTGATATTTTTAACTTAGGTATTATTATCTTTTATCAGAGCAGCATCTCTACTTGCTAATCTACTATACTCAAGATCTTAGAAGCTGCAAACAAGCAAGATTTCAGTGCTATAGAAAGAAAAGAACTAATTTTGAACTTACAAATGATATTTTATTCTCCAAACTTTATTTTAGTAAAGTCTTATACTTTTTTAAGACTAGGTATATACTTGTCTTAATTTAACAGCTTAATGATACTGGTTTCTCAACCATATTCATGAATAGAAAGTATATTATCTATGATATAAGTGGTTCTTGGATCATTAAGGATTTCTAAAATGAAAAAGTACTATATAAATTGGTTAGAAAGTTAGAAAAGATAAATATAATTAGTGAGCCACTTTGCAAAAATTTTGAGACTCAAAAACTACTACTATTTATTGTCAATCTTATGAAGTTCTCTAGTTTTCCCAGACTACAAACTCTTAATACCACTACTATACTACTATTCTTGCTCCCAAACTCTGTTAAGTGCTGTTATTACATAATCACTATTCTGTGTTTTCTACCATCATCTAATAAGCTCCTACTATTTCTGGCTAATATTCTAGATATTTCTAATAGAATTTCTGACCATTTAGTATAATTATTCTGAGGTTAGATCAGCCTTGATAGTTAATGTTATGTCTTAAGCCTTTAAGTAAAGATAAAAGACTACTTTTGTATTGAGTAACACAAAAGAACTCAATAGAGTTCCAAGTACAAACTATTTTATCTTATATATCACAGACCATGGTCTGTGTGCACAATACAACTAACCTACCTTAAAGTATATATGCTTGCCATAAGGCCAACATGTTGTTGCTATACTATATAACATTATCTGTTCCAGAACTCTTTGTGTCACATGATTGTGTGACTGTCACATCACACTTTTGTCTAAGTTCAGAATAAAGAAAAAGATAAAATAAAATAAACTCAAAAAATAAAAGAATAGAATAGAATAAAATCAAGTTCATTATTTACAACTTTGACAGTTAGTCTGGTTAGCATAGACTACTCTAGTATTTAGAATGGTTGTTGTTTTTAGAGAATCTCATTTTGTTCTCTTAAGTTTTTTTCAGAGTGTTAGACACAGTTTATACTTAGAAGTGAAAGTTCATAGGATTACATAGGTTATATACCAAGTATAAACACTTGTACAAGAAGCAAAAAGTTGTGAATCTTGTAAACAACCTTGGCTTCAGCTTATATATTACAATAACACTATTTGCTTACTTTATAGTTATAACTTTAGAGAGGTAAAACAGAGTTTAATAAAGTAAGTGCTAATAAGACAAGTGTGTTACTGTAAATACTAAAGTTCAGTGTTTAACAATAGTTGATTATTAGACTAGAGATTATAGTATATCTACTAGTTCTTAAATACTAAGTAAATTAAGGAGTACTTAAGTAGTACTATTACTTAATAATATAGTACTAAGTAATATCAGCAGCTATGCTGAGCAGATTTTTCAGTAATAAGATACTGATAGAGGTTTGAATTAGAAAGAAGTAAACTCCACCATAGAAAACTAAGTACTTGTAGAGTTAGAACAAAGAGATAATACTATTATCAAAGACATATTATAAATGGAGATATTACAAGAGAATAATACTGCCACAGAAGACAAGTTATTTACAGGGTTAGACTTAGTATATAATATAGAAGTGAGTTATCTATTTATTTTTCACTTCTAATTTTCTTTATTGAGACTTAGTTAAGAGGTAGTGATGTGATGTCACAAGTTGGTTACATGTCACTGTCACTGTTACAACATTATATGACATAAAGAAGAATGTAGAAGATTCTGAAGAATAACATTATATAGTATAACTGTAATATAATGGCTATAAATATATTTATACCAGAAACTCTATTGAGTTTTTTTATGTTAGCTCTAATACAAGGTTCTTCTTCCATTCTAACTCTTAGACTTAAGTTGTAACACTAAAACTTGATATTTTTTTCTTGAGGCTACCTAACACCAGACCTTCTCTCTCTACTCTTTTACCATTCTTAACTAAGAACAACACTACTCTTAGTTAAGAAGACTAGTCAAACTCTAGGCTTAAGAGACACTTATCTACCAAGATAGGGTAGATTGTGGATGATGGAAACCAAGTTCAGATGCTTACCTAGACATACTTATTATTAAAGTGAGTGGTGTTGAGTAGTATACTTGTATTTTTTCATATAGAAAGCTTATGTTATAGAACTATTGTGACCTGTTTATACAAAGTAGTAATGTAAAGAAACATCCAGCTTAGGAATTTCCTCCTGAGGGATATTAGGATACAATTTGATTAAGGTAATAGTAAGTAGAATAAGTACTTACAAAAATTATGTTAAGGTTGGAATACAAGTCTAAGAGCACTAACATCTCTTATTTACTAGTATATATACTTTATCTCCTTCTATACTACTACTACCATCACTAATACCCACATCTATTAATTTTCTCTTATATTATCATATAAGTTAATATAACCAAATGAAGTAGTTGCAGCTTTAAATAAGGCAACAAGAAAAGCAGCTAGTAGCACTATAAGCACAGTTAGTAGTTAGGAGAGTGGCAGGAGAAGAAAAAGAAGAGAAAGTAGCTCCAAGACCTAAATATGGGTTTTAATCAGAAATAGCCAAACTACTCTTGTTCAATGAAGATACAAACAAGGTACTAAGTTTTATAATAGCATATAAGAATGAGAATGAGAAAGAAGAAGATAGAAGTAAGTCTTAATTTATATATAGGAAAAATTAGTAGATATTTGGAAAGAAAATATATTGGAGAATCTAGAATTGGGAAAATTAGAATGTGAATTAATAAGAGAGTTTTTAGCAGAATTAAAGAAGGAGTTTGGAGGCAGTAGCAACAAGTTGGCAAAAGTAGCAGAGCTCAGGCAATCAGAATAAGATTTTTGTATTATAGACAAATTTGTTCAGATATTATAAGAGAAAGTAGGTATAAAGGTTGAGTATTAGTTGAAAAATTCAAGAAAGAAATAAATGGTGCTATAAGGCAAAAGCTAATAAAGGCAGAACAATCTTCAAGAGATATTGAACAATAATATAAGTAGGCAATTAATTTAAACAAACATTAGAAGAAAAGTAAAAGAAAAGAAAAGAGATTAAGAGAAAAAAAAAGATAGGAAATTAAGCACTGAGATAGACTAAATTTGCAACAAGCCAAGAGTAGTTTAGAATGTGTTTAGTCTTATACTAAGTTTGGCCAAAGAAATAGGAAATACAGTAGGCACCAGCAGTGTCTGCTCTAATAGAAAAAGTGGAAAGAATATAGTATAGTTGTTGTAAACTGTTAGACACAGTTTACACCTCATTATCTGAGATCCAGAAGAGAATCTTGGAAATATGGAACTAAGTAATTATGTGTTATCTAAGAATACAGAAGTCAGATTGAAATAATCTTTGGCTTCAGCTTATATACTATATCTCTATGAGTCATATAGATTGCATATTTTGGATTAGAAACTTAGAGACTTAGAGAGTAAAAGACTACTGGAAGGTGGCAAGGTATATCATTGCTAACATTGGAAAAGGGGTGCTAGTTTTAGTTAATTTTCAAGATAACTACTACAGTATAAACTACCAGATTATATACTAGTTAGTATACTTAGAGTAGCTATCTGGAATGTAACTGCTAAGCAAGTTACTCTAATTACTAGTAATTCTCAGATGTCAAGAAATAAAGTTCCATAGAGTTATCTTTAAGCTAGCAAGAACATCCAAGGTGGAGTGAACAGATTTGATTTATACTGGAGGAGGTTGGAAAGTATAGATAAGGGATAAGTGGTTATTCATAGGTTGGTATAGGTAAGGTTGGAATATGAAATATGATATAAACCTAGAACAGTAGCAATAGACAAGATTCCTGCTGAAGTATGACTCTTACTCAATAAATGTGGATAAGAAAAGAAACTACTATAACTGTGGAGGATTTGAGCATATAGCAAGGCATTATAAAAATTAAGAGTTTTTAGGTTTGGAAAAAAATGGAATATAGAGATAGTTATAATATAAACAATTTAAAAGAGAAAGAAAGTCTAGTAGTCCTTAACTAGGTTTTAACTACAATAGATTCACTAAACTTAGTAGAGTGATAGATAATACATTGTCTAACAGTAATTTGAATAAGGATCTCTTAAGAGAAGCTATAGTGAAGATTGGCTTAGAAAGTATTAACATGCAATAACAGTGGAGACACTTTTGAATAGTGGCATAATAGTATTGGTGATAAGTTCAGAATTTCCTAGAAAGCAGAGATTCAAGCTTAAGAAAATAAAGAAAGAATGGAGATTGTTGTGATAGGAGGATAGAAATAGAATATAATCTAATAAATATTATAGCTTGCTTACTATAACCATGAGATTAATTGAAGAATAGAAAAGATAAAGATGACAAAATGTCCAAAGAAGTGTAGAAGGTAGTGGAGATCAAAGCAAGAAAAACCAGAGTGGTAGAAACAAAAGAAAGAAGAAAATAAGAAAGAAAAAGAAAAAAAGATGAGAAGAAAAAAGTAGGAGAAAACAAAGAAAAAACAAAAATGGGGAATTGTGATAGAAGTAAAGAGAGTGGTAGAGGAATGAGAAATCTGGGATGATAAGAAGAAGATAGCAAAGTCTGAAGAAGAGACCAAGAAATTGGTATCTCTAAGATTCTATAAGTAGATTTATATTTTTAGGAAAAAAGTGAGTGAGAGAATGCCAACAAAGAAGATGTGAAACTATGTAATCAAGTTAAAGGAGGAATTTGTACCAAGAAAAGAGAAAATCCATCCCTTGTCCAGAAATAAGAGAGGAGATATGTAAGTTTATAGATGAATAGTTAAGGAAATGGTATATCAGACTCTCAAAATTATCTCAAATAGCACCAATATTTTTTGAAGAAAGAAGAATAGTAAGAAGAGACACTTAAATGAATAGACAATTAAGAATAACTACTTTTTGCCTTTAATTTTAGATATTATAGAAAATATGGGTATCAAAATTATTTACCAAATTAGATTTATGATAGGGCTATATCACTCAATATATAAGTATGCTTTTACCTCTGATGCTTGATATTACAATTCAAGATTTATAGAGTGAAGTCAAGAAAAGAACCTTATATTAGAGTTAACACAAGAGAACTCAAGTACAAAGTATCTACCTTATATACACTGGGCTGATGGTTTGTGCTATACTAAACCTAGTCTACATATAGTAAATATGTTATATAACATCATTATTTCAGAATCTTCTATGTCCTTCTGTATAGCATGTGATTATGTAACCATAACTGTAACATGTGATGGATATATGATAGTTTGTGATGTTATACTAAACCCTAACCCTAAATTCAAAAATAAGAAAATAAATGAAAAATAAAATAAAAATGAGAAGAGAAATGAAAATAAATAAAGTCTACTGTCCTCAACTCTGATACTTGAGGTCTAAGTCATAATATTAGAACTTAATAATCTTTCTTAAGACTGTTTAGCATAGCACTCTCTCTTTTTTTTACTTTCTTTTGATTCTTAACCAAAGTACATCTCAGTCTTTTAGTTAAAGCTAAGTTTAACTGATCAAAGCCTGTTTTCTATGGCAGTATTATTCTGTTATCAAACACAATAAAAGCCTATCTTCCACAATGGCATTATTCAATGATACATTCTCTGTGGTGGTGTTATACTCTGTTCAAAACTCCATAAGTACTCAGTTATCTATAGCAGAGTTTACTCCTATTCAACTCAGTCTTTTACAGCAGAGTTTTTCTATTATAACCCTTGTCAGTATTTTACTACTGAAACCTCCACTTGAAGCTGTATACTAAAACCTCAAGTTCTTTTTTTAGTATACTTATATAAAGACTAGTAGATACTGATAATTAACTATATTAGTTGAACTTTATTTCTAGTGTTCTTGAGTGACACATCACTTATCAAAACTGTCAGATGTGGTTCATACCTTATTATCTAAGATCTGATGAGGTTTCTTTAAGTTCATATAGTTAGTTTATATATTATCCAAGAATGTAGTGACAGAAGTCAAGTAAAAAAGAGATTATGCTAGAGTACAACAAGAATTATCCAACACTAGCTCTTAACTGTGTACTAAAGAATTCAAAGGAGACAATATTAGCTTTAGGAATCAAGAGAAGGCATAGAAACAATAATAATATAGAATAAAATTAGAACACATAAAACTCTTAAAAGTGCTCTTATGAATGTGAAAGAATGAAGTTAGGAAGGATATTAAAAGAAATATACAAGTAACATCTGCTCATGAATGCTTTTTCTTGATAACACACTCCTAAATAGTGAACCTTACACTGTGTAACAAGCTTCTTTGGAAAATATAGTAAATAGATTGCAAAGCTTCTTCAAAGCTTCCAACAACACTATCTATTCCAGATAATACACCTCAAAGGTATATCTCAAGCCAAACCTCATAACTAAAGATACTAACTGATACTCATCTTGCCAGCCTTTCCCAGGCTACTAGAACTCTCCAAAACTTGCCCAAAAGTGATAGTAGATACTAACAATGCTCACTCAATAAATTATGCATTAGTCTAAAAATACAGAGAATGGAACTAGAGAATAGAGAATAAAACCATAAGAAAGCTCTCTGATGTCTTGCAAACACATGGCCATCTTTTCATTTGCAACCCAACATCAATCCAATGATCACTTCCTACTTGTAAGTACCTATTCCATTCCTTTCTTACTGTTTCTGTAGTTGTCTCTACTCATACAACCATTCTGGATTTCATCAGCTTCTAATCTAATGTGTTCTTGTCTTATCTGACTGTTTAAACATTTATAACTATGTAAAATGCTCTTGCAAGTGCTTTTGTTTTGTAGCTAGTTATTTGCAAGTGGCATTTCTTATCTCTAGAGACCACATCTTTCTGAGATCTGGTTTGATTAATGGCTATTACACCACCTCTTGAGTTAATGTCTACTTGAGAGGACCTGAGGCATCATCTAGAAGTGTAAGATCTTCTCACTAATATTTTCAAAGAGGTCTTATATACTTAAAACCTTATGAAAGTATGTACTTTCATGAAAAAGCATTTTCTGGTACAACAGCAAAAGACAGAGTTGGAACAACCATCAGCTTCAGCTTATGTGCTGCACCTCTATAAGTTGTACTAGTCATATAATTTAGAAGAGTACTTGATGAACTTAAAGAGTTGGAACCATTGGATGGTGGCAAGATATGTCATTGCTAATACCAGAAAATAGTGCTAGTTTTAGTCAATTTTTAGGATAAGCTTATTACAGTATAAACTACCAGTTTATATACTAGATATACTACTTAGGGTAGTTATCTAGAATAAAACTGCTAAGCAAGTTATTCTAGTTATCAATGATTCTTGGATGTCAGAGAATGGAGGTCTATAAAGTTAGCAAGGGTCCAGTAAGGACATCTGAGATAGAATAGAAGTAATTGATCTATGCTGGAAGAAGTTGTGGAGTGCAGATAAGAAAAGAGGCATTATTTGTAGATAAGGATGGATGGTTGGAATAAGATGTGATAGTATCCTCTCTTAAAACCTTGAGGGCTTGGCCCTTATTAAGTTATTTGGGTTTATATATAACATGATGATTAAAAGAAAAAATTTGAATTTTCTTTTCTTTTCTTCTAGCCACAATGTTCTCTTAGACTCAGAAGATGAGGAACTATGAACATAATATAAGGAGATAGTGTATTATTAAGCAGAAGAGAATATCTACTTAGATGAGAAAGTATAAAAGCATTAAGAGGCTCAGACAGCTAAAAAAGTATGATTGGCTGCTGAAACCAAGGTCAAAGAAGAGAAGAAGCATCATAAGAAGAAGAAGGCAGAGTATGTCTAGCAAGCAGAAGAGACTACCAAGTTAGAACAGGAAAGGCAGATATAGGAGAGGATGAAGCTGGAGGCAGCATACTTGAGACATATACAAGATGTCAGAAGCTAAGATGGTGGACTTGTCCTTTCTCCATTCTAGTTTCTCATGTAAAGTCTTTCTATTTTTCACTTGAACTTTTTCTATCTTGTATCTCTTTTTCTTCTTTTTTTCTTATTTTAAAAATAGAAGAAACAAGATGCCATGACAAGGTATAACAATCATCATACAAAACACTCATGTTACTGTCACTGTCACAATATCATGTGACATCATAGAAGGATGGTGTCATACATTATAAAAGATAGAATGCCTTTATTTACATAAACTCATAACATTTAGACAGGCTAGATGTAGGTGTGTACAGACTATGCACCAAATATATATAAAGTAGACAATCCTGTACTAAGAGCCTTACTGAGTTCTTTTGTACCCAACAATATTAGTTTCTTCTTTTGACCAAACTCTTGGGCTTAAGTTGTAACACAAGAGACAGCCTGGACATAGAAAGAGGTTAGAAAAGGGTCTGGAATACAGAAGAAAGAGTTGGAAGTCAAGAAAGAGAAGAGAAAGGCAGTGGAGTAGGCTAGGGGAGAGATAGCAAAGAAAGCAAGAAAGACAGTTTTGGAAGTATTCTTTAAGAGAAATAGACAAGATAGAGATTAAAAAGAAGAAGGGGAAGGCAAAGGGTTATAGAAATACAGATGCAAATAGATGTCTACTTAAGATAGAAGAAAGCCACCCCTATAAGCAGTGCTTAAAGACAGAATAGAATTACTTGTCTTAGGCTCTCAGATGAGTGGCTAGTGGTTTTCTTGTACCTTTCTCTACTGATAACTTTCCAGTAAGTCCTATTTCTGCTTGGGGCATATGTTTCTCAAATAGAAATATCAGTTGCTATGTATGGAAAGAGGTCTGGTCTCTCAGAAGATAGAAAAGATAGCTCCTAAGGTAACAAAGAGTAATAGGATTGCAACCTTGTTATCTGAGCTCCTTGTGAAGTTCCAAGCTATATAGAATGAGACAATTATCAAGGCAAAAGTACTCTAGAAGTTCATTAGGCAGATCTTGAGTAAGTTTACTGATACTATTATAGAGGAGTAAGATAAGGCTGAGATCATCCAGTGGTAGGATGTCATATTCCAAACTCCAAAACATGTCCAAGATATGTTTGACTTCAATACAACATCAAATCCCCACGGTTATTTGGCCTTATTTGTGCACAAAACTCTGTCAGTGGTTTGGTACTTTATAATGGACTTAATTCCATCAAAAGTCTGTAGTTATTTCACTTTATTTGAGTCAAAATCCATAGTTATATTCATCTGTTTTTGTTGTCTAATTATCTCCTTCAAACTCTATAAATTTACTTGGACTTTACATGAAGTTTTCCCCTCTCCAAATATAAACTCCTATGTAGTGTTTCATTAGTGAAACACTTGTTTGGAGATCTGTTTTAGTTACTCCTTTTGTTATTTAAGGCTGGTGACCACTTTGTAATAGCTAGCCTAATAATTGACTAAAGTTGATGCTAAATCTCTAGTGTCAATGGTAACATACTTTACTCCTCTTCTTATAACTCCTTACAAGACTATCCTCTGAAATTGTGACTATGCAGCTTGTAGTAGGTACAACACATAAGTTAAGGCTGAGGTCATTCCAACAAGTCCACATTACCAAGCTTATTGCATGGAGTTTCTACACTCTATGCATGTCTGAGCCAATTCTGTGGACTTTCACCTTTAAGTGTGGACCATGCATAACATAGGAGCAAGAGGTTTTTCAGAAGATAGGCTGGAAGTTAATGAATAAGACTGCAAAGAAGAGAGTGGGAATATTGAAAAAGAGAAAGAACAAAGAGATCAGAAGAGAAAGAACTTTGGAATAAGTAGAACATATGGTGGAACAGGTAGGTCAGAAGAAGAAGAAGGAAGAATAGAATGATGGGAAGTGTTATAATTTAAACCTCAAAGAGTTAAGATAAGAAAGGGAATCTTATATTAGGTTAACATAAGAGAGCTCGATAAAGTTTCTAGTATAAAACTGTCTATCTTATATGCTAGACTACTTGTCTGTGCTACAGTTCTATTAGCCTATTCTAAAGAGCTATGTATTATCCTAAAGGTCAACATATGTTAAATATGT
>Ga0157368_1000136_pt1 | contig 34924 bp, 42 predicted proteins | sample AttbisABBM3_FD_113146 | JGI IMG/M metagenome (GOLD analysis project Ga0157368, IMG submission 113146) | Fungus gardens microbial communities from leaf cutter ant in Botucatu, State of São Paulo, Brazil - Atta bisphaerica ABBM3 | ecosystem: Host-associated > Fungi > Mycelium > Unclassified ... | reverse complement strand
TGTGACTTGTGACCGTGTCATCTGATGTGACCTGCTATGTGACAGCATGATCTTTGTCACTCTAACCCTAACCCTAGTTCTAAAAATAGAATAAAGGAACATAAATCAAAAAGAAAATAGAAATAAGAAAAGAAATAAGAAAAGTTTAAGTCTACTTCTTTCATTCTTGACACTATTGGCTCAGAGATTCAGTACAAGCCTCACTCATCACTTCTGTATATGTTTCAACATATGACAATATATGACCTGTTTACCAAGATAGTATAGCCTCAAGTGGTCAAGTTTGCTGTGCCTAGACTTGGGCTGGGTTTACTTTTATATCTCTTATCCCGTTTTCTCTTTGGACTTGCCAGTGTTAGATGCGCTCTGTTATGTCCCACAGTTGTGAGTCTGGACTGAGTAGCAAGGAAATAGTCTATCCCGCGGACCAGTACTTAGACTGAGTTCCGCCTCACGTGGTGCGCGACGTCCCCCTTATACTGTACCAATGAAATCATTGTTGTAGTCTGTGCAGAGACGACCAAGGTTGAACATGAGATACTTCACATTAATACCCACAACATTTTTGAATGTAATCACAACAAGCAACTAACATGGTTACTCATCATGGAGTGTAGAGATTTTGGTAGGGAGCTTGTACTGTGCAGCTAACAGAGCAAAAGAATTGTTCAGGCAGTAGTATTGTTTGATGTGATGCATCCTCAATTTCTTCTCCTTCGACATCACATTTTTTGTGTAGCAAAGACGCATCTGCACTGTTCAATCTCACTTAGGAGGTAACTTGAACTACGATCAGAGAACAGTATGTCCCTAATTTTCTCCAGAAGACCGTTTCCGGCAACCTTTTTCTATTTATATCAAAATGGATTTCCAACACGATGTCCTCGATGAAAGACCATCCAAGCGTTGGCGCGTCGAGACAAGCGATACCATGGAAAATTTTACGAATTCAGGTGAAGCATTGAAAATGACGGAAGACATGGCTGTTATCGGGGGAACGTCAACCACAGATCCACCACGAGAGAAGAAAGGGAAGGAAAAGGGGCGTAGAAACCGGCGTGCAACATCGTATCACAGGGAAAAGGGACTCGAGGGCTCAGAACGGCCAGCTGGACCGAAGGCACCACGTCGCCCTAAGCGCCAATGTGCGCTTTTAATCGGATTCTGCGGTTCTGGCTACAACGGCATGCAAATGTATGTTGCCAGTCAATGGCGTTTCAAGTATTAATGTATGTCATAGTCAACCGCCTCCATTGAAGACGATCGAGGGTACCTTGTTTCAAGCGCTCGTAGAAGCTGGAGCCGTCTCGGAAGACAATGCAGACGATCCAGTCAAGGTAAAGCACACTTATAAATGCGATTTCGAAACGTTTCGTAAGAACCACGTAGGTCGCGTTAGCTCGTGCTGCACGGACTGACGCGGGCGTCCATGCCGCCGGCAATATTGTCTCCATGAAACTCATCATGCGCCCCCCCGGAGTTCCAGATCTCGTGGCTCGCGTGAATGAACTCTTACCCCCCGAGATCAGGATATGGAGTTACGTTCGAGTGCGAAACTCATTCAATGCAAGACTGTGACTTCTGTCAATATTCATCATTTAAACATTCAGCTAATGTGTTGCACTCAGGGCCTGCGATGGGAGGAAATACACATATTATTTTCCTAGTTACCTGTTACTTCCACCAAAACCGGAAAGCAACTTACATCGTGTGCTTTCTCAACACGCAGAAGCCTTTGGATACAAAGCACCATCACTGAGCCACCCATTTTGGAACGATCTCTCCTCTTCGAAAGACCTGGATCTGCGAAGGAAACGTGCATGGAGAGTGGATCAAGATCAGATCGCGAAGTTGCGTACGACCGCACAGAAGTTCCTTGGTACTCACAATTTTCATAATTTCACGGTCGGCCGGGATGCCTCCGATAAAAGCAACATGCGCCACATCAAAAGCGTTGAGGTGCGTATCGTTTATCAATGAGATTTCACATTCTCAGCCTACGGTCGAAGATTGCAAATCCTGTGACTTATGGAGAGACGGAATGGATAAGTGTACTCTTTCATGGTCAGAGTTTTATGCTTCATCAAGTGAGTAATGCATTAGGTCCATGAAGAAAACTTTAACAACCTGATCCATAGATTGTGAGTCGCCCAATTACCAAAAACCATCCTAGATTGACATGTCCAAGCGAAAAATGATGTCTAGTCTGGTCCTCTCCGCTCGGACTGAAACGCCAGATAGCATCATTTCCGAGGTGAGCTGTCTTATTTTGTCCTCGCTCATGGTTTATCGTTCTTCAGTTATACAAGGACCCCAATGTCTTCATACCCAAAATGCCATCCCTCGGTCTCCTCCTTGAAGAGCCCATTTTCGTATCCTACAACAACAGAATAGATGTCGTGAATGAAGGGCTCACGCCTGACAGTCCGGACTACCGTCCCGCTATTGATTTCAAACCTCATCGAGAGCAAATTGAAGAGTTCAAGAACCAATTCATTTACAAAAATATGCGGGAGATTGAAGACCGAGACGGCTTGTGTGTCCTGTGTACTACCCATTCGACGCACAGAACTTGAACTCCTTTATTAGATTTGACGCTTGGATTCGCATGGTCGATAACTATGCCGGTAAGGACTTATTGTATCTCAATCCCGGAGGAACCATTCCAGAGGTAGCAATCATCAAAAAAGGCGAGAAGAGGGAACAATCATTCCGCGAACGGCGTGTTTTCGATGCAACGAGCTTCTCAGAAGGTGATGATATTAAGTCAAAGCTGCGACAAGCTGAAGAGAGACCTGCTGAAGAAGATGAAGAAGAGACTGATACCAAGTTAGATGAAAAACAGCTTGCTGACTTCGAAGGATAGATCTTAAGAATGGGTTTAGAACGAGTAGAAGGTACAGTATGGATACAGCGATATATGTTTTGCAGGGTACAAGGACGGTGATATAATGAGAGAGTGTTGAGTCGCTTGAGGTGCTACGACTGGAACTTTCTCATAGTCTGGATCTCGCCCAGTAACCCTTGCAGTCGGTCATCATCAATCTTTACTAGACTGGAGATGCAAAGGAGAGTGAGACTTCCCTTCAAGTGAAAACAATCCACGGACGTACCTGGGAACAACACTTTTCGCCTCTTCAGTATCAGCAGGGCATAGATTCGCAATTTGTGCAGTTTCGAACTGTGTTAATGCAGGCTCTCTTCTCAGAATCCTGCCGATAACCAATAAACGAGAACGTCAGGAATTTCATGAACTTGAACAAGAGAACTGGAAAGGTGGCAGCGCACTCTCGAACAGCACTAGCTGAGTCGGTCGTATTGAATTTTGCAAAAGTCTTGACATATTCTAGTGTTTTGTTATACACTCTATCGAATTCCAAGCTCGATCACTCATTCCGCTGGCGCGAAATCGAAACATACGCGGTATCAGGTGCATCTTTGTCCCGATTCTCCAGCAAATACTTGACTTCCGAAATCAACAGACAACCAGCGTTGTTGAACTCTTTCGATAGATCTTTTAGCACGATCACGTGGAAATCGCGTACCCACCTGGGCCCAATTTCAAAGCAGCAGCATCCTCCTCCTCGGTCTGTGGTTTTTGGCGAAGTCGGGACGTCATTTTTTGTGGTCGTGGACTTGTAGAATGTTCACAAATATACACAAACATATAACTCAAGACAGATGATCTATATTAACGCAAAATACAACAATGTTGTCAGCTGTACGATGTACTTAAGGAGACACAAAAATATGAAACAGAAAGTTGAACAGATTACTTCTAGAAAAAACGCGCAACGAAAACCGTTTTTGACTCATTAACCTTCGGCAGCAATCCAACTCCTCAGCTTAAGCGTGCATAGGATCTCGATATCCAATTTAAAACCAGAGCCCGAACTAGCAATCAACAACGACAGACTGAGTATTGGGAGTATATATATGTGTCGAAAAAGGATGGACAATGGCGGCATGGTGACGGAAGGAGAAGACACCGAGACTATGACGACCCAAGTCCAGCTCCACCCCCTTAATTCCAACATCTAGCTTCTCATCTCTACTGAGACAATGCCGAAGAGGACGGAAGACCACCAATCATCAGCGTCGTCGCACGATCCGCAGAAATAGTCCTGTTCCCTAATGACAGTGTGGCAACCTGATTAACGATGGTTGCCGTCGATGTCGCCTCTCCCGGTGCTAAAATCACTCCTCGTGCTGATGGCAACGGTTCACCAATAATCTGAGTATTCATGCTGTTTTCATAACTCAAAGTACTCCGTTTGGGTGTTTTCGGATTGTAAAGCTCTGCTGACTTTTCTGGACGTCAGCGAGGAAATTCGTGTTCTATATGAGAAAACATACCTTCGGAGGCGGCCGTTCGAAGCTCGTCTCATCCAGCCGATCATGTATATCCGTGTTTACAGGACTCAAAACAGTATTGTTCGACTGTCTAAAGATGGGCCTTGATGTAGAATTACCCCAGGCACCTGTTGGGAGTCGCTGTTCAAATGATGGCGGCATTGATGCTGAAGGTGAGGTTAAAGGTGGAAAATCTGTTGATTGGAGAGATAATGGGGGAGCATTAGAGTGTGAGTGAAGAGGATGCTGCCGTGGTGGATAATTTCCTTGAATCCCACTACCACTGCTCACGCTTCTAGGAGGGGATATAGGAGTTGGCACCATCGAGGTATTGCGTGGATTAGGATAATGTTTGAGTTTGAGATGGATAGCCCAGTCTGGTCGGGCAGGAAGAGGATGTTGTGACCCGGCATTTACTGTTGATGTGGCTTTCCGAGATGAAGAGGAAGCCGAGGACTATAAAGGGTCAATTGCGTTAAACTTTCAATTGATCATTTAATTAGGGAAAAACCGTACTGCAACAGACGAAACATCATCTCCACTGGTTGAGCGGCCATTTATGGAGGAGTTACTCATATTGCTCTGTCTTCGAGTTTTGCTCAACCGGGGACCGACAGTTTCATTTGTTCGTGATGAGTTCGTAAGCATGCCACCCGAACCAGGTCCATAACTCCCAGGTGCTCGACCAGGCTGAGCTGTACCTCCGCCAACCCGTGATTTGGGTCCACTTCCAACAGAAGAACCACTATATTCGTTTCTTGGTGGCGGCCGATGAGAATTATTCCCGATCATACCATTCCTGAATCCGTTTGTTTGCATATTGTTCCCTGTTCCATTATTAGGAGACTTGTTATGAAATGGTTGTTGGGGCCCAGATATATGAGACGGGTGGCCAGGCAGCGGTGGCGGGACCATGGGATGTCCAGGTTGGGGCTGATTAGGATAATACCCTGGTATCTGGTATGTGTACGAATGCGAGGGAGGCACGTACGGGGGATAAGGAGGTTGTCCTGGAGGGGGTGGGCTCATAGTATGGGGCATGTTCAGTGGGAGCTGCTGTGACTGGACAGATGGAGGTTGCATCGGAGGTGATTGAACAGGTGGTTGACCAGGGTGTGGCCACATGTAGGTGGGACCGTAGGACATGGGTAGTGGAGGTGCATATGACTCCCCATTCGACGATGTGGCGGAGTCAGATGCAGGTTGGAGTTGGTGGGGCGATGAGTATGGCGTATAAGATGCATAATATGCATAAAGCATATATGGCGGGTTGGACTGACCTTGACTGTATGGGTAACCATAGGGTGGATGGTAAATTGATGCTGTAGGTGTTGGATGCTGATGCTGGTGTTGAGATGGGTCGTATAGAGGCATCGACGGAACGTTCTGGTCGTATGGTGATAGATAGTGTAATGATGAGGGCGATGCGGCTCTAGAATTTCGCGAACTACCAGACCCATTACTGACATATGCAGGTGAACGAACAGAACGGGTTGATGAAGAGGCCGATGCATGACCTGAATTTTGGCGTCGTTCTCCTCTCAGCACAGGACCTGACCATTCACTCTCTGTGGCGGGAGAACTGGAAGAACTATCTACATCACCTGCACTGCCCCCACCATTTTTACCACCAGAAGCAATGCTAAGGGATGAGGAACTCGAGTTAATTTCCTTGTCTTTAGCCTTTTCTTTCTCTTCGAAACCCATGAAGATACGAGACCGGGCTTCATTGTAAGCAGCTTCACGCTGCTCGATAGTCATGTGCTTTTTAGCGCTCCCACCAGTCGTTCCTCCAAAGCTCCCAGTTTCTGATGACTCAAGATCAGACAAGTCACCGTCATCGCCAGTGACCGAGCCTGCCTGATGGGGGGGCTTTCCTCGGCGGTCTGTGGATGACCGGCGCATGATTTTGAATGCTGGTGCGGCGGTAGTCTCTGGTGGGACCAGCTCCGAGATTCTCAATGCAGGACTTGAATATGTGAGATCAAGTCAGAAAAAACGTTGATAAGGTTGGATATACTCACATCCGACTCTCTACGGTAGAAGAAAGATAGATCATTTTGTTCATGTTGTCAATTTCCGGCATCAGCTTATAATAAGCTGAACAACGGTGGACGAGTAAGCGTTGATAGGATGTAGTTGGAGCCAGTTCCATACGCTGCCTACACAGATAAAAAAAATTGATCAGATATTGATTAATGAACATTGCAGCAGACCAAAACGGGTCCAACAATGCGCTGGCAAGAATCTCAGAAATGACTTACCTTCGTTCGTCGTTAATCAGAGACTCCATCAGCTCCCCGAGCTTCAAGACATAAATTCTATCCTTTCCTCTAAGTGCTTCGATAATCTGAGGGTCTACGTCGCGGAGCGGGCTGGAAATGGCTGGAGTAGGGGGGTCTGGTTCTGAGCCAGCAGTTCTCGTCTCATCTACGAGGGATGCTGAGGAATTGAGTATGGTAGTATCTTCTGGCTGTGATCCGGAAGCTCCGTTGGCGCCAGGGCCTGGAAGACTGGTTGAGCTGGACATGGTGGCCCGCTGGAACTGGTTTTGGGAGAGGGCGGTAATTTGGGGGTACACGACAGGAGTAAGAATGGGAAACGAGGAGGAGGAGGCAAAAGACAGGTCAGGCTGCTCTGGCGAGTGGGAGATGAGGCTCAACGATCTGTACTGCACTAAGTCAAGTGAGCAGAGATTTACCAAAAGACATGGAATCGATGCAAGGCTTCAAGATGAAATAATCAGGGGACGTGGTAGATACGACAACAAGCAGGAATAATCCCGGCAACAGGTCAGGGCATGAGGTCTGAAGAAAAAGTGACCAAGGTCCCATTGCTAATTCTATCCCGACCGTGGGTAAAAATCTGTCCTTGTCCAAAAAATTCTCATCGCACTTGGTACATAGGCTACTCTAATGTTCTGGATTTGCCTTCTCAGAATGGACTACTTGGTATACGTTGAAGCTCAAGCTGCACCCAAACTCTCGTCAGCATCCCCTCTTCGTACCAGTTAAGATCTTTCACCCACCAGAAAACGAAGACGAAGATTCCATATATCATGAGTGCCAAGGCAGCCAGATTCAGTCGCTTGTCCGCTCTTGGGTCATCGCGAGTAAGCTACAAATTTTCATACCAGTATCAGCGACTATACCTCGACTCATTGTTGGAGTTCCCACCTTCCAATAGAATAGCCCAGGTAGGATAAATGAAATCGTTGTCGACCCCGTCGATCCAACGAACGATAGCACTGTTACTTCCTGAGTTGCCCGCGGCACTCATCCTACTGGTCGAAAACTCACCCAGGCGTAGATCATCGATCACGTACGCAATCATAAACCCAGAGGCAATGATGACAGTTGTTAGAAGTGTGTGGTTGAAAGTTGATAATTCCTTGTCAGAATGGTCGTCGACAACTTCATTTTCGCTGTCTTCATCTTCAGTTGCAACTGTCGTGTGCAAGTCTGTATGATTAGGACGCAGCACCCTATCGATGCAACTTCTGCAAGGATGAACCTGCAAAGGATACGAAAATAGAACCAAAATAACAACGGCCAGTTGGCCCACGGCGATAAAGAGTGATGTCGAGGGATACATTGTAATTATATTAGCTCCAACCTGCCACAATGGGATCAGCCAATTTGTCCTGAGCAGATTCTTCCAGTCCTATACCTTAGATCCAAATGTGAGGTAACCAAATACAGCGATGACCTCATACGTGATGATCGCAGAACCAATAGACCCTCCAATGATAACATTCATTCTTTCCTGAGTGTTGCTCACAACCTCATTATAAAGAGGGAAAAACTTGAGAAAAGTCATTCATTAACAAAAACTTCCCAATTCAGCGAAACTCACATTCTGGGAACAGGTGAACGCAAACACCTGAACTGGAAAAGTCGATATGAAGTTGGGGGTGAAATGAATGAGACTAATGTCCCCTGGCTTTTGCATTTCTTCCATCGGCCAGAAATAACATTTGACGACGATCGCCACAAGATACACTTTCCAGACAACTCAGCGAGTCCTACGCACTAACAGCGAACAAAGAACTCACCGACAGAAAACAAAGCAATATAACTCGTATGCCTCAAACTGTCTATACGCCTGAAAAAACACAACGGCATCAAACCGACCATCAAAATCGAAATCCAATTCCTTCCATCTAAAGCCCATGTAGGCGGACTCTTCGTCGCCATAGTCAAATCATGATAAAGCGACGCAATCACATTCGGCATGAGTCCCTTGATGATGATCAAGTAGCTATCAACCCAGGATTGAAATGAATTACATTAGCTTGCTTCAAATCCTGCTGCAGACGCAGAGGCAAAGCACAGGGAAAAAACCACACCTGATAGAGACTCCAAAGCACTTGATACCAATGGCTGCATCAAAGAATACCGATGTGCTCGGGAAAGTTAATTGAGACACCGTGTGAAACGAAGCACGTCGATGTCCCGTATGTGCGGCACAGAGAGATAAGAGGTAAAGTCCGAACGCAGCAACGCCCCCAGAGAAAGCGCAAGTAAGCACTCCTGGAAGTAGTCCAGCAGAAGCAATACTCTAGGTGTCTCACTCAGCAATTCCAAATCTGAATCTGGCAAGCAAAACATACCATAGGAAATGTTAACATCCCTACAATAAATAACATATCAGTGCGAGAGGCATGAGACGTGCCAAATTGCTCACCGCTGCCAATGATGGTATTAGAAAGGTTACTGATGCAGCTCACTAACGTAGCGTGCCCCTCTCTTTCCCCAGCGCAATATCTTACCACTGTCTGGGCATTGTACTCACCGAGCAAAGCATTTGTTTCCTCACCGTTTCTAGCACTTGGTGCCTCTGAACCACTTCTATTAGGAGCAATTCCGTACGTTTGTACCATTTCGTACTCTGCTTCTTCGTATCTTGGATTATTCAACGAGATATCAAGTGCTTGAGTGAAAGCGGCTATTGTCGGAAATTATTACAGGAAAACGAAGATAATGACAATGCAGAGGAGAGTCTCAGGTATTTGTTGTAGCGGGTAAAGTAAGAGTGAGTGATCAAGTCGAGATAACCGCTACAGAACTTAGGCTCGGGGAAGGAAGGATAGGTAAAGAGCTTAGCATAGGAAATTCCTGCGGCAAGTTTGCCGGCATCAATTACACATAGTTTCACTAACAAATTCCAATTTCGTCTTCAATTCAATGCCTATTGAGCAAATTATACGCCGCAAGTTCGCAGCTCTTTGACTCATTTAAATTGAGTAGGCGTCTCTGGATTCAAGCGTAATGGCGTAGTGACACGCCCACAATGAATCAAGGAAGATATCGGTAGCCGGAACCTCAGATGCTTGTGAACCAAGGGCATCTATAGGGTATTGCGTGCTGACATTGCGTCGAGCGGGATCGTGATTCTCGATGCAGTTTAATAGTCATTATCGAAACGAACTCGGACAAATAATCAGAACGGTTCATTTCCTGATTCCGTAGTGTCACGCAGAGAAAAAAAACTTCTGCCTCCGCGCCCAGACCATGTTCATCTTGTTCATCTTCATCTTCCCTCACGGGTCGAGATTCACGCTTTGTCATGAATTTCCTTTCCTGGAAACCTCATTTTTCGCTTTCCTGAATTATCATACTTTATGTTTATGCGGAACCGAGTCGCATCCGCGCCGCATCCCAACTAAACTGGAAAACTCTATCTCCCAAGGAGAATTCCCAAGACGAGAAGTCTCGCAAACACCAAAAAAAAAAAAACACCAAAAACACGATGTGGGTCAATGACTCGACGATCAACTGATCTAATCCGTCTATCCGTCTACTTCTAGTCCCGACAGACATTGCGTTGCGCATTACCTTGTTGGGCTTAGCCGGGCCAACAAAAAAAAAATACTAACTCCAAAAGTCTAGTGGACGGCGATAGTTCTTGAGCGATTCATGAGCCTCATGCAATGGCATCGAACTCAGGAATAATTTGGCGAACGTGGCTCCCGAATTGCACACAAACGTCGGTAATCAAGTAGGGTTTTCGTTCATCTAGATAAAAGCCTTGGAGCCACGCAGACTATTGAAGTGACAAAAGAACCATAAAACACGTCCATATCGTATTCGACGTGTTTGTTGTACTGGCTTTGTTCATGAACTTCAAGAAAGCTCTGTTGAAATCATGACCACTCCTTAGATATCATTGAACTTTGCGGAGTGACATACTAAAGCTGGATACATCGATAATCGAAGCTACTTCTTAGGCCTCGGTACCCCGAAGAACGTATTAAGCGTCTTTTGCTTCTGTCCTCCTTTCGTGTCCATTGATCTACTGGATGCAGTCTTTGCCAATAGTGTACCGATCTTTGCGTTCGCTTTAGACTTGCTTTCACTGCTACTCATAAGATTGACAGTAGCATCCTCCGGTGGCACTGATTCAGCATTTGAATCTTTCTTTTTCGCACCCACAGTACGATTACCACTACCCTTTTTCGTTGAGACAATTTTCTTGGGTTCTTCTTCCTCTTCTTCAACGGATTCATATGATGAATAGTCTTCTGTCACTGATCATCCGATCCGAAGATGACCCATTCATCGACAGTAAACAGAAATGACAATGGAGCAAATTAAGAGACATACCCATGTATCCCTTCTCATCAACACGCATCCGACTCTTCATCACGCAACGTTTCTTGAGGCCGTTGTGACCGACTGGTACAACTTTTTTCTCTTTTTTCTTTCTTGGCTTAGGTTTTGGCTTGGCTTCCATGCCGTCCGACATTTTCACATCTCCATCTCGGTCAACCACATCCGACATTTCTTGCTCCGGTTCTTGCTTCGGTTCCGTCTCTCCCTCTTCCTCGCGTCGGGGAGCTCTTTGCTTAGACTTCCTGTGAGCCTTCTCTACTTGATCTGCGGGAAATCATGAACCAGAAATTCTACAAACACCGCCGAAAGAAACACACCATCGTCAATGTCCATCATAGATTTTAGAGCTCTAGTAGACTCCTTCGTAGTTTCAGAATCGTGCTTGTCTTCATCCTCTGATACATGTGTCACTTGTCGCCGTGACCTTTTCGTAACTTTCTTTCGGGGCTGCACCTCATCTTCTTCCTCTTCATCGGAGATAATTGTATTCTTGTGCAACCGCAGTTCTGGCATCGCTTTTTTGGATTGAAGGGAAGAGCGCATCGAAGGAGGATTAGAAGACTGTCGTGAAGGTGCTCCAGATGGGGCAACAGAAGTCGACTTGGTCGATGTTTCTTCATCAGAGGGAACTGTAACATCGGACTTCCTTTTCGTCCCCCTCTGTGACATGAATGTCAAGATCAGTATCTCCATGTCGTGGCGGATTAAGTGCAACTCGCCTTCAAAGGCTCTATTTCCTTCGATTTTTCCACTTCTAGGGACGGAGGTGGAGCGGGCACAGACTCGGGCACCTTTTCCTTCGCCAAAGAAATAGTAACGGATTTGGAGGAAGAATCATTAGCACCAAAGAAAATTTTGCCTTTTGAACTCTTGGTTTCCTTCTCTTTGACTTGAGACTGTAATTTAGGCGCAAAGAAATTCATTTTCCCAGTTTGTTTCGCTTTCAGCTTTGATTCATCATTTGCTGGTTCCTTTCCCTTCTCTTCAACCTTTGTAGCTGCTGTGGTGGCGGCGGCGGATGTGGATGCGCCTGGCCCAGCCTTGAGTTTCGGAGGCGCAAGTGTGGGCCTAGCCGAGGTAGTCGTGGCAACAATGGGACGACCCTTAGATCTGGTGATACCGGCTTTCATCTGTCGTATTTGGGTCACAAACGCTCCACTCAAGCAAAATGTCCACCTTACCTCAATACCCTCGCCGATTATTCTCCCAACGGTCCTGGAAAACTCCGCTCCATTCTGATTGTCTATCTCTCTAATCTTCCTAGATGGCTCACAAAGCAAGTCTGCATCCTATTCGACATATTGTCCATCAATCAATCTACAAACTGTACAGGAGATCAGATTGAGACTTACACGTATCGGTGCAGGGCTCAGACTGTACAGAGTCACAGAGTTCACCTTGGTATACTTTGCTTTTGCGTCTGAACACGAGATAATTGACTCAGAGACGAAAACGAATGCCGAAAGGTAAACATACCTACCTCCAAGTTCAGCCTCTCCAACGACTGTCAACCTAATCTGCACAACTACATCCTTAATTCCTTTCTTTCCTCCCTCTTCATTTCCGTATTCCTTGAAATGTGGCTTGAGCGGTGGCTGAGACTGTGACTGCGATTGAGTAGGAGTAAAGTCATAGGGGCTCGAGTCTGAATCTATATCCATATCCAATAAGCACCCATTCGCCTTCTTCTTGCTCTTACTTCCGGTGTTGGCATTGCATGAAAATGGAAACATGTATTCGCCACTTATGAGGTAAGTTGCCGAACACGCCTGGTCCGGCGATTTAGTCAACTTGGTATAAAATGCAGCAAGTTCACTAGAGATTTTGTACCGCAGAACATTGGGTGATTGTGAGACCTTCTGAGTATTGAGCGAAAATAAATAGAACACACTTCTTTGCTACATTAACATGAATTCCAAGTTCCCGACTTAGTAATCGATAGGTCACCTATCAACGGATCCATGAATGGATGCGTGCATCCGCTTACACACGGTGCAACAGACTCACGACATTCTTGGATATAAACAGCTGTTTCGTCAAGAAATCCTCGATCTTCCGCTTAGACATGTCGTGAGTAGGCTAGTGAAAGAGTTTTAGGCGAGCCACACGCGTCCAAGTCACGTGTTTGTGATCCGTTGACAATTATATTGCAGTCTACACAAAAGCGGTGATTCCATGCATCTGATGCACTCGGCATTGTGTATGGAAAAGAGCAACGACTTGGTAAGAAGGTACACAAGTACAAGTTGAAGAGAGCCGAAACCGGAAAAAAATGATTGCGCAAAACAGACGAAAAGTATGCAATAGAGACAAGCGGAGAGAAATCAGATAGCATGGCGAAGTATGAACCATAATAACAAGAGTTCGTGTGACAGCTAAGAAATTAACAGCAAAGAATCCATAACGAGAACCATTCACCCATCATTAGAACGGCTGCCCAGCAGCTCTCGTACTGGAACCAGGAGTTGAACATACCCCACTCCTTCTTTCTTTGTCCCACTCTTTCACTCTCATCCTCTGCTGCCTCGCATCCAACATCATCTGCTTGCCTAACGGCGATAGTTCCGACGACGAATTGCCTCCCCCTTCACTCTTATTTGCTGAGGAATTCTCTGATACCTTGACACTAGGACACTGGAACAAACTCGGAGTCACCGCTTTCCTGGATAACGGGCTCTTTCCATTTGTATAACCCCTCAACGGCGTCGATGGTAAGTCCATCTTCGCTAATAAAGCACCCGAAGTGCGCTGGTTCTCTTTGTCACCTCCACGAGGAGTTCGAGTTGGGCTTCCGGCCTGTGGATAGGTCCTACTTCTAGCGAGTTGATCCAGAGCATATGCAGTGGCTACTGCCAAAGCGTCAGCTTCCGCTCGAAAAGACGACGTGGTAGAGGAGGTGGTGGATACACGACCTGCGTTTTTCCGAGGGGGTCGGTGGCGTGGAATCCCAGTAGAACTTCCTCTTGATCTTGCAGAACCACGAGAGGAGGCTGAGCTGTTGGCAGTATTCGCATGTTGTGTAAGCGTAAGCATAGGTGTGCGACGAGTGTGGGGTGCTTTGCGTTTATTAGGATTCTGGAGAGGACCACGGATGGGAATACGGCTCAGCACTTGTTCTGACTGACCACCGGGAGTAGGTTCAGTTACCATTATCTTTGTGGGTCCGGTCATAAGCACGCGGACTTTACGCTGGGGAGGCTCTGAAGCGCCATCATCTTCGGCAACTGAAGGAACAGGTGCCGTACGATGTTTTGGGGTGCGTTGCATCGGGGTTTGGCTATTATCTTGGAATGTACCAAGACTGCTCCTGCTTTGTCGACTTGTTCGCCCATCAAATAAAGATTCATCGGTAGAGAAGCGCGAGGAAAGTACATCATAAGGCTTATCCAAAGAAGAGCTGAATGGAATAAGAGAAGGTACGCGTTCATGCTGAACAGAGCTGCGTTTGGTTATGAAGGAGAATACCTGAGAAGCCCGCTGGGGTGTGGTGAGATCCGTGTAAGGGTTGGCATCTCGAGCACTTGAGGTGTCACTAAACTCAACTTCCATGGACGTGATAGCGGGGTCATTAGGGACACTAGTGGATGATTCACTGGAAAACGTAAAATCATGTGCCTTCGGAAGAGCCATATGATTAAGAGTCGAATGCATGCAAGCTGAAGGAGTATGCGGTCCAAGTGAAGAAGGAGAAGAGCCATTTTCATTTTCACTACAAATTGATAAGGCCGGTTAGTACCTTATTCAAATTTCAAATTAAAGAGCATCAATTTACCACAAATATTTTTCAGCCCAAGAAATATCACTTTCAAGATGACTGCCGCTTCTGGACTCCAAACCACCTGAACCACCAAGTAGCTCACGCAAGGTTGAGCCTCCACGTTTCTTTTGGGGGCGTTCCTGCTTATTAGAAGAGGGGGGGCTATTAGAGAAAGTCTCCGCCGGTAATCTCCCGTGCTCATCGTATAATGAGATCAGGCTGGCAACTGAGGGATCGGAACGAAGGCCCAGTTGATGACTTTGACGCTTTGAGCACTGCGTCGGAGTATCCGTGTCTTCTACGAGCTCCCGGTTAGCGTTAGGAAACTCGGTAGCAGCATGCCTCTGTCGATCGTGAACGGTTACAGAAAATGTACTATGTCGGCTCAAACTGCTACTTGCAAGACTAACAACAGATGGAGACAGGCGCAGCGAGGGGGCATGCTCTTTCGACGCAGTATTGCAGCCTGCAAGAACGTCATTGATCGGATGAGCTGGAGAACTGGATTCATTATGAGAACCGAAAACACGACACAAGATCTTACGAAGAGGGGGTAGATTTGAGTAGTCAATTTCTTTGACTATTGCATATCTGCTGGAGGACGATCGAAGTAGGCGACCAACGGCAGCTTCGTGTTCTTCTTCTAATTTTCTTCTTCGTTCGTTGTCAACTGACGGAGCCGATACGACATCAGGAACTGTGGATCGTTTCTTCTTGCTTCCGAATGAGAAAATGCGTTTGAGAAAACCCATTGAAGATTGCTGCGACCAGAAGAAGCAGTCGAACTAGGGTCAAACAAGTACCAACAGAATAGCGCGAATGTCACATGATGAGAACCAATGCACACGTGATGGCACACTTGAGAGTTCTGATAACAATTTAATGTTGGGCACAAGTGAGGTCGAAAATACAGGTAGTCAAGCCAGAGATTTCTGCATGCTTGAGCGGAACTTGCTCTCCCATGTCAAACTCGCCCTCTTGCTTGCGGTCCTTTCATGGTCCATCCTGTTGAAATCGCGTCTTGTCCCCGGACAGCCGGAAAATGAAAACAACAGTGACATCCCTTTTTCTGCTGCCGAGTACGGCACTGCACTGGCCTGTATAGTCGCTGGTATTTGGGAGTATTATAAGGGGTACAACGACCTTCGCACATCAACGCCGTTCTTCAAAGGGACTAAGTGAGTTAGCTCTCCGAGTTCCACTGTCATGCTCATCCTTTGCAGCCTTCACCTTGTCTTTATGACCATCCTGTCGGTAATAGTGTTCGGTACCTGTGTTGTCTTTGTGATTGAGGAGTCTTGAACGAATGTTAAAATATAATTCATGTGTACACCTGTGTCATATCTTATCAGCAGTGCTCATCATCTATCTTGCTTTTGTATCAAGATCACAATTCGACCTAATGGCGGTGTTGCTGAACAAGAACAAGAACAGCTTACGGGAGTGGAAATTTTGTGGAAATTTTTCGATTCCCTAAGTGAACGTGGCCTAAAAATGGCAGGTTGTCCGATATTCCGTCTCTCACAACTACACAACCTGCTTGCACAATGAAAATCAGCCAGAAAATCAAGCAGCAGACCAAAGAAGATAAGATTTGGTGGTCCTTTGAGTATTTTCCCCCTCGCACCGCCCAGGTACTTCCCGTGCTCTTTCTCCTCATTATTATCAATAATTGACTCTGGTGTAGGGCCTGCAAAATCTTCTTGATCGAATAGAGCGCATGCGTGCACTCGGACCCGAGTTCATAGATATCACTTGGTAAGTCAACTGCTTTTTCATCCATGTCATATCACAAATATCACGATAAGGAATGCCGGTGGACGCACATCAGAGCTCACATCCGAAATGGTCAAGACATGTCAGTCATTTATTGGCATAGAAACATGTATGCATTTAACATGTACGAATATGCCAAAGGAGAAAGTGGATGTTGCCCTTCGTGTGAGTGACCCCATCACCCTCAAATTAGTCACCCTTACCTCATGTCCATCCAACATAAACATAATTATCCAGGAAGCGAAACAGCACGGCTGTCGGAATGTGCTGGCACTCCGTGGTGACCCCCCAGCCGGGAAGGAAGAGTGGGAAGCTATAGAGGGTGGTTTCGTTCATGGCATTGACCTCGTCAAGCATATCCGCAAACATTATGACGACTACTTCGATATTGCCATCGCCGGTTTTCCTCAGCACATGTTATTGCCGCCCGATGAACTCGAGCAGGAGATGATCTGGCTGAAAGAGAAAATTGATGCAGGATGTGCCTTCATCTTCACTCAGATGTTCTACGACGTTGAGATCTTCATCAGATGGGTTCATCGTGTCCGTGCACATGGGATCACCATCCCCATCGTTCCCGGAATTGCACCCATTCAAACCTGGAACGGTTTTATGCGAGCAACAAGCCTCGCCAAAACTGTTATCCCATCATCCTTTCTTGATGCTCTAGAACCAGTTAAGAACGACGATGAGCAAGTCCGAAAACTTGGTACGAAACTCGTAGCTGATATGTGCCGACGAATCCTTGCCGAGCCTCTGGGAATTCGTGGATTTCACTTTTACACTATGAATCTCGAAAAGGGGACAAAGATGCTCCTTGAGGAACTCAACCTTGTTCCTAGAGTAGAGACAATAAAACCTCTGCCATGGCGTCAAGTACGGTTTCGTCTCCTGCCTTTATCTTTATTAGTATTTAGAGTTCTCATCCGCGATTAACATCTAGTCGCTTACACCCAGTCGACGGTCTGAAGCCATCCGTCCGATCTTTTGGGCAAATAGGACCAAGTCCTACCTCTTTCGTACCGAAAATTGGGATGAATACCCCAATGGCAGGTTCGGCGATTCTCGGAGTCCGGCATACGGCGAGCTAGACGGTTATGGTGTATGGATAAAACAAACTGTATGTATACTCCATCTTTTCCGATAAAAACGACCCACTGACTGTCATGATTACGACAGAAAGATGATGCTCTGAAGCTCTGGGGTGAACCAAAGACCTTTTACGAGATTGCAGCCCTCTTCTCTCGCTTTTGCATCGGAGATCTTTCAGCGCTCCCTTGGTCAGACCAGAAACCCTCTGCAGAGACAGCAGTCATCTCCAACCGATTAGCAGAGATGAATAAATTAGGATTTCTGACCATCAACTCTCAGCCCGCCGTCAACGGTGCTCGCAGTGATGATAAGACATTCGGTTGGGGTCCAGCCAATGGTTACATATATCAGAAGGTATGGCCTCACATCATTCGGTGGTCGGTTTCGATATTCACCCGTCCTTATTTTCAATTTCAGGCATATCTCGAGTTCTTCGTCAGTCCAAACCTCCTCGACCTGCTCATTCCCCACATTGAATGTGACCCGAATATCACTTACTATGTAATCAACAAACAAGGCGATCTCCGCACTAATACCCACTCTGACGGACCTAATGCCGTGACATGGGGTGTTTTCCCTGGCAAGGAAATTGTCCAACCCACCGTCGTTGAAGCCATTAGCTTCATGGCGTGGAAAGATGAGGCGTACGAGCTTGGCAAGCAGTGGGCTGCCATGTACGATCCCGAATCACTTTCTCATAAACTCATATCCGAATTAATGGATACTTCATTCTTGGTGAACGTCGTGCACAATGATTTCCATGACATAGAGGCGATATTCAAGCCTTTCTTCAAGGCTGGAACAGAATTCCTCTCCAGGTCCCAACCAATCGTTAGTGGTCATTGAACAGACCACTTCACCTGCCTTTGCTGGAAATATCGTTTCCGCTCTCACTCCACAGCTCTTTCATTTTTGCTTTTGCACACACACGAATCCCGCATACAATATTATAGCGTTTCCTCTTTCTCTCTCTCTTTCTTTTCTCGAAAGCTCTTCGGGTTCAACCCCCGTGGTTATTACTTGTCTGAATATCACCATCTCACTTGTATCTATCGCATCTCGTATTTACAATCTCTCCGCGACCTCAAGCTTGGCTATCTGCATCAACTGCATCTGTCTCAGTACTCGGTATATCACATATACATCTACAATATACATGTGTGCGCTTTCGGTGTTCTTAAGGTTGTGATATTCGTTGGAGGATCTGACGAAGGTAATGCAAGGATATATATGTCAAGGGCTACACGGGCTACACTTGAACATCTTTGTTTCCCCCTTTGAGATAGTAACTTGTATTCACTTCCTGTCCAGTCTCACCCTTACAGTGGTGACCTATCCCTGCTCAACGCCCTTCGCTAAGAAGGCAGGGGGTAGACAAATTAGACATGTATCAACGAAAAAGGAAAATGTCTATTGAGGCAACGCGCGGCGTGCAATTGTGCTCATGACTGCAAGTCTGCATAGACAAAATTATAATCGGAGGGAGGTGGTCCAGCTGTAAGGTTTGGGGGTATCTCGACCATTTCACCCGACAGATCTATGAAGAAATGTCAACAAAAAAAGCATCCAGCAATTACATTCCGAAGCATAGTAGCCCCATACATAAAAATAACATACCTAATAGTTTGATCTTGAGGCCTATCTCAGTAAGTGCCTGCACGTATCCTGCAGTTTCATTGGAATGAGCGTGCCCCCCGTCTCTTCGTAGCATACTCAACCCATCCGTCCAGTCGGCCCAACGTGATTCGTCGGGTGCTATCAAATCCACAAGCGAACCCTCGTGTGCGCTCAGGAGTGAAAACGAGAGTGGTGAAGGAGCAAGTGCGCCGGTGGGAGGTAGATCAATTTGATCCCGAAGCACATTTGGGGGAGGCGAACAGGTTCCCATGGCAATTTCGTTGATCATGGAGACGTCAATTCGCTCGGGTAAGTCTTCAAGGCCATTTCGGACGGGGAATTTTACAGCGCTGTCGACGTAATGTAGGTATTTGAGTCCATTGTCCTGTTAAAGGTGGGTGAACATTGCCACCGGCACAAAATTTCTTTGTGCAATGTGGATGAACACGTACCAGACGCATGAATCTCCAGGGTCTGTTCGGACGGCGGACCACTTCCCTCGGTGCATTCTGGGGTAAAGCAATAAGAAACCAGGCACCCTGTAGAAGGCATTGTATACGTTGTTGCAGGACAAATTCGTATGACTCTTTATACAGCTTAGCGCGGAGATTCCTGGGTCGTAATTTCCGTGCTTAAAGATCATCGCCTCTTATGAGAATTTTCATGAGACATACCGAACCGGGACTTTATTGAGTAGATCGTCTTCTAATTCCAGTTCCTTCATCTGTCGATCTCGAACAGCACGATATTCAGATTCGTTGAATTCGCGTTCCACCTCATGCCATTGCCTAACGCTTTCGCTCCGGAGCGCAACTTTGACTCTACAGTTCGGGTTGAGAATGCCACACTAAATAGAACGAGTATGGAATGAAGAACGGAAAACGCACTGGCTCCGAACCAGGTCAACGACTCGCTGGAAGTCACCGAGAGCAGCACCACTTTCAGTCCACATCCGAAGGAAGAACCGCGTGGCGAGAAAGTGTACGCGATAAAAATCTAAGAAAAAGGGTTGAAACGTTGTCGACGTGGAATCTATGGTCAAAATTAGTCGGCTACTATAGAGGGACATATCAGCACCTAGACGAACAGCCAGGAGCAAAAATGTTCCAGTGCACCGAGAGGAGTTCGACTACTTCATTGGAAGCTTTACCCAACGGGCATCTCCGTTCTTCTGGTCTGCTCAACTGTGTTAGGACAAGCTAAAAGGTAATACCACACATGTCAGGTTCAAAGTCAAAGCTACAAGCAGCATGCCTGACCTTGGAAAAATCTGGGTCGTTTTCAACGAAACTTTTCTGCCATTAGACATAAGATGACGATAAGGACGGTGCAAGGAAGAAGCAAAGTTGGAAGCGTACTAGACAGTCGAGTCCAAGTACTCCAACTTCACTAAATTCTGCAATGATGTCTTCGCTCTCAAATCCTAGGTTTCGCCATTGGATGATAAACCCTGTTTCGTCCTCGGCAACTTCTAATCCGCCACTGTCCCAGATGTAGTGCAAAACTTCCGCATGTGTGGGTTCGTTGTCGGGATCAACCAACGTTGTCTTCTTTCTGTGCATCACACGAACCATATTTGCTTGGAAATCCAAAATGCAGGATGTCAGGTCTTCAATGGTATGCAAAGACATTGACCGCTAGGAGATTGTGAACATTCTGCCAAACCAAAGGTCACAGACTTACAATTACAGCACGGCGCACGTCCAGCCTCTCGAGCTCAACGATGAATTCTTCCCAGCGAGCATCATTTGCATGGGATAACAGCGAGTTGATCAACATCACACTGTGAGCAGACGAGGTCAAGGGAACGATACGATCATGGTTCCAGTGCACTCACCTGTATTGTGCCATTGCTGTATCTGCGCTCCCGAGTCGATTTACAACAGTCTCTAGCAAACCCTTCTCCTTTTTCATCTGATCGAACACGATCTGAAAACCATAACGATATACAGAACCAAATGGCAGTATTGGAGACCCCTTGCTGGTGCCAGCCACCACACCGGGAGCGCTCAACGGGTCTGCCTCGACGAGTTTCTTGAGAATAGCCGTGGCTGGCCTACAAACATTGATGGGGGAATGAGGCGATGCCAAAATCTGAACAACACGAAATATGAAATCCTCATTCAAACTTCCCCAGCCATAATCAAAATCCATCAAGTTTTGCATTGCAGTAAGAGCATACTGAGAGCCACAGACGATGAGAACGTGAAAAGCTGCTTTGTCACCTGATCCACTCACAGCAAGCACATTGCCTGTGGCCGAATATACATTGCCCACAAGAAGTTGAAGGCCCTCACACCTAAGGAATTCTTGGGCGAACTGTTCCTCCTATGCAAATGGATGAGCGCTAGATAGTCGGAAAGTCAGTTTGAAGCAGCACCTACCCGAATGAATCTTTGGAGCGAAAAGAGTGTCAATCTCATATCGCCATCCCTATTATGAAGCTTCTCTACAGTGTCCGTAGCCTCACGAGATGGAGACTTCACGAGCCTACCACGAGGATTAGCAAAGATTCACTAACATTCAAGTATGAAGACTTACTTCAGAGCAAAGCGTCCTCGAATCTTCCTCCTCAGATTATCATTTGTTACGAGCTCTCCGGATTCATCCCGTAGTGCAAAATTTGAAGCCGGCTCTTTCTTGAGACTGGAGCACAATTGCTTGACTACATCATCCACAGTCAACGTGGGATCTATCCTGGCGCGCACGGTTACTCCTTCAAGGGTGGTAACGTGGTTCGTCGGGACGAGTGGCGCCTTGGGCGCGCCGTTTGCAAGACCAGAAGAACCTACGTGACCTCTGGCGGAGAAACCAGCCGAAGACATAGATGCAAATGGCCTGGAGGATATGACGATGTATTAGAGAGGAATCAAAATATAGAATGACACCGGAGGGAGTAAGCGGAGATACAATTCTACTATCCTGGACAGGCCCTAGTGACTATGATAGAAATCCTGCTGGATGATGGGATTGCACCTGGTGAAGCAAAACGTCAACGAAACTCGAACAAGACCAAATATTCAAGTCAGAAAAATGCGTGAAATGGCATCTTCTACGAAGAACTAACGTTCAACGCTAAGACTGACGTGCAAAGTACAATTCATCATGGTAAAGGAAGATACACAGGAATTTGGAATCATACCTCGGAGCCGAGTGCTGTTGAAATACCTGTGCTCCCCGCCTCTCAAGATAACGTATAAGTGCGCAAGAATGGATGAAGAAATTCGGAAAATCAGAACAACATCCGCCGTGAGAAAACTGATCGTACTCTAGTACAAGTGAAAAACTCATATATTTAACCGATAAATACAGACCATCCACCCAGCCTTCACACCGTCATCTCATAGGCAAAGGCAACAGCAATCTTCGCAAACTCTAGTGAGTGAGCCCAAGAGAAGCCATTGATGCTGGTGGTGTCGCCAGACGAATGAACATTCGGATTGTCATCACCGGTTACGGCCTCGTAAGGAAATGAAGAGGGGTAACCTTGTTTGTACCAGCTCGCATGGTCAGAGCATGCATAGCCACACTGCCTGAAGTCAATTCAACCTCTCAAGTGGATCAGGGTTCCAAGCTCACGGGAATGTCCATAACCCAAGGTATTCTGGAGTACATCGTAATTAATTGCTTGAGGAAATTGTTGAGACTCCCGTTAGTGTAATCAGCCTCGAGCGCCATCACTTCTTTGCTGCCAGGTTTAAAGCTGCGAAAAAATATATCACTCAATACTTCCAACTTCCAACCGAGACGTCGGTACTTACTACCCGGACATATCTAGTTCCATAAACGCCTTTACATCGACACCAGCAATCCTGTAGCTCGTAGCAATGGCATTCGACCCAAGGAGCCCTGCCTCCTCGCCAGAATACCAATGGAATTCGAGAGGTGTCGACGGCTTAAATCCAGAATCAACAAGGACTCGGAGTGCTTCAATCATGTTGACACTTCCCGTGCCGTCGTCGTCAGCACCAGGAGCACGCCCGCTCGTGGGATCACTCAGATTAATGGAATCCATGTGGGTCCCAAGAACTGTCACAGGTGAAGACCCCATGGTACCAGCAATCTTCACAATAATTGAGGACTGTACCCAACTATGAGTAAACGGGCTAGCGGTAATGTCTGACCTGCCGCTAATGATCTACATTGGTTGTTATCCATTTCGAAGCCAAAGAGACTGAACTCTACTCACACTCTCAACCTCACTCAAGATCCACGCACTAGCGTCGGCACCACTCTGTGCTCTGTGATAGCGATTGTTGAATGTAGTCAGGGATGATAAATAGTGTTGCATGTTTGACATCGACAACCGAGACAAGAGCGGTTTTACCTCTGATTGATGCAAAGGGGCTGGGACTGGCAGTCCAGGCGTCAGGCAATTTATACATTATGCACAGGATCCTGGCTTACAAGTTGCCGCGGTGGGAAAACTCCCGATGGTCGTAGTTTTCTCTTTCTGTAGCTGCCGCTCGGCCTCATATGTTTCTGTTACGTCAAACTAGAACAAAAATAAGCAGATCGCAAAGATGAAGATATTGGTTCATCACAAAATTGACGCCTTTGCGCTTCAGTTCAAATTCCTCTTCCTCCGTTTTCCAGACTGGTTCACCGTCCTCGGTAAACTGAAGGAGATGTAGACCGTTGGACGAGTTTTTGGTAATCTCCTCGTGAGAGACGGGTGCAGCACAAGTCAGGGATATTGGAACGAAGATAAGGTCCAGGAGAGCGAGTTGGTACTTCATGCCGAGTAACAAGGCTAAAGGTCCAGGTCAGTCGGCTTTTAAACCTGGCAAGAGGGTCGACCCAGTGCAATCGAAGAGAATTGGACTGGCCACGAGGAGCCAATCCAGAGCAAACACACGTACAGGTTCAGATAAGTGCAAGGAGACAAGTGATAACGATAGAGTCATTAGTTGCATCGTTAATCGCACTCGGTATCAGATAACTTTCGTTTATCCTGAAACATACGATTATGGCTCAGCAAGTTGCAACAGAAAATCCTCAGCAGGATAAATCCCGAGAGCCAGACACCATGACTTTCACGGTAAGAGCAGTGGAGGATAAATGATAAGACGAGCTGAGCGCTGGATGTTGAATACCGTCAACAGGTAAGTAGATAAAAGCTCATCGTCCCAATTGCACTCCAATATGAAAAACAAAACATCCTCGCCTCCAGCAAGATCGTGGTAGAACATAAAATCCAGTTACATGGAATGTGGCTGACTCTGGGCACGTGGATACACTTCATGGCTCACTCGTATCGTTCTCTTTCTCTTCCCTTTCACAATTCAACCTTCACATTGTTTTGAGCAATCGAGTCTTTGATGACACTCTATCAAACTGGCACCCATTGGTCGGACATTTCTCTAATCTTGCCTTCTCTCCGGACCTTATCGTCGGGTGGCTCTTCTGGGACTCTATTGAACCTGTGCAACCCTATCATCTTGACTTCTACATCTCTGGATCGTCTTTCTTTCACGGAAACAGCGCCTTCTTTTCCCTCTGGACGCCAGCCTCTTCTCTTCACACTCGTTGACCTTCAGGAAGAAACTCACATGAAGGATACATCTCCAATTAGCACTCTAAGCTGCGGGGAACGGGTAATTATCTCTACGCCAACCATTCCGCGCATGAGGGCCCTGCTTGAGGAGAAAATTGTTGTTGATACGTGGACAGTAAGAATATAAATTTTTCGTGCAGGACAGAGTCTCATGTATGACAAGGACAAGGTTCGACCGCAAACACCTCCAGGCCATGTTCCGTGGGGAAGCGTGGGACAGACAGGAATATGCTCAGAGAATAATTCCGTCCTGGCAGCCTATGACTGTATTGAAGCATCAAATGTTGGACAGGTCCTGACAGGTTTACGATCCTCAAGACGCAATGCTCGGGTCCTTGATGGCTCGATCACTTACTCCTCCAAAAAGACCACGAAATTTGACGATATTACGATCAAAAAGGATGATGCAGGACTATCTGAAAGGGTAGCTACCAGTCAACAACCCAGACGGATAGGAGAAGTAGCTCTGACCCTGCACGAAAAGCAGGATTCTCCGCAGTTCTCATTCCATCAGAAAGCTCCAAAGCGACACTCAAACCTCGCAATTCGCCGGGGTCATAAAGCACTCCCATTGCTCAAGCTAAATCGAGCGACTAACAAAAGAAAAAGAAAGGACACTGTTTCGTCTGATTCAATCCCAGTTGCTTTTCGAGGCTCTCCAACTGTCTATTGTTCCCCTATATGGCCTCATGCTCAGAATTCTACTTCTCAGAACTTAGCTTTGGCCGAAATGCTTGAACATCTTCGTGAAAAGTGTGCATCATTCTCCTCGCGGGTATCGCTACCACCGGATTGGTTCTATCGACCTCGGTCTCAGGCGAAGGATTTGACGAAGCTGTCGGATACGGCTACTTCTCAGCCACATTCTGATGAAGACGAATGGGCTTTTGCGGAACCCTTTTTGGACATGATCAATTCCTTCTCGGCCTCGGCTGACAATCTGGGAACCCATCCTATCGCGGTGAAGGACGATATTCCGACCCTTTCACGCATGCCACCTGACATTGCCAGCTTCCAAGCCTGTTCTTCATCCGTGGAGCACGACAAAACCAAAGAATTTCCTTTCGTTTCGGCCCCACCAGCGCGCTACCTACCAGTTCGGCCCTCCCTCATCAGTCCCACATCGCTCCGCACAACAGGTCGGGGGGCCAAAAAAAATGTTCGGTTTGCGGACCTGCCCATTTCATCCTCCTCGAAAGCGTCTGCCGTTTCCTTGGATGGATGCACAACGCTTTCTTCGTCGAAGGTTAGTCTTCATAAGCGCCAAAATGTTGTACTCTCGACTTGGATACCCCCTACACCTCCGCTTTCAGATGTCCGATCTTCCCAGTCAGCCAAACCATCTCAAGAATCGTGGTCAGATACCTTGCCGAGTAATATCCTGAGATCGCCGCCACTGCCGCGGCGAAGACCATTATCTCATCGCTATCCGACGTCCCCGAAGTTACCCTCATTTATTGATAGCAACACAACTGCTCGGACGTTGAGCGGGGAGCCACTCCGGCAATCTTCCGCGAGCAAACCACGACCGGATCTTGATGGGAAACTCCCTTCAGCCCATTCACCCGCGAAAAAACAATTACTCTCGATGAAGGGGAGAAAGACTCAACTTATAAAAGAAAATCTGAAGATTTCCCATCCTATTCCTATCGCTGCAGCTCCCCGGAAGAAACAAAGGCCAGGGACTGAGGGGTTGACTGACTCAAGGGGTAGTCAAAGTCATGTAAACAGTCCTCTACGTAACATATTTATGAAATATTTATGAAATGGAAGTAATAATTTATTTTATTATCGACGACAATGTATTATTAATTGATTCCCATACGGTATAGGGCCTGATGGTCTAGTAGTATGATTCCTTGTTAGGGTGCTTAGGCTCATATCGAGGAGGTCCCGGGTTCAATTCCCGGTCAGGCCCGTTCTAATTCTATACTATTCAGTATTTTCGCTGGTACTGATTTTCTCACTCGGATGTTCCAAAGTTGGTGTGGATATAAAAACTTTTTGTGCCCTCTGTCGGATTTTTCATTGTCAAAATATTCTGAATTTACTACTTTTGTATATATACCATATGGTCGCGGTGCTAGAAACTTGCGTGGCGTTTCTCTTCTCTGCTCTAATTTAGAAATCAATCTTAAACTTTCATCACGAGCCCCCTTTTGGCCGATGGTCCGCTCCAGTTCACAGCTTCATAACAATCCAAGTTCTGAACAGGCTGTTGATTTCTAATATGGTACAGAGAATCTTGACAGACATCCAGCGAGCTCTTGGAGCAATGGATGAAATCTTGCCCGGGACCGAGGACAAGGTTGCCTTTTCACGGGCTTTAAGTCATCTGATTATGCGATTAAAGCATAAATGTGGACCGGCAACTGCCCGAAAAGCGTATCTGAGGCAACATCTGTTATGCACCTCAAGCCCAGACTTCGGATGCGAGGGTGAATCCAGGCCAACATGGACCCGATTCGAGACGCGGCAATGTTTCCAAAATCGTCTGGGCAATCACCCCTTCAAAATGTGAACATGCCGGATAGTATATTGCACAGAGTCGCAAATAGCTCTAGTCAGATGTTCGGAATAGACGACCTTGTTGCGTGGACTGATTAAGGTCCAAATACCTCGGGACGCAGTACTTGAAATTTTATTTCCGCCCGTACGAGTTCAGTGGTGCGAGCATAGGTCGTGAAACAGGACCACAATGATTCTCCACTCAAGGAGCACAGGGAGCATCCCCCGACAAAATGTATCTTTGTACATTATTTCCTTCCACTTCCTATTTCGCGCCACTATTTCAAAGAAAGCAAGGGAGGAGCAGGATTCCCATACTGGATCGCGTTCGGCTGGTCCGTATCTCACGGATTTGCGAGACCAACCACCTTCGCAGAAAACCTATCTCGCCCAATAGGGGGACTATAGGTCTAAAATTAAATTGTGATTGAACCAGAGATGCAACATATATCTCAATCTATACCTTTCCCTTTCATGGTATTCGTCAACATGGTATGTTATATGTTATACTGCAGAGAATCGATGGCTCGTCACGTTTATACGTTTATGTCGCTAATACCCGAAGACGCTTACCCTAGGCTTTCTTCGAAATTGGTCCAGGCTGGGTCGCGAAAATAAAATAGAACCCAAGTGACGAGTGTCTCGTCCATTGAAACAAATGTCTCGTCCATTGAAACAAATCCCTCAAACGCACCTTGAATGCTTCCAGCACCGCAATCTTTAACCGAAGTCAGAACACTGAGTATTGATGACAATGTAGTAGTACGAACTGGTATGAATCATGTAGAATCATGTAGACAGACAACACCCTAACTCCATACTCACAACGATGGCATGGGTCATTTTGTGATGGCAATGGGTTAGAGAGGTAGCTCCACCTCTCTTATTGTTGGGAAGACTGCAAAACTGATTTGTGGCACGACATTTCGCAGTCATGTACGAATATGTTGCCAGGGCGTTATCGGAAGAAGGACAATCCTTCACCGACATATGGATATTTCAGTGCCAAAATCTTGTGACAGACATGAGCCCTTCTCAGAAAGACGAAAGACACCGGATTTAACGTGGTTTCAGTGCTCGAGCAGCCATGTATAATTTTGGTCTCTCAAGTCCAAGTTTCTTAATAGTGTATCCGTGTCATTTGTCGAGCTACAGGCTTCAATTACAGCTCAAACATTTACGTTACAATCTCAATAACTCGAGTCAAGAATATGATCGGGGAAGACCATTCGGTTCCCCCTAAAGTGAGATCGACGGGGCGCCCTGTCCAGAATGAGATCTGTTCTTTCATTTTCATCTCGGCTCATCTATTGATTATGATTCCGAGAGAAAGCAACAGAGGTCACTGAATCATTTGTTTAATCCTCTTCAAATCCCCTCGTAGCAGAACAAATAAATGAAATCAAAAAAGAAGGGCTATTTTTGTTCTCGTGACTGTGACATATTAATGATTTCCCTCCTGTCAACGTCAGATTTGTGCTGACGTTGCGCGTTCGGTAAGTATCGTACCCAGAAAGGAGACTTGGAGGCTTGACAGAGGAATTCTCAATTGATTCTTTATATAAATATATATATAATATCTTCGCCGGTATCATCTCAGCATCGCAACCGACTGTGGTGTTAAAGCCATATAACTCTACTTGTCGACAAGCAGCCGGTTGGGGACAGACCCATAGATTCTCAATACCCAAGGAGGTGTTCGCGCGCGAGTAAAACAGGAGCAAGAACTAGTTTTATATAACGATACAGGGTAGTAAGGTTACTTGGCACCGAAGTCTCTATTTTGTTTCTGCCAGTATTCGAATAGGTTTTCACAAGCGTTTATCCTGAGGATGTGGCCATCCAGATGAGAACGTATAAATCCAAATCTCGTCCTGATCACCTGGATGTCATTCTCTCATGTCTGGCAAGGTTTTATGGAAAGGGGTTGCTGAAGGGCAGAAGGGTCACTTGGGGGTCCATTTTTAAAATTAGATCTACTCCACGGGAACACGGACTTTACTTTTCTATGTTACCGAACGACACCTTCAAAAGCAAAAGATTATCCAATGCTCGAAGAGGGGATAAGAGTATATATGTCATAATCTACCATCGCTTGTTCGGATAAAGAACCTATGAAAAACATGAACATATACAGAGAAAGACGAGGGTGGTTTCGAGTCAACATAAAAAATTTTTTTTTCCAGATCCAGCCCCTAAAAAAGCTGATCCCCCACGGCTCCCAGATTTCCATCTTGATCTTTCATCTTTCTCTCTCTCCATATCTTCTTCAAGAATATCTTTTTATGGCCAATTTTTCTCACAGAGTTTATTTGTCATTCAGGGTTGGATGGAGGGTTGGATTGAATTGTTCCAAAAGTGCCGCGCGTGGTTGTGCCAAAACAACATGTCCAAATTTTTTTATAGAAGACAAATACGATGAACGTGATGCTTCGGAGCTCATGCTTCTCTGATCCATTGGCATCTTGGAAGAAGCAATTTATATGTGTGTGTGTGTCTTCATCAGGGTTCCATTCAGCAACTACCCGGTTACGTATTTTACGCTAGTCCTATTATGGACCGTCACGTGCACCCACAACAGTCTAACCAACTGGGGTTAACTGGGCGGAGACGGCATCAAGACAAGGGTACGGTACGGGTGTCAAAAGGAAATAGAGGAAGGTATCGCACGAACAATCAAGCATTGAGTAGCGCTGTCGTGTCAGCTTTCGAGTCCTTTGGCACTATGTAGCAGCAGTAGCGGCCATAATCGGTGAAAGTTTGATTCCTTACATTACGGGCCAGATTTCGAAGAGGATCTTCAGAGGTCATTGAGGATCTCATCAGCGACCCCATGACCTGTTTTTCCTCGGGTTCTTTTTCTCGCGCCGATATGACGATGATGTGATGACGAGTTCAAGTAGGAGCTCATAGGATATTCCCACAAGAGAAGATCATGTTAAATTCCTCTGCATCAAGAATGTGCACCATTTGCACTACTCTGGGAGGACAATAAAACATAATAAGTATATACAAATGCCTATTGCCAGTCAGGAAATGCAAATGGTTAAAGCTAAAGTAAACAAGAATCAAGAAGGGTATTGGAAGGTATGGTTAGAATACAGGTCAATTGCGATAAGAGGTAGACCGGCAGAGGAAATGGGAGAAAGAAATCAGAAAAATCTACAGGCGAGTTTATGGTAAGCGAAGGTCAATCCAATGAGCCGAGCCCATCATAGACAACTATTGTCGACAGCAACCAAACAAATGGTGATAATTAACGTGTATGAAAAATAGCAGAAATATAAGAATAGTACGCGTTATTTGAAGTAAAACTGTAATCTGGAGGATTGGTGTAGCCCTTGGTATGGCAGGAATCTCTCGAACGCAGAGATCAATCATGTTCAGGATGCTATCATCCGCGATCATCCCCACTGATATAACCTCCTAAGCTTGCATGGCCCGTGCCCGGTCGACTGTCTGATTCATACAAATCGTAACCCTCAGGAGAGTATGTTAACTCTCCTGTAGAATGGAGAGAGGGGAGCAGCCCTGAACTGGTTTGATGATTTTGGTATCCGGATAAAGATGTCAGCAGCGTACTGTCCGGACCCAGTCTTCCCACCGTCCGCGGAGAAGGTGAAGATGGATGGCTGGGTTGGGATGGAAGGGAAGAAGGTATATACGGTCGGCTAAATCCTGCACGCGAAGCCAAAGTGCTACCAGCGTGCCATGAAGACGGTGTACCTAGGCTATTGAATCGGCGCAAGCTACCGTAATGAAGTCCATCTTCACGTTCGTATGGAGGGTATCGAATGTCTTCGATGGGCACGGCGAATCGATCGACGGAGCCCGCATGAGGGATATTGACAGATAAGCCCATCGCGGGATGCTGACGGTACTGCATCACTCCGTAATGAGCATCGTAGGTACCAGATTCATCAGGTCGCATGCCCATGATGGGGATCCGGTGAGCGGATCCATTGGATAGGCCAATGATATCTGCTTCTTTTTTGGCCTTTCGCCACTGTTTACGTAGCTCTTTAAATTCTGTTGTACTCAGAATGTGAGGCGAAACGTCGATCCATGACAGTCATGCAGCACTTACCAGCAGGTGCACGTTTGGGGCCGTGCTTTTGCATCAGAACATGTGCGTTCAGGTGATTCAGCGTGCCATACCCTTTGGTGCAGTCTTGCCACGAGCAGTGATAGAGACGTTCAATCTCATCATACCTACGGCGAGGACGCTTTTTGACCGTGTTCCCGGGTAAAGCTACAAAAGAGTAGGTCTTGTTATTAGCGTCGCCGGGGAAATTGGCATTTGTATGAGTACCCCTCTGCAAGTTTGGCACCTGTGATTGGGAGCCGAAGTTACTGTAATTCATTGAGCCGAGTGGAGGTGCAGATGAGGTGGAAGTAGCCGTGTTAGGGGGGGACGGGCCGTAATGATCACCTGGTGAAGGAGGGTAAGGAACACCGTTAGGAGAGACGAGCAGACCACCATGGAAATTAGGATTCAATGGCGAAAGTGGTTCATAGAGACCTTGCTCGTATGTATCGTCACCCTGCTTCCAATGTGATTGGGGTAAAGGATAGTCCGAATAAGGACGGGGGTCTCGTAATGGTCCAAGATTCGAGTTTCTCTCCAGGCCTGAAAGGTACGAGGAGGAGCGAGTAGGTTGCGGAGGAGGATTAAAGGCAAAGGGATATTGAGACAGGCGTTCACTCGAGTCACCTGGAGGATCATAGGGGGAGTGGCTCCCGAGGAGTGCTGGCTCGGACATGCGACGCTGCTCTACAGCAGAACTGGATTGGGTGCAGGTAGTTGGATATTTATCGTGAGAGTCCTGACGAGCACAACGGTCTGTCAAAGATTCCGAGAAAGTACGATCATCCCCCGAATAAGATGGAGCGCCTGTAAGGGGGAAACGGTCTTGCGAAGGTGGCGCACTGATGGGGTGGGGAAACGAAGGTGTACGATGGATGTCTACGGGAGATGGCGATTCGGACAGGTAAGACCCGACGGCGTCTGAAGTCCTTAGCGCATTTGCATTGGAATTATTGATAGACAAAGGATGAGGTATAGAATACGGAGGAGCAGCAAAGGATGGACGAGAATCAGGGTCAAACATGTCTGTAGTGGGGGAAGTTGCTGGAGAATCAAAGGTTGTTGCTGGGGGATGAGGGCCATACTGAAACTGGCCAAGGGAGCGGGGAGGAGAATGAAACGACGAATGATCATCATCCACCGAACCTGCTGGGGAGTCTGAATGAGTTGGTGAAGTGGTCATGGGCACGAAGTCCCCGAGGTCAGGGAAGAAGGATGAAAGCTTGTGACGGGGGAGATAGTCTGGGATGGATTTCGAAACGTCCAGTTGAGGGGGAGAAAGGACCTGGGACATCATCGGAGACGACAATGGCAGGAGGAAACAGTTGGTTTTGCGAGAAATTATTCCAACTGCGTCTCTTGTCTTGTACAACTCTCGCACAGATCTGAGATCAGCGTGACGTGACTCTAGTGTCAGATTAATTACAGTTCAACTCGAAATCAGCACTCACTTGCCAAACAATCATTGAATCAATAACATCACATTGAGCTTCTGGGTTTCCATAAGGAAGCTGCCTTTTTGGGACTGTCTCCATGTCACGCACACTTCTGGCCACAGTGACGTGACAGATCGTGACACGACGCCAAACGCGTCCAGTTCGTCTGCGGCAACTCAGCTTCGCTTTCCTTTTCGGGATACTGTCCATTTCTTTTCTGCTACCGTCCTTTCATCCGCACACAATCCCGCTCGAAAAAATACTACCTCTCTTCTTTCCGCCTTCTTCCGCCTGCACGGAGGCACAGCCTAGGAACAACCGGTTCCGCTATACCCTGACATGAAATATGAAAACACAGTCGGACCCCATCGGACATGTTGTCACTACACAATCTCAGATTTCACTTACGATCGTTCGGCTTTGCATGCCGTACTGACCCTGCATGACCAAATATGACCCGACTTTCCTATCCTTTAGCCTGTCGGAGAGCAGCCACTCAGCTTCAGCCATGATGACCAATGATATTTATTATCCACGAATAGGATCATCAGACACGCGGACGACGTCTTCCACTTCCCGAAGGCCACGACCTTTCTACCACGACGCCCATAATACCCATGATTTCATTGATTGAACGATAAGCGTGTCATACATTTCTGAGTTGTTCCCGCCGCTCTCCACTCGACGATGAGATGGAAGCAACCCTGTGTGGGCTGTCAAATCTGCTGCCATCACATTGTTTGTATCTCTGTTTCGTTGATCATCCTTGGTGGGGCGATACCCGAATATGTTTTGCTCTGGAGCACGATTAAAGTTGATTTGTTACAACCGCCCCATAGTAACAGATCTGCTTTTGTTCTCTCCCTTTTCCGGCATCAGCGGGATGGACGAATAGCATTAGCTGTCGCCGAAGAAGGAAGTCAGCGAATGGCAGCATGCTCACATCGTTGCCCTCGATCAATTTATCACTCAAGTATGTTACAGCTTGTGTCATGATAATTGCCGGATCCGGCGGATCCGCCACGATTTATAGACTCGGAGGAGCTGCCAACTCTTTGCAAGTGAACCGATCGGGTTTAGCGCTCAAACCAGGGTTTAAATTTTCTTTTTTTTAGTCATATAGCACGCGTACACACCACGGCAGTTTAACCGGAAGATCGACGTCGTTCACCTGCTAGGAGATGCGTATCTGACTGACTTTGATTCGTTTCGCAATGCGTGATATCTGATGTCGTCTTCACATGACGGTATGTGGCGGTGGCAAAGTAAGCACACCATCTTGGCACGATAAAGACTTCCGACAGCATGGTCAAAGTGTTTAGAATGTATCTGATACCCCTACAGCGTTAAATCTGGGAAATGGGTGATTTGCAGATGAGATGAATCAAAAAGACAACGTCATAATCAAAAAAGAGGGACTTGTCTTCAAGAGCCCCGTAGATGTTGGTCATGATCAAACCCACTTTGAGTAATGCGGCGACTCTTTGGAAAAAGGAAGCATTATATCACAATTTTCCAAACTCGCAAAGAGTACTGAGTACTGATTGATGGAAGGTAAAGTGTTGACAGCGCTTGCAGCATATATTTGGAAAGTGGTGTAAACCGGTTCAATCCTGATAAACAATAAACGATCGACCCCTCGTGGATGTCAAGCTCACACTGATGGTGGGGTGGACTTGGTCCAGTAGTAGTTGTCTCGGGTTTCTTGAAAGAGCAATAATAATTCCCATAGCAATGGGGAGGGCCCGACAAGTACTGATGTGAAGATGAAGATATCCTACCTACATCTAGTTCAGTGAAGACGAATGATTTTCGTTCCGAACGCTTTACCGAGGGTCTCTGTCGAGATGTCATACGGCTTTGAGCGTTTTCCGAAACCGGTCATCTGTCATGTGGACAAGCAGCCACTGGGTTTTTGTGCCAAACTGGGGCTCTAGCAAAGCGGACAAGCTTCAGCACCGACCCTATGTGCATAACAAACGTGCACCGTGTAGAGTCGATAACGGTAGGAAATCAAGAACTAGGCGACGGCCCCGAAGTCGGTGAGATGCACGTGACCGTCCATAAATAGAAGCCCCTATCGTGCTCGCAGGACTGATTCGTTCACGGACTGTTGCCACCGTCATG
>Ga0157368_1000135_pt1 | contig 34934 bp, 25 predicted proteins | sample AttbisABBM3_FD_113146 | JGI IMG/M metagenome (GOLD analysis project Ga0157368, IMG submission 113146) | Fungus gardens microbial communities from leaf cutter ant in Botucatu, State of São Paulo, Brazil - Atta bisphaerica ABBM3 | ecosystem: Host-associated > Fungi > Mycelium > Unclassified ... | reverse complement strand
GGTGAAATGCCACTCGAACCCAGAGCTAGCTGGTTCTCCCCGAAATGCGTTGAGGCGCAGCAGTTGACTGGACATCTAGGGGTAAAGCACAGTTTCGGTGCGGGCCGCGAGAGCGGTACCAAATCGAGGCAAACTCTGAATACTAGATATGACCTCAAAATAACAGGGGTCAAGGACGGCCTTAAGTTCTAGCTTAGATAGCTTAGACTGAGCTTTGCTTTCTGAAAGAGTTATTTTTTCGTTATTAGAGAGAAGCAGAAGCGGAGCACTCGTGGCACACTTACTTTACTATACCCATTCGAGAAGAAAGTAGAGTTCCTATTCACCGCTACCCCTGAGTGAACAGTCTTTTCAACAAAAGAGACAACAGCTTCTCCCTCGGGCTCTCTCTCCTGAGCTTGAAATAGGGGTGTAAAAGGCTTAGAAAGCTCCATATCAACATACATTAAAAAAGTGAGATTAGATCGGAAGTCATCTTTTTTCCAACCAACTTGCTCAAACGTAGATAAACGACTCCAGGGATTCTCTTTCCTCGGTATGCTAGAAAGAAGTTAGGAGGAGGGTTGTTTCGCTAAGAAGTCGTTTTTGTGTTGAATTGGACCTGGTAGTGTCAACCTATCTTCGTTGAATAGAAGAAAACAAACCCGAGGTAGTCCCCCTACTGGGCATAGGTGCAAATGATTGGATCGCCCACTCTCGACCCCTATCTTAGCGCGCTGCTCTGCTGCTTTGTTTGCAGCACTTCGCTCGTAGTTGAGAAGATTGAATCTGGGTGCAACTTGATTCGTTGGAACCAGTGTGTTCATATTCCGAGTAGGATTCGAAAGGACGTATCTCATGGAACACAAAGCAAATCTCTACCTCAACAGCATCTCAAGTGATTAGGCGGGGGCAGGATTCGAACCTGCAGTTTTCAGGTCATGAGCCTGATGAGTTGACCAATTCCTCTACCCCGCTTCTTCCCTCTTTTCTTTCTCTTTCTCTTACGCAATTTTCAGTGCTTCGACTGCCTTTCCGGACTCTGTCGATGGTATGCTTTATAGCTCTGGTCCGCACATAGTATAGCAATATAAGATAAGGCTTGGTAGCACGGTTGGTAGTAGGGTTACGGTCTTATTATTATACGAAAGCGAATCGGCTCTTTCCGTCTCGCATAAGAGGTCCTGTCTCTTTTCTGCCGGAAAAGTCAGAAAGTAAAGTGCTAACGTGCTGCTCCCATTCCTCCACCAAGAGAAAGCCTAAGAGAAGACCATGCTACCAGTCCTAGCTGGCACCGAAGCCAAGGGAAAGCATTTGAACAAGAGGAATGAAAGAAGAGCTTATTCGTATTCAATGCTAGCCGACCCAGCCTCCCAGATCCGCATCAGCGAGTGGTGTGACGACGACCAAGCCGAAAGACAGATCTCATCACAGCACTTGTAATAACCCTCCTAGTCCCACCCCACCTTCTTCTAACTGCTGTGATAAGTAGGGAGAGTTGGGAATACGTGAGAGCCAGGGGTATAACGGGCTATCAAGCGAGGTAACGTTTCCGCTACCCTTTTGACAAAGCTGTATGCCCTAATAGCATTAATATGAGTGACTACACGTACCTAATATAGCTAGCTATATTAGTGACTTCGTACCTATCAAAGCGTTATCCCAGCAGATTGAAATAGATCAAGGATAAACTGACTTCTAAAGTCACGTTTAACGATTTATATAGAATCGTTAACATTCTGTCTAGAAAACTCTTTCTAGAAGGCCTAAAGCTTCGCACTAGCGTCTTCGAACCTCTCGCTTTGCTCGAGTTACTGCGTACCTTTACTTTCAATAGAATCTATAAATTATGTTAGTACTTATAGATAGCAATCTTTCAAGATTAGCTTTTACGTATTAGTGAGTAGCCCATGGGTATGGGATGCGAACGATCTTGAGTCTTATTGCTATTAGGGCTTAGGTGAGAGACTGCGGAGATTAGAGAGTAGGGAACCGAAGCCAATCAAGCACTTGAAAGGGAAAACAGTAATAAGGCTAGCGTTCTCCTGACTCTGCGGCTTCTTCGATCAAAGTAACGTACTTTTGAATTAAATTAAGACATACTTCCCTGAAGAAAGACAGAGCAGCAAAGCCAAGATTGATACGATAACTGAAGATCGTTGTTCTCACACACGACTCTCTACAAACGAAGAAAGAGCAAAGAAAACTACTCCTACGCGTTCTAGCGCATTTACCTTGCTAGACTCCTATTTACTGGAGGCATTCTTTCTTCCATTACCTATTTTCTATGTCCGGTAAGGCGCATTCAGTTGAGGTTTTATTCCTCCCGGGTCAACTCCTTGCTTTCATCGAGAATGTCATTGCCTCACGATTGCTGTCCAATGCTGTATTTCGACTACATTTCGCTACGCAACCCTCGCGCTTACTCTATAAATAGAGAAAGCAAAGGGGATTCATTGCTCTTTCTATAAGATTCAAATAAAGGGTCCGTCGACCCACAGTAGTTTGTGTTTTAATTTAGGGCTTTCTTTTCACTACCAGAATCAGCAGTTGGCCTATTGTTGATCAAAGTCTGGGTTGGCGGTCCCTAGTTATAGATAGGCTTTCGCCTTCCTTTTTCCGTCCAACGAGGATTTTAGTGTTTGGAGAATTCTTCCTATTTGACCCGATGCCGTACCCTTCATGTGTTCATGATACAGGGCCGGGGTACATATTCCACAAAAACAAGGTTCGACTACGAGGATTGATAAGTTGTTCATTTTGTAACCTTCACCTCTATCTACACAGTTTCATTTCTACGTCTTCGACGAGCAAGACTTCACTGCTCACATAGGGTGAGGTTTCAACAGGGCAAGCGGAGATTATCCAACCAGCGGTCAGCTATGATATACTCAACTTCTTCTTTTCACCTCCCTCTTCGATCGATCCGGAAGACGTTCCCTTAGCAGTTGACATCTCAACAGAGTCCTCCGGTCGAGTTGGAAAACAACCCTTGAGACCTACGAGCTCCTAAAGCAAAGAAAGAAATAGACAGACTTAGACGAGGGCATCTTGAACCCCTCTCCCTACGGTCGAGTTAGCCCATGACCTCAAGATCAAGAAGAGCCAGCCATACATAGAAGACAAGGGAAGACCTTGCTCGACCAAATGAACGTAGCAGCAGCATCATGAGATAGAACCCGGTCCTGTCCCGGCTGTCCATCTGTGGAACATGGGGCTGAAGACCTCTAGAGTACGTACTAGAAGAAAGACAGAACCACTTGGCTAGGGGGACCAAACCATTAGGAGGAAGAAGCAGATGGAAGACAGGGTCACTTGTGAAAGAACTAGCCGAAGGGGACCATCACAGTTGGGGCGGTGGATGACAGGCTAGCTCACCAAGAACATCAGGAGAGGTTGGGGAAGACTTGGCTGCGGCAAGTCAAGGAGAGGTTAGGTCAAGGGATTTCAGACAGAAGTCCCATCAATCAGAAGAAAAGGATGTTCCAGGAAAGAAGGGAACAAGGATATCCAAAAGAATAGGCCTTGAAGGAAGGCATGAATGAGGGGAGACCGGTCTAAGGGCTGCAAGATATGCTACAAGGTTGAATCAGTCCACTAAGGGATGACCTCTTATACATGATTTCAGCGAAGTGTTCAAGTCAAGGACTTAGGCGATCAAAGAAAAGAAGACTTGAAAGAAAAGCCTTCTATCCCACAGCTAAGGCATCCAATACAGATAGAGCGTCATATACAATTACTCTATCCTTTGGAAACCACCTATTCCTCTCATCGACTACCTTCACTAGGGTCAAGATTCATGGTTTTTATAAGGGCGGCCCATTAGCTTCAGCAACAAGGGATTGCTTTCGTCTCTTTCCTTCTGGGCCAGGAATGGAAGTTGTCGTTAAGCTTCTTTGGATCAATCGATAGTGTGCTTATCGCTCTACTTCGCTTGATTCTCATGCCAGTGGACTCGTCGCTCAGCTTTAGGCCTTATTAGCTTCATTTCTGAAGTGAGCATGAAGTCCGAATTGAATAGATACTGAGAAAGCGTCTTTCGTGATGAAAGTTGCAAGTTCGGATTCAGGATTGAGAAAGAAATCAGCAAAGCGCAGCTGGAGCTGAATCTATTATAGGAGGCGTAGTGTAGACTACTTTCATTCCACTTTCTTTTATTTTAGATAGTTCTTATTCGCGTACAGTCCTTTCGCGCTACGCTAGGACGTGATCTACGACCACCCTTGCTTGCATTCTTCCTCCCTCTCTATTTGCTTCCTTTGGAGTTTGAGCTTAGCCATCTCTTCCAGCGTCCTCTCCCCCTGTCTTTCGCTCTATGGCAGCAAAGGATGCGCCTATTCAGGGGCGTTCAAAGCAGCGTGGTAGATCAACACGGTTGTTATGTAATAGGGAGAGCAGCAAGAAAGCATTCGTCAATTCTCGTCAATCAGGATGGGTGCTCAGGCTACCCATGTACAACCTCCACCGATTGCAAAACGGAAGGAGAACTCACTGTCCAAATGGAGTGAAAGGGGATCGGAATATAGGTGCAATGAAGTGATTTCTTTGTCCTTTTCTGCATGCCCCCCGGTCAGGAGAAGACTTCATTTACATCGTTACCTTTAGTGAGTCCGTGGACGAGAAGTTCTTGCTTCATCGTAGTAGGCCGTGGGATGGCGACTCCAAGGTACTTGCCTAAAGTAGACTGGCAGGATCGCTTGCTTCCGCACTGTACTAGACCCCAGGAATTTACCTGAGGGTGATGGACAAATCTGTTCGGAACTTGCTTAACGAAGTGGAGGCACCTGAGCTGAGCGGTTAAGTTACGTGTCCGACATGTACAACAGTTTGGTGGAAAATGGAATCCAGAGCCCGTTTTTCCATCAAATTGTTCAGGCTTTTATTGCAATAATGGGGGGTGGGGCTAATCCGTTAGCGGGCCCACTTGGCCTCTGACTTTTGACTTATTCCCGTTGCAGCTAAAGGAGGATTCGTTAGAATGGCGTAGATAGAAGGACCGAGCGCCCCCGGACGTAGCTTAGAAGAGATGCTGGTTCTCTTCCTCCCAATTCGAGAAAAGGGTCAAGATATGGTGCTGCGGTCAGAACAAGGAATGCTTTAACCATTCAGCCACAGGTTTGGTACGAAAGCCCTCCCGCATCAAGTAAAGGGGACGATCCATCCATTTATGTGTATTTGTCTAATGCTTGAAGATCGATCGTCACAGGGGCGTGCTAAGCCCACAAGATCTTAAGCCCGTGGGCGCTTCCAGTTAGGCTATAGGAAATCTCCCCAAAAAGCTCCCCAACTTCGTCAGCGGACATAACTTCAGAAGAACTTCCCAAGGTTGAAGAAGCCCTGCTTTGACCTCCTTCCCGAAGAGAGGCGGAATGGACCTGGATCGATCAACTGAACTGCCTTAAGATACGAATGATAGCCCGTAACAGACCATTCTCGGGGCACAACAGGCGATTCGATATTAGCTGATGTAGATGAACTAGAAGGGCTTACGACGAGTAGGCTCTTTGATGGAATGGAATAGTAGATTCGGCATTTCCGCTCCTAAAGGAAACAACAAACAGTATTAGATTTCTAAGGTGCAAAGAAGGCTTCTTTTGAAGAGTTTGAGGAGCTAGCCGGGTATTTCCTCGATGGGACGAAAGACGCAAAGAGCCTCCTCATAGCACAACTTCTCAGAGATAGAGTTATTGGCTAAGAAAGCTGTCTATAGTGAAGTTTTCACAAGTAAACTACTTCTCTGCCCTTGCGGTTCGAAGGCGCCATCCATGGGTATCTGGCGAAGAACCGCCATCAACCAATCATGGACAGGGGCTAACAACCTCTGATTGACGTAGTTTTCTATGCGGGTTGATAGGGAAGAATCAAAACCGAAGATGAGTGATCTGCCCCAGTTGATGAGCCAGAAGTGGGTAAACCTTAGTTTAACCCTGATTTATATATAATAGAAGTACTAAATACGAGGTGATCCTGTAATTATGAGAAGAGAAGTGCGCCCTTAGTTGCGAGGTGAATTAGACCATAAGATAGGTACCGGAGATGTGGAAATAGGAAATTTGACCTGGTCTTTTGACCGACGAAATGCATAGGAAGTGGTGATGCTACGTGCAATGTTCTTGAAGGATGGTCTAAGACTGAAGAATTCAATTCCACCTCAGGGCAATACGTCCCTGAGCTGCTTTGGCAGAAAGATAAAGGTTCCAGACTTTGGAGATCTAATCCAAACAGCTGGTAGTTGGGCTGACTTGGAGGAGTCTTTCTCATATTCTGACTTTCATGACTCGGACGATAACCTGAAAAGTCTTTCTTTTTCTTGGTTTCTTGATGTAATCTATTCATGGTCAGAATGGGAGACAGAAGAAATGATAGACTTTTCTCGCCTCTCAATCAATCTTTGATTCTTTGATTCGATAGTCAGACCTTAGCCTTTCAACTAAGCGCGGAGACCTGCCCTAAGATTATGTCTTTCGCAAAGTCTTCACCTCACACCTAGCTTCAATTAAGCAAGCTAAGATGAATCATCTCAGTGCGAGGTAGAGCGGAGGAGAGTGCCGCAACTAAAAGCATGCATGAGTGCGCCTATTATCTTATTGATTATATGAGCTACAGTTGAAGGAAACCGCCATCGAATTGATTATGTCCCCCCGGATCTAATGGATGAGGCATCACAGTAGAAGAAAGAGAAAGAAGGGAGCAGCACGGCACGGCATTCGATCGATTAGAGAGCGGTTAGCCTCTCTACGTGATTGAGCGGTATGGGGAAACCTTCTATATGGGTATTCCCCAATTCCGAGCCTGCCCTTTGACGGCCGTTTGCGAGATTCAATGGATAGGGGTTTGCCCCAGCCTGACTTGTGTTCAAGGGGCCTATTAGCGGAGGAAGCATCCACTATAGATTCTCAACTCGGGCCAAAGAGCTTAGTTGCAAGGCTAATGGACTCAAAGGCAAGGTTCGTCGGAGCAGCTCAATCAACAAAGGAAGTCGGTTCGGCTTCAGGGAGCTCAGTTGAGTGGAAGCTACTTTCTTCCGTCTCAAGTCCTCTAGGACTCTAGGAAGCGTCCAGCTTAAGACAGACCGCTTGCTTTCTTTGCCTTGCCCAGAGACACCTCTCCTTGCCCGTGGTTGGTTTAGGCCCCGAGCCTGGACTAAGAAAGATTAACAAATCATTCTCCCTAAGTCACAGACTAGGGCTACTATTAATAGTAATAGGAAATAGAAGCAAAGTAGCTACACTTTCGTGCCGGGCCAGCTAGAACAGCATCGAAGCCAGCTAGAAGCCCAGAGTCGAAGACAATGGTAGAGCCGGTTGCTTACTTTCCCGATGGAGCTGTAGCTAGCTAGGCGAAGGACTGAGTCTAACAACAGCGTAAAAAAGCTTTTAGACTGGAACCTTGGGAGCTATCAAACCTGATCCTCACCTCTATTCCCATGGAGTCTAACTCGTCCAGTGTAGCGGAGGCAGGCGATAACAAGAGTTTCTGACTGTTCGTTCCTTTGGAGCTATAGAAAGCCTTTCTCCGGTAAGCGACCAACAGTACAGCTAGTCGTTCAAGAAAGAAGCCTTCTTTCAAGATCTTGCTACCCAATACCTCACTTTTAGCTTTCTTGATTCGCTCTCGTCCTTCCTTCTTTACCTCCTCCTAGGGTTACTAGCTCATACCCACCTACCAGCTCAAGGAATAGTAAATAAACTACCGGTAAGAAGGAGTAGAAGGGAAGACTTTATTCTACCATGAAGAGAGTGTAACATAAACGATCTTTTTTATTCTTTTTTTCTATTTTCATTTTTTTTATTAGAGGGAAAATGCACTAAGTTACTTACGGAATAAGAAGACTGAACTAATTGAGATTGACTAGCCCTTTAAAGACTTCACCGATTCCACAAAGACTGGGAGACGTGCCTTGAGGTCTTCCAGAATCACTCGAATAGGGAAATTCCAAAGAAAAAGAAGGGATAATCATGACAACCTCACAGCTGAGAGAGACAGGCTATGCGTTCTAATCGATGTGGTACACATATCTATACTGTATTGCAAGAGACGAGCTGGCTAGACTCTTATCTAAATTGCGTATATAGAGCAAAAACGACTCTTTTCTTCATTTTTTGAGGCAGAGCAGAGCTCTCTTCGTAATATAAGAGAGATTTGGCAAGAAGGCAGCACTTCTTTTGGAGAGATCATCATATATCTCTGCCCTTATTATGGTTTTGACCTTAGAAGTAAGATCTTCCCACGGAATACTCACCATAGTCTGACTTAGCCGGCTCGTAGGAATGAATTCAAAGATAGGCTAGAGGCAGCAGTGTCATCACCTTGATGGCGGCACCAGAGTTGATCTCTACACGTGGTAACCTTCTTTAGAATTCAAAAATGAATTTTTGGGGCCTTAGATAGTCGAGCCCGTCATTTCCAATGCTATCCCAGAGAAAAGACGAGCGCCTACATAACCTAGCCAGACCCCTTTATGATCAGAGAGAAAGGCTTCCCCTTCTCTTACATCCGTGTAGTTATAAAAGGTTGGCTCAATGAGGTTAAGATAGATGAATCTTTTTATTTTTTATGATTTCGAGTGCTATAATGATTTGTGCGAGATTAAAGAGAGAAAGAGAGAGTTTGCCTTAGTTTCTGGTAACTCCTCATTGATAAAGTGGGCGCGACATCGATCTTGTAGCAGAAGGAGGCAAGAGCTCTTATTTACTGCGATCACCAGATCGAAAGCAAGGATTGACAGATGTAACAGGAAAAGACTACCGATCGTTCGGGGATTTATTAGGAAGCTTGCCCTGGTAGACCATTGATTCAAGCAAGAAAAGAAAGGCTGAACGCCCTTGCTTCTGCTTCTTAGCGCGTAGTGGGAAGAGGCTACTATTGTTTGTTGTTTTCAACAACGACTTACTTGTTGAACTTGATCAAATAATCATTTCATAATCATCAATAGTTTAGGGATTGTATAACTAGTAATTCACTGAACTGGTTTAGTGCCCCGGCACGAGACCAGAAATCGGTCGACACTGAGGTGGTTAAAAAAAAAGTCGGACGAGGTTCTCCAAGCAGCTATCGATCTCCTTGGTGGAAAGGGTCTATGAGAAAGTTCACCATCTATTATGTTAGAATGCAGCTACCGGTAGCGTAGCTCGCCGAAATAGCTCCTTGGTCCCCTTAGACATTGCCCCTTAGAAGCAGAGGCGGGCTTCCTGTGAGTGGGAGAGGTTTGTAAGAACTCGACTGAAAGGAGAGGAAGAAAGGGGAACGAACCACAAATCAAAGTACACGCGGCTTGGACCATTTCTGGGGCAAGGCTACTTTTTAGTCGGTGGTAGCAGCTTTCAGGTTCCAGTTAGCAATGGTCCTGTTGCTACAAGCACAAGCAACAGGGGCGCAATCGAAGGCAATATTATTTAAATAAATAACGATTTTGCCCCAAAAAGGTCAAGGGTGTTCAACACCGAGTCGACCCCCCCGGAATGAAGAGATTCCTAAAAAAAGGATTTAGCCTTTCACCGATTGCCATTCAATCAATGCTTTCTGGCGATGATTCAATAGATCCACTTCGAAAAGGAACTTATTCGATCACAGTCAGAGTCTCTATGCCAACAGCGGCAACTACAACTGCTACAACATCCAGAACAGCTGAAACCAAGAGGATCGACACTACTGCAGCGTCTATCTCTTTCATAGCTCCACTGCTTATCCAGACAGGCTTCCACTACATTATCACCCTTCCCAGAGACTAGACTAACTAGAATTACATCAATCGGGCGGCATATTTATAAAGCCGTTCTGATGTGACGACCCCCGCATATCTTGATTTTTTTTTAGCGGAGGGAAGACCTAACAAGCAACGGAATAAGCTAACGCGCGAAAGCCGTTGCGCGTTAGTCTCGCTATGGAGTTTTCTTGCTTCGTATAGACTGTCCCGACGTGTTATTTGCTTCTGTTGCCTATCATAGGCTAGACTTAGAACATCCCCCCGTCTGCATCTGAATTCGTCTCATAAGAAGAAAAAAAAATCACAGAATCTTAAGCAATTGGTCTTGGAGAAAGGCGTGAATGCAAATAAAAACATCTATGATTTGAGATCAGATTGTCGATTCTTTCAGTTGTCGCTACCCTGGCTTTGTTGGTTGGTTTGAGGTAGGCAAGTAAAGAATAAGAAATTAGGCAGGGACCACGCTACACTCTCACCTCTCTCGAGCTACAGGAACCCTAAGCCAGGTATGATGCTGACTTTGCAAGCGCAGGGAAAAGAGCTGGTAGTGATTCTTCGGGACAAAGGCCAAGGGTGAAGCCGGGGAAGTTTAATATTTAATAAATTCATAAATGACATCGAAAGGGTTTCCTTTAGGGGCGCCGTTTTCATCCAACTAGAAATATCGTATGAGAAGCAAAGTTCACAGAAGGAAGGTTGAAAGCATTCGGGAAAGCAAGCGCTCCCCCGAAGAGGTTTATTTCGAGTAAGCTTGTTACATTGCATCAAGGCATGTTTTTTACGAGTTTTGATGGATTGGAGAGGACACTTCTTCACCCAGAGAAGCCTGGGCTTGAGGGTCATACAACCCATTAATTAAGGGTTGTTTACTTACTCCCGACCCTGAATCAAGGTGTGGATTCGACCGGCCGGTTCACCAGTAGGTGCCTTTAAGTAGAAACTCTTAAATTGGAACGTTCAGCGATTGAATTGCCTTCAGTAAATCTAACCAGCTAAGCTACCTAAATAACCTTTTCTAATTAAGAAAGGGCAGTTCTGTCGATTCCCAATCTCGAAACTGAGAGTGCGAAGTCACAAGCTGATGAGCTATATGTTAAGTTAAAAAACCCAATTAAGAAAGGAAATATATAGCTATCAAGCTGAAACTGGAACTCGAGCCGAAAATGTAAGGAAAGATCCCGTCTTTAAAGCAATGGTATACAAAAACTCTCCTTGCCACTGCTGCTATCTCTGTCCCCGTCGCCGGCAACTCCTAGCAATACAGTAACAGTAATAGTAAGTCATACGCCAAATCGGAATATTATTGATATCCCAATAGTCAAGATCTATCCTCTACGCCGCTATTTCCCGACTGAACTATTGGTGGGAGACCTAAGGACTGCTGTTGAGAAGAGGAATTCTTTGATTCAGACGATTCGTTCACATCGGATGCTTAGCGGGATAAGGCTCTGCAGATGAAGAATGCATTCTTAGTAGTAATCCTATCCTATGCAGAAGACGATCTGCGGCATTCAACTGAATGAAGATGGCATGAAGACGATTGCAGCTCTCCTGTTTATCCAGGTGACAGAGCAATTCAACCCGGAAGCTGTGGGATCGAACCGAACTCATCCGGCGACAGAGAAGTGAATGCATGGGATAGATTAAATGAACTATTCATATGCCTCTCGAAATATCAATTCTGAATGGACATCTTTGATGAGAAGGCCAGCTTTCAGCACAATTTCCTCTACATATTTTGAAGCTTGCATAACCCGCCTCTAAAAGCCTTTCCTTGCATCGATATCACTCTGCATGCCGAGATGCAATTGTTGTATTGACCTCCTCTTTTTCTCTAAGCAAACTGGAAACCTTCTGATAACGGGAGATGGTGAGAGTGAGATGGATCTCATCGATTATGGACGCCCTGTGAGCTGTTTTCTCTAAAAGAGCCGAAGATATGCTCTTTTGAGAACGAGCCCTGCGAAAGAAAGTCTTCTTACTATCTTCGGGATATGAACTTAGTCCCCTGAGAGCACTGCTGCCCATAGGAGTGTACAAATGTCATTAATGACTTCTTAACAAAGAGTGGGTTGGAACAGTTTTCCAGGTTGGCACAAACCGAAACCCTTGTTCAAGGGGAATGGTTGTGATCCCAGGAACATAACGTGATACTAAAGAATTGAAGACTCCTTTAATAGAGCCTACCAATTCAACAACTGCGTCAATATCTGACACAGGAGTGATGATAGACTGGAAAGTGGATTTCTTGACTTTCGTTGCCAAGGTAATAACCTTTGAAAACGAAAATAAAGAAAGATACCACTTAACCAGCCGATCAGCTTTAGAATCACGTCTCCGAATCATAGCCCTATGATTAGGAGGGATAATCAGGGGAATACCTGTCCTAGTGAGAGAAAGAGGGAGAGAATTAGGTGATGATTTCATTAGAGAAGCTTTCTCAATGAAGTTTTTAAAGGCTTTGGATCAATGCTTTAGCGCTTTAGTCTTCCATTTCAAGCAAGTAAGCAAACCTGGGAAGGAATGCCCTCCCATCTGTTCACAAATCTGCTATTGGGCTTTCGTTTGTTCCGGGATCGTCTGCTCGAGTGAAAGTGGGAATGCTTGGTAAGATTCTATAATGCCTGCTTCTTCCGACCTCTATCAAATCATAGAGGAAGTGAAGTGGAAGTAAGGTAGGTTCCGGGTAGCACTTCAATGCAAAGCGCATCCTTCACCCACTGACACGAGCCAAACAATCGTTAAGCACGAGGTTCCCTTCCAGCTCGAGCTCACAGACCTCTCTGAGTCAATTCCAAATTACACTTGATTTCGAAGCGGATCATCATTTGTTTCATCCCTGACAACCGAGCTCGATACAACAATTCTTTTTTTTTTTCCAGGATTCACTGATATAACCTATTATATTCTTTACATATCGCATCTCTCAAGTGAGAATAAAATTCCCTAAGCGGTTAGGTTAGCAAGAACGGCTAGAATAGATCTTTCACTCTAGACATACCATGCATAGGGTAAGGACACAGATCTTATATAAGATACAGGATACCACTAGACGAACAGTCTTGCTTGTGTATTGTCATGCACAAGGCAAACAGTGGTCTTCAGGGTGCTTGTGGCCACACCGAGTGAGATAGGCGCTGGACCCGATGAATAAAGAGTTCTCGGGCATGGACTTAGACCAGTTTAAAAGAACTATTGGTCCGGTCCTAGCTTCGTGTGATGATCTTGGTGTACCACCTGTGATAGGCCGTCTTGCTTTCTCTTCTCGTTAGAGGGAGGTGGCAAGAGGAGGATATTTGCCATAGGTAACTATGTCAATCAGAGATTGTTTCATCCTGTCTATTCTTGGTTGGCAGAAAGATTGAGACGCCTGCCCCAGGATGGTATCTTTGATCAAAGAGCACCTCTTGATCTGGCCTAAACTTTTCCATTGCCGGTCACTTCTAGGGTCTAAATTCAATGTGGACCAAAGCTTTTATGCCGTTCGAGCTATGGCTTGGTCGGGGTAGACCTGTAAACCCTTATCTCCGAGGGGTGATTCTTCCTTTCTTGTCTCAATCCAAACAGCAGGTTCCCACTGGTGTGCACAACCAGTATCGGTGGTGGCTGGTCATCCATGCCAGTCAAGCTCTTCTGGTCTATGTTCGCTACCTGGGGCTGAACAAGCTTTCCGAACCTATGTCCATTGCTTTAAAGTCTCTTTCTCACTTTCTCAATGGTAGTGAACCTAGGCTATCTATTCCTGCTTGCTTCACACCAATCGGGATTTATTGAAGACTTACATTCTATTCTGCCAACGAAGGAAATGGTCGCTGCGGAGAATGACTGTCAGTCAGGAAACAACAAAAGTCAGATCGGGTCGGGTAGAGCGAGCCCTGCTGCCCTTTCTTCCTTTCTTTCCTATTAATCTATTCCTCGATTCGATCGAATCCCAATAAGAATCAATCTAAACTAAAGCAGTAAGATTTTTCCGGTCGGAATATAAATTTACGGTCGATTTGCCGAAATTCACTTACTTCTTACTTACATAATAATGGGGCACGCACTTTTTCGATGTCACGCACAAGCATCTCGCTACTCATGCTTGTGATTGTACATACAGGCCATCGACAACCCGAATTCGAATTAAACAAAAACACAGAAATTACGATCAATAACTTTCCCTACAACACTGAGGGGAACGCCATATGGTGCTAACGGTCGGTTCGTTGATACAAATCCGCCGTGAACAAGATCCTCTTCTAGTCGAAGGAAGCCTCAAGAACAGCCTTTGCAAGAGTAACAGAGTATTGGCATGATAGCCAGTTAAGTTACGCCAGAAACCTATTTTCAGCTACCAGACTTGGGTGGGCTATACGTAGCATCTCTTTTCTCACCCTTCGGGTGGTAACAGGGAAGCTATCGAATGGATCACTTAAGACAAAGGAACATCATCAAAATCAAAAAATTACTTACTTCCTAACCGGACCCGGGCCGGAATGGGCTAACATAGCAGCCCAAAGAATGATGGCTTGGCCCTATTTTTTATTTTGCAGGCTCCACTCCAATAGATAGAGTGAGGGCTTCCACCTAGGCCTATTCTATTGGAGTGAAGGTTAGCATTCAGATCCATTTTCAGCCCTGGCCCGGAAATGCCACCTTTTCCTGGCTTTCCAAACAAAGCCCATCGAAGTCCAGTCCATCTAATTCATTTTATTCCCATTCCAGGACGGCCCAGGCCGCTATCCGAGTGCAATCGGCAAAAGCAAGTTTACCTTACTTATAAAATGAATTCTTTCGTTCTGCTGTCAAAAGTAGGGAACAGCAAGTGTCTGATCCTTTCAATCAAGCGATAGAGGCAGAGGCTTTACTTCAATCGCCTAAGCAAGGACTAGGCTGTCGAGTGAGGATTGGCCGAGGCTCGAGTTGAGCATGTAGCTGGGTACAAATAAGCCAGTGAAATAGGACTAGGAAGTGTACGACGAAGCACGCGTGGTACGTAAGCGAATACGGATCACGTGGGTTTGTACTTTTCCGCTTTCGAGCTGTCGAGTAAGGAGTGCTCTATCTCTTAAGAAAGGGGCTTTTGAAACCTGCCTTATTAGACGAGAAGGGGGAGTACTCTCTGATGTGCGTTCTATTATTTCCTCCTATTCCTGAGGGAGTGACCGGAATTAAGCCGCGTGGCGATACCCACAAAGGACTATTTGATTCGCTTTTTGGGCAGGGCCTTTCGTACGGATTGGAGTACGCAGATAATTATTCAGCACACTAAAATCTAGTGGATCTGGTTCCATATTCATGAAAAGCCGGGGTTGAAACATGTTATGAAACTAAGACAACAATTATTACTAATAATAAGAAAGAGTTAAGCGCCTCCAAGGCCTATAAATAGAAGCTTCTTTCAGTCTATATTTTCAAAGAGAGAGGTAGAAGTCAGAAAGAAAGACTTTCAGTAACACTTAATGGATATCATTGCCGCAAGACTGGCAACAATTCAGAACGAAATCCGTCAGGTAGAAAACCAGAAGCTCCAATGTGAGCAAATGCTTGGTCTGTTCTGGGAGCATCCGCCTGCTCTCGATCCTGAGGACGTAGGAAGAAGAATGCAATTTTTACGGGAGCGGATTCAAGCTCTTGAAGCCAGGAAACGGGCCCTCCTCCTCGAACAGGAGGACCTGATTGTGCGAGCTGCGGCGGCAGCTCCCCCCTCCAATCCCCCGAGAAATGAGCATTAGCTTTATTTATTAAAACGATAAATAAGTGTCTGTAGACGCAAAGTAGTGTGTTTTAATGTATGGTCTTCCTTTTCTTTTAACTTAATATGTTGTTTGTTTGTTAACTTTGTTGTAATGTTGTGTTTAGTTGTTTGGCTGGTCTATGTGTGTAAGCTTCCCTTTGTTCTTTTCTCCCATCCCATGTAAAAAAATGCTTGTAGTGCTAGTAATGAATAAAATCTGCTTTGTTTTAGTTCGTTATTTTCCTTGTAGTCCAGTCCACGATAAGACATCTTTGACTAAATAAAATCGGGCTTTCCATTGTTCTCGAACAAGAACAGTAGCGGGAAGTAGCCTAGCCTTGCTAACGGTTTTAAACCTTTATACCTCACTCAGCTCTCAGGCTGTCTGGGAATATCTCCACCAGACATAGAAAAAAGGAGTGTAGGATTGGTAAGCTTTGCCGGAAAGAAGCTACTCGACTAATTGAGGAGGCTACTACCGGCGAAGCTCGCTTGCTTCGGAGCGTGCTATTGCGTGAAGCGGAAAGGGACAGCGGAATCTAAGACCACACCAGACAGGGAAAACGAGGATTAGATATTTCGTCAACCACCACTTGAGCGCGATTCGCTTATCTGTTGAAAAGTACCATCCAGACAGTAAACCTTTAGGGCATATGACTAGTAAGGTAAATCAACCTATCGTATCGACGAGATGCAACAAGAAGAAAATTTTCAGACTATGAAAAAGAATTTGTTCTCATCTACGTTTGTCTCAATCATGGGCGGTTGAAGAAATGATTATAGCTGCTAAGATCTCCTAACGGATCTCCTCTGCACCGGGAGGAAGTCGAGGATTGAGCAGCAAGCTAGTCAAGTAGTAAGCAAGTATGGGATTAGTGGAAGACTTTAGATATTTTGATTTGAGTGCATTAAAGTCCTGTGAAGTCTAAAGCAAGGTCCGTGTCGGGTTAACTAGTTAGAGGTAATCACTTTCTGCTTCAGATATGGTAGCAAGGAAAGCAACAAAACAAGTATGATTGGCTTTGTGACCGCTCACTCCACGACTCTAAAAAAACATAGTGAAGAGATCTAGAGAAAAAAATGCGCAGAAGGTAGCAAGTCAGAAGACTAGGGTTAGACGAGATCTAATTATGAAAGGCGGAAGTAACTTTTTCTCTTTAGCTTTAGTAGTTATAAGGCCCACTCTTCTTCCTCTTTAACCGCGAAGAGGTCAATTTGATCCTTCCTATATTCGCATGACAGAAGGTTAGGATAGCTGGAAAAAGTCCGTTACTCTCTAGTTTCAACCATTGGCAGGTAGGCCAGGGACTAACTTCAAGCTAGTCAAAAGGCTGACGCAAAGGCAGTACTTGTTCTTCCGTTTTCTACTGTTGCGGAGAATCCTTTGTCCGATATCGTAGCCAAGGCATAAGAACTATAAGCTAACTTAAGAAAGCTAGTAATCAGACTTCGTTCCTGTCTTCCCGCGGGGAAATCCTTATAAAATAATAAAATCCTTTACCTTTGCTTACTCGCTTTCCCCTCCTTCGATTGATTATAGCTGGAGGTATTACGTACTGACGAATATCCGGGGTAGGACCACTTTATAGAGAGTTAAAAGAGAGGTCAATTATTATTGAAACTATAATTATGTTTATCAATAACAAAAATGGGTATGGAACTCGATCCGCTGCAGGGCACTTCTTTGACTAAAGCAACAAGGGCTTTAGGAGTTACACCGGTTTGCCTTCTGGCTTCGTCGACCTCTTTCTTTGACCGAAACTAGTCTTTCCACTCTGTCATTTCATCGATTCACGGGTTGAGGAACGAAAGCTGTGGCTTGACTCTTTCCTTGAGCTTTCTTCTTTCTTTATCAATAGAAGTTTCATCACAGGCTTACAAAGCTCTTTCTAAACTGAAAATGCATGCGCTTGTTCCCTATAGTACTGGGAATCGGGGCTCGAGCCTGGCTCATTCAGTGCTGTTCCGCTACATACGCTATACCTTGGAAAGCTTCAGAAGAAGCCCTTTTCGCTTTAGTCATTAGTCAATGCTATGTGCCCCAGTCTTATAAATTTCCCACTGTGGAAGCCCTTACCGATCCAGGATCTATAAACCATCCTTGTTAACCATCCAAGTCGATGTTGAAATGAGTCCCTTTTTTCTCGTTGGGAGTCTCCTTCTCGGCTTCAGAAGGACCGAAGGTTGGACTACGTTCAGGGATTTGGATTACTATTTTGTTTTGTTTTAAGCCGCTAAAGGAAGAAGGATCTCTATCTCTGATCCAGTGGATGCTTGAAAGTGAGGTCAGCCGATCCGGTTCAGATTCCTAACCACTGGAATAACTGGAGGCGATGGCTTCGCTTTCTGAGCTCGGTTGGCTGCCCTTCCCTCTCGGACATCAAGGCCCGCTGGCTGAAAGGTTACATCCTATTAACTTGTTTTGAATCGATCTTTGGTGATTGGGAAATAAATAGCCCTAGCCTTCGGTTCCGATCTTTTTACTTTTCTAAGGAGCCCCCAAAGAGGAGCTAGCTACAGGGGTCTCGGTTAACTACTGACTGGTAGACAGAACAGACTGTCCTCCTCGATGACGACAGTTACCCGCGGAACTAATAGGAAGAGCAGTTAGAGCAGCCTTACTTACTGACCGCAGATGAACTTTGCTCGACTGGAAAACCTTCTCCATCTTTTATTTTTATCCAACTCTGGTGAGAAAATCAGTCCTTGAGTCCGCTAAAAGACTAAGGCTATTGTAACTAAACCGGTATCGGCTACCGTTGACTGCTTTAGGGCTAATTGCCCTAAAAGAAGCGCTGGACTGCACTCGATAATGCTTCGTATTTAAATAATTTAGGATTGTACAGTATAACCTCCCTCTTAATGTCTACCCTCAGACCATTGACGAACCTACTGACTGTAATGAATGGCTCTTCATCAATTTCACACCTAAGCATAAGCTCTTCAAATCGAGCCAAATAGTCAGACACATTAGACGTCGATTGCCTAAGATTTAACAACTGTTCAACCGATTGACTCCTATAGTAGGCGGGGAGGTCTTTTCCCTTCCACTTCTGCTTCATGACTGCCCACTGAGTAATGGGTGGTTCACCTAGACGCCCTAAGTTGCGTTGGACACTGTGCCAATCTTTCTTGGCGGATCCTATTAACTTCATCTTGGCAAAACGAACACGCTCTATGTCAGACATGCCATACCAATCAAAAGAGTCCTCCATGTTATCCAACCAATCTTTGAAGATATGAGATTAGGGTCCAACTTTCCATCATATGAAGGGACATCCACTTTGACTCTCCTAGTAATGTCTCCTAAATCCTCATGACCATACCTAGGAGGTTGTGGTGAACGCCTGTTGTGTCTATCTGGAACCCTAGCATGGGGTCCGACTGGAACTCTATGGGTTGGTCCTCATGAAAATGATCACCATCATCAAGTGCCGCTCTAGGATCTAAGGTTGGAAGGAGATCACCATCAGGGGGAAATCAGACAGTTGGTCTAGGGGTTGCGTGACTCATCCTATTAGGGCGCCGTGTGTCCCAGAAGTGGGAAGTCTTCCGTGCACTTACCCTATATTATAAATAATAATAAATAAATAAGGGGAAGCCTTTAACTGCCTAACTGAATCCTTGAAATCCTATCCTACAGGGCGCTTACCCAAGTGTTTCAGGATTTGTGAAAACTTCTCAGAGAGTTGCTCTACTTTACCCTCGAGACTGTCCAATTTAGAGTGCATGGTTTGGTTGTCAGTTTGTGGAGTGGGAGGGGTCTGCAATTGAAGAAGAATCGGTGAGAGCTAGAGTACTTCTATAGGCATAATGCCTATTTATATAAGAAAAAGGTATCCCCAGTTGGAGGACGCAGCTCTCGAATCTAGCTATTTCTTTCTTATCGGAACTGCCATAGTTGATGCATCGAATGCTAGTGCAATAAGACTGAAAGCTGAGCTGTTTGCGGACTTACGCAAATAGTTAATTTTGAGCTGCTCATAAAAAACCTCGGTTTCCTCCGATTAGAAGGTGGTGGGAAAGCAAGTTCAAGTTTCGGAGGAGTGAAAATAGAAGTAAACCTCTGATAGCCCAAGCCAAGGCCAGCTGCCCTTACTAGACGAAATTCCTAAGGAATCGAAGAAGGGCTATTCAATTACCATCGAAAAAGAAAAAGAAGAAGAAGCTTTCACTCATCCATAGCAGCCACTGCCTTGCTTCCTTGACCGTCTTCCAAAGCTTGAATTCTCGGCATCAATGCAATAACTCCTGCCCGGCTTGGCACACTCAACCGCTAATCCAAAGGAGGAACTCGGAACTCGCTGGGCATGCTTTCAAGCCTTTAACTGCTAACGGGCTAACGTAACGCCTTGATTGAGTTTTTTCGATAAAGGACAAAAGCTCCCAAGAAGAATCAACTCAGAGTAGGACTCAAAGGAAGATCTCTTCCCCGGCTTCTTCTCCCTTCTATGATGAACTTTCTTCACTTCAGCTTGCTAGCGCTTGGCTTACTTTGACTATCAGAGAGAGGAATAGACATCTCTGAGGTGCTACCAGTAGGTTGTCATTGAGACCTTTATTGAAACCCCTTTTTTCTTGAAAACAAGCCTACTGTGGCATTTCGTGATTGAGTTCTCATGCCTACTCTCATCTGAGAAGGAGATAGCCAGACGGGAACCTTTCTTAGCGCTTAGATAGATGGTAGTGAAGAGCAGATGAACTAGACCAGACAGCTCGATGGAAAGGATAAAGCCAAAACTCTTGCTCTTATCCATAAGTGGCCGTGATCTTGTTATTCATTCTTTAAGGCGGGTAAGATGCTAAGAGAGGAATCACTGCTTATCCATCAGATGTTACTTAACTATGGGCATTACAGTTCCAAATAGCATTCTTTTCGATCTTGTACCCTATCTTGCTTCTATCTATAGAAAGATTCTCCTCTCCAAGCTGAACTACTACCAGAAAAACTGCTGACCTATTCACTACCAAGATTGACCTGAGTATCCGCCTTCATGCTTACACGTCCCCTGAATCCTCCTTGGTCCTTCCATCCCTGTTCTTTTTCCTCACGCTTCTCTTCCTAGGCCACAATCTTTCCCTACGTAACCCCCTGCTTCATCTAAGGTAGGAAAGGAAGTTCGGAAGAATTCTTCTATTTACTATTAAGTTAATTAGTTAAACTTCCGGACTGAGTTCTATTGGACTTAGGAAAGCAGTAAAGATGTCATTCTATTTTGTTACGCGTCCTTCCTGATACGGATAAGCTGGAGACCCGCAAGTATAACAAAAAAAAAGTAGAAAGCATTGGCAGAAAGCCCGGGAAAAAGGAAGCAAGGAAATCCGTCTTTCTATTTAATTAGACGGGAGAGAGATCAAATAACATTTCTTTATGATTTATGAGTTGAATTACCGAATGGCTAGGAAGGAAAAGTCTATCATTTCCGGTCTGTAAGCCTGCTTCTTTAGTCGAACTCTTTGCAAGCACTTATCGCGGGAAGTCTGAAAGAAGAAATGACTACGCATTTACCCTCCTGCTCTGCCTGATCTCTAGTCTAGTCTCTGATCCCGGACTAAAGGCCTTAGTTTACTTGAGGTGAATGAGATTGCAGCCGAAGTCAGAGGGACGAGCCAGCTAAGAAAGTGTGAAGATAAGGCTTGTTACCAAACCGCCTAAACCCATTGAAGCAGTCTAAGCTCTGGGACTCTCAGGCTCAGTAGAAAATTAGACTGTGTTCCTGGAGTTTTCCTTCGTCTCAGTGATTCGCCCTAAAGGGATCAAAAGCGTAACAAAAAAAAATCCAAGAACCCTTGTAGTCTTTTCACTGGAATGAGGCATAAGAGTCAGAAGGGAGCAAGTAATCTCTTGTTGCCCGTCTAATACAAAGACTAGTTTTACAGAGAAGGGGGAAAGAAGTAACTCCTTGACTTCTAAAAGTCCCAATTGTCCGTTAGTCTTTTGGTTTAAGCCCATACAGCACCAGATCGGGATAGCGAGATGGGGAAAGGCAAAAGAGTGATCTTTGAACGTTACTACGCATCCTTATTAATTAATAGGTATAGTGTAAGGTAGGTTTGTTTGGGTATAGCAGGACTTGAACCTGCGACCATTAGGTTAAAAGCCCAATGCTCTACCAACTGAGCTATACACCCCAAAAAAAGAAATAGCGTAAATAATAGATGGGCGAACTATAAAGTAAGGCAAAGAACGGACTAATAACAAGCCACAGAAGGCTTATCCTTAGAAAGTAAAAAACCCTCTTCATAAGCCTTCGGAGCAGTGAAGTAGACCATAGGAATGGGGTACGAACGGATAAGATAATTTACTTTAAGGGCAGCCCTTTCCATTATTCAAGATAAGCGATATAGAAAAAAAGTCAACCAGATCTTCACTTATGTTATTTCGAATTATGATCGAGGCTGTTAACCACCTTCTTGCTACTAACCCGCACCTACTCATAAGCATCTTACCCGTGGGATTCGACTTGCCTTCCCTACCTCTTTGGATGGTATGCCCGGGATGGTAGGCTTTCGGGTAGGATGGTTTGGATGGTATGGTTTCCGTGGCAGTAAGAGTTGGGGGTTAGCTCACAAGGTAGCTCAGTCCCCCGAGGGGATCAATAAATATAAATAAAGTCTAGTAGGACAGAATCATTAGCATTCTATCTAGAGATAATGCGACTGGAGATTTGGATTTCCCAGCTCGAAAGGTAGTTAGTTTTGGGGAGAGTCCGACGTGAACGAATCCGCTCTCTTTGCTGTGAACAAGAGGAAGCTCTGCAGATGAAGCAGGCGACGGGTAAATGCTTTGTGAGTTCATACCAGGATCCAGGGAATTTTTGCTCACCCCGCGAAAGGCGCATGGGTTGACTCTAATCTAAGCCTTAACCCTTCCTCTTTGTTGATGATTATGGATCGCTCCTTCTTTGATGCAGCGGAAATCCCGATGTCAGAGCAGCTAGTCGTACTCGTAGGTCTCCAGACTAGACCTCCAACCCAGACTCAGCACCTATCAGAGATTTCGCCCTGCTACAGCGTGGTGGGAAGATTCAGTCAGTCTCTAAGGCGTTTGTAGTAACATCACAACATTACAAGATATCAGACTTGTTTTGAGTTAAATACAATATCTCGTCCCTCAGATCAATGAATTGCAAGCTATCTTTCTTTCGTTAGTTAATATAGGCCTGGAATCAGTATGGGGCTGATTGATGCCAGTAGGAGGGGCCCTTCAACCAGCCCTAGTTTCAGTGTGTAAGGGAGAGAGGAAGAGAAGAGCTAAAAAAAACTACTAAGTAGGCGGTACTTACTGCACCCGATTGCCCTGCACAGCCGTCTTAAGAAAATGAACCCGTGGATAAGTAGGCCTTTCTTGCAGACCGATCTTCTGCCGAGTTCCCCCCTCAGCTCACGCGATAATCGGGACAGAGAGAATGAACTCACCTTTGCCCACGAGCCGTCCGTCTTTGGTGCAGTGTTGTCGGGTGTTTACGCGACACCCCGGCCCTTAGGAATCCCCTTCCTCTGGTGCTCTCTCCGACGATACAGTAGCGCTCTCTGCTCAGGTATACCTGATCGAGTTTATTGAGTGTTCAGCGGATAGGTTCAGCCTATTGCATGCAATCAATACTGAAGAAAGCCATTCTCCCTTCTATTTACTTTTGCCTTCTCCCAAGCCAGTAGAGTAACTTTTCCTTCTTCTTATAGTGTTCGGGCATAAGAAAACAGAGTTTAGAGCGAAAGCTCTTCCGGGCTTAGGCCTGACTCGAGGCTAATTCACGATTTGTGAATTAGTTGCATTTGGTGGAATCGTAGATAAGAGAAAGGGGCATCCCCTTAATATCCTTAAGAACCTAATTAGCCATAGATGTCTTGATGCCTCACCCGGCTCAGGTGAATTTTTTTTTATAAGATAGATCCGTTTAAATGAAATGGTTGATGCTTTCGTGGTTAAAAAAGGAGGGTTCATGGTAATGGTTATGCTTTTCCGGAGCTGTCAACTCTTGTTGACTCAGCCGAGATTGCTAACGTCTTTAATTTAAAGAGAGTGCCCCCATGGGGGATCTTCTCTGTCCTGTGCGTGTTCTTTATAAGAAGGAAGACCTGCTGCTCTAACTTCTTTCACTACTCTTTATCTTAAAAAGAAATCCCACTATTTCTAGTTATAGAATTCATTACTCTGCGCAGCTATTGATGCGTCCGCTGCTAGTTCACCGGAAGCTAGCTAGGGCTATTTTAACAAAGAATAATCTGTGGACAAGATAAGAGAGTGGGCAAGCAAAGAAGAATCGGCCCGACAGCAAGGGAATCATAATCTACGGTGGATTGGATTATAAGAGAGATTAGAACAGCATCAAATCCCGATCTTCACTCTTTCGAGATAGCCTGCCTTCAATATCTTGTCTATAAGTCGGGTGAGGACTAGCTCTCTTAGGTTGAACCCTGGTTCGTGTTGAAGTGTAGCTACGTCCCGTAAGGTCACTTTACCCGAATACCTTACTTACATGGAACTAGCCTCGACTTGATCCACGGAGTACACCGTTTGGGAGCCAACTAGGCGCTTCAGAGGCGCTGTTTGGTTAAATGTGCCATCCATAGGTAATTGATGGAGAACATCCATCAACCACTTTTTAAGGGGGCGTAACAGCCTTTGGTGAACCCAGTTACCTATGGCAAATATCCTTCTCTTGCCACCTCCCTCAATCGAACGACCTAGTCTTCCAAGGGAAGGAGTTACATTTGAAAACTCAGGAAAAGGATTGTTATTCATGACCTCCCTCTCAAAGCGGGATGCGTCACGTTGACTGAACATTTCATTGTTTTCGTCAAAACAATACCTGATCCTCGGATACCACAGAATCCCAAACAAGGATCCAGCGGACTTCTTGGCGTCTTCCTGGACTTTACAGAACCAAGAATTAACCTCGAAAGGGAACGCCCGAAAGAAAGATTTATATCGTTTCCTCGGGTTATCCTTTAACCGTATGGGTCTCATGTTGGAAGCTTTGGCCTTCCAGGTCGGTCTCCAGCTAATCCCTGATTTAAGGGGAATAGTGGAGATATCAGGGATATACTTCCTAAACAATAGAGGCACTTTATTAAGTATCTATACTGAGGCCATCGCAACCTTTCTAAGGTCCGATGGAGGGGACAGTATAGATTGGAAGGTCTCCTTCGACACTGGCTTGGCTAGCTTTATAAGCTTGGCCATAGTAACGAAAGGTAGATCTTAACAACTACATCCGCCCTATCATCCTGCCTTCTTATAAGTTTTCGATGGAATGGCGCGATGATCCTGGGTATACCTGATCTCGTTAGGGAGATGGAAACAGATAAGGAGTTAGGTTTGGAAGGCTTAGACACATAATAATACTGCATCAAGCAAGTCGACGCCTGTTTTAAATATAAAGCAACAAAGAGCCAACCTGACTTCATCTGTAACCTCCTACCCTTTTTTAGCAGGTAGTGTAGACCAAGACAGACAGACCCCCCTAGTTAGCCCGCCAACAAAGCCAGACAGCAATCAAGAGAGTGGGGCAGTCTCATTCCATGAAAGGTAAGGAAGGACTGCAGCTTTCCCGAGTGGAAGAGGTTCAATCGGGGGGTAAGTTACAATGAGGGAGAACGGTTTACATCATAAAGAACGCTTATCCTGGACTGATGACATCCTGGAGAATCTGAAACTCTTGGTGTTTTGGAATGGAAACGATGCTGAAATCATCTGGGCAGATGAGGAGCCACTCATTGTTAAGGTGCACGCCCAGGAGGCATTCTTGTACCAAGAGAATGTGGGCCCCGCCATCGACCAATACCCAAGACACCGGAACTCCCTCTTTATGTACCTTTCTATTATATAGATAGAGCGGCTTCAGGTGCATAGTCATAGCAAAGGGGGGTCGATCTATGAGGACCCGAGCTGAGCTAACTGGTCGAAGGAAGCTCATGTCTTGGTTCTTTTGGATGATGGTAATCATGGGACTTCCTTTGATCCAAGCGACGGGCTCAATTTGCTCCCTTTGTTGTTTGCCGAAAGACTCACCAGCCTTGTTCTCTTTGGGTTGGTCATCTCCCCCATCCTCTATCTTAGACACGATTTGTCCTGGTTGTTCTGCCTTTCTCTCTTCGGGACCCCCTTCGATAGCCCAATCGGGAATGGAAGTTAAAGATTAAAGAGCAGAAGTTCAACTAACCTACGCGCCCCACCTCTTCGCCTAAAGATAGCTATTCTTCGCCTCTCGAAAGAGGCTACGTACCTGTTAAACGATAAGCGCTACGCTTTTCCCTAGGGCTTTCACTTCTTGTCTACATTCAAGTACGAGAGAATGAATTCCTCTAGCTAAGTTCCCTGTCGAGAGGGAAGAGAGGAGAATTCGGATCTAAGGTACGTCGACTGGCTTTCAAAGGACGAGTAAGGGACGGGTCTGGTTGAGTAAGTCAGGAATTGAATTGCGGCCTTTCCAATTCCCACAGTCGATTCAACAAGAGGCACGAAGTCTCCCTCCGGTCACTTCGCTACTTTGAGAACAGCAAGAGCAGAATCCGAAGAAGACTCTCGGATGGCACTTGCTTTCCTAACTGTAAGGGGATCTGATTCTTTATAATAGTTACGACCTCTTCTTCACATAAAACCATTCGTTCAGAGTCGACAACTGCAGATAGGCCTCTCCCCAATGCAAGGAAAGGAATGTTCCCTACCTATCCGGCACCCTTTACTGGAAGCTAGTCCTTCCCTGCTCTTGAATCGCGTAGTAGTCAAATCCTCTCTTCCTCTCCTTTCTTCGTTGCAGAACTCCCTTTCTAGAAGAAAAGAAAGAGCAACGCCTATTCTCTTAAGGGAAGAGAATGTCTTTGACTAGACTAGTTACCGAGCTGACCCCATTGAGGTTTGTCGTAGATAAAGAAAGCATCCGCATTCATTCTAAATTATTCAAAAGTCAAGAATAGATACTAGATCTCGTGCAATAGAAGGCGGATCGAGGGTTGTTGTGCTCGAATCAATGGCTTCGAATGCAAGCTGTGACTGAACTGCCTTACTTTCCGAGGAAGGTGAATAAAAAATAGGCGGAGAATGCCCAATAAGGTCTTTGGCTGTTTTATCATCTATACTATATAAGAAGCTGTTCTCGAATAAACTGGAATCGGTTGTTCAAGATCTTGAAGGGATTCTTCCATTCGCCTATTCAATAGCAATTGATCCGAAAGGTCAGGAAGGGGCAAACACCTTTATGCCGAAAGGACTAAGAGCGGGTGCGTTTAAGCCATGAAGAGATGAGTTCGGAGTAGCGGATTAAGGAAACTTCAAGGTTATTTGAGTTCCTGAAAGGGTGTAGATTCGGACCAAGACAGAAAGATTCGTACAAAGAAGGAATAAGAAGGGATAGCACTTCGATCAGCATGGAAGAAGACCCGAAGCGGATAGTAGAAAGCCCTTTTTTAAAGGATCAAAAAAAAAGTACCCCAGAGGCTACGAGAAAGATCTGAGGGCGATCAACCAGGTGCTCCCACCCAACCGGACTAATGAATGCCAACTGGAAAAACTAACTTTCCTATCGTTCAGTAGGAGATCCCTTCTTGTGGCTTGAAAATGATTACCTGTTGCTAATGGGGAGAGATCTTTCATTAGGGTTTGATGCTCCTCAATGGAGATAATCAGAATAATAGCTTGCTTGTGGAACCCTTTGTTTGGTACTTTAATGGGGGTATTCTTGTACAGCTTGGCCCTTTCCCTGGCGCACTGCCATATTTTCTACTAGTCCTCCTCAAACCCAATGGGATAGAATTCCTTGCGAATTCTAGTTTTCAACTTCTTCCGTGACAACCCAGAAATGTCATGGTTCCTCATATATGCATTCCATAAAGTTAGTGCATAATTTTACGATTTGGATTTTCTTTCTCCGATCCAGTTCGTTCTGTCTTCTTTCCGACGGATCAGCCCTATTCTATTAGGGGCTTCCGATTCTGTATTCCAACAGAACGAGCATTCGCTGGACGGCCAAACATGGAATGAAATGTTGGCATGGGGTTTCGTCTTTTTCAATTTCAATTGATCTTGTATACGCCGGTTGAAGCACACGTTGGAGCATCCAAATCAACCAGCGGAGGCTGCTGTGGCAGAGACAACAGCAAAAGCATTAGTCTCCGTTGATCACCTATCAGCAGGGGAAGCAGCATAGATGGCAGGAACTAACTAGGGTTTAGGTACCAATTCGAAGAGCATTCGTTTACCTAATGCAATGACGGGCCTTGATATCGATCAAGTCGAGCTGGTCATCGATCAGGGCAGAATCCGATTGCTATCCTAGGGGAAGGAAAGATCTTATTTGAATTGGAAAGCCAAGTCTATTCTTCACCCCCTCTCGCACTCTAAGAAAACAAGGAACCGCCTTGAAAGCGGATTTCCTTTCTTACTTCAGCAAAGAAGTAAACTCAACAACCTTCTCTTTCATGCCAACTTTTGAGAAAACCACTGATTTTTAGGGTGAGCCAATAGCGAATAACCTTTTTTCCCCTGCCCAATCCCGGGCTTGAAATCCATCCATCAGATGTCGGAAGTTGGGATCAGTTCTTTGATCCAGTTGAGGTTTTTCTTCCTCCATTGGCTGATCAATCCATCTAGTGAGCTTCTGCGGTAGGCCACATTTATCATATTCATCAAAGTGCTTTTGGCAGTGAGTGGAAAGTGTTAGGAAGAATAGTCAAACTTCTGCTAGCTAGGGGATTCATCTCTATCAATTCCTTAAATACCCCTTTAATACCCAAGGGATGAGACCTCATTGCTGTGAGCCTAGTAGAAATGGTGACTATCGGATCGGGTATTCAAACAATGGGTGCCGGCGCTGCTACAATTCATAAGGAGCGAAGCGGTCTTACTTCCCCGCTTAGATGGGCTTTTCCTTCTGGCTTTTCTGACAGTAAGATCGTAACATTAGCAAAGCAGCAGGTAATTCTATTTCTTTCTTTATTCATACATTTTTTTCTCGCTGCGAATCATAGCTATGTTTCACATCTCGAAAGTTCTCAGATCAGGTCTGGACCTAAGGCCAGGGACTGCTTCCATTCCATCTAGCTCTGGAGGCATCGACCCCCATTTTATACATAAAGGAGATTATCTTCCTTCCAGGGGAACCATCGTCCCTATATGCTCATACGGCACCACCTCCGACCTTACCTCATCTGAATCAGCCTATGATAGAGGGCTACCCCGATTACGAGGCGGATTCGACTCTTGTAGATCAGCCACTCAATCTTCGGAATACCCCGAGTTTTCCACTTTTTCAACTATAAAAAAAGGGTCCGGGAGGAAGAAGAAGAGTCCTAAGCAAGAAAAGGAAATGAAAGCCTGTCCGGGGTTCCCGAAGGGGACTTAGACCTCTAATCAATTGGCCTCGTCCAAGTCTTGTTTCAGTCTATTCTCTCTTCACTTCGCTCGAGTGACTAGGTGCCTGCCAGAGAATGTCTTTCTTTCTGTTGGGCTGTTAGGGCGTTAGAATGCCTTTTCAGGTCATCATGTGGAGGATTGGGTGACTTTCGATCCATTCCCGAAGGTATATAAATTTACCGTATATTATGTTAGTGTGCAGTCTTTAGTCTTGTTTGACTGATAGACTGAAAAGAGGGAGCCGTTCTGGAGTGTTTTAGTAATCATGGAGGGACTCTAAGGTGAAGGTAGCAGCCTTTAGCCTTTCCTAATCCAGGAAAGGATTGATAGGATTCGGAAGAAGAAGACCGTGGCCCGGTTCTATGATAGCTCGCATCGCTTCGTGAGCGCTCCGGTATGCCTTTCTAGCGTCTCAGCGTCGTAACTCCGAAGCGCCCTTATGTATTGTACGATTGAAGAATACTTCAAAGTGAGCTCAGCTCATATCATAAAGGCGTAGCTTGCGGAGAGACTCCGATGCAACATGCGTTCGTTGAGAGCGAAATGCTAAATGAAAAAATGCGAAATATAGTGCCTGGAGACTAGCTTTACATTACGAAATACCACTCGGGTAGTTCGAGCCCAGAACTCGATCTACGGCCGAATAGCAACTCGCACGTAAGCATACATGTTGCACTTCGAGCATAACTCAAAGCGATCATAGCGCTGATCCCCTTATCTTATCTACATAGCCATTCTTGCAGATCCGGACGTTGCGTGGTTGTTTTGCGCTTTTGGTTTGAAGATTGAATCAGCTACGGTTGTCATATCCCATGCTCTCCTAACCGGTGCTTGATGCAATACCCGTTGTTGTTGTAACAATAGGATTCTAAACCTTCTCGTCTTCTTCTCCCACTCTTTCAACTCGAACCAATGCTCGATAGGCTCCCCCAGACCAGGGTAGAGTCAAGCTAAAGTTTGATGGCTCTGCCTCTCAAAATCTGGGACCTGCGGGGGCCAGAGGTCTTATTCTTATAGACTATGATGGCCGGTTCCGGGTACTTGCTATTCGATCCCAATCCACCCAGTCTACCAACAACCGAGCAGAGGTTTTGGCCCGGGATTCTAATCTGTTTTTTATTCAAAGTGAGGCAGGTGCACATCGAGGAAGACTCTAAGATTACAATCCAGATACTCCTCCAGAAGGCAACTCCTCCATGGACCCTCAGGACCATTGTCCAGGGTTGCCAGTTTATGCTACAGTCGTTTCACAGCTGGTCAGCGAACCACTTAGGGAAGAACTAAGTCATTGAAAGACGTTCCCCTAGTGCTTCCCCTTCAATTCAATTAAAGAAGTACGAGTCGAGCGTCTTCGAACCTTAGCACAAGCACTAAGTAAGCCCCTAAAGGCCTTCGCGTTAGTAAGCTAAGCAAGCCTGGTTCTCCGGGCACTACGGTAGGACGTGGATCGATCATGACGAAAATGGACTTCTCCGTAATGTAATAGAAGAGTCACAGTCCAGTTCCCCGGGCTTTCTCCCTTCTCGACCAGACGAAGGAGATATGAATTCAATTCAGACGGGTAAGGGCTTGGCTTGACTCTGTGTTCTCTCCTGGTCGGGTCGGAGGCGAAGACTGGCAAAGTTCATCATTCAGTGGTGGGGTGTTCATAGAAAAGAGGGCGTCGCCCAACGAGTGGCAGATTTTGATGGAGTCTCGCTCATAGATAGAGGAAGAGTACGCGCGCTAGCGCGCTACGGCTTACGCAGTTGATCGGATCAGATAGCCCTTCGGGCAACCAACCGCACATCAAATTCCGATCAACAACTTGGAGGTATGGCTGAGTGGCTTAAGGCATTGGTTTGCTAAATCGACATACAAGAAGATTGTATCATGGGTTCGAATCCCATTTCCTCCGGCACGGAAGTGGAACGGGCGGGCGAAATTACGTGAGAGAAAGAACCTCTTGGTGGAGTCCCCCGGAGGACAGAATAGCACTACTTTGTTACTAGGAGCGGAGAGCCCGTTGCGCGTTGTTTTTGTTTGACCGGCCTATCTTCTTTCTATAAGCAAGCTCCCTCCGGCCGTCCAGTCCCTGGGCGGCTCTCGGTTCTTGAGCATGTTGGGAGAGGAGATTAGGCGGCAGTTGAAAGAGCTGCTCGAAAGCTTGACGAACAAGCGCCATTAGCCCTCGAGCTGACGCTCGAGCGACTTCGTACCTCTCCTTACGTCGAGCTGCTCCGCTCCTTTCTTTCTTGTTATTAGTAAAGGGCTTTTCCCTTACTAGTAAAGTGGTAAGGTAGGGCGCTATTCGATGAAGAAAACAGACTTTAGGAAAGTGGTTCAGGTAGCTCAGCTGGTTAGAGCAAAGGACTGAAAATCCTTGTGTCAGTGGTTCGAATCCACTTCTAAGCGGGCTTTGGGTCCAAAGGACAGGTAGCCGGGAGCGAGCCGGATTTGGAAATTCAAGTGAAAGAGGAAGCCAAAAAATGTGAGCGCTCCTGCACTATACGGCTTTTTGGCGGTAGGGTTGGGGTGGCTTGCTGGAGGCAGATTTTCTAAAAAAAGCGGTTGATTACTCGGATTGGTTCTCGCGTCCCTGTGCCCAAAAGGATGGGCGAGTTCGGTTCGAGTCTTCATCGATCGGGTGGATCTATATGCTGGGTGAGACGAGGTGTAGCGCAGTCTGGTCAGCGCATCTGTTTTGGGTACAGAGGGCCATAGGTTCGAATCCTGTCACCTTGATGTGATGGTCTGCAGTGCACAGACCCGCCTATGAAAACATAGGCGCACTTAATATTAGGCGCGATATGAGAATCTTTCATTCTAGATGTTTGTCGGTACTCGTTAACGCTCTCGGTGCTGTTGTAGCTATTTCATTTGGACGTTTTCTAGGATCAGAAGGAAGCGCTATAATGACCACTAGTGTGAATCTCGTAGCGATGTTCGAAAGTTTGGCAACTTACTCCTACATAGACAGGAGCCTTTTGTTGTGAAAGGTGATCGGGACCAAGCTATTTTGCTAAGCAAAATAGTAGTAGTTTAGTAAATAGCAAGCACAAGGTAGATGGAAAAAGGCGTTTATGCGCTCTTCCCATCTACCTTGTGTGATTTCGCGATGATCATCAGTGGGGCTAGTTCTGCTTCAGGATCATTGGTCTCAAGCTAATTAGGTGAGTGATCTGTGGAAGGCTTTGACGGTAAACGTTGGCTAAGAGCCCGCTGCAGCCCCCTACCTGCTAGTGCCCCTTTCTATTGGACAGTCGGTCTTTACATCTTCCCCGGTATCCGCCGACGGCCCTTACTCGAATCATCCTTAGCTTTCTCAAGACCCGGGCAAAGCTAATTTTGTATTGACGTTCTGTTTCCCGAGTTGGGGTGTGAGTAGTAGTCAAGTAGTACAACAGCTGTATCTTATAGCCCGGCGCGGCGGGTCGCTTTTTGAATTCCGTAGATAGAAGAAACTATTAGATTAGAAGGAGTAGGTGAGTGACTGAGTCCTCATCCGCTAGTTCGGATGGGGACTCAGTCACTTAAGGCTTCACGAGTTTCTTCGTTTTTCGCTCTTTCGGCTGCTTCGACAATTTCATTTCATTGAGAGCTTCTGGGGGCATGTTTGCTGCTTCGCCTTCTTCCAAAGCAGAAATTAGAACTTCGACAGTCTTTCTAAGCCCCTCCATAATCTCAAATCCCGTTGGTGTTGTTAGAAGCTGACTGAGACTGACCTCCGGGGGCAAAGCCCACCAAATACTAAACCCAATATATAAACAAAATAAAAGAACATTCCAAATTTCTGCTAATACTTCCGTCGAGATAGATAAGAAGACAGGATTCTTGATGGAGAAGTAAGAATTCGGGGAGATTATCAATTATTTCATTTTTATGCCTGGCTTTTTTGCTCCTTCTTCCATGATATAGCGCAGCCCCCTGCCAGGTTACTTTAGATAGCGGTATTTTATGTATAAGATTGGCATCCGGTTACTTAGGTCGTGTCGTGTGTTCCGATCAACATCTTGACGATCTTAGTAGCCTTTATTCCCAACCCGCGTAAGAACATGGGGTTTTTTTCCCTCTGTTTCTGCTCTCCTTGCTTTAACTAAGGAACTGCCTTTAAGTATGACTCTAAGAGTCTGGTCCGTCCTCTGGATAGGCTTAAAGGGTCTTCGCGGATTTACTCTTTTTGATTTGAAGTCTGCCACAGATAGGTGGCCACTTAATCTTCAGAGTAGACTCGTAAGACTCCTACTTTCTTTGGCGACCGCGTAGAGCAGTACATCACTGCACTGTTCTCCGAGGCCGCTTTTGAAGTGCCTTTTGTGCGTAATGCTCCAAATACAATTTCATTCGCAGCTGGACAGCCACTGGGATATCTTTCTTCTTGGCCTCTCTTCACATTAACACACTATCTAGTGGTGTTTTATTGTATTGTGAAGAGAAGGTATACCCTGGGCGCGATTTTGATCGTTATGCTATTCTAGGCGATGACATATGTATCGCTGATGAGAGTGTGGCAAGGATTTATCGCCAGACTGTAGAGGAGCTTGGTGTTGAGATTATCCAAGTCTCTTATCTCCAATTCTGGTGGTGCTTAGTTTGCAAGGCGTTTTAGGTGTAAGAACTTGACTGTGGATTTATCCCCTGTTCGAAACCTACTCAACACTCATCATCTTCCAGGTATCTTCTATTGAGATCTTACGTGAGGCTTATAAGCCTAAGGATGGATCTTAGAGTGGCTCCTCAGGACCTTTACGAAAGTGAGGTCTTTGAGTACCTATCTGAGTATACCTTGGTAAGAGCTTGGATGTCACAGTGGCTTAAGTACATTCGGTGGTATTATACCGTTGCTGTGGCGCCAGATCTTTCCTTCGAGGATTTTATCAAAGCTCCAGTCGTCACAACCCACGGGGAAAGTCCTGAATGATAATCCGATTCTATATGACGGGTTTATGAATCGGATGGTGGGAGACTTTCGGGCCCTTTTTGAGGATGCTTTTGGGAAAAAAACCGCCCCAAGTTATGCTCGATGTAAAGCGGCCATCTCTCAACAAGCTCCCACCTTTTACGAGCTTCTCGACTTGCATAGGAGACTTGTTGAGAATGGGCCAGATGGCCAGGGGGGGGGCATAGAAAGTCTGGTTTTTCCCGATCTCGTACGTCTAATCCAAGAAGGTAAAGGTAAAGGATTTAGCTAAAGCTTTACCTTTTCCGCGCCTTCCTGACGTACTGGAGTTATAACATTTGAATTTCTCTTAGATTCCACGTTTCCGAAACGGATCCTATCAAATATTTCACATTTTCTATGATCATCTCTATTTTAGGTATTCGGGGAATCCTCCTTAATAGACGAAATATTCTTATTATGTCAATGCCAATTGAATCAATGTTATTAGCTGTCAATTTGAACTTTTTGGTATTTTCCGTTTCTTTGGATGATATGATGGGTCAATCATTTGCTTCATTAGTTCCAACAGTGGCAGCTGCGGAATCTGCTATTGGATTAGCCATTTTCGTTATTACTTTTCGAGTCCGAGGGACTATTGCTGTCGAATTTATAAATTGCATTCAAGGTTAAACATAACTACAGGAGAGTTACCAAATACAAAGTTCTGTTCTCCTTTCGTTCTCTTCTTTCTTTTCTTTTTATTTTGAGATATTGGAATTGGATTTTCTATGCCTAATTTATCTTCCATTATCGAATCTTAAGCAGAACATGTGATGCATGGTGATTGAAGAGGCGCATGCCATTAGTTTGTTGTATTGTCTAACACTTTTTTTAGTAGAAATTTCCATTATGTCTCTCTCCCACTATCTCATTCCTAATAGGGATTGGCATCTTAGTTTATTAGCTTCTTTTCTCCCTGATGATGAGGCGATAAATTTCAGCTGTACCAATTCCTAGAAGCATCTGTTCTGATACTTTGACATGGGGGTCTTCTGTTCACTCTGACGATTAGGATGAAGGAAGTATACAGGGAGGTCCGCCAGCCATTTAATGAGGAAGGTGGTCTTCATTTCTCTTGCGTATGGAAGCTTAAGGTCATTCCCTGCATTCCTTTGGTGGAAAGCTTATTTATTGGAATAGACTTCCGCGCAGAGAACGAACTTCTTGTCTCAAGGAATTTGCTCCCATTGTCTCAGTGTTTTTTTATGTTTGAGAAGGGGTAGTGGAGGACATAGACCATGTTCTGGTGAAGTGC
>Ga0157368_1000133_pt1 | contig 35198 bp, 35 predicted proteins | sample AttbisABBM3_FD_113146 | JGI IMG/M metagenome (GOLD analysis project Ga0157368, IMG submission 113146) | Fungus gardens microbial communities from leaf cutter ant in Botucatu, State of São Paulo, Brazil - Atta bisphaerica ABBM3 | ecosystem: Host-associated > Fungi > Mycelium > Unclassified ... | reverse complement strand
TCCAGGTTATTCGGGACTCTGTAACCTACACTGAGCATGCTAAGCGCAAGACAGTGACAGCACTTGATGTTGTATATGCCCTTAAGCGATCTGGGCGTACACTGTATGGATTTGGTGCTTAGACCTCATTTTCATGTTTTTTTCCCATTATCTCTACTTGTATTTTGTACACTATAATTTCGGGTGTTGTCGCTGAATTTTGCAATGTCGAAGTTTTGGGTGATCGTTTCATGGCATTTGTGATTGCTTTGGTCGACCGGATTCAACACTGCTCAGATAAGAATGTGTCGTACTTCTACAATTTCTCTACCCTGACTCATTCCGGAGTCTTCGTAGTCTCTATGACTCGATCCGCGGTAGGATATTTGGTCAATGAATCATAGCACAGAATACCTTCTATGGAATGGGACTCTAATCACTAGGACTTTGGAGGTTCATAACAGCACAAGTTCGGTCTCATTAAATTCTGTATGCAAGTGTTAAGATAAAGATAACAGGTAAAATTAAAAATGTGTGCAGAGCAAGCGCATGTGATCTAACAATATGGGGGGGCAATAGGGTGTAGTGGTGAAATACATGGAAAGTAGAAATGGCAAAAATAGAAGTTTTTTTTTCAGCCCGCAATCTCCACTGGCTCGTCCTCTGCGTCTGATTCATGGTTTCGAAGTCGCATCTCCACCAGAAACTCCTTATCCCGAATAGACTGCGACCATGAAATAACAATCTCGCTGACATATCTGCTCGACTGCATCAATCCAGCAACGACGAAAATACTGGGATAGACATTCATGACTATCATGATCATTACAAGGTCAGTAGGAATAGGTGGACCGAGAGTTCGGACTACTCACAAACAAACCTGTCATCGACAACAGCCGAAGGAAACAGGTATTGGAATGCTCGGAAGAGGCCACCGGGTAGAAAAATCATTCCCAGCAGTCCGGCTACAACAGGCACCACCACTTCCTTGGTTGCAGAGATGGGATCCGGACGCAGCCAACCATGTGCAATAATCTAGGAGAGTCCATGAACAAAGATCAGTTAATTATGAGTCAACTCACATGATGAAGTCCTCTTGAGATTCTAGAATTTGGTTGTATCCGGGGAACGTGGACAGCGATCTTGACATAGAGCAGACCCAACGCCCAAGAATCGACAATCCTTATCCTCGGCTTCAGCGTTGGATCGAGGGTCATTCGTGCAGGTAGTATAACGTATAGATCCATGACAAGGGCCACCAAGATAGGCAACAAGACACCCAAAGTGGCGACCATATATGAAATCTTCATCAACCAAAGCAGACCACGTTTCATGACGAGCACTCTCAGATCAGCACGAGGTCCTTCAGGTGAACGACGACGCTGTCGTCTTTTGTCTAGTCTGTCGATGGCACGTCCACACAAGTAACAAGCCACAAGGAGGTAGAATCCGAGAATGAGAGAGTATCCATCATGAACGTCGCGTGTCAAGAACAATCTGAAGACACTCCTTCCAAGAGAAATTGGAAGTGCAACAGAAACACCCAGAATGACGGCCCCGAAAACCCACATGAGGAAGATAAAGGCAAAAATGCGATACCGGAAGCCAGGAGGAATGTAGACGACTTCATAGTCGACATTGATGTCGCGTTTGGCTTTGATTGCTTCCGCATTTTGAGCTCTGATCAAATTCTCTGCTGTCTTGTCAAATGGTTCCCCAGATTCTGTCACCCTTGCAGTAGCCCGCATGTCGCGTGGAAGAGACAGATTATCAGTTGCGGGTACTCGTCTGAACGTACCATCGCGACTACCGAACTCTGGATCACTGATACTCGCACCAAACCATTTTCGCGGTGTATATTGTTCCTCTGGTCGGCTGTCTCCAAAGAAATATGAAGTGAGTCGGAGCCTCCTCGACAAGTATTTCCATACGACAGTGGCAGAATATTTGATCGCACGTTTTGGTCGGAAATAATGCATGGTGTAAGGAAGGACGAGATGTAGAAACAGAAGGTCAATTGGTACGTTTGACAGGGGCTCACTAAGAAAAGGTGTTAGAGTGATAGGCAATACGCGTACAGCGATCTAGAGTAGATGGATTAACTCACCGGTTCTTCCACCTGAATGGTAGGATGGACTTATTGCCAAGGATCAAAAGGCCAGCAACACTTCCTACAGCACAGCAAACTACCACAGAATACAAGATAGCACTCATGAAAATCTTGCGCAGCTGTGTCAAAGTTGGTCGATCAAGAATGTCGCGTATGGGATGCGAGTTCTGGTCCTGGGGATCTCTGATGAACCACATTGCTCCGGGACGCAACACAGCTCGGCATCCCGACAGGAGAACGGCGAAGGAATACCTAAAACAAGAATTAACAACAGTCTCTATCCACGAATCAAACGTACATGAACATGGTTCCGGCAATCCAATGATAGAACATAGCCGTGAGTGGCGATTGAGCAAAGAATGCAATACGAGACTGAAGATTCGCTTCAGGAAAAAGCCAGACTGTGCAAAGGTCTAGAACAATGCCACATCCCAAAGGAAACAAGACAAGCTCAATAAAAATGAACGCCGCAACCTATTACGCGATTGTAAGTAAGACCTTAACGCCAGATCACCAAGAAACATACTTTGAGAACCAAGAGTTGCTGCCGTACTGCATTTCGAACAGCTCTCGTTGCAGTCCTCGCATTGCCAACAGTCAAAATATTCAGATACAGCGCCAAGGCGAGCGTTATGATGGTGTATCCAAGGCCAATGGCGAAAACTCGTTCGGCAGGTCCACTACCAACAGCCATATGATACCAAGCACCTTTGAATTTGATAAACCCAAGGCGAACTTCCTTCCCAAGTAACGCGAAGTAATCTTCCATGGGACCAAGATAGGCTGGAATTTGATCAAAGATGGTTTCTGTTGCCATAGTTTCATTGAGAGGCACTGACGGTCCGCTGAAGAGATCCATAGTCCCTGCGTACTAGAAAAGGTCATCAGTAAGGGACATGGTGGAAAAGGGAGGAAAATGATGAGTTCAACTCACTGTTCTATTCACGAAGTTTAGGTACGCCGTCAGTGTGTCCTCTCCGAGAGTTTTTTCCGCCAGTGATGACATAGAAACAACGATCGGACCAACATGCTTCACAATAAACTCTTGGTATAGGCACTGTATAATGTAGATGACCAGGTCAACTTCGGGGTCCGTGACAAAGCGGATTATCCGGATCGGCAGGTGAAGAATCTGGATTATTCGCTTGGGATTGAGCTGAGAAAAGGAGTGAGGTCGGTGATAGATCAGTTCAAGCAACGAGAAGACATACTGAAAGGAGGGCTACACATTTGCCGATTGTAAACGGGATCCAAACACCCAATCCAATGGCAGTGTCCAGGACGAAGATCATCAAGGCAGCCTAGCATTTCATCAATTGAAGCTCATTCAGTTTGCAAATCAAACTTGACTGACATTTTGAAAAACGCTGTAAATGGGTCCCCGCATTCCAATGGCTAAAACAGAGTTAGTAATGACTCAAGTACCGAGGACAGATGGCAACCTTCCAGAGCGCCTTCCATGTCATCTTCAACACCGCCTTCTATGTCATCCGCCAGATCCTGAGGTATAGCGCCTCCTTCCGCACCTTGTTCTCTTCTTCTATTAACCTGCGCTGGATTTGCATCAGGCGGCGGGACCAGTCCTTCAACGTTTTGCTCTGGGACCCCTGGGACCCCCTCTACCTCAATCCCATCGTCATTCCACAGTTCATCCCCATCTTCATCTGCGTCTTCATCTTCCTCATCCTCATCTTCCTTTCTAACCTCCGTTTCTACTTCATTTTCCCTTGCTTGTGCAGCAAGTTCGGGAGCAACAGGCTGTTGGAACAATTCAGACTTTTCCAGGAGGGATTCTGGGGTGCCATTTTCATCCGTATCAAAGTAATGACTCATCTCAGTATCAAGATCGAAATTATTGATCGATTCGCGAGAGTTACGGTCAGATTTTTTGGTTGATTCTCGATGTTGTTCTAGCTCATCTTGGAACGGCTCCGAAGTAAGCAGCTGACGGGGGACATCTCTCAGCTCATCGGTCCCATTAACAAAATCATGGACTTGAGAAGTTTGGGAAGACATGGTAGCTTCCCTTGCAGAGGTGGAACCGTTGATCGGAAGATTCAGTGAAGGAGTCGATAGCGTCTCTGGATATTTTCCTTTTTCTTTTTTATCGAGACTTTCCCCCCATTCGTGTACACCCCGGATTGAAGATTTAGGAAGCCTATGAGGTCCAGATGAGCCAGCTTCAACGCCGAGTTCTTCAGGAGCACGATATGTAGCTAGGCTGGGCGAGCCTAGTGGGGTTCGACTCGGAGTCAATGTAAACAATGGGTCTTGTCCAGGAAAGGCAGGAATCGAAGAGGGTAAAGGTGGCCGCCGTCCAAAAGGTGGAGATGAGAGGAGCTCTGTAGAAGAGCGAGTCCGACGGCTCAAAGCTGCTGAAGAACCAATATTAGGCTCTGAAGGTGAAGCAAAGAGATGGGCTGTTTCGGTAATGCTAGTGTCTGCGAGATTGATTTTAGGATAAGCTGTTATGCCCTCCCTCAGAGAGTTCGTTCTTGTTAACGAAATGGATGGAGAGCGACGCCCTCCCCTTATTTGCTCACCTTCGTCAATTCCACCCTCTTCATCGCTGTCTGATGTTTCCATTCTCCTCTTGCTCTCCTCAGCCTCGAGGTGATTCATGGCAACAACACCAGACTCACTGCCGCTGCTCTGGACTTGACCCTGTTCTTGAACACCTTCACTGTTGGAGCCGCCACGTCTCTCTGCACCGTCAGGGACCAATTGCTCTTCTTGAAGCCTCTCCAGGACACGTAAGGCATCTTGCTGCTGTTGTTCCAGCTCAACGTCAACGATTTGATTAAATACGTTCTGTGCCACCGGAGCTGGCGCAGGTTGTGGTGGGAAGTCATTTGCTGGTGGAAGCATGTCCGGAAACAGCTCTTCATCTTCAAACACGCCGGGTCTCGCATTCTGGGATATCCACTCACGAAGCAGAAAAACTGCTACGAATGTGAGAACAATCAATGATGCGATGATTTGACCAGCGAAAATATCCGCAGACAGTGCAAGCCAAACTGGGTGTGAGGTGATTTTCCCGATCAATGTTTGGGGAGGTGGAATGGAGGTTTCGTAAGACATCTTTGGATAGTATGATCCATGATCGCTTCTTGTTACATTACTGATGTACCACGCTCTGAGGGAAAGCAGACATTGAGCATCCGCCAGAAGGAAGATATAGCGATCGACGCAACTTACGTCGAATCACCCATAGAGAAATACATCCGCCAAGTCCAGACAGTTGCCCAAGGCAACACGGCAAGCCAGATGATCGCAACTGCGATTGCTCGTACAATGAATAGAATAGCGATAAAACCATGTTGTGACAGTCTGCGAACAAGCAGAATAGTCGGTAGTCTTGCAGGCATATCAAGCGCATACACTGGTCGCAAATTAAAAATTTTCTCAGATGAATGAAATATAAACTGACCCTTTGTAAAGGAGTATGGATGTTTGCAGACATCACATGTTTTCTTCTTGCTATGGGCAAGCCATGTTGTTAAACTATTTTCAGAAGCGATGAACAGCAATTAGAGAACGAGCGGGCACGACCAACCAGTCCTGGTGAATATATCTGATTGTCCCTGAGCATTTGCAAGGATGAAATAAGGGTTGATCAGGTTCTGCTGGAGCACTGCAAATTCGGCATGTATCTGAAGGGCGTAGGTTGAGTAAACTAGAACTTTAGTCCACGAGGTGACATACCCTGTTCTTCTGCTTCTTGCATGGAAAACTCAGAAAATTTGGGACACAGAAAATGAAGGCTAGGCTTCAAATTGACAGATAAAGACAAATGGTGTTCTGGTCGTGTGTCGTGTTGTTGTCTGTCGACTGCAGAGACAGAGCTTGAGTGGGCCTCCACGTGATTTGTGTCCTGCTGATCCGTGATTGCTGGCGTGAGAGTCTGTTTATTTATTTGATTCCACAGCAGTGAGTGAATCGGTCTGATTGACCCGGCAGCGTCAATCCTGTTTCTGATCCCCAGTTCAGCTGTCTGGCAAGCAAGCTTTACGGTCGTCCCCCCGATCTCAAACGTAGGACTCATGGTACCTCTGAGTATATTCCAAGTTCACTAGTACTCTTCGGACAGACAATGTATTTATTTCGGCTAAGCTATAATATCTCCACATTATAACCATGACTTATTGACCATATTATGGGAGTCATCCCTACAGACTTGAGCTCCGACAGCGTTGATTGAAGCTGTATTTTTGGTGAAGGCACGCTATCAAGTTAGGTCAGGTCAAGTCAGTGGCTTGATTCGGTGTAGTGCCATTTGTGTGAGTAAGCGAGACAAAATGGAAAGGGATTTGGTAACGGCACCTTGTAGCTCCCAATTCAATTTCAACTCTCTGCTCCATCCGCCTTCGCATGCTCCGCACATCTGGTTCTTGAGCTTGAACCACCATGTGGTCCAGTTTTGTCCATGATTTTGTGGGGAGGGGAGAAAGGAAAGACACCACACAGAGATTTTTCCTTTAACAATCGACTCGCCTCGTTGGCCTGACGACCAATTCCATTTCAATGTCATAAACCTTCAGGATGCTATATATGCCCCTTTGGCCGCTTGACCATCCAACTTCACTAGGAAACTTCGCCTGCCATCACCCATGGACGCGTCATTGTTTATACCGTTCCCTTATGGCTTCTTAGCACTAGATTGCTTGATAAAATGTAGAATTGAAATGTCACAAGTCTGCTTAGTCACATGTCTAGTACCGAACTCAGAACCATGGCCAAGTAAAGGCAGCTCTGAATGTCCGCCATCATCATTGCTTAGGGGTAAATGGCTATTCTAATTGTACATGCACCAAGAGAAGTTCACCCAGTAGTGTATGGCTTCTCGGCTAATTGAGAGCCCGAGAAGCTCACCATGCACCAATCAGCCGTCTCAACAAGCTGTTAAGTGGTGGTAAAAGGGCAGTTGTCCATGCGCTGTCATGGCTTCTTGTTATCTCATAGACTTGTACTTACCCCACGCTCTGGCAGAACAACGATTCGCGTGAGCAGCACTTGACAATGAAAACCCACGTCGAGTGCGATGAAAAGTTCATCCCAGCGAACCCTTCCAAAAATGCTCTCTTAAGATATATATATAGTCGCTTCACTGAGCCCTGCCGCTTATCCTTTCCTTTCCTTTCCTCCCAGCCCTCACAATGCTCTGGCGTTCTGGCTTTGTTTTGCTTCTTGCTCATCTCGTTACGGCTACCCCCTTGGCCCGTAGATGGAATGACTTCACGGAGAAGCACTCTTGGGTTCAAATCCCCAAAGGTTGGGAGTTGTACTCGGAGGCCCCAAGTGACTATACCTTCGATCTTCGCATTGGTCTAAAGCAAAACGGAATGGAAGAACTCATTGAAAATTTAATGGAAATCAGCGATCCTGGTCATGCACGGTATGCCGGTTCTTATTTCTCTGGTGATTCTGGTGATTCAGCAGTTCCGACAGGTATGGACAACATCTTACTCAAGAAGAGACGGAACAACTTGTTCGGCCCCGACCTGAGTCTACTGAAGCTGTCAAGGTCTGGCTCGAAGCTCACGGACTGACAGATGGTGACGTTGTACATCGTACCGGTGGCGGAGACTGGGTCACAGTTCGAGTCTCTGTGCACCAGGCTGAGCGCATGCTTGGCACAAAGTACAGTGTCTATCACCATCCCAGATCTGGTGAAAAGGTCGTCCGAACTTTGGCTTACTCACTTCCCCGTGAATTACATTCACATATCGACGTTGTCGCTCCAACTACTTATTTCGGCACCATGAGATCTATGCGCGCTACTAGCTTTTTACAACCCGAGATCAAAGCCATTGATAATTCCGTTGACAATTCAACCCTTGATGTTGACGCCACGGTCCCATCTAGCTGCGCAACGACTATCACTCCGGCTTGTCTTCGTGCTCTCTACAACACCGTTAACTATGTTCCTAGTCAGACTTCCAGGAACGGACTCGGTGTTGCAGGCTATTTAGACGGTTCGTTCCGAAAGTTTATTCTTATATGAATCTCATTGTTTGCTCTCTCCCAGAATTTGCGTATGTTTTCAATGATACACTCTGTTGATAGACTAAATTGATCGAGACTCCAGCAATCGCGCAGATCTCCAGGTCAAGGGCATGACTCATTTTCTTAGATCTCGTGAGATTGACATCTGCACAGACTTTTTTCCGGAGGTTCCGCCCCGATGCTGCAGGTTCTAGTTTCACCACTGTTAGAGTCAATGGCGGTGGAGATGACCAATCCGATCCCGGTGTCGAGGTCAACGGCCTTTGTCTCCAAATGTCATAACGTTTCGTAATACTAACCTTGTATACAGGCGAACCTCGACATTCAGTATACCACTGGTATCTCTTTTCCTACACCAAACACCTATTGGAGGTACGATCTTATATCATGCTGACCGACGCAATCGGGATGCTCATTGTCGTTTAGTACGGGCGGTTCCCCTCCTTTTGACCCAGATTCCGAGACGCCTACTAACACAAATGAACCTTATTTGGACTGGATCAATTCTGTTCTTGCCCAAAGCTCGATTCCACCAGTGATCACCACATCGTATGGTGATGATGAGCAAACCGTGAGTCTATACCATTACGCAGCCGAACCATCTCCTCTGAGGCGACTCAATACTCTTAGGTACCCCAAGATTATGCAGTTAGTGTGTGCAACTTATTTGCCCAGCTTGGCAGTCGAGGTGTCACTGCCTTTTTCTCAAGCGGCGACTTTGGGTTAGAAGCCAATCAGTTCTTTATATTAATCATTGGAAACTCATACACCAACAGGGTAGGCGGTGGCGACTGCCGTACTAATGACGGTACAAATACAGTCCTCTTCCAACCTGCCTTCCCAGCATCGTAAGTCCAAGCGGTGACCTCTCACAGAAGAATTTGCTCAAGATCGGCTGCTCCTCTTCAGCTGCCCCTTCGTGACGACCGTTGGAGGCACAACCAGGGTTAACCCTGAAATTGCTGTGAGCTTCTCCGGTGGTGGATTTTCCCGGTATTTTTCCACACCATCATATCAAAGTGCGGCTGTTTCGCGGTTTGTCGCTGGACTCGGGACTACCTTCAATGGTCTATACAAGTAAGGTCTACTTTTTGTTCAGCACCAGAATAGATCATGGATCTTAGGTTTTTCATACAGTAAAACTGGCAGGGCTTACCCGGATGTCTCAGCGCAAGGTAACGGCTTCCAAGTTGTCATTGGAGGCCGTGTCGGCTCCGTTGGAGGTACCAGCGCCAGCTCTCCAGTATGAGTTCCTTACATTTGCAGGGGTTTACGAAGTTAATTGCCACAAACCAGACCGTCGCTGGCGTCTTTGCACTCCTCAACGACTTCAGGCTTTCCCAGGGGAAATCGACGTTGGGTTTCATTAACCCTCTCATTTACTCGACTGGTTCGAGTGGTTTCAATGATATCACCGCTGGCTCCAACCCAGGCTGTAACACGCGAGGTAGCTAGATACCTTCTTGCTGCTCCTTCTTGATTTCTGACCTCTGGAATGCTTAGGTTTCACTGCCGGTACCGGTTGGGATCCTGTGAGTCCTTTTCGTTCTATCCTCTTCACAATATTGAATATTGACAAAGACCCACTTCCTAGGTCACTGGCCTGGGTACTCCGGATTTCGTGAAGCTACAACAACTTGTTTAGGCATTACGCGTGGTCATAAATGTATCTTGAAATATAGCGATGTGCTGTTGCTCTTGGTCAATGAACACTATTTCTCGACGTTTCCCCGAAAATATCGTCAGTAACATAGAATGGTTGCGAAGCCAGAGTGCCAACTCCGTTGTGTTTTCAAGATAATGAATGTTTCAATGTTATCTGAATGGACATATTCATATTGAGGCTAATCTTACTCCATTTGCCTCACCGATAACGGTCCTGTACAAAGAACAGCACATTAATTCGAGAGACATTCATGGGGTTTGTAAAGCTACTTTGATAAATTCCTGCGCAACTAAAGCAAGGATTTACGAGGAAGCAATAATCAAAGGTGGCGCAAATTGAGAAGCTGGATACTGCAAAGTTATGTGTGTGTTTCGTTGATGATTTATGGATATAGTAGTTTTTCATTTTAGTAAAATGAAAAATTAGATGTGATGTGGGATTTTCGTAACCCCAAAGTTCTACATTCGCTTGCTACTTGCGTACAGTATATTGCACATGCCTAGTAGTGACTCATAGTAGTCGTAGTCGTACTTTATCCTCTACCGCCCCTACTCGCTGTTCCAGCAGTTTCTCTTTTGTTTTATATTTATATTGGATGGAATGTCAGGGTAAAGCCATCAGCCCTATCGAGAGTAGGTGAAGGCAAATTCCTCGGATACTCCACTGATCGAGGCCTGGAGGACCAGAGAAGATCTCAGTTGAGTTAACGTTTTAGTATGCAATCAAACGTATAACGAGTCCTGGCCGAGGAGCGACAAGATGTGGCGTCAGCAACGAGATTGTCCCAGTCGACTTGACGGCGGTTGGGACCAAAGCTGGTTGAAGTCGTTTGAGACCGGACTCAAATGTTGTTTATAGCTGATCAGAGCTGATGTGAACTTTCGTTTCTCGGTGCAGTGACGTATTTCCCAGAGCCCTAGTGTCCCACTTCTTCTTAATTTTTGCAAAAATAGACTTATAAAATACAATTATGTCTACTTGGCTTTACAGGATGTTGTTGGCCAGCTCAGGAACCCAGTTTCCACAACAAAAAGGTAAAGCATCTGGCCATCCTGAGATCGAACGGTGTGAATGAAACCCTGCATTTCAAATGCCCTGGCATCAACAGTGTCGTATTCTGATGCGTCAGATCAATGCCTCAGAAAGATTGGCCGGTGTGTTTAGCTTTTAGATGCCAACGAAGCCACCAAGGCATCGCCAAAGTCTTCTGTTAACAAATCTTTCACTCCACCTACTTGACTAACAGTCCAGTCATATGCCTCCGTCAGCAGCGTATCCGTAAGACGTATAAAATGAGAGGCCAGAATCCGGACAATATTGGTCACGCGAGAAATGGCCGCCCGTGTCGCCTCGTCAATATCCTGTAATTCATAGCGGTGAGTTAGATCCGTTTCTGATGCCTATGGAAATAAAGACATACGTCATTTACATTGGAGTAAACACCTTCAGCATCAAAACCCTCCTCGCCTTCTTGCTCAGCTGCTTTGACAGACTTGCTTACCCATATATAGCCGTTTAGCCCGAGAATCAAATCAACGCCACAAGGTAAGGCAATGAAATGTGACTTCAAACGTCGGACGAGAATCGCGGGAACTGTGACAAGCTGCCCATTTCGTAGCTAATATAGGCCAGTCAATGATAATATCAAACCTTCATCGCGAATGTAATACCTTGCCATATCTCAAAGAACGAGTATGCAGAGACATGGATCCATCAAGATAAAAGGCCTGAACTTCAGCAACAAGAAGATCCCCTTCTTCAAAAAAATTCCGCATCTGTAGTTCATCGCTTTCCAACTTGCGTCGCTGACGTCAGGTTTAGTCTCCATCACAATAACTTGAGAACAATTAGGATACCTGAACACCTCCTGGAAGATTGACAGATGATAGCATAAGCACAGCATCTAGCCTGCCATTAGCATCAACCTTCCATCGTCGGGGTTGGACCTGTAAAGTAAGGAACAAGTCTGCTTGGTGGAAACTGAGACTTAACGAAGACACATACTTCTGTAATACGTCCAACGACCAGATCGCCAACTTCGGGATTATATCTTTTGGCAGACGACTTATCAGTGCAAAACGATAGCTATTTGTGGGGAGCACTGCACCGGCTACGAATGGCTCGAACTGTTACCAATCTGTTAACGCGCTCAATAGTTCCTGCTACAGATGCAATAACCTCTTCTCCATCTACGTAGGTTCCATGACCACTACCTCAACTGACTTGAATTCAATTTTTGTGACACAAAAACGTTGCCTACCGCATGTAGTCATGTGAAGACGTTAGCATTTCGCCCGGCCAAGTTAGTCTCGGTTCGTCGGTTTGAGAGTAATCTTCATCTAAGTCCATATATACATCATCAGATGCATCTTTAGGATGATCCAATCGACTATTTTGTCTATACTCGCCGACAACAGGGAAAGACGAGAAAGAGATCATTGAAAAACCTAGGTTTCCAACCTGCTGCTTACGTCACTTCACAGTCGTCTGACTAAGCTGGCTTCCTGGCATCCGTTTGGATGCCGACCTCTATTAAAATTCAATGATGATTAGTTGACACGGCATGTCGTGGTCCCATTTCCTGAGTCCCTGTCAAGTACCTTAGTCATGGGTGATTAGGAACCGATGAGTGTATGGGATCAGGGGCCATTGGCGTTGGACTTGGAATAACCATTTGAATCCCGCTTCGAACTCGAGAAATGGTTAAGCTCGATTTAACTCAGCATGCAGGGCTATCACTAACCATTTCCATGCAAGATCCCTGATTGATAGCGATGTGAGGCCAATTACATACATTGAACATTCTATGTAACGGTAAACAAATGATATTTTCCCTCTTGCGTAGGCTTAGCAGCGGCGTTCATGTTTATAAAAGGGGGTTGACATAATAAGCGTCATCAGGAACTCGTGTCATATTGCCTCTAGTCTTCTTCTTCTTCTGATGAAATCCAATCTGGGTATTATTAAGTGATTCCTGCTCAACACGGAGCAAAAGGTCTCGTAAATGAATCAAGAAATGGCTAGTCAAAATTTGTCAAGTCCGTCCGCTTATTGTTTATCCGAATGACAATTGCAGTAGGGATAATCTTGATCACAAAGACAGGAGTCGTGTCTTGATATGATTATGACTATCAAAGTCGACAACAACGTAAAGAGCAAGGTGTCATGAAGTTATGCATGCCACAAGAGGCAAAGCCAAGCACGCACGACATGCAATAAATTGGCCACTTTTTTTAGAGGATGGTGAGCTTTCTGAATGAACCAACACCAAATCCAGACGATGGACTAACCTGAATTTTCAACAGTTCTGTTGTTTGATGAAGTATTCAGATATGTGGGCAAGGTCAGTCAAGCTAGCATTTGAATAGCCCTGTCTTCTGGTGCCTTTGTATCTGAAAACCAAGATAGTCCCGCACCATGTCACTGAGTCGACGCCCGAGGTGATACAACCAATAGCTCGATTGACGGGAACACCCTTCTTACGCGCATCCCGGGAAAAAAAGATGAGGAGAGGAAAACGTAACTCCTTTTCATTGAGGCCCCTTTTCACGACGATTTCCCCCGGTTGCTCGTTGGGAAAGTATTTGCTGACATCAAGAGCGGGACACACGTTCTGTAGGGGTGTAGGGGTGGGTAGGATGTCGATCGAGATGATGCGAGGGCGTTCTGAGAATTGTTAGAGATAAATCAAAGCACCGACATCCAGCTCACCTTCCTCTGGGGAGAAGAGGAGGGCAGAAACAGCAGTGAGTTGTTTTTTGGGAGAGGAAGGAGAAACAACCATGTTGTTTGAAGTGTTAGAAAGATTGTTGTCCATTTTGGTCTGAGCAGAGGTGCATTCTTTACGGTGACGATGCCAATCCTGTAGAGGTCATGAGTGGCATAGTCGACAGGTATGTTAGGCTCACAAACTACCTCTTTGAGGTGCTCTGCGGAGCAATACCAGGTAGTGCGACAACCACTACACCGCTTCGAAGTTGGACGAGCACAGGAATTGCACGGGTGCTGAATTTTTGGGATATGCATAGTGCTTGTGAGTGGATGTGGTCCGAAGGATAGTATGGCGATGGTGGTTGGAAACTTGGTCTTTTAAGTGAGAACCCCTACACGCGGTCTGATGAAATTAGTAGATCTAGATTAAACCCTTTGCAGTTGGCCTCGATAATTACGACCGTCCAGGGTCAGATCTGAATCGGGGTTGTGGAATGGTCTAGGCACGGGTGCAGAAAGAGATAAGGGAAATTTCCGACTGCCGTCGAGCCATCTAGGAAAACTACCCCTTCCATTTTTTATGAATCTGATTTGTTGACAACCAGCTGCTGAGCCTCGTTGAAATTATCGTTTCACGGCTATTTAAAATCTACCAAGTGCTTATATAAATAGTCACGCGGCGAGGGGAACTAAGATAGATGATAGTAATGCAGAAATAGCGTTCGGTGATCACCCGGGCAGCGGCAGGCAGATGCCATCCAGTTGTGGCATATTAGTTTGAACCGGTGAATCAATAACCTCATCACTAAGTTATAATCTATAAGTATGAAAACTTAAGTACTTGGCTTGCGGTCGACAAACAGCGACTCAATTTATATACGTGTTGATACTTTGAAATTTGAAATGTTGATTTTATTATTTGAATAATCTCCAAGGCTTCCGGCATTAAATCCGGACGGTTTGTTCGGGATCATGATAAATAATGATTAGGTAATTACTCAATAGTGATTCACTAGCACAGTGTGTATCTCCCCAGTCCTGCCATGTCTGAGGATGAAATGAATATTGATGAAAGTGAGTCACTTCTTCCTTGAATCAGCACAAACGTTGAATGCATGACCCTAGTTGAGGCTGGAGGTGCTGTTCGCAGGAGGGGTAGAGGGTTCCAAAATACTGGTGAGTTCATAACTTCTGTTTTTTCCACCTATTCTGATAATTCATTGTCTTGTAGGTGACAATAACACAAAGCCGTCAGCCGATGCAACTTACGACCGAGTGGAGTTTACAACATCTAATCTAGATACGAGGGCTGCACGTTGTAAGGTTCTTCAAACCTAGTTCAAGTTGACCAAATTAATTCTTGATTTACAGCGGTTGAGGGGTGGATTGTGCTCGTCACAAATGTTCACGAAGAAGCCACTGAAGAGGATGTCCAGGACAAATTTGCTGAGTTTGGCGAGATCAAGAACCTTCATCTGAATCTTGACAGAAGGACAGGCTATGTGAAGGTAAGCCTGTCAGTTCACCCCTGTTGGGACAATGTGCTGAAGGCTCTACAGGGATACGCTCTCGTAGAGTACGAAACGATGGCAGAAGCACAAGCTGCAATTGACAGAGCATCAGAAACGCCTCTCCTCGAGCAGACTGTTCAATGTGACTATGCTTTTGTTCGACCTCCTCCAACAGGGCCCAAGAAGGGGAGAATGCGTGGCAGAAGTGCCAGCCCAGATCGTCACAAATAGACAGTATACCTGTAAATCTAATTGACTGCTCAATATCGCACGAATTGCCCATTTGTACTGCCAGAAAAATCTAACAGACTACGCGAAGATCAGTGTTTGGGTGGACAAACAACGTTCACACGGTCCTTGCCAACTGCCACAGTCAACTTTCAGTCCAACTTTCTCGCTCTTCCAATGCACCGTGACTCTCCTGAATTTGAGGACCCTAATGCGATGAATGTTGACAGCGAAGAGAAAAAGCCTAATGATGCGGGTTCCAGCGCTGAAGAGGATGAAGAATACGAGATTGAGCAGATCCTAGACGCGAAAAGGGGCGCTTTCGCTAATGTGAGCTTCGCTTTCTGCTTTTTCTTTCGTGTAAGTAGTAATGGCGCGTGAAATTGTCTTGCTATAGGGCCGGATGGGGTACTTCGTGAAGTGGAAGGGATATGATGCTACGGAGAACAGTTGGGTAGATGAACAGGACATTGGGTACGTCATTCAGACAATATCACAAATATGTTGCTCTACTCACATTCCTTTAGCGGCGCCAAGGAGCTTGTTGAGCAGTATTGGAGAAACAACTCAAAGAAAGGAAAGCGCAAGTCACTGGAGCCCAAACGAGCGCGCAAATCCGCAGCCGCAGATCAGGAATCGGACGCGACCTCAGTGGCAAAAAAACGGGGACGCAAATCAGCGGTCAAAGCGGACTCTAATGAGGATGAGGAGCCAACGAAGAACAAAAGGGCTAAGAAAACAATGACAAAAGGACAGGCCCGAGAGTTTCGGGGCATTCAAGATATGGGGAAGTATATGGACCAAGAAACCTGGGAAGACCTCATTGACACTGTAGACACGGTTGAACGCGGTAATGAAGGGCAACTCGTTGTCTATTTCACTCTGTGCGCACAAAGCTCATGATGTCTGCTTTTACTCATCCCGATGCTTGTAGGAAAACTGGAGAAAACGTCAGAGAAGAAGGTGATACATGCCGCCAGCGTTTTCCGCAACAGGTACGTATCGACTGTCATTTCCCGTTTTCAAGGTGAATTTGACAACAGTTTCAATAACATCAGCTCCTCCGTTTCTATGAAAGCAATCTTAAGTGGAGAGTGGCCCAACCAAGTGATGACGATTGAGAGCTTTCTTGGATGGTGCTGATACTTTCTTTTGCTTTTTTGGCAATCTAACTGGTTGTGACACGCTTCTCTTTGTGCGGTCGAATCAGTAACGGTTCGAGGTAGTATTTTGCGCAATCTGTCCTTAGTTCTTATATCCTGCTGTTTTTTTTCATGCCTTTGAAAGATGTCTCCGGACTCATCAGGTTACCCGATGTGTGTAGAAATGTCCTGCTTGATTTTTCCTGACACGTCATGTCAAAATTATTTGCGTAGTCTCTGGTTTGAGGTACATAACGATAGATAGGTGCCATTGGTGATTTCTTCATCCTCTGCTTACGATCACCGAAAGGACGAGGCTTGATGCTTGACGCTACAAACTTTTCACTTCACTTCCACCATATCGTCAGAATCAGGCCTGTGAGTGCTCTTAGCAACATCCACCTATCAGTACGTGAATGGTTTCATGAGCTTTACTGCTCGAGATTAGATACTGTCGTTGCCTCGAGAATTTGTTCTTCAAAAATCATTCGGTGTGCTCAATAATGTGTCTGGTCTCTGGAATCAATTTATGTGCCTCAATCCTAAGTTACTCAGAGGAAAGTTTCTCAACTGTGGCCATACACACCATTCCACGCAAAATTGATCATTTGACACGCGTCGCCAGTCAAAGACACATGGGAAAGCTGATCATCAGGCAGGGAAACCATATCGTATTGAGTCTTAAGTTGTCAAGGCAAGGCGAAGGAGTCTATGGAAATAACTATCTGTACACGACAGTGTATGATAGCTCTACTTCCTGAGCAAGAGTAGAATGCTGCATTTTCTAGAGAACCAGAAGACATCGAGGAAAAATTGCACGAGTTCCAGGTGATCCGTTAAAGACAATGTGTAGAGGATCCTTCATCAATCAAATAATAAGAGGAGTTCTTGAGCAGTAACAAGAATAATGATCAGGGTTGCGAGAATGTCACATGCAGTCAGCGCGTTGTCTCGGGTAGGAGCTGGACAAAGTACTGCTCCAAGAGATCAGCCAGTAGTGGATTGCCATATCAAAAGAAGAACAAACGGAAACATTACCAGCTTCCCGGCACGAAATTCCCGAGGAAATCAAGTTCGTCATCTTCAATGTCACCATCTATTCCATCCTCGTAGTCGTCCCCATCAACTACCGTGCCATTTACTCCGGGGTTGTTGTTCCTACCCTTTGTTCTCTGTCTCTTTTTTCGCCTGAATTTTCTAAGTCGTTTGACTGTGGGCGAAGGTGGATCCGCAACTTTCCATTCCAAGTCTTCAGCACCTAGGTCATGATGAGAATGAGAGCGAAGCATCAACTCGTCATCGGATGAGCGACAAGAGCATATCCCGTCTTGACTTTCGTTACTTCCCTGTGAACGAACCTCAGAGACATCCTGGGAATGTGACTCCCCTACCGGACCGCGTCTGCTTTCTTTAGTCGCCTGGATGATAGTACCACTTCTCGTTCTTCTTGCGCCACCGCCATCTTGGGTGACGGTTCCACTGCGGGTTCTCCGATTGACTATACGCCCGCCACACATTTTGCTCTGTACAATAGTTCCACTACGGGTTCTCGAGAGCCCTGGAATTGATTTGATCTGGGATGGTACTACAGGTACTTGAATGTTCATGTTTCCTTCGGATTTGCTACTAGTAGAAGAATCAGCGTATTTGTAATCATCCATCGATGCATTGAGGTCGATTGGGAGGGATCCTGTCCTACGAGGCCTCGACGGGGAACCTTGGCTGCTTTCTCCAAGAACATTGGCTTTGGGTGCTCTCTCAGACCTATCCTGGGCAGAAACGCCCACGGTCACGGTGTCTGAGGGTGATATAGGCAGAGCTGTAAATATGGATGAAATTAATGAGGCGACATCGAATCAAGACCCACTCAAATCCATATCTTCCAATGTGCGTTCCACGATGCTGAGGTCGCGATCCTTTTGTTGTTTGTAATAGCTCGGGGGAGAGATAATGCTATCACTAATCCAAGGTGAATACTGCTTCTTCTCTGATGGTTGGACATATTCTACGTTGTTTTGATGTTGATTCTCGGGGGATTGGCCATTAATGTCAAGTTGATCTGGTCTTGAAGGTGAAATGCACGGAAGTACAGAGCACAATAATTTTGGCGTAGATCTCCCTTGAATATGCGTGAAGAGTCTTCCATTACTACTGTCGCTGTCGACATCACCGCCATAAAGACTCATCTGAGAAGGTGGACGGTTGAAATCCACGACCCCATCCAAAGAGGAGATGAAGTAGGTTTCCGAGCCACAAAGGAATTCATAAGAAGTAAGTCGATCCATGGACAAGCTCTCTCTATGGTTGTCCTCTCGTAGCTCCACAGGAACGTTCATGTCCCGTTGTGCTGATGGTTTGAGATTGGGCGAAACCCGATATCGTAGACTCGGAGCAGAAGGACGGCGCTGTATATTTGCAACCAGGACAGGGGAGATATTGATATTTTTGTTTTCTTGGTCTAGTGAAGTCGATTCGCTCTCCGGTGCGGAATGAGGATCGGAAAGAGAAGCCCTCAGCACAGAAACGCTTGGATCCAATCCCTGGTTAATATATTTATCTGAAAGGCTTTGTCTATGCACTGGGCGAGGAGCCAGACACGGTTCATGTTCCGGCTTAGCATTAGAAACTGCTTGAACTGCGGGTGAGGGCGGACGAGATATGAACGGACTGGCAAGGGGAAGCCGGAAAATTCCTGTAGTCTCTGATACAGATGTATGCGCGGTTTTAGGGAGCTATAAGACCGTAAACCTCTCTTCAGGAGTTCCTTCATGAAGTGAACTCACTTTGGGTTTCATATTTTCCTTCAGGCGACGAGAGGTAGTACCATTCCGCGGCCGACGGAAGCCATCTTTGATATGTGTTCCATTGACCTGCAATACGAGAGGGGCAGATATGCCAGACTTTGCCAGAGGTACAGGAGAGAATCCATGGCCAGGGGATACGGGCAAGGGTCTAGAGGTTCCTAGTTTGAATACACTGATATCACTACCTTCTACAGGGAAAGGCGTCTGAAATACGCTATGAGTTGTAGAGTCTTTTTGCCCAAGGAGAGAGTTTTCCGCAACGCCAGCATAACCGTTGGTAGAAGAGTACCCAGAACCGTTAGTCGTGAACGAAGTAAGGCCAGATGTCAAGATATTGCGACTAATGTTAGAAGTATCCAGCGGAAGGAGCCCAGGATTGACAGATTTATGAGTGCCTCCCTCAGCATCGCGCACCTTTCGGCTATAAGTCTTCATTCTGCGACGGGAGGTCATTTAGGCAGAAATTAAGGTCGCGTTTTTCATGCCAAGTCTCTCATATTTTGAACGGTGTCTGGTGACGTCACGCGTCAGTGATCAAAAAATGATGATATAATTAAAATACGTAAAGTGAATGAGAACGAAATCTTTCATATACCACGAAATTAATGAGATTATGACATTACAGCTCAATCCTTTGGTTTGCAACGGCTTGTTGGCCCATCTTTTCGACCTGCTCAGCACTTTTTCCGATCACCACATTCGCAAGATCTACTTGCTCGTTGGGATTTGGAGAAACAGGTAGAATAGAGACTGTTGGTTCTTCCACCGCATCCTCATTTTCTCCACACTCATAGTCTTCCTCCTCGGCCGCATTAGCAGAGGAAAAATCGAGAGTACCGTCCAACCACCGATTGCCTTCCCTAACTAGAGAATTCATCTGCATAGCGAAACCTGCGATCATGGTTTGTACTTCATGATCAAGCTGGTTGAGAACGGGAACTAGCTTGTCTTCCGGAGCATCGGCGTGTGTGCCATTTTGTAGGGCATGGACAGTTTGGCCAAAGCGTTCATAGACTTAAAGATGTTTTGTGAGAAATCTAAAAAGTCGCGGGCAGTGAAACTCACCCCTCATGAGATCATGGTAATTTTGCCAATCATTGTACGTGACATCATCCAACCAGGCATAGTCCATACCAAGATCCGCTTGAGCACGATCAGCCAAAGTCTTAACTTGACTAATGGCGACTTGGAGCTGCAGGACGATCAGGCGATAGATAAAGCAACAGCTGAGGGACTGACATACCACAGATGTTTCCTTCCCTTTGATCTCCACATACCAACCATGGACATCTTCCTGGACGCCTCTCACAGCAGTTTTAAACCTTCCCTCTACTTTATCGATGACTTTGTCCCACTTCTCCTTTTCTTTCTTGCGATTTTCTTGTGGGACAACCTGGCTCGTTAATTTTGTCACATACGTTTCCAGGCCTTGCAAAAGCTTTTCACCGTTATTTTGTATCTTGTCCACGACCTCCTTGCCCTTGCCATAGGTTGCCGAGCTGGTTTTATCGGAAGGAAGCCTTCCAATATGATCGGTGGCGTCCGAACGGACAGCCTCGATGTCCTGCTTCACGCGTACCTCAAGTGTTTGGACCAGAGAATCAAGCTCAGATCGCCAGCGGACGTGTCGTCCAACAATGTTGGCCCGCTTTGTAGCAGTAGCTGCTTTCTTGGCTTCTAAATCTTCTTCTTCCACAAAGACGGGCTGTGGTTCTGGAACTGGCTGGGGCAACTCCTCTTCGTCCAAACCAATTTCTCGCAAGAAATCATCAAGATCCTCTGATTCCGTCTGAGAAGTACCCTGCAGTGTGCCATGTAATTGTTCGTCAACGTTGGTTTCGGTAGGAGTGCGCATCGGAGGCTCGACAGGGTCTGACTGTGCCTCAGACTCTTTAACCTCACTCTCCTGCCCTAATTCGGCAACACTAGTGGTCTTCTCGAGAGTAGCTTCGAGAGTTGGAATAACGACCTGAGAAGTGAAAGCATCAATCTCCGCAGGTTCCGCCGCGGTTTGAGTGACGTAGTCGACAGTAGTAGAAGGCAAGGAAATAAATTCAACTGAAGTTGATTCAATGTCGGCGATAGGCTGAGGTGTAGCTTCAACTATGGCTGGCTCTGGGTGGGCATCCATACTGGGAATCGCATCGAAAGAGATGGAAGGCTCGGCTTGAATGACAGTGGAAGTCGTGACGGGGGCAGTAGCATCTGTTACGGACGGTCCGGACTTTTCAACAGCCTTTTCCCAGATCCTGAGAATGTGTGGATCGACAAATTCCCGCCGAAGATCACTGAAAAAACCTGAAGTGGCTCGGAGGAAGGCTATGAATTCGAGGGCCACATGCTTTCCTTTCGTCTGTAATGCTTGTGCGACGTCGTGCAGCAGAGGCTTGACCTGTGCATAGCCACGAAGTACATGAGGTTCCATTAAGGTGTAAACCCGGGCGACGTATGGCCGCGAGCGGTCGTAAGCAAGCAGAATATTTTTCTGCGTCCTATGAGCGGAGATAGACGTATAGTGGGCGAAGGATTGGACGACAGGCCCTGCCTCGCGATTATAATATTTGACGCGCTTTATTAGAGGCGAGATATATTTTTTGACTCGAGGTTCTAGATAAAGAGTGTACCTCGGCAAGATGGCACGGGTCCAATATGGCACAAGGATAGTGTTCCACATGCTCGATGACACTCGTTTTGAAAATTGGGCCGCAGTGCTGATGTAGGGTACTGTCTGTCTTTGGACCGCAGCAAGGTATGGTGTAACTGGTTGAATATAGTTTTGGTAAACAGGTTTCGCATATTGTCTGTAGGGTTGAACGACAGAAGGGTGTGTTAGCGCAGCACGGATAGGTGGGATAACATAGGGTTCCAGAACATGTGTGCGGTAAGCAGCAAGGGAGCGACAGACGGAATAGTCATGGGAAGAGTCAGAAGGGCAATTATAAAGAGCGTATGCAGAAAAGGTAGCCAGAAAGAGGAAAAAAATTCGGTCCATTAGTGACCACTTTGCTCGTTGCACGAGGAGAGTCTTAGATTTCGACTTTCGTGAGCGAGTCGTTTGCGTCGATCGAGGGCCATTTGGAACCTACAATCAAGATGAGCTCCTGACAGCATACGCAACAAATAACACATGTACAGCTTGAAGAGAAGACAGCGGTGAATTGTCTGAGATTTTCGAATGAGATTTGACGCTGGTAGTTCGAGGCAAAGCTTGAGTTGAACTCGTGCGGGAGGCTGGCGGGGCCGGCGCCGAAGGCTTTTTACGAGCGGCTACCATCCTCAGAGTGGAAGAGAGAAAAACGGGAAGTCTAAGTTGGTGTGCTGTCAGTGCTTTCCCTGCAGTGATGTCTGTTGAACCGTGGATACCGGTTCGATCATGTTCATCATTGTTGGTCAGCACAAACGTCAGACGCAATGATCTGCTCACGTTACTTGCTACTGATTGTTGAAGCCGGCTGCTTTATAAAGTGACCTCTCTTCTTGTGGAATGGGTCTAACAACAGTTTATATCTACAGGATCAGGGCTTCCTCCCTTCTCAGAAGCTCTGGTGCTTCGGTACAATCTTTCCTTGCATCAGAACACTGCCTGACATTTTTTAGATGACCCAAAAGCTTGTTATCATAATGCAGCACAACATTTGCATCTGTTCCAATATAGAATTTACAATAAATTTTTTTATTGGCGATGACAGTGAGATGCTTTTGTGATAGGAAGGAGCTTGGCCTGTCATATTGGCTATACACAGTACAGAGTCAGTTATCATTGTAATATCACAGCAGGACGGCTAATAACAAACAATAACCCATCTTCTCCGGTCGGCATACCAGTATGGGGCTGTGCTACTCTAGGACCAAGATGGGTCAGATGTCATGAAAATACAGAACACATGTTACAATCATTAAATCAATCGTTAAATGCTCCAGTTCCGAAAGTAATGTTCAATACGTGACATAGTGAACTCAAATCCTGTTATATTATAGCCAGGGCTTGATAATTGTAAGGTTGCCTCATGACAGGAGAGTAGGCATGTGAGATGCTTCAAGCACCATGATTCGTAGTCCCCTGCTACAATGATTTGTCTCAGGGATCGGGAAAAGCGATACAGGGACAGGGTCTTAGACGCCGAGCATAATGTGACAGGACCCTGTGCGACATCAGGGTCGGGGAGATGTCGAAGTATTTTCAGCATCGGTATCGTTCTATTATTATCGATCAGTATACGGACATGGACTAGCACGTCATTTATTGTAAATAGGACTGAGACTATGTCTGTCGCCTCGTTGTGTATATATTCTAATTTACTCTGTAATTACTCGTGAACTCCAGCCTTTTGAGCTTATCGTTCTCTCGCTGCTTAACACTCGTTATGTTCGGTCATAGCCTTCGTTGGGAGGCTGTCGAAAGTCAGATGGATTTTAATATACGAACAGTGATAATCAAAATGACCATGAAACAGAAATAACAGAAGGAAATAGAGCGAAGGAACGACGATCGGCAAGGGAAACAATAAATGATAGGATGTCGAGCGAAGGAAGAACCAAGTTTTAGTAAGGAGGTATTTACAATTGAGTGACCGCTTTCAAATCCAGAGGCATGCCTAGAAAGCATGGGTTAGAAAAGGCAAGCAGAGCGGAGTGATGAACATACCAGAAGGATCAATCCCATTTCTGGCCAGTATCCGATTATGTCGAATTAACCTTGCTTGATCGAAGCTGAGAAGCCACAGATAACCGTAAGTAGGAGTCCCTTCCATGACACTGTAGTCATACCTGACATGCTCTCTATTCATGATCTTGAGCACTTCTTGGGTGCCTTGTTCGTCCAACCCGGCTCTTGAATCACCATCTCGTAGGTTAGCTTCGATATCGAAAGCCGAGGAAGTCAAACCAGCATTGACCTGCTGGGAAAATGTCGAAAGTGGAGTGTAATGGTGCAGCCTGGGGAAGAAAGACCTCACACGTTCTGGAACGTGAGGGAGAATTTCACGGTAGCGATACAAGACTGAAGTCATAAACAGAATGCAGATGTATTGAATAGACTAGTCCGAAGGAACTCTGGGAAGGAGACGCACCGAGCGCCAACACAAGAATAAAACCGAGTAGGGATGCATAGAACAACATTCTCAAAATATAGGAGTTGTCTGGAACAACAGAGAGCTCCAAGCAACACAGGAACTAGAAATAAGTGCAGGAGTGTATCGTGTGTAACTGCGGAATGTCTTCGACATATGACCAGGATCACGTGTTGATTGGAGTTGGGATAATCTTGTCGCACTAGGCATTTCTCACTGCATAACCTACACGTTATACCGTTCAAATTATTCTAGTCCTTCGAATCTCTACGCTGTTCAATATGACTTCGCTTTTTCGTACACTCGAGGTACATCTAGTAACTTGAAACATCATTGATTCACCCGTGAATGATTTGATTACAGAAAGAGTTCTGTCCACCTCTGGACTCATCTCTTCTAGCAGTTCTGTTAGCTGAGATAGAGACTGGTGGGGAAGAGAAATCCCTTTCATCTGAGACGCCGCAGGTTAATGGTCTCCGCAACATGCTCCGAGAGCTGGCTTCTCATGCCGAGGAGGTTCAGCTTTCTGAGTTTGCAGAGTTGAATTCGATTTCGCCCACGGAGGATACCATTAGTTCGCAAGATCTAACGCTCAGTGGAACCACAACAGATACATCCGTCAGTTCTGCATCGTCTAGATTCTCAGTTCAGTCTTTCAGTACTCCTTTGGGATTCCTTCAGGCTTCGCTTCCTGACATACCCGTCGACATACTGAAGCAAGCATTGAAAGATGTCGAAGAAAGCGGAAGGGAGTTGGATATGTGGAACCTGGTGGGAAATATACTTTCCCAAGAGTACATCCGAGAGTCGGAGGAAAGAGGGTTAAGTGCTTTAGTTGATAATAATGATGTGGTCAGGGAGGAAGATATTCAATGGGAAATTGTTTCGCGCAAATCCAAGAAACACCACCGTTCTGCAACGTCCGACAAACGAAAGCATGCCCAAGCAACGAAGATTACGCTCGTTGACATTCGACAGCAAAATCATGGCAATCGACAGCATAGAAAGTCAGATTCCTTCCCGAAGCCACCCTTACCTGATCTTTGGACTCAGGTTCAGTCAATTGCAACCAACATTTCAGCTTATCTCAATCCTCATCCCCCGTCTTTCTTTCTTTCTTATCTCCATTCCCCGCAATACAGATCTCCTTATCAAGCTCTTTGTGCAGCACTCGAGTCTATTTGCAAGGTTCTTCCTAATGTGGAAGAAAGCACCACCTTGCTACAGAATATACTCGAGATAATACTTCCAGAATACGAGCCATTGGATTCTGAACAACGATCTCGACTAGTGCACGAAACCGAGTTGTGTATCCGGGCAACAAGTGGTCGGGGTGACGACGTAATTGACCTCGTTAGGCTCTTCCGTGAACTCAGCTCGGACGCGTCGTCCGGAAAGTGGGAACTAGGAATCTACCACCTGCCTCCGCTCAAACCTCCACCTTCTCCCATTATCCCAAAGGAGACATACAAAAAGCGAAAAAAAAATTCTCTCATCTCCCCTCCTCTGACACCTCAGATATCATCATGTTCCCCTGGTGCACTGCCCAACCTCTCTCCCGTTCCAACCTCTGCTAAGGGAGACAGCCTTGATCTACCTGAATGGCAATCCGTTCCTTTGCGGCGAGCACCTGATAACAGCTTTCCACGACTCGCTCATAGTATACCCGCGTATGCTCGCGCACCTGCTCGTATTTACAAATTAGAAGACACCGGAAATGTATACGACAAGGACGACAAAGGTAGCAAAGGCGAGCCGCTGTGCTCCAACAACAAGATTAAGGGGCACAGACGCAAGCAAGAGGAGTATTTGAAACAAGCAGCGAAGATGTGGCAACGAGGAGACAGGAAATCTCGAGGAGAGATCGCTTTCTACTATGCAGAGAAGGTTGGCTTTCAAATCTTGGAATTACGTTTTGCTGATATTATCACGAGGCACGAGAACTCCAGGAATTAGTGAAACGAGAAGCATTGGCAAATGCTCGCGCTATGGTTGACTCAAGGAGGTCCGCATAGGGGTCTTTGTACCTGTACCTCTGGGTTTGAGTTGACTTTCCTTTCCTAGGACCTCTACTGGAAACTATGATGAGATTGATCTGCATGGTATGACCGTATTTGAAGCGATTACTATAGTAAAGGAGATACTACGGGATTTTGAATGTTCCCCAAGTGCGTTTTCCATCTTTTCCATCTCATGTATTATTTATTAAACCTGTCGCGAATATAGGTCAATCGCTCAAAATTATCACCGGGAAGGGTAGCCATTCGGCTCATAAAGTCGCTGTTCTCAAGCCAGCGATCAAGAACGCTCTGTTAGATGATGGATGGATTATTGGTACATGGGATGCAGGCCTTGTCGTCCGTGGGCGGAGTTCTTAGTGTGCATTTCCGGCTCTCCAAAATCAATTATATTATTATATTTCTATTTACATATATTTTATAATTATTTCTTCTCTTGGTTTATGGAGGGTGTGAGAATCTCGGGTACTAGTCCTTCCTCAACGTATGTCTGACTCTGATACTTCTTTAGTTGCTCTCGGAAAACGTCGAAAGCTCAAGGTGGAGTCTTTGGATCATGGTAAATGTGTTCCCTGTGGCTTGAGCTCTCACAGAAATCAGGTAGCCATCAGAAAAAAAGAAATACAAACGTAGAACATGATAAGCGAAATCAATTTCCGCTCTCCTTTGACCCTTTACTCTATCCTCCTGGGTGCACTACCCACGTAGATGATGATCCAGCCTTTGATGACATGATTGAAACGTTTCTTCCGGAGCTGTTGAGGACTAGGGCTTTGTTACTGGAGCAGAAATCGGATTATGATGAGCAGGTTTCATTCGCATTTCATCTTAGTTATCGGTTGCCTCTGAATGGGATGTCAATAGGGTATCTGCCTCAGACCTCTCACTCGATCCGAGATATCATCTTTGCTCATGACTGGGGATAACTGGGCGCGAGATGTTACGTCAACTATTCTACTACGAAAGCTCAAATTATCTCAGGTAGCAAGCTGAATCACAAGCTGTGAATTGATTTCTTGGCTTATTGTATCTGTATCTCTTAGGAAAGATGCAGAAGCCACAGCGTTCCGGTGTCTCTCATGGCATCCACAAGGCCTTTATCTCAAATTCAACCTCCATCGGGGAAAATAGCACCCAGACAACAAGTTGCACAAATGCTGGAGGAGATTCAGACAACACCATTTAAGAATTCGTTTTTATCACGCTTGCAAGGTGATACTAGGGGTTTCACATCCTCTGGATTGATTGCCGTCGATTGGGAGACAACCACTTCGTGGATGAGTCTCATGAACGACATTCGAGATCATTATGAGTTCGCACAGTATGCATATCTCCCCTTTTCGTCAAACTCAGACTAACATTACTACATCATGGAATGTATAGCCCTGAGCGGGATCAATCAGTAGTGTTTCCAGCACCAATAACATATAGTACACTTCAGTCATGTCACCTTGATCAGATTCATGATTTGTTAGAACGGGTTTTTTGGACAGGGATAGATGGTGAGCATATTACACTTCTCATCTGATTCCTACTAATTCCTCCACTAGTCAGTGATTTTCTGGATTACTCACCCGAACGATGTACTGTCGTTGCTTGTTATAAACGACTCGTCGTTGGTGTTGCAATCATGAGCTCTCCTCAAGAAACCTACATCACTTATTTAGCCGTCAAGGCCGGCTGGGATAAAGCACAGGTTGCTCGGTCAGCTCGGTTGAAGTCTTTAAATTTTCAGCTAAAGTTTGCTGACTCTTTTTCTTAGAACTATGCTCTTTCATTTGATCAAGATGAATCCCAAGCGAGACATAACCTTGCATGTATCAGCGAATAACTCGGCGATGGTAATAATTGCTTTACTCTGCCATACGGGTGATCTTATTTTTTTCCTGACAGCTGCTCTACAACCAGTTTGGATTCAAAGCAGAAGAGTTCATAGCTGGGTTTTATGAAGATTATCTGGACCCAGTTTCCCGGGGATCTAAAAATGCTTTCAGGCTGCGGCTTCGTCAATAATTCTCCGTGCTATGTCTGACAGCCTCGAGAATGCGGATAACAGCCTCGGTCCTTGACCATTCCTTTTTCGCTACCCAGATTTTAGTGATCAACAGCAGATTGAAATAAGCACGTAATTCGACCTGGGATAATTGTTTGATATCATGGAAGATCTGTATCGTACGTACTCTATTCCAGAGGGGGTCAGCAGTGCAGTAAAAACTGAACAGTCCAATTACGCTGAGCAACGGTGTTTTCTATCAAATTCATTTTCGACCTCTCATCAGCGAACCGAGTTAATATAATGTGACCTCCATTTAACGTGTGGTCTGAATTCTACCCCCTTGCATGTTTCTCGCCGGAGAATTTGAGGGGATAATTGTTGCAGAAGCTACGAACTCGGTGGCTAACATACATCTCGTTTGTGCGACGAAAGATGTGTTCATAAGATGTTTTGGGCAAGCATGACGTCATCTTTTGTTGCTGATCCACATGCCAACAACACCTGTTGCCTGAATACATGATGCTGGAACGATGGAAGGGTGAGCTCATCCGGACTGCAGTAGTCATATAACTTGATAGAATGTGAGAGCAGATCTTGATCAAAAGGTTGATCTTGCAATAGCACAGGAAAGTAACGACTGCTACTAGTCCTCAAGGCGAGATATACACATAAATGACTTGCCCACATCTGCCCACAAATCAAAGCAACTGCAAAGTTGAATTATGGAACAATTGGGATACAAAACACAGAATACCGTGTGCAGCTGAACCAAAATTTGAGAATGGACATCACGGTTTGGAAGGAGAGCACAAGACATCTCACCCTGAACATCTTCACTTACGAGCGACTGAGCGAGATTTCTTTGACCTCTCCAGTGTCCGTATGGCGGTGGATAAGGAAGGTAATAGCAGAAGGAATCTGGAAGGGATTACATGGATGATAGAATCCATCTTGACCAGTGTTCGGCCCTCCATTTTCGAACGGGGCGAATAATGTGTCCCACCGGATATGGGTCAAACTCGGTAGGACCTTCGAAAGAGCCAAGGATGTAAGCTGTTCCCTCCTGCGTGTTTCCTCTTTGAAGACGCCACAGATCGCACATGAGGAGAGCGAACTAAGGATGCCTCTGCCACCCTTAGTTTCGTCTGAGTGAGTGAGATGTTCTTCCAAGATATGAGCGTCTGAGAGCAAAAATCCGATATAAAGATGTTTCAGTTTGGTCAAGGGCATTAAAGAACGAGCAAAGGAAGCCTGGAACAGGAAAGCACGTAAAAAGTTCAGTGAATGTTAGACGTGATGCAATGGGGAAATGTCAACAGCAAGTTTATCCATGTTGGCGTAATAGTCAGGTATCGGGGAGTGCCTTATGTAGTCCAGTGAGTCCTCTAAGCAGACAGTGCAGCAATCAAAATCAATGCGCTTGGTAGATTCCATTTCGAGTGACTTCAATTGAGGGAAAGTGGAGGATAGAGAACCAAGCAATTCGCTATCAATGCGTGGAATCTCAGTCAACGTGAGTCTTCGAATATTCGTTTGAGAGCGAGAAAAGGAGTCGATGAGACGGCGGACAACTGAATTCTGCGTGCCTAGTCCCTCATGCGCGAATGATATTTCGAGGACTTGTAAATTGATGAAGGAGCCCAGGCTCTTGATAAGGCCATTGGCAACCACATGTGACGGGCAAATGAAAGACCTTTGTGTTAAGGGGAGAGAGGTGGGGTCCCTGTCGGTCTATGCCGTATATATGCGCATAAATCGATGACTTGACTTACCTGACCCAGCAAAAGCTATCGGATCCACCAAAAATCTCGTTCTCAGTTGAAAGGTAATTCCAGATTTTGGTAAACAGCTCCCAAGTGTCAACCATAATATCCCGAAAGTAGAGACGCAAAAAAATTTCCCGAAGCATCTTGGACGCTCGAGTGAAAGAGTGAAGGGCGAAAAACCTGGATTCTGAACAGGAGGATGTTAGGAGCACAAAACCTACGATGATTTCAATGATCTCGTAAGGTAGACGAGGTCCAATGAATGTAACTTTTGACTGTGTGTTAGTAGAATTGCGTCCTCTGACGCGCAACGTAAGTGAGCCTGTGCGTCGAGCAAGAACGGTCGAAGCAGTTCGAGTCAACATGGTGTAGTGACGGTTCAAGCTCAGATGGTTCAAGCTCAAGGGCCAGAAGATTCACAAAGTCGTCACGTGGATACAAGATTAATTTTCACATCAGGTGTTCTTTTTAAAGAAGCTTCATAACTTCTGACGACGATCAATCATCAAGAAGCCAATCGAAACCACTCGTACCCTCGCTCTTCTCCATGCCCTGAATTGGAGAATCAGGATTACTGCAGCTGGTCCTGCAGCAGCTCATGGGTAACACCGAGGCAGAAGCACGCATATTATGGTGCCATTCGTTCCGAATTGTTTTTTTCGGCCCTGACTTCCTGGGTTTTCCTGCCTCTCTTAGTATGATATCAGTATGATATCCTGGTTAATCATGCTAAGAGGGACTGAGAATACTTACCCATTGGTACTCCCAGCCGTCGGAGCTCTGGCTTTCGCTAAAGCAAGTACAGACTGGTGCTTTGACTCCGGTGTAGATTCTCCATCTTCCTCGCGCACAACGGCACTATGACGTTTTGGCAGAGGTGTCATTGGGTCTAAATCGACAACCACGTTTGAACTCTGCATCTTTGGCTTGTCCCGCGATCGTTGGAATTTAACTGCCAGCGACTTCATTGCTTTAGACTTGTATATTCCCTGGTAGGAATCTGGATCATCATCCGTGGAGCATAGATCTATGTCTGAGATTTCTAGCGGTTTAGCCTTCAAGCCTGCAGCTTCTCTCAGAGGTCTGTGAGGCGTCCATTCACTTTGTACAGAAGGTCCATTTTGAGGTGAGGATCGATTTCCTGACTTTGAAAGAGAACGTCCCGAGTGCTGGAATTTTGAGTTTTTGTTATCCAAGTCCTCATCATAGTCGATACGTTTCGCGTGTCCTGAAATGGCCTTAAGGCCATCCATACATCGTCTCTTCTCAGAATTGCTTCCAGTCTTTGAGTCAACGAGGATTACGTCGTCGTCGTCAGTCTCAGGTATCTTCCTCACTTTCTTTAACGGCTTGTGAGGTAGTTTCTGTTCACGTTCTAGGTCTTGAGACCATGGGTCGTCGCTTGCCTCTTCTATAGTGTGCTTCATTCCTCGTCCCTTCTTCCTCTCATCTAGGGTTCTACCTTCCTTCACAACCCCCAACAATGCCTCAATTTCTCCTGATTCGATCTCCCTCCTCCTCTTCATTGCACGCTCCATGACAATTCTATCACCAACCCCGATCACGTCAGTCTTACTATCTTTTCTGCCTCTACTGCTGGCGTTCATACTCTCGCCACTATCTTCGGGGAACATTGTAACGCCATACGTTGCGCTTTCTCTGAGAACCAGCAAAGCAGCTTCCGCGCCCGCAAGCCCTTTCAGTCTACGATCTTCCATAATGAGTCGTAGTGCGACTTCTGGCACGAGTACTCGCTGAATGAAATCGTTTGCACTGAATGGATTGATGAGTTTAAGGTCGAAGGAGTCGGGAGGGAACATATTGAACAGGGTCTGCTGGATGATGATATGACCTAACTCGCCATAACTACAGGTCTCGAGTCAGTATGATTGTAGCAGGATATAGTGAATGGGAGCACCCACTATCCGGGCTGGCTCTTTTTAAAATTCTGAAATTGTCCTCTTACGTCTACCATGGCTCTCACACCGTCCTTGAAAAAAGACTTCATCGCCTCTCTCCAGAACACGCACCGAATCCTCGGTCCTTTGAAAGCAAAGGTCGTCAACAGGTCCTCTCCTTCGCTCTTTTCACCCTCAATCCAAATATGAAAATCAGTCTCTCCAGAATCCCAGATAATTCCTTCTAGATCTGATTTCATCCTCGAAACTCTGTCGCCCAATCCTTCCCAATTGATAGTCTTCGGCCATCCCTTTGCTTCTGCTTCCGGTAAAACCTTAGATTCGAAATCATGTCTCTGACATACAGCTGCGAAGGTTGAGAGTGGTGCTTTGCGGCCCAGGGGATTTGTAGAACGAGGGTCAGAATGTGATTTGGACAGTGCACTCCTGAGAAGATTCAAGAAGAAACATGTTGGAGATGGCGGGAGGGGACTGTCACAATAGGGGCATAGGCTGCTTGGATCAACAGAAGGGGACATGAAGACTTGAATCCATATCAGTACATGTGGAAGAAGCTGGGTTTCCGGCTCACAAGAATCTTGCTCGTTACACAAGTCCATGTTGCTCACCATAGCTCTGTCAGTAGTAGACGAAATGTGCATAGGTAATAGATGAGTCTGAGGAACACATACGAGGCTTCGTCAACTATTTGAAGTTTGCGTTTACGTACATTGTCAGTCGATTCACCTTCGGATGGAAAGATACTACTGAAGTCTCGAGTTGACATCGGAAAGGGTGCCAACGCGTCAGCCTTCCTCTTGCCTTTTTCTTTGCTAAACTTGGAAGCGGGCTTGAATTTGTTTGCTGAAAGGGGGGAGAGCCCTGGGAATTTTCTGGGATTTCCATCTTTTCTTGACGAAATGACAGGAACGCTCTTTGTGGCGACAACCTTGGAATGCTTGTGCATTGGAGAACTCAGAGGGGAAAGGGGAGGAAAGGATTGTTGAGCACGAGGACCAGGTTTGGAAGATACAATAGCTGAGGAGTAAACTGAGGATGAATATGGGTTATGAGGAGATGGTGAGGCTAGACTAGCGTCACTTGATGAGCTCGAGGATGGTGAGTTTGGTCTCGAGCTTCCAGTCGCAATCTTCGAGATGGGGGATGGCAGGGGGAATTCAGATGGAGTACATGCTAACTGGTTAGTCGCAGAAATGTGTTTGAGAGAATTATTGGACTTGAGTGAAACAGTATTATTTCGACCTGTATAGTATACAGGCCTCCCAGGGCATTTTTCTCTGTAATATTTCGGACCCATTTTCATTTCAGGTGAGGATGGGGGCAAAGATGAAAGCTTGCCCTCCTCAGCTTTTGTTTTTGTAAACCTGGGCTTGCGCACGGCCCGGGATCTGGTTGCAAGAACTTCCGGATCGTAGTGAGAGCGACTAATTTCGGTCTGCTTCTTTTCTACGATGAACTTCTCGTCTCCTTGCGATTTCTGTGAGAGGTAATCCATCTCATCGCCATTTCTTGAGTTTGTGTCAGGATCAGATATTCCGTTTCTAGTTCTAGTCGTCTTTCTCCCTGACGTCTTTGAGAATAAGGATCCATGGTCTTCAAAAGCACCAGCCCTGGTTGGTAGATGCGCCGAGTCGGGGTGCAGTGTTTCTTTACTAGTGTGGTAGCGAACCTCCATATTTTTTCACGTTGAGCGAGAGAAGGAAGTCAGAGAAGGAAGTCAGAGGTCTCCTCCTGACGCGATAAAGTGGAGTCACGAGACCGTCGCGTCTCGTCTTCTATTGAGATTTCAGGCATGTGAATTTAGTCGTGAATCTAATCTCGGCGCCTCACACGGAGAACTCACGCGGCTCTTAGATTCCAGAATGTATGGATTCCCACAATAGCAGAGGCCCTGTGAATTTATTAATCAGTCACCAAAGATTAATTGAGTATGTACCTTTGGTCAGTAGCAAATGAATCATTTGCTACTGACCACAAAGCACATTAGTAGCAAGTAAATGAGCTATAATGACTGAGAAATCTGGGATAAGGAGAACTACTTGAGAGATATGCCTAGAACTAGATGATTGGTGATATAATAGTTAATGATCTAGAACTGTTAGATGCAGTTCACACCTTGTTATCCGAGATCCAGTAGGGCATCTTGGAAGTCCAGGACAAGTAAGTTATGTGTTATCTGAGAATGCAGAAGGCAGATCAGAACAACCTTCAGCTTCAGCTTATGTGCTGCACCTCTACTAGTCACATGGGTCACATATTTTCAGGTTGGGACTTGAGGACTTAGGGGGGAACCACTGGAAGGTGGTGAGGTGTGTTGTTGCTAACACCAGAAGAGAGATGCTAGTTTTAGTTGATTTTCAGGATGACTACTACAGTATAAACTACTGGATTATATACTAGTTAGTATACCTAGGATAGCTATCTGAAATGTAACTGCTAAGCAAGTTACTCTGATTTCTAGTGATCCTTGGATGTCAGGAAATGGAGATCCATGGAGTTAACTTGGACCAGCAAGAACATCTAAGGTGGAATAAACAGATGTAATCCACACTGGAAGAGATTGGGAAGTGTAGATGAGGAATAAGAGGTTATTCATGGGTTAGAATGTATATGGTTGGAACATAGGATGTGACAAGAACATAACACTGGATCTTGTATATAATCAAATTTCACTCATCTAGTATAGATTAATTGTTGTTGAAGTGTGAGTGTTACTTATTATCTTCATCTAGTTATCATATTCCTTTTGGTTTATTTCATATCTCTTTTATTTTTATCTATAGTCTCTATAATTATATCTGCTCCTTGTTTACTATATTTTGGATAAATATAAATATAACCTTTATCACTATGTAAATAAGCATATACTTGAATGTGTTGGAAGGAACAAAATACATAGCAGCATGGTGCAGTGTGGACAACTGGCAACCAATTATCTGTAGTATATACTTTAATAGAGAGCTGAGGAGGTATAAACAACAGTAAAAGACAAGTAGTATTGGTAGGAGTTCAATCTATATGAAAATTTTATATTGACTACCTTATTAGGACTACTGATCATAGGCCATATGCTTACTAAGCAGAATACTTCACAACAGAATGTTTGTATTTAGTCTGTAGCTAGACTATGCTGAAACTATTCTTTTTAGTCCTAAGTATGTCTTCTCTTGATGTTTTATTTACTTATAGTTTCTTTATTTCTGGTCTTAGTGACACAAATATATTATCTTATCTGAATATATATACTGTGTAATCTCTCATTAATTGTAATCT
>Ga0157368_1000132_pt1 | contig 35258 bp, 35 predicted proteins | sample AttbisABBM3_FD_113146 | JGI IMG/M metagenome (GOLD analysis project Ga0157368, IMG submission 113146) | Fungus gardens microbial communities from leaf cutter ant in Botucatu, State of São Paulo, Brazil - Atta bisphaerica ABBM3 | ecosystem: Host-associated > Fungi > Mycelium > Unclassified ... | reverse complement strand
GAGTTGGCTCAGACATACACAGAGTGTAGAAACTTCATGCAATGAGCTCAGTAATGCAGACTTGTCGGAACGACCTTGGCCTCAACTTATGTGTTGTGCCTCCTATAAGCCATGTGGTTGTAATTTCAAAGAATGGTCTTGTAAGGAGTTGTAAGGAGAGGAGTAAAGTGCATCGCCATTAACACTGGAGATTTAGCATCAACTTTAGTCAATTATCAGGCTAGCTATTACAAAGTGGTCACCAGCCTTAAATACATAAAATAACAAAAAGAATAACTAAACAGATCTCCAAGCAAGTGTTTCATTAGTGAAACACTATATAGGAGTTCAGATTTTGAGAGGGGAAAACTCTGTGTAAAGTCTGAGTAAATTTGCGGAATTTAAAGGAAATAATCAGATAATAAATACAGATAAATATGACTATGGATTTTGACTCAAATAAAGCAAAATAACCACAGACTTTTGATGGAATTAAGTCTATTATAAAGTACCAAACCACCAACGGAGTTTTGGGCACAAATAAGGCCAAATAACCATGGTGATTTGATATTATATTAAAGTTAAACATGTTTTAGACATGTTTTGGAGTTTGGGTTATGACAGCTAAGCTTAAAAGTTGTAATAACTAATCTACTACTATTATAGTAAAGTGTCAGAATCATGAACAGTAGACTTAGTTTATTTTATTTTTCTTTTCATTTTCATTTTCATTTCAATTTATTTTTTATTTTGAGAAACTAGGGTTAGAGTTTAGCATGATGTTACATGTCACAGTCACAAATGGTCACATTACAAGAACCAGTGTCACACATCAGTCACACAAAGCACATGGCACAATAGAAGACAGTAGAAGGTTCTGAAAGGAATAATATCATACAACATGTGTAATATATGTTGACCTTAAGGTAGATACATGGTCATTTAGAATAGGCTAATTGCAGTAAAAGTACAGACCATCAGTCTGGGTATATAAGGTAGTCAATTCTGTATAGAGTTCTCTATTGAGTTCTCTTGTATTAACTCTAATACAAGGTTTCTTTCTCGACCCACTCTAAGGTCTTGTGATTGTAACATAGAGTGCAAACTACAAAAGTCCAGAGTATGGGAAAGTAGATCAGATATGTATATAAGGTTAGTAGAGCACTATAAAGTTCAACAGAGTTTGGCAATTTACAGGAGCATAGGAAAGAAAGAAGTAGATGACATGCCAGATATGCTTGTAGATGACTTGGAAATGTTCATAGCACTAGAGACTTGGCCAACACTAATATACAAAATAGCAGGTGGTTGCAGACTCTGAGCACAAGAAACCAGAGTTTGTGGAGTTTGCCAATAAGTGGATTCTCTTACAGGAAATTGTATTCGCAAATTTTTCCATTAAGCACTACTATGTAAGGTGGTGGTATTTAAGGAAGGAAGCATGGATATATCAAGAATGTTTACTATGTGAATAAATCAGAGAAATAAATAACCTACATAGTTCATTTCTACTAGAATGATAGGTCATCCTAGATTAGACATCTACAAGAGAGTAAGGAAAAGTTGTCATTGGTGTCATTGATCATAGCTATTATGATTATGCAGTCTTACCAACCAAAAGCGTATGTCTAACGAGGAAATATTGCTTCTTTTTTAACTCACTAACTTGTTGACATTGAAACTAGTAGCTATAAGACTTCTGGAAAACTACATTGCCATAAAGCCTTATCTTAGAAGAATTCACAGTATAAGACTAGAGCATTCATCTCTTCAGAGTGACAATCTTGATAGCTCTCTGATTGCGAGTTAGGAAGACAGTGGACAATTGAAAACCCACCTACCGAACTAGGTTTCCTGAAAGAAAAGAGCAAAGCAATCCGTCTACCTATAGGTATTTTCAATTTTCTAACCTCACAAAACGTTTTTTCGAATTGTTTATGAATTTTATTATATTCTTTTTGTAAATCCGCTTTTAATTTTGGATCGTTGGATTTTTCGACTTGAGCCAAAAGTGATTTGATAGAAACTTTTTGCTCATAGAGGAGTTTTTGTAAATCCGAATGAAGAACTTGAGCAGCTTGCGTTTCGTTCAAATTTCGTTCAAGATCCACGATTTCTTGTTGAAGCAGGGTGACTTCACGTTGATGAGATTGTTGAATAAGAGCACTGATGATGCGCCAGGACTCTGACATCTGACTTGTCCTGAGACGATCGATTTTTGATCCACCTTCAAGGAGACCTTTCCAGAATTCTTGAGCGAGCTGGGATTCTCTTTTTTCAGCGATTTTGGTATCAATTTTGTCCCACATGGTGGATACGAGAAGGACACGGGAGGCAGCATGATCACCACAGAGATTACCGAACATTCGAAGGTTTTTATAGGGAGAACCGGCCATACGGTTGTCTGTGATGCGATGGAGATAAACAAGACCGGTAAGTTTGACATCATTCTTGTACCTGCTCGATGTGAGCGATGTTTGAGAGAGAGAGAGAGCGGGTGCCAGGGAGACACACGTACGTCCTCGCGAGCCAGTCATTGATCATAGCTAGGATCTCCATGTCGGATTTTGTTGTGTCATCGAACCCTGGGGTATCGACGAGCACGACTCTCTCACCATATTGGGGGTGGCATCTGATCCGAGTGGCCTGGATCTCGGACGTGACCGACTTGAGTGTATGTCCTGCGCGTCGTCCTTGTTGGCCCGTTAAAAGATCGATAAACTTGGGATTGGTTAATCAGTCCGTCTGCGTGTGCTGGAAGAAATTATCAGAGCGCACATAGCTCTTTCCAGAGCCTGTTGGGCCCATAAAGCTGGAGACCACGCAAGATGAGGGTTAGGACTGTCGGGATGGCTAACGGCATACGCAATGATGATGTCGTCTTTGCGGATTTCGTGAATGGCGCTGACGACAGGCTCAAGTTCAGTCATGATGGTGTTGGGCAAGTTGTGCATTATTGTGTATCATAATATATATGTAATTCGCCATGCGCCGGCCTCATGTCGCGTCAGTCACGTGGTGATGGCATGAAAACCGCGATCGCCATTGGGCCACTGTTGTTATCGCCGTCATGGGCCTGGAACAGCTGTTTGCGACGACGCTGAGCTCGGACCCGAATGTACGCCGTGCGGGTGAACTTGAAATACGCAAGGCAGGTATTTGGCTATATCATTAGGGACAGCAGCTGACCGAGAGGACAGATTGAACAGGAGGAAGGTGTTATTGCTGCGCTGCTGCAGATCATCGCCGCAGACATTGTGGCGACGTAGGTGCAGTGCTGACCCTAATTCTGGTCGCTGCTGACACGCCTGCCTGCAGAGAAATACGCCAGGCTTGTGCCATCTGGCTCAAAAATCGCGTGTATACCTGCTACACCCTCGAGACGCCATCGGCACGCCGGCCCGACCTGGTGCCAATCCGGGCCGGAGACCGAGATGCGCTCCGACAGTCGCTGCTGCCGTTGCTGGCGCGTGCTCCTACGCGGACTGTGGCAGTGCAGCTTGCACATACACTGAAAAATGTGGTGGCGCACGACGTGCCCAAACACAACTGGCCGGGTCTCACACAGGAAATAAAACAACTGCTGATCAGCTCTGACCCTGGGCAGATCTACGCAGGCAGCCTTGCCACGCTCGAGTGTGTCCGCGCCTTCCGCTTCCGCCAAAAGGCCGACATTCTCCCCAGCCTCGTCGCTGAACTCTTCCCCACCCTCGTCAATATCGCCATCCAACTCGTCAGTGCTCCCCCTGGCACTGATCAGGACGTCCCTGCCATTCTCCACCTCATCCTCAAGACTTACAAAACAAGCATTGGCACTCGTCTTTCACAGCATCAGCAGAGCCCAGAGTCCATCGTTCCCTGGGGTCAGCTTCTCTTCAAGGTCGTCAACTTGCATGTCCCAGACCACGCTGTGCCAGCAGATGAAGACGATCGTCAAGTCTGCGAGTGGTGGAAAACTAAAAAATGGGCCTATACCACCCTCGGACGTCTCTTTCGCCAGCACGTCTTTCTTCCTCGTCTACTTGCTTTTCTCCTCATCCCCTCTTCAGATACGGCAATCCTTCTCAGCTACCCAGCCCCCTGATAGATGATTATGCCCAATTCGCCCACCACTTTGCCACCGTCTTTGCTCCTGAAATCCTGACCATCTATCTCCAGCAGGTCGATCTCTATGTCCGACGCCAAGCTTGGCTTTCCAACAAGTGCCAGTATCTCATTTTCCAGTTCTTTACCGAGTGGTACGTTTCTCACCTCTCTCCATGTCCCATCCCCAATGCCCTATCCTAGTGTCAAGCCCAAGTCGACGTGGATTCAGCTCAAACCACACTTTGAGACCCTGGTCTCCTCCTTCGTCTTTCCCCAGTTGACCTTCAATGAACACAAGCAACAAATGTGGGAGACTGACCCCATCGACTATATTCGCACTTCCATCGGTTCGTGCTTTCTTGCTTGCTTGTAAATTTCCTTCACTCACCCCTCCAAGATGAGTATGATAGCTTCTCCGCTCCTGTGTCTGCGGCGACCGCCTTTCTTTTCTCGTTGGCCACTAACAGGACCAAGACTGCTTTCATGCCCATTCTGGGGTTTATCAACCAAGTCTTACGCTCGTACGTTCAGCCTCTCCGCACATTCTTCTATTCTCCTCCCTCATTTATAATCCTTTAGAAATCCGTCTCCTGTTCACGAGTTTGGTGCTCTCAACATGACCGCTGCACTCTGCCCTTGGATCATGCGTCATCCCGAAGTCAAGAATAACATGGAACAGTTCATCCTGCAGTTCGTCACCTCCAAGTTCACCAGCACCCAACCCTATCTGCGAGCCATTGTTCGTCCTCCTTCCCCCCAACAGCTCACATCCCTCATGCATCGTACAGGCATTGGAGATTTTGGGCACCGCGACCAAGCATGGGCTGACATGGTCCGATAAAGCGGTACGTCTTTCTTTCTTTTCGAGGTCAAGACTGATGTTGGCGTGGAGCAGAATTTGGAACTTCATTTCAAGTTTGTCGTCGCGTCCTTGGACGATCCGGAATTGCCTGTTCGTGTGCAGGCGGCGTTGACATTGACGGAATTGGTCCTCGTTTATGAAGAAGGTGCGCTTCATTCTTTTTCAGGCTCCAACCAAACGTAATCGTGTTCCAAGTCAAGACAGCAGTCTCTCCGCAAGTTGGGAAAGTCATTCAGGGTCAGTGCTTATGTTCAGACCCCTCGCATAGCTGATAACCCGTATCTAGATCTACTCAAATTGTCAGATGAGACCGACTTGGAGATTCTTAACCGCAGCATGGAGATCATGGTTGACCAGTTCCATACTGAACTCTTACCGGTCGCTACGCAGCTCTCTGCTCGTTTGGTATGTATGGCTGCAAGTGGTCGTCTTTACGTAAAATCTGATGTGATTTTAGTGTGAATCGTATCTCCGCCTCGCCGGGGAAACAGTCAATCAAGAAGAATTGCTCAATGCCGCTGATAACGTTGATATTGAAGAGTCGCTTACGGAAATAGATGATGATAAAACATTTGCTGCAATGGGTGTTGCAAAGACAATCAGCACCGTAAGTATCTCTTCATCTCGTGTATCCGCAAACACTGATTATTTCCAGGTCCTGACGTCTATTGAGACCTCTCCTGAGATTCTGGCTCAAGTTCAGGAAGTTATTATTCCCATCATTGTTTACACTCTGGATCATACACTCCTTGGTGAGTCATCTATCCTGTACGAGGAGAACAAGGTCCTCATTTAGGATGGTAGAGTTGCTGGATAACATGTACGACCTCATTGACAGTCTCACTTACAAGACACGCTCCATCGCACCCAACATGTGGCCAGTATTCGAGTTAACCTGCAAATTGTTCAAATCGGAAGCTATTGACTTCCTTGATGGTGAGTTCCTGGTTCATTCTCAGTGATATGATGGGCTATATACGTTATCTAGAGATGCTTCCGTCGCTCGATAACTTTGTCTCTTTTGGTAGCGATGTTATTAAAGCCAGGGCAGACTATAAACAGATGCTCTTCGAGACTTACAGATTAGCCATGTGCAGTGATCAACTTGGAGAAAATGATAGAGTCAATGGCTCAAAGTTGGCTGAATCGATGCTGTTGAACTTGCGTGGCAGCTTGGACGATGTATGTTTCTCCTTTTTTTAAATTTCTTGGCTGATGTATTCCAGTCTCTTCAAGGTATCATTACTATCTCATTGAGCGCGCTCGAAACAGCCCAAGGCTCTGCTTTTAAACTCGCTAATCTTGAAGTTCTCATCAACACTGTTCTTTATAATCCTATCTTGGCTCTTCACATCATGGAAGTCGCTCATCCTGGCATGGCACGAACCTTTTTTGATCGATGGTTTGTTGCTATCAACGCGGAGAACAAGTTACCCAGAGTTTATGATAAGAAATTGACGATTGTTACATTGTGTGCGTTGATGGAGTTGAATATGGAGAGTATACCGAATTGTTTGAGAGATGGGTGGTTTGGAATTTTAGGTTGTGTTATCAAGATGTTCAAAGAGTTGCCGAAGGCGATTCAAGGTAAGTTGATTTATTCATTTTTTCATCTGATTGGATTCGGATTGATTTGATTTTTGGGGATTGATTAGCGAGGAAAGAGTTGGAGCAGGCTATGCAGGAAGAGGCAGATACGGATGATGAAGTTGATGACCAGTTTTTGAATTTTGCAGATAATGAAGGTGAAAAAAAAATAGTCTATGAGATGGTTATTCAGCTTATGGGTTTTTTTAGATGACGTATGGGATCAAGATTCGGCGTATATGGAAGTATTGGCTAAAGAGGTGAGTTATTATTACAACCGCTGAACATTGAAGAAAGAAAATTGTTGATTTTTTGAAATAAGAGTGCTCGCCTTCGTGAACAGTCTGAAAATCCATTGAAACGTCCTGATGTCAATAATGATAAGATCGTAAAAGCAAATGACAACAGTAATGATGAAGGTGACAGTGATGACGATGAAGATATAGATGAAGAAATGGGATACATAAGTCCTTTGGATTCGGTTGATCCTTATATCACGTTTAAACAGGCTCTTGGGAGTGAGTTTTTTTCTTCTTTGAAATTCCTGTTTTGTTTTGCTTTGTTTTTGCTAATAATAATGATAGTTTTTGAAGTTTCAAATCCGCAGATGTATCAAATGGCGACAACGTCACTTGATATTGAGCAACAAACGCAGCTTATGGAAATTATTAGACAGGCTGAAAAGAATGTGATGGTGCCTTTGGGTTAAGTGATTGCTCAGTCTTTTCTTAAATATATCTATATATCCATGTGTTGGTGATGAGTGAATGAGTTTGTAGTAATATGGTATGTTGGGTTGGGTTTGTGAGTGTTTTTGGTCCCCCAATCCTTTTCGCTTTAGATATCTGTGTCCGTGTCTGCGTATCTGTGTCTGCGCCTTGATTTTTGAGCAGTGGATCTTGATTACCTAGTTTTGTGTGCAAACCATAATCTTCAAAGTGAGATTTAGAATAAGAAAGATGGAAACCTAGTTGAACAAACAAATTTATTATAATGGTCGTCCGGCAGGCCATTGGGGTTTTTTTTCATTGAACCCTTTCTCTGTGACGCCTAATCCTTCCTTTTCTTATGTTGCTCTTACTGTTCATCGATACGGATTTGACAGACGCATAGATGTGCCTCGATGTTAAACTCAGTTCAAATTATATTTTCCCTCATCACGTCATTATTTATGCACCTTCTTTTTCGATAACGCATTTCTGCTCCTGCTCCACAAAGGCACCTTAATTGGAATCTATCATCAATCAACTTCCTTGAATACAAGCTGTCGGACTCCGTCTTGACAAAGATTTTAATATTCAAATTTTTCTTTGACTCGGAAGTCCGAAGACCCCGGACTGTGGAATTATGATAGTTTCACTTTGAAGTAGCTCAAATTTTTCCGTCGATGGTTTTTCCCCTTCGGCGTAACGTACGTGCCGAGCTGAGCTTTCATTAGAGGTTTTGACTTTAGCCAAGCCGTTCTTGCTTTTGGCTCTCCCCTCAGTTACAAATTTCAGTTCAAGTTTTCCTTAACAGGATTATTACACTACCCCAGTAGATCAATAAATTATTAAACCAAACTGTTCAGGTAATCAAAATTCGATAACTCAACCCGGCGTATACTGCTTGTGTGACAGCTCGATGACCTCTACCTTTCTTTGCATTTTGACGGCCAATAAAATCCATATATCAGCGCTCATGTCGCTAGCACCTTGAATTACAGCCTCGAACTTGAATTGACAAGTGCATAATGTGACTGGGCGGATGTATCGAAAAAATACCCTTTGATAACGGCATACTGGTAACGTATGGGGAACAGATTGCTCAGCCAGTCGTGCTCCACATTGCAACCATTGATTGTTGTCGACTGATGAGGGTAAATTCACGTTTTGACTCATCTCTGAAAAGACAGGTCAGTAGAAGGCTAAGCTTCTGAGCTTGACTGACATCCAAAAGTCGGAAGTCATCATAGGATTATACGATGCTCTTTATTCCCTAAAGATGTCAGTCGTAGAAAAATCTACATGTATCTTTTTGCCTAGGACAGCAATCACGATAAGTCAAGCTTGAATTCAAAAACACGCTGTTTCAATTTATGTTCCTGACGTTCGGGTTTACCGTCTCGTCCCAGATGCCAAATATCTCGTTCGATGAACAGGACTGAGCCATCACTCCGGATTAGAAGGACCGTAGACAAACGGGTACCATAGAAGTGGTCAGGGCCCGCAGCAACGCGGGTCATAGTTTGAGCAGGGAGTACAATGTCCGGTGTTTTGGGAGTGCTGACAGAGATGGCAGTAACAGCGGACATGGGAGGATCACGGGGAGTTCGAGTTTGCTTGGCATCACTACTTTGGATGGTAAAGGAAATGGGGGTCACTTGAATTATATCACGAAGCTGGGAGCGTTCCTTTATTGATTCAGGAGGTTGCCAGCTATGTCAAAGGAGGATGATAATGAAGAATGAGAAAGCTGGGAATCATAGGGAGACTCAAACATACGCGAGAATGTCGAAGAGTTTCTCCACTAGCACATTTTCAGAAACCAGGGTTTCACCATTCGTAGACAGACTCTTCAAAACATCATCGAAACTGGACACTGCTCTTTTCACTTTCGGCCACTCATTTCCTCCCCGGCCATCGATACCATTGGAAATACAACCGCAGACCCGTTCTGCGGATATGAGTCGACGAGCCTGAAGAGGGCCGCCTCCACCGTGATTGGTAACCAGTATTGCATCATAAGATAACTTCCGATCCCGTGAGTCCACTATAGCTTCCTCCGCTGTGAGTTCTAGCTCTTGCCCATGAGCTTCTAGAATTTCTTCGGGGATCGTGGAAACAGGAGGTGGAGTAGGTGCAAGAAGCAAGAGGTTAAAACCGGCGAATTTGGCATCTGAGGACACAACCTTGCCAACCTCGTCTTCCAGAGGTGAAGACGAATCTGATAAAAGAAAGGATGAGACTAGATGGCCCCTGGAGGAAGTAAAGGAGTTTGGGGGCTCCGTTATATTTGTCCTGTTGTTTACACATTCCGTTGGGCAGCGCCTGTACTGTGAAAGTAACTCACAGGAGGGCAACCCTTCCGACCCTGTTGAGACCGAACCAAGAGCCACCAGCCTTAACATCACGGCCGGATAGGACATTGCCAGTGACTGAAGAAGTTAGATGGTACTGGCCTGTCTGAAAGGAATGGAAGTGGGCATCTTGCGTAGGTCTATCCAAGTACTCGTCACGATTGGTGCAAAGAATGCTGTGTGAAAGCACTTTCAAGATGAGCAGCCACAGTAGAAACCGATAAGATTAGCTCACAGAGAATAACCAGGATGTTCCAGGGTCCATATACCAATGCACATTGCCTTGACCAAATGGAGAGGGAACACACTTATAGATTATGATTATGATCTGTTTTGTCATTTCCAGCTGGGATTTTTGTCTCGCTGGTGCAATATTCAGGCTGACCTTGTAAAGCTGGCCACCCAAATCTTGGGTTCCAAGTTGATACTGTTCTGAAATCAAGGAACAGCGTACGCTGGGAAAAATTAAACGTAGCGTAGCTTGGAACATGCACGTGATCGTTCCTACACCTAGAAGTTGGCAATTGTATTCAAACTTCGATGGTTAGAATTATCATTGACAATGGCGCACATACAATCAAAGCAGGAGTTCAGAAGAAACATCCGCGGTATGTGAATGCCATCCATGTTCTCTGGAATTGTTTCTTGACGTCGTGTTTAGGATTATCCAGAATGCTGTCATACGTTCGAAGGGAGATAAAGCAACGTACATCGGGCACGAGTTCGAGCGGTGCCGCGATTACTCCTCGTTATACTACCGATTGCCCTTTGAGAAGGCTCGTTCTTGATTGTGTACTTAAACGTGTCGGATGACAAAGATTTATAGTCCCTCTAGGGGTACATCGTGGATTGGGACGCACAGAAAGCTGTTTGGGACGGTGTTTTTTCCGCAGAGGTGCTCAATGTGAGCGATTCTCAGTGTTCTCCAGATAGATGGGATTTAAACTGAGTCACAGATCGACACAACCCGCGCCTCCCTTCTCTTGACTGAACCCTACTTCAATCTGCCGAATGTTCAAGATGTATATGATCAAATTGTTTTTGAAGAATACGAATTTCAATCGTATTTTCGGTGCACACGTATGATTCCTCGAAATCATACACTACAATGGTTCTGATTTAAAATATAGCCGCCTCTCTCATCCCCTATGGGACATTATTTAGGCGTGCGGGAGGGCCGCAATCCGAGTGTTGTATTGTCGTTGACTCCGGTTTTAGTTTCACTCACGTTATACCCATAATCGAGAATCAGATCGTATGGAATGCTGTTAAACGGTATGAGGTTTACTCTTCAGAAGCACTTTTACCAAGAATTGACATCTACTTACTAAGCTAGTGTTGATGTAGGCGGAAAACTCTTAACGAACCACCTGAAGGAATTGGTGTCGTACCGTCAATGGAATATGATGGATGAAACTTTCATTGTTAATGACGTGAAAGAAAAGTGCTGTTTTCTTTCTCAGGACTTCAAACGAGATCTTGAAATTTGTGCGCGCCTTTTGTAATATGATTGCAACTCTAGAAACTCATCCTGAGTCACAGGCAGAACTGACATCAGGAGGAACTCAATAGTACAGGAGTACATTCTTCCTGATCTGTCGAGAAACCAGAAGGGTCGCGTGCGAACCTCGGACGAGACCCGCTCTGACGCTGACCAAGTCTTAGTCATGAACAACGAAAGATTTGTCGTGCCAGAAATTTTATTCCGACCCGACGACATAGGCAAGTTGTACTCTGTAGGCACAAGTCTGTTCTTTAATTCAGTGTTAGGATTACAACAGATGGGTTTGGCATCCACCATTGCCTATGTTATTTCCCTCTTGCCAGAAGACCTTCATGAAATGTTCTGGGCTAACATCGGCCTCATTGGTGGAAATACCAAACTTCCAGGATTTCATGTGCGATTGTCGGTATTGCGTTCGTGTTTCCTTAATGATATTGCTCTGACCATGGTCGATCAGGTTACAGGAGCTACAACCTTTAGCGCCCTTGAGTTGCGAAATAGTGATATACGAGAGTGAAGAGTGAGTGGCTCCGTGGAATTTCCTGGTTTTTGGCTAGCCTGATTTGCTCAAGTCCGATTCTCGAGCCCTATCGTTCTGCACTTGATTTCAATTTCATCCAGCATGCTATATCACGGGTGGATTACCAGGAGATGGGCAGTGAAGCTTCTCGTAGAAAGTTCATATTGACTAACAAACCCTGCGGGCGGTTTTGTTGATGACAGTGCAGGCAATAAAATAGCCACATATAACATCAACTTTATAAGGTACTCATGCGGTTCATACCAGGAGGTGAAAGTCTATGAGGTTGGCTCGGGAATGCCTGTAGTCCTGGTCCTGCACAGAATAACCTTAGTACCGCTTCCATTCAGGAGAAGACCGTCGAAGGCAGTGTCAACCCGAGAGCTACTCTCACTGCTGATACACGGCACAATCATCGATGCGAAATTTGATGGTTGAGAACGTCGATGCTGTCCATTTTTCTTATACTTGGACAGCATCACTGGTTACCAATAATAACTTTAATCGTCTTCTTGTACAAAAATGGGTATGCGTTCCTATCAATGGGAACCGAGGCTGTTCCGTCAGAATTACTTGGTGTTGGTGAGAATCGAAAGCGGTTGTCTGAGTGCTTGGCCATAATGCTGTGAACATAGTCAACACCAACAAATTCTCGGCACATTTTGTTAGACCAACTTATCCTGTTCACGTCAATAAGCTATCGCTGATCTATCACTGATCATCCGAAGCGAGGACTTCAACTCCTATAACCATTTATGTCCCAGGAAGTATCTGTATTATAAGATTCATGAATCAGGAGCAAATGCTTTCCCCAAGAGCCTTGGGAACGGGATTGGTTACCATGATCATCAGCTTGAGACGAGCTTTTCTAAGCAGCAAACCACAAGATTGAAGGTTGCTGCTGCCCGATTGGAATCTTACCACAATGTTTGACATACGATGGATTAGATTCAGATGTGGAGGGTAATTGGAACAGGAAAGCCAAAGTACAGTAGTCAAGTAGCTTGAAGCGCGCGCAGTCCAAGATGAGAGCATTTATCAGATCTTATACCTTGTTTTACTAAAATGTATGGACTATACAACGGCTACCTAATAATATATCTTCGACTATATTCTTAGGTGGGAAAAAATGGCGATGATGAGTGTTCAGTCTGTGTCACAGGTCAAGATGTGAATGATCAGATTAAATGTATTGGAGGTCGGGATCCAGGGGCTCGTGAATGGATGACTCAAATGGTGACTGTTACTGAGTGTAAATATACCGATGTCGAATAAGGGAAAAGGATGACTATCTTATTTCAGAGGGAGGTCTCGTAATAGATTGATTACAGTGATTAATTGCGACAACCAAGGAAATTACGGCGAACGGGATAGTGGGTCTATTGGAACATGATTAACTCCAGTATCATCTCTCTCTCTACTAAACGTACAAGGTGCCCTGTAGATGATCTTCATACGCCAGACGGAAAATGTGAAAGTATAACCAATAAAAAGCCACTACAGCATAGAAAATAGATGAAGGTCCTATGGAAAACAGATACAGACATATACAAGAAGAGATTTATAGCAAGGGACTTCGTATAACAGGTGACGGAGAGCTGACGGTTGATGGTATCAAAGTCTCGTTTGATGCTAGGGAACGAACCCGGGGAATGAGATCTGAAGCTTGGTATATATGTGGTATGTACAGTTGTTGCGAGGAAAAGAGGTAAATCTAAGAGTCGTCGCAACGTGACTTTAGGGAATGACATGGGTATAAACATTATGGTGATCGCCGTTTGCTGGGAGGGAGAAGTAGGGATTGTATCCCGCTGTAGCGAGGTTATTCCACTCTTGTGAAGCGACGCCTGGAGAACCGGTACTAGTGTGAAAAGGGGCGTGTCCACTCGAGGCCGAGAGGGGCGTGAGTAATTCGTTATCCGAGGGGGTGTTACTGTCGTATGGTTGGCTTTGCTGGCCGGCAGCAGTACCATGGCCGGAGGTAGTAGATTCGTTCAGCTCGATGCCATTGCTAAAGTGAAGGAGATCGAGTAAGATAGAAGGCATATTCTGAAAGGCAGGGAAAACTCACTGCACTATATCATTAAGTTCTATTATCTTGCGGAATAATTGACATTGGGAGTGGTGACTGTATTGTCTCAGAGATGAAAGAGAATTTTGAAGGTGCTGGGAGAGGGCCAAGTAGGCTACCCCAGTTGCAGGACTCGTCCGGCACGGGCAGTACACCCGCTGATGAGGAGAGCTATGGTATTGATCGTTGGGTGTAGCGCTTCCATATCCATGATTATTACCATAGGAGCCGTTGGTATCAATTGAATAAGAGGAGGTTCCCGATGTGCTATGTGCATGGTATATTGTAGAAGGGTGACTGCCGTACGTCTGACTGGGAGAAAAATTCCGTTGATCTTCATAGGGAGACGTTGGGCTTCCATTACTTGCTTCAAGTTCTCCTGTGAATGATTGATGATACCTCATTGAACCAGAGGCGAGACCAGGGGAAGCAGAGAAACGGTATAGACCTGAAGAAGTCTCGGGAATGGGTTCTGCCTTGATAGGACTGGGGAGATGATTCCCAGCAGCGGTTCGAGTAGTACGGTTTGAGGAGTCCGGTGAACGCTTGCCAGATGCACACTTCGTTGCTCGGGAATGCCACTTTTCGTTGGGGTCACCGTCGCGGAAATTGCTGTCCGCCCATCGTGGATGTGGTTTACCTACAGAGGAATACATAAGTTTGGCAAGATCATTATCTGAAGACAGTCCACACACCCCTCAGTTCTCGGACAAGGCTCTCCAGCTCAGCAATACGATTCCTAAGGCGTGTGATTTCATCAAGTGAGGGATCATCCCTGTCGAGTCATCATGAGTTGAAAACTGTTATGATCAAGTATCAGATTTCTCACCTGAGCGCTGGATCATCGATCTCGTAGACACAGAGCCCAGTCTGAGAAAAAGGAGGGTCAAGGATCAAGATGAGGAAACAGAGCCGAGATGCGTACCAAGCCAAGTTGTATACAGCGCTGGCACGGTCGTTTGCGATCGCACTGGGGCCCGTGATAAGCTCGCCATGAAGGAGGGCAGGAGGTAAGACCATTTACCTTGCGCTTTGAGGTGTGGCAATTCAAACAACTTTGAGTAGTCCGATTTCTCCTCCTCTTCCTATTTTTGGGGGAAGAATTTCGGGTGTAGAGGGGGTGAAACGGTTAATAAGTCGGCAAGTAAAACGCGATGACGGCTGGGAGCGCATTAAAGGCTACTGACCTGTGGTCGGTGTCGATGGTGAATTCGAGGTCCATGATTTCGCCCTTTAATTGCACTGGCTGGAACTCGTCAGTGGGCATCATGGCACAGTGTGGTGAAAGGTCAGGAGCGGAAAAGGAACAAGCTCAAGGAGAATCGACCTTGTCCTTAAGTGCTTCCGGCGTTATTAAGTAACAAATAAAGATGTGAGATCGTGCCGATGTGTTGACAGATGCAGCGGCCCATTTCGGTCTGTGACGATATACGTACAGCGTTTGTCACATTCCAGCCCTGAGGATCAGAATGCTGCAATGCCGGATCGCACATGTGAGAGCGTTAGAGTATTTTTGTGATTAGCCTTTTCCAGACCGAAACTATCTTGGCTCGCCCGGCACCTTCAGAAAGAAGAACTACTTCCCCGCGCAACCCTGGGTCAAACTGGAAATGGTTCATAGCCACTGGGAACCCGGTTTGTTCATTCTGTTGTCGGCACTGAGCACGGTGTTCATCGGGATGGTTCTTTTTCTTTCCCGATGATGGTACTTGGTCGACTCAATGATTGGCACTATTCCGGCGAGCTGTCTGTCGGGGTGTTGCTAATCCACCTTTTCCTCGGTCTGAAGGGTGATTCACTTGTGACGGGCGTGGATCAAGCACAAAAGTACCCGGAAGGCTGCTGTTTGTGACCGGGGGGCTGGCAGGTAGAATCTTGACCTGCTTTCGGGGGTAGCCTGGGTCGCTTTGGCATTCAACTTACTATACACGCACTTAATACAGGATTGAAGATCTGATTAGAACGTGCCCAGTATAAGTCTCTTTGCTTCATTTGAAACGAAGGAGGCGGCCCAATTTCCTCAAAGTGAGACTGAATCGGGGAGAAGTGCCCGGATATGTGGTGCAGCACGTAAGAGAAAGAAATGGCTTGCAATCCATGTGTGCGCTTCAGCAAGCTTCAGCCATTCGAGAAGGCATGTTTAAGATGTATAGTCGGTGTATGAAGGAGGGACGGTCATGCCGCTGGATTCTAGTTGTGCAATCACCCATGGAAGGCGGTTACTGTCTATATCCATATCTGGTGCTACAATTCACGTCGAACAGAACCCTCTACTCTATCGGGGACCCTGGGAGTTCACCCTTCATCTGGTGTGCCGGGAATTATTTTGGTGTTGAAAACAATGTAAGCGTGATAACGAATAAGTTGATGCACAATCTGCTGACCTAACACAAAGTTTGAACCGGAAAGAGTGAAGGGTTACCGTAATATAAATACTCGAGACAAGTGTTTCATGAGGGCCACAATCAGTCCGTTTAGATCAGTGAATGATTGCTTGAGAGGGATGTGATCAGAATCTAATGATCTGAACAAAAACCGAGAAGGTGGGGCACCCCTGAACACACCTCGTGATAAGCCATTCCGTCGATGCGTGAAAGGTACAAGAGCACCGATGTGACCGATGAGAGCAGGCCAGTTACTGGCTGGGACACGATGATATTACTCGTGAGAACACGAAATAATCTGGGAATGGCTCGAGGGGCGGAGAGTCGAACCAGTCTCGGAAGGTCCTTGTTACACGTCTTCCAGTCCATTTGTCATATGGTCCAGAAGCATAGACATTGGAAATCAAGAAACAACATTCTATCTTCAGTGAGCTAGTCATTTCACGCAAGGCCAATCAAACGAAGACATGTCGCAATGTAGAAATCGACAAGATCTTCCAGTGCTCATGTCCCTTCAGATTCCCAAGAAGGCGGTAAATACTCAAACCCGTCTCCAAGTACAGAAGGCAAGAAGATTCGCCCTGATTGTTGTTGTCTCCTGTCACTGGCCAATGCTCCAGATATGTTGAAGATTCTTGTCAAACACACTTCGTGCAATCAATCCATTGATTAACAAAGTGGACAGCTCCAACGTCTCCTAACGCATCATTCTAGAAATGCAATTTGAGGTTGCCTGTGGACACAAAATCGCCCGTGATAATATATGAAAGGCAATTCAGCAGCGCCAGATATTTGGATCCAAGGTACACACACAAACGGACAAAGCGCCACTCCGGACCCCCAAACAAACTACAACATATGCGTGGGATACTGACGTCGAGAAACGTGCATCATGGGGCATTGACCACAGAGTCTAGTCTACCTTTCTACCTCTACCGTGTATTGTGATCTCAATAGATCAGTCTTCAAGCATTGACTCGCCTACTATAGAGGACCGGCTAGCTGTCGCCCATATTCTTGCTCGCTTCATACATCAATCATTTCGACGGACATTCAAGTGTCTCCTCATTGGTGTCCCCCATGGAATTAAACACAGAGGAAACTTATCACTTGTCGCTAACCGCCCCCGGAGACGACTCTGATAATGCTCTTTCTCCTGTGACAGAACCGGAGCCTAACCCTGGAATCGACGGCACTCCCGTTCGATGTACGTTCAATTCTGCTTGATCCTTTCAAGCAGTACTCAAGAGTCATCTGTGTAACAGGGTACGATGTGCGCGTCTTCTGCTTACTCTCTCAGAACCATCCATTGACTGTTGCTTCTTCAGGCCGACAGGACGGAATCATATACTCGGATAACGCCATTTCAAGAAAAACATGATACGAGCGTCGAGTGAGGTTTCTACGCATTAACAGTGCTCTGTCTCACTAATTACTAACGATTTATCTATCAGATTCTTTTACAAGCCCCTTACGCTGTCTGCTTTGACATGCGCACTCATCCTCCTTGCCTATATTGCTATGACTCAAGACGTCCTTGAAGAAGGACGTGACAAACGACACGTGTAAGTTGCTTAGAAACTGTTTGCATGTCTCGTATACTTAACAAATGATTGTTAGTGGTGTATATGCTGCGATTGCCGCCTTTCTTATGTTTTCGATGATTCAATTTCGCGACGGACCTTTCATTCGTCCACATCCAGTATTTTGGCGTGCTGTTCTCGGTATTAATCTACTCTATGAACTTGCGCTTGTATTTTTGCTATTTCAAGATCTCCAGACTGCCCGCCAGATGCTGACCTACATTGATCCCAACCTGGGCGTTCCGCTCCCTGAAAAAAGTTATGCTGAAGATTGTTCTCTTAGTGTTCAAAACCTGTGGGTTAGTTTTTCCGAGATTTTCTCCAAAGGATAAGCGTAAATCGGTGACAACTTGCTCAGAATGCACTCGACGTATTCTGCATTGCTCATGCCCTCGGATGGTTTGGGAAGGCTATGATATTACGTGATTACTGGTTCTGTTGGGTCAGTGTTATAGCCGAGGATTTATTCTCTGCTGTCCTATTATTGTCTCTGCGCTTATCACACAGTGTAGATTCTGAGCATCGCATTCGAACTAGCTGAATACAGTTTACAGCACCAACTTCCTAACTTCGCCGAGGTACGTCTTCATCCTCGTGACCGTATTGGTACCATTAACGCCCTTGTGATTATTTTGACAGTGCTGGTGGGATCATGTATGACCTTTTTGTTCAGCCGTATAGATCAGCAGCTGATCGGTTTACTTAGTGGGTGCTTGACGTTCTCATCTGCAACTGGTTGGGAACATATCTGGGTTGGTCTCCTGGTTCCAATCTCGTAATCGCACTATAATGTTATGTTCTCTTAGGTATGAAAGTGTGTCAGTATTTCGAAGTAAAGGTCTGGACCCTTCAACCTTATGAGATCTTCATCAATCAAATATGTTTCGATAGCCCTATTCTTGGCGTGGCTTCCGGCAGACCCGAGGAATACGTCCCAAAATGAGAAGGGTTCTCAGTCAATTTTCGCCTCATGACTTTACTGCCTTCAAATGGGGAACAGCCACCGACTTTCTGCACTATTTCACTGTGGTTCTACTGCTTCTCGTATTTTTGGCAGCCGAACTCAATCCGTTCTACCTGAAGGCTCGTATCGAGTACTTTTCTTTTGAGATCCTAATAAGCTTGTTGCTTGATAGAGCTTATTGTGGATGGAGCCTGATCATCCAATCGTTATTCTTCGCCTCGCATTTGTGTTTCTATGTGCTCTCCCCGCGGTGCGAGAACTCTACCAATATGTCAATGATCCAAGGTACGCGATCCACCCTGATTATCATCTATATCGACATTGATTGGCGTTGTGTTTCCATAAATCTCAATCAGGCGTGCAGTGAGAATGGGACAGCATGTCTGGCTTCTTTTTGCCACGATTGTGACAGAAATACTCGTGATCACGAAGTGGAGCAAGGGAGTATTCTCTGAACCTCTACCATCAAAGGTTAAGTGGGGTTGGATTATAATGGCGTTTTCCCTTGTATTATATCCCATCCTGAGGGTGAGTACAGACTATATACCTGGAAACTGCGTTAACGTTCATTTCTCTCGTGACAGTTTGGTATACCCAGCGCTCGGAGGTATATTCGGAAGCGGAAGGCTTCGAAAATGGAGAAGGAGCAGTGAGAGCCATGATTATCGTTGTCAACGAGTGGGTAGTGGCTGACTCTTTTACCGTAGCCCGGCTTTTGCCTTGTAATAACTAGACTCATTATGTGCGATATTTATAGGTTCAATAGGAGCTCTCTGTTCGAGCCATTGATTATTACTGCGCCAGTTGCGGATCTTTGACGTCTGAGAAGCCCGCCGAATGATCCCGGCTGCGAACACGATACTCCATCAACATGCTACCTGAGATTTGGATCATATATGGGCCAAGATTCCCATAGCAAATTTGGCATGTCAAATTGGAGGGGTAAGGGTTTTTCATCCGTCATGTTTGGTGCAGGTGCGCCACCATTTGATGAACTCGTGATTGAACGGACGTTGAATATCGAGTTCTGAGTCAATTATCTTCTCTGGACATTTGACAAGTGATATTTTATCTCGGCACCAGTTTTTGTACGGAAAATTCTAGTATTAGATGGATCAGCCCTGCACAGTACAAATCTCTTTCTGATATCGATCTAGGGAGTTTCCAGTCCCTTTATCAGAGTTTGCTATAATGAGAACTAGAGATTAAGTTGGGTTATGGAGTTTTCGAATGGGACATTGGGTTTGTCAGACACGTTCATGGATTTAGAGAACCCTTCTCGCAGGCTGCTTTCAGTGTTTGGTGATCACTTAGAGATTACCAAATCATGTTATATATCGACAGATTCACTATGATGGGGCCGGTTCGATTGTTCAAAATAAGTGAGGCTGATCTGTGGGAATGTGTTCTACACCACGAAATTCGAGGTAGATTGTTATTATACTAAAAATGCGCAAAAATAAATACCATGAGGAGCTGCCCGGTAAGTCTGGCTACAAAGAGCTAGTCCATGACGGCTGAGGTTTTCGGGTATAATCACAAGTGGGTCTGAAAGTTCATATGCTGCATTACACGTGTTGGGGGATACTCAACATGTATTTGACAGCCTATTGAGAATGTTGACACCGAGGTGTAGGGAGTTAACAAGAAGACAAGGATTTGAGGCGCGGGATGGGAGAAAGAAGTAGCTCCAGATGGAACTGTCACAATCGCTCCCGAACAAGATGTAATTCAATCTAGGAGCTGGGAAACAAGAACATGACGGAGAAATTGAGAATGAATTGGAAGAACGAATCTGACACAAGATCATAAGAAAAAGAGCCGAATGCAGGAAATTAAGATCCGATATGTTTGATGCCTTGTAAGCAACTCATTTTTCGACCAAGCACGCTTCTCATATATTGACTATCCTCCATTGTCGCTGATGGAGCTATCTGCATGAGTGAAATCTTCGTAGTCCATGAGAAAGAACGAAATCAGTTAGCAGTAACGACTGAGTTATTTTTGGACGGCATTTTTCTGATCTGGAACAGTAAGTCGGAACTCGACGGGAAATTCCCTATCTATTCCTCATGGCACTGATACTTCTGTTTCCTAGTGTTTCTCGTTGGTCACTGGTCGGGTCTAACTAGTCAGTAGCGCTGTGGTTGACTTATAAGTTCTCTCTCTATATTACTTGCCAAATTCGATGCGTTTTCTGCAATGGCGAGCTGCTCATTTCAAGGGGACTAGCTTCCTATTTCATGAAACCTGTTGTCAAGATAGGAGATTAATGTTGGAGGACAAATCACCCGACGACCGCCCTCAATTTCTGGGAGGCGGCTTGCTTCGCAGTTCCCAGATGCGCGCAATCCGTCCAGGAATGAACGCGTCGTCGGGTCGGTAAAGTTTGTACTGACTAAGGCTCGTGTTTGAACCGTTCACTTGTTCCTGGCCTGAGACCGGGTGATAATCATAGTTCGGCAGGATCCTAATCTCAGGTTTTCTCTCAGGTTTTCGTTTGTTTAGTTATGCGCTAATTTGCTCCTAATTAATTACAAGGAGTAAATTAAGTTGCTGCATTTGTACCGTGCCTTCGGCCCCTATTACGGGGAAATCGAGGGGCTAACCGTAAGGTGAACTTACCGCTCATGGTCAACTCAAGCTTGAGTAATCTCAAGGTGGCCTTTGTCTGGAACTAACAACACCATGTCTTGAGCTTCGGTATCATAATTCAATACATTTCCGCGGCCCAGATTCAAAATTGGATGAAAGGTGTGGAAAGGCCTCCGATGCTCACTATTGGTTAGGACGTAGCAATAATGCTTAATTGTGAGATTTACGGACGATACAGCGGTCATCCATGTCGATTTTGTCGCTGAAATACGTTATGGCCCTCATTATGTCCACTTCTTTCTAGTGGATGACAGCTCTAAGCCATCCCCGTCTCTTGAATGGAAGATTCTGGGGAGTCTGAAATGATGTTGACCTCAAGTTATAGTTGTAATTGTCATTGCCTCTTTTGTGAAATTCGTGCTGTTAGTGACCACTCCGTAGGTGATGGAAGTCCTTTTCTATGTTCGCAAACTCCTGTTGTTTGAGCAGTTTTCTTTCCCAAGGCATGGAGGGGAGGCAGATAGCGACTGTGAGAACGGTCTCAATAGTCAGAGCAATAGATACAAAAATGGGCGAGATTGGGGATGGCTTCATAATTGATCATGTTTCGAGTCACTTTCCGAAGACTGGTTCGGTGCAAATATACTTCCTTTATTTTTTCCAGAAACTCCGAGGTGCATGAATTTATACGCCGTCCAAGCAGCGACCTAGGTGTAAGAGGGTGTGCGGGCTAACGAAGCGGTGGAACTACGCCGATCAACCCACGTGTAATTAAACGTTGTGTTGTTCGGATAATTTCAGGTCTTCCAAACCGACCCTGTCCAGACATTTCTTCGATCAAAAGGCAAGGCATGATATGATAGGTAAGTGTATTATTGGTACAAGGGATTGGTCCAAGGGAATGGCCCACTTGATCGCTTCTCAACGTGGGTGAACAGATACTGAATTCCAGGTCAGAGAGTATAATGGATATTCGGGTCAGAGATAGACAGGAGACTCGAGCAAATAACTGAGACAGGGACATGAAGAAAACCGTAATAGGTATATCAATCAAAGAGCGGCGATTCCACACTCCAGTAATTACATCCAAAAGAGTGTCTTGTCCTTGAGAGAAGTCAGTAGGGGGACACCAAAATTTACAGTCGAGTATGAGCATCCTGATTGGAGGAGGGCTGTTCACTATGTCGGCCTTATTCAGGTACTTGAAAAGGATCTCGACTATTTTGTTCGGAAAAAGATCCATGACCCATGACTCAGGTATTTTGTTCTGCCGACCTGCCGGACATCGTAAGCGTAAGCTTTGTCAGCATGGCCACTAAACAGTGACCTGTAACCTTACCGTCGTCTTATACAAACATCTCACAATGCCTCGTGCAGAAGGTCTGCATTTCAAACGAGCTCGCACAGATTATCTGACTGATAACTTGACCTGTTCATGATCAGTTGGAACTCCAAAATATGTTGCGAACAAAATGAAATCCAAAGGCCTGCAGCGCCTGCGCTGGTACTGTCAGGTCTGCCAGAAACAATGTCGTGACGAGAACGGATTTAAATGCCACGCGCAATCTGAGGCACACCTCCGGCAGATGCTAGTGGTAGGAGAGCATGCTGGTAGTCACATCGCCAACTTCTCCGCCCAATTTCAATCCGAGTTTGTACAGTTGCTTTCCAGACGGTAGGTCGGAGTGTCTTTGGCCAAAATCACATTCATTATGGTAACTGTAGTTTCGGTACCAAGCGTGTATTGGCAAATCGGGTTTATCAGGAATTTATCTCGGATAAGCATCATCTTCACATGAATGCGACGCGTTGGGTGACGCTGACAGAGTTTGTTAAGCATCTTGGGAGGACTGGTGTTGCAAGGGTTGACGAGACAGAGAAGGGGTGGTTTATCGCATGGATCGATAACTCGCCCAAGGCATTGGCTAAAGCCGTGCGTCCCTTGTCGTCTTGTAAACAGAATACATATATTCATTCATCAATAGGAGGCAAGCTTGAAAAAGGAGCGGGCAACAGTGTCCGACGAGGCTCGCGAACGAATGCTCATTGCTGAACAGATAGAACGAGCGAAAGCGGACGCCGGTGAGGATGAAGGTCCTGAATTGAAATCTGGTTCCCCGCCTGTGGACGAGGGGCTGAAAAGGGATGAAGGAGAGAAAGTAGTTTTATCTCTGTCAGCGAAACCCACCCTTGTGGCATTGTCTTCGGCCTCTGCTGCCACCTCCGAGCCTGTTGCTACTGATCTCAAGTTGAATCCTCCCAAGTCCGGTATCAATATCATTCCCCTCAAGGTGAATCCTCTGAAGCGGTCAAACGTATTCAAAGCGGTTGTTGCCTCAAACCCGAGTCAAGCAGAAGGTGACAAGACAAAGAGGCTTGCAGCACCGATATCAGCCGCTGAAAAGCTTATCTTAGAGGATCAGGATCGCAAACGGCGGAGAATAGAGCGTCAGAGTGTGGCGTGAGTAGAGGTAGTCGATGTACTCTTACTGTAGATTGTATAATTATTGCGGCCTTATGTAAATGTGACGGACTGTGCGTGGTCTTCAGAGACTTTTGATCTCTCGTCTACCTTCTTGGAGAGCCAGTGCACATCCCTCTTAAATCCCGATCAGGTAAAGTTCATTTTCATTTTTTTCAGTTTGTCGGCAAGGCTCGCACTATGTTGAAGGTAGTTTGTGGTTAGTTCAGCCCCATTGACATGGCGCGTTATGACCCAGTGCCTACGATTGAAGGCCACCTGCACTCGGACTCGAGATTTGCAGCCCCTCTTTCTCAATATTGGGACCCCCAGGATGAACTCTACGCCGCGGTGAGATAGTGTCGCTACATGTAAGCAAACCTAACAATGTGCTCTCCAGCCTCAACTCTGTTTGAACAAGGACTATCCTCCGGCTCCTGCCCAGCAGCTACTGCCTCCACATCCGAGAAAGGCTAAATGTCGTCTAATAATCGGGTTTCTCAGTCTCGTGGTAATAATTGTCATCGCAGTCGTTGTTCCAGTGGCAATACTGAAGCACCGAAACAACTTGGCTAACGGCTCATCTGGTTCTGATCAATCAGGGAATGCAACATTTGGGATGTCCGGCAGCACGATTACTATGGATGATGGAACAAAATTTATCTATCAGAATAGCTTTGAAGGTGATTGGGTTGCAGATCCAAAAATTCCTTTTGGTTCTGGGGGAAAGGCTCAGAGTTGGAGCAAACGAATTGGGGCTGAGGAATGGGACTGGGGTCAGGATGTTGCTCGTGGAGTTAATCTCGGGTAAGTGATTCTAGAACGCAGTGGCGCGGATCTGTGACTCATTCGTTAATGTCGTTACCAGAGGATGGCTAGGTTTGTCTTCTCTCATTATCATCACTGGTATTTGAGCCTATCAATGACTAGTGACTGAGCCGTTCATTTCTCCCGCTCTGTATGAGAAATACGTCAACAATACCAGTGGACTCTCCGTTGTCGACGAATGGACACTATCGGTTGCCATGGGCGGAAATCTAGCTCAAGAGATGGAATGCCATTATAAGACGTTCATAGTGCGTGATACATGGAGTTCTAATTAGTAGCTTTATGATGAATTGGCTTGTTACCCTTCATAGACGGAGAAGGACTTCGCTGACATCGCGGGTAAGTGCTACTTCCTTATGAGACCTAATGGATATTGTTTATCAAGTGTGGCTTCATAGCCGCTGGCTTGAACTGGGTGAGAATTCCCATTGGATTTTGGGCCATCGAGACCATCAGCGACGAGCCATTCCTTGTCGGCACCTCATGGAAGTACTTCCTCAAAGCGTAAGTGCTCACCTCTCCCTATGATGGACGCTTTCGCGGATTTTTTCGCTTTAGGATTCAATGGGGACGGAAGTACGGTGTTCGTATATATCTTGATTTACATGCTCTTCCAGGAAGCCAGAATGGATGGGTATGAGTTAGCAAATTTGTTCTTCGAATCTTCTAATCGGTTTCCGTAGAACCATTCTGGGAGAGGTGACACACGTTCTTTTTTTTCTCATGCAGCATATAGGCTGATAACCTTTTCATAACTCAGCTGGTTCTGTCAACTTGTAAGTTCACCTTCCTATGGAATGAACGGGGTCAATCTATTAACTATATTCTCAAGTATGTATGGCGTGATGGGAATCGCGAATGCTCAACGAACTCTCACGTATCTCCAAATAATTACAGAGTTTGTCAGCCAAGATCAATACCGTGATGTAGTTGGAATGTGAGTATCTCCTTTATTTTCGGGAGAAATGATATTAACTTGCTCCATAAGTGTCGGCATAGTCAACGAGATTTTATGGGGTACGATAGGCCAGATCCCTGTACAAAGTTTCTATCACGCGGCATATGAAGCAATCAGGAAAGCGACGTATGCTTTGAGGTTATTCACATCTCGGTCCTTACGCTCACATGATGATTGTTATTGATTGGCCAGAGGAACTGGTACTAGAGCTGGCCCATATATTGCAATCCATGACGGCTTTCAAGGAGTAGGTTATTTTCTCAGAGAATCAGGTCAATCTTTGACTAAATAAAGCTCTCCCATAGCCCGCAATGTGGGAAGGGTAGGCTCGAGCCCGTCATATACTGGCAAAAGAATGTTGATTTCTCCCTTCTATCCAGTTTTCTATCCGGCGCCGATAGGATAATGCTTGACCAGCATCCGGTATGTACCTTCAGCGAAGGGGCCGATGGGATTGTGTATGCTCAAGATCAAATGCAGTACCTGGCGTTCATGGGTGACTATGCGACTCCGTGAGTCTCAAGCTGTTCCCACAGTTCACTCCCAAACAATTTTTCTAGGCTCGGGGACATGGCTGTCAGACCTTGGTAAGACCTTGGTATCACCAGTTTCTCGAAGACCGGCTGACTCATGCTCTAGCTCATGGGCAGTAGCCACGAACCAGTCGCAAAAAGCTTTCGGTGTGACACTCGGCGGCGAGTTCTCATCTGCAATCAATGATTGCGGCCACTGGTGAGGGGTAGCTCTTGTTTATTGGATGACCAGTGGGAGTTCTGTGGTTGAGCGTGATTGAGCTGGGTCGGCCCACGCTCGCCTGACGGGACTTTTGTTCTGAGTGTACTCCTTTCCAGGTTGAGTGGGATTGGGTCCACGCCAGGATACCCTGACTGCCGCTCTTGGGATGATTGGTCTGTGAGTCAATCGTTGATCCATTCTGTCGCATGGTCCTATTATTTCTCCAGTTCTAATGTCAAGTAGTCATATAGCGCTCAAACAATCTCAGTTTTGAAGCAGGTGACGTTAGCCTCCATGGACGCACTACAGAATTTCTTTTTCTGGACGTGGAAGATTGGAAATTCTACTGTCCTTGGGACATCTTCCAGTCCAATGTGGCATTACCGGCTTGGCTTGGCCCGAGGGTGGATTCCTCAAGGTTTGTGCTTCATTTCATTCCTTCCGGGAAGCTCATCGATTTGTCCTCTATTCTATTCTCGTCGTCTCCCTTCCCTCTGCTCCTGCCGTGGCCTGTATGGTGCTATGAAATGCGGTTTGTTATGATGGGTTATAGATCCTCGCGAGGCTGCAGGTCATTGTGCCTCCGTACTCGGCTCATCGCAAATTTTCGATGGAACTTACCCGGCGTCGGCCACAGGAGGCGTAAGTCTTTATTCTTGCCACAATGGTATATTTATGATCTTTCCGATATCAGTCGGATGCGGGAAATATTACTCCTAATCAAAAAACCGCCCTAGTGTTCCCACCACCGACGATAGGGCCCTCATTCACCGGGACACAGATGTCTCTTTTGCCGACGTACACACCTACAGGGTCAGTCAAGACCCTGCCTGCACCAACGTTCACTGCTGCGCCTTCGGCCAACGTTGGCAGTGGCTGGGTTAATCCTTCTGACGACCAGAAAGCATACGTGTAAGTATAGTTTGACTTTCTCCATGTAGCACATTGACGGAGGCATTTTGAATCTTTGATCAGACCCATTAATGGATGCAAATATCCAGAGTGAGTGCAAGCTTTGAATTCTTGCTCCGATAGAAATGCTGATCAATATTCTCGTAGCGAATACAATGCAGTGAATGCATCCTTAGCAAGTACCCCTTGCACCGGTCTTGATTGAGACTCTTTTATTGACTTCGTTCCAAATGGATCCGACAATTTCGTGAATTCCTGGCGTCCTATGTCGCTTACTGCTTGTAGTCACTTAAATCCCGTTAGATCTTAGGAATCTTGCTGTGGCTGAACATTTATCATTTGTGATGGACGATATTTTCACACCTTATTGCCTGGACTGCATGCCTATGACAACCCACTACTTCGGTGTCGCCTCGTCTATTTTCCAGACAATGAATATTCAAAGTGATTATCTACAGATCTTACCACGTGCCCTTGCGAGGAATCAGTGCTTTTCAATGCTGATACGGCGTCAGATCGACTATCCGGAACTTCTTCTCACAACTGACACAGAAGTCATTTTCATCCGACACATATCTCTCGGCATACGATCACGTTGTATACCATCTGACTATGGCACGTTTGTTGTGCTCTCAGGTTATGCCGTCGATGTATGGACAAACTTCCTCGTGATGTTCAAGAATCTATGGAACGCGTTTGCGATTGGATGATGAAGTGGATCTCCTTCCCGGTCGGTTTCCGCGCTAAAATTATGAATAAGAGCTTTTGAAACAAGTAACGTTTGAGCATAGAAAGTCTACGGGACCATCAATTGCTAATCAAGCGCTGCTCAGGTCGGTGACAAGCTTACACGACATGATTTCATTCTGAATGGAAAGATGTTAATATGTCCACTTGACGGATTAGAGCTTCTCAGCCATTTGAGCCAAGTGGTTCGGCCCGTTTCTAAGCATGGGAACAGGAATATCTGACTTTCGAAGAACATCCTTGGGTAGGAATCTGTCATCAGTCCTATCCTTGTTCTACAGGCCTCTTAAGCGATTTTTCTATCCTCATCCAACTTGACTAGTGTCTCCCCATGGACAAGGCACAACGCGATGATGAAAAGACGAGAATATCGTTAGAAGAAGTTCATGAAGAGGTGGGCAATAATGCGGCAGAGGGGAAAGAAGGGCCACCTGCTCCCGGGACCAAGGAGCGTGCTATAGCAGAGAAGAAATTGTTGAGGAAGCTGGATACCAGGCTGCTACCGACAATCTTTATCATTTACATTATGAACTATACTGATGTGCGTGGGCTTTGACTCGATATACTGGGATCTCAAACTCATATTCTCATCTAGCGCAACGGTATCACTACGGCACGTCTTCAGGGCCTTCAGAATGATCTGGGGATGAATGGTGAGATCAGGATATCTGATTCCTGCGTTTGCTTGAATACTTGCAGATGTTCAGTATGCAACTTTAATCGCCGTCTTATATGCAACCTACTGCCCCGCTCAAATACCCTCAAATATGGCAAGTGTATCAGAAGTTCCCTGAAGTCATCCAGAGATTGACTGACTGACTCAGCTCTTGAACTATGTGACAAGGTATGTATTTTTAGATACAAGAACGCCTCTGTGTTGATATGAATTTACTAGACCTGCGCTCTATATTGGAGTTTGTATTATTGGATGGGGACTGACTAGTTTACTTACTGGAGTATGTGATTTCAAAACCCCATTTTTATGCACTAATTATGATTTATCTCAGATAACTAAAGACTTCTCTGGGATACTTGCTTGTCGAGTATTCATCGGTATCCCGGAAACTGCTTTTTATCCTGGTGCTATGTATCTCCTGTCTCGTTGGTATACCAAGAAAGTTAGTTTCTTATCCAGTGAGACTTGAATTCTCGATTCATAATAATATCTAAACAGGAACTTTCATTTCGCTCTTCAATTCTCTATTCTGGCCTTTTGTTCTCGAACGCATTCGGTGCGGTGAGTAGACACCGGGAAAAATGTTGCATGATGTTGAAAATTACTGTAGTTGATTGCTGCTGGAATCCTCTCAGGTATGGAAGGTGTAATGGGAATCAGAGCCTGGAGGTGGCAAGTGACCCAATCTAAACAGCGAGTGCCTTGTGTCTGACAACTGTAAATGGTTTAGGTTGTTTTATGTTGAGGTATTCAAAGATATTATATTTCTCGACTCTGATATGAGACTGACACTGCTGAGACGTTAGGGTGCCATCACTATCTTCATTGGCTTGAATGCTATGTAAGTTTCGTCTCATTTAGCCAATCTAGATCCTCGTTTACAAATTGTAGGTGGTTATTACCTGATTATGTCAGCATTATTGGATCTTCTACCTCCCCCGCAGGACTGACATCGTAAATTAGCCAAATAACACTCGGTGGTTGTCCAAAAGCGAGCAGAGGCTCGCACAGGCGCGACTATCAGAAGATGCAGGAGAAGCTGATAGGGATAATGCCCAGGAGTCGTGAGTATCTTTCCTCTCACTACTCATTGATTGATCAGATATCAATGTCTCTCAGTCCCATGAAAGGACTGAAGATGGCGATAATGGATCCTATAGTCGTACTGTTTACGATCATGACAATCTCTCAGCTCCTTGGTCTGAGTTTTGTGAACTTCTTCCCCACGTAATATGACCGACACTGTTCGTTATATCTGGCTGAATGATCCTCTAGGCTAACTCAAACTCTTGGGTTCAACACTATTGATACACTGTTGCTAGCAGCGTATGCACCAAACTCTTTTTGTTGATTCCAATGCTCACCGTGAGCTCAAATTTTAGCCCGCCTTGGATATTTTCTTCGATAGTCTGTTGTGTCAATGCGTGGCATATGGGTACGCTTGCTCTCGTTCAAGATGAATCATCATATGATACAAAAATAATTCTCGCAGATCGAACGGGTGAACGCTACTTTCACATCGCTGTATGGTGGTGGGCTGTGATCGTCGGTTTTGTTATTGCATTATGCACGATGTCGATAGCGGCACGTTATCTCTCACTCTTTCTGATGGCAGTTGGATATGCGGGTATGTTGAATTTGACACGGAAAAAACCCTCATTTATTCTCATAGGCTTTGCGATGAATCTGGTCTGGGTCTCCAACACTGTGCCTCGACCGCCTGCGTAAGTTGGACAATGGCTTAACAACTGGACCTGTCTTACTATCTAATTTTCAGGAAGCGCGCAGCAGCCATGGCAATTGTAAACGGTGCAGGGAACCTAGGAAATCTGTATGTTGTTTAGCGGAAGACTCATAGACCTTGGCTGACAATAGTATTTATATCAAGGATTGGTTCTTATACCTGGAAATCAACATGGGGTCCTAAATATCACCAGTCCATGGTCATATCATTGAGCGCGCTAGTTCTAGCTTCGCTACTGTCGTTTGGTAAGCCTTCAGAGATAATTCAGTTTTCATCGTCCCAATGCAACTGTGACAGTAATTCGCCAAATGCTCGTAAGGAAAAATGAAATACTTGATAGAGATGAGAGGGCAGCAATGGACAGTGTCAATCGAGAACGAGTTGAGGAGGCGGCTCGTCTGGAAGGTCTAACCCTTGAGCAAGCCTTGGAAAGGAGGAAGGGATTCCGTTACCTGTATTAAACTTCTTTATCATTTGCCTACCAGCAATAGTGTTTACCTTTCATCTCTATATAAGTAGGTACACATCGTATCATGTTTGGGCAGAAGAAATGGGCTAGAAATTGGTCTGAAAGCCTATCTACCAGTGGACTAGAGTAGTGATCAGTTTCAAATCATTAGTTTCAGATCATTTCCATCAATGAATTTGTACATTAAATTTTTTATAAAAAGTAACTTGTGTCCTGTAGCACTTCAATCATGCTGGAACTAGCTGAGATTGTTGGAAGGAACAGAATGCACAGCAGCTGTTAGGGCAACTGGGCAGAAAAGCAAAGCACTTCAAATCTCCAGGAAATCCTAAGTCTATTGTCCAAGAAATACTAAACTATACACTCACCTCCAGGAAATCCTAAGAGAACAGAATAGGGATTCCTGAAGGTGATGACTACTTTATATAATAACAGGTCTATTCTAATGTGTCAAAATTCTGTTTACATAAGCAAGGAATGACAATACTTAAGTAATCAGAAACAGTCCAGAATGGAAAAACTGAAATGGAAGAGAGTCAGAGTGTTTAGCAGGTGCTTCTGGAGTGTGGGAAAGTGGATAAGTGGATGTGCAGATGATACTAACAAACTTCAGAAGACTACAGAGCATTGCAGAAGAGCAATGATATATCTGGACAGTTGGGAGTATTGGTGTGCAGCTTGAAGGAGTCCAGAGTGCAGGAAATTGGATGAGTGGATGAGTGCAAATGTGGGAAAGAGTTATGGAACACAGATCAGCCAAAAAATGCAGAAGAGAAAAGTCTCAGAGGAGCTAGTTCTCTTACAGTAGCATGGTATAGTGTAAACAACTGGAAACCACTTACCTGTAGTGAATACTTTGATAGAGAGCTGAGAAAGTGTGAGCAACAATGAAAGATGAGTAGTATTGGTGGTAGTTTAACCTATGTAAAAATCTCACATCAACTATCTAATTAATACTACTGATTGTAGACCATATGCTTACTAAGTGGAATACTTTGCAACAGAGATGAGTGCTGCTGAGAAAAATTATTATGATTAGTTGAGAGTGTATATAAGGAGACCTGCTCTTTTGACTCCAACATCACTGCCAAAGCCTATGGAGTTTCAGACCTTAGACTGAACACCACTAACAAAGCCTGTAGTGATAGAAGTCAAGCAGAAATGAGATATTCTACTAGAGTACAACAAGAACTATATAATACTAGCTTTCAACTGCATGCTAAAGAATTCAATGGAAATGTTATTAGTATCAAGAACTTGTGTAGAAGACAGAAATAAGAATATAAAAGAAGGCTAGAACATATAAAATATCAGAGTTGAAGATAGTAAACTCTATTTATTTTTATTTATTTATTTTTTGGACTTAGGATTAGGGTTTGGTATGATATCACATATGACTGTCACAAACTGTCACAAGTCACAGTCACACAATCATATGTCACATAGAACATTATAGAAGGTTCTAGAAGTAATGATATCATCCTATATATTTCTTTAAGATAGGTTAGGTTAGTATAGCACAGACTATTAGCCAAGTGTATATAAGATAGACACTTTGTTACTGGAACTCCATCAAGTTTTCTTATATAATCTCTATACAAGATTCTTTTCTTATCTTAACATTTTGAGATTTGAATCATAACATTAGAACTTAATATCCCATTTTTAAGATTCAGGGTCTTCTCTACTCTTTTTACTTACTCTCTTATAATTCTTGACTAGAGGCAACACTGTTCTTAGTCAAGAAGAAACAGCTAGACTCTAGGCTCAAGAGGTATATTAGCTAGGTAGAGAAAGCCTAGTTATCTTTTTTGCATTAAAGCCCACTAGTGCTTAGTGTATTACCTTGTATAGACATATTAGATAGCATTGTCATAGTAAAAGCTTTATGCTATAGTGTCTTTTTGTGACCTATCTATGCAGAAGAATGGTAATAACTTGTTAAAGATAAAAATGATAGACTTAATTTATTTTCCTTTTCTTTTCTATTTTTAGAAATAGGGTTAGGGTTAGAGTGACAAGATCATGCTGTCACATATCAGTTACATCAGATGACATGGTCACAAGTCACATGATGCATGGAAGAAGATAAAAGGTTCTAGAAAGATAATATTATACAACATATGTAATATATGTTGACCTTAAGGCTAACACATGGCTGTTTAGGGTAGGTTAGAAGTAGCTAGCATGGACCATGTGGATTTAGTATATAAGGTAGACTATCTTATACAGAGTTCTCTATTGAGCTCTCTTGTGTTAACCTAATACAAGGTTCATTCAATTGTCCAACTCTAAGGACTTGAGTTTGTAACATAACTCTTCAGATGATGTCTAGTATAGAATGTCTTTCTTAAGACAAAATAGTTTACAATTGGATTAGGGTAGTAGTTGGTGGTTTAGATAGTTAGTAGATAGTATGAGACAGATAAGAAGAGTGCTACTAGCACTAACTGAGATTGATTCAAGTTTGAAGTATGATTCAGAAGGAGAGACCAGCACTGGCTCTGCCTTGTCTCTATATACATCTTCACTTCCTATACCACCTCCTATTTCATCATCATCCATATCTATTGATTCACCATCTTCTTATTACAATATAAGTTAACATGGCTCAATAAATCTGAAGCAGTTAGTAAGACAGCAAAAAAAGCAAATAGCAGCCTTACAGATGCTGATCACTCAAGCCAGTCTAGAAGAAGGAGCAGCAGCAGTACCTCAACCCAACACTGGATCAAACATAGAAGTAACAAATCCATAAATGTTTAATAGAGAGGCAGGAAAGGTTTCAGGATTTTTGATGGTGTGCAAGTTATATATTAGAATGAGAATAAGGGAGTTAACAGTAGAGGAGCAGATTCAATGGGTATTGTTATATGTATGAGAAGAATCAGCAGATATCTGGAAAGAAAACATTTTGGAAGACTTGGAGGCAGAGATACTAGAATATACAATAGTAGAAAAATCTTTGGCAGACTTGAAGAAAGAGCTTGGTGGAGGAGATGATGAAATTATGAAGGTGGCTAAATTGAAAAAAAAGTAAAGCAGGGGAATAGAATGATGGAGGAGTTTGTACAGAAGTTTAGAAGGGCAGCAAGAGGAAGTGGGTATGAGGAAAGATCTTTGGTGGAAAAATTTAAAAGAGGAATGAATGAAACAATAAGGAGGAAGCTGATGGAGACAGAAAGACCTCCTGGAAGTATAGAACAGTGGTATGAGAAGGTGGTGGATTTAGATAGGTATTGGGGGAAAAGTAGACAAGAAGAAGAAAGATAGAGGGAAAGAAGAGAAACTGGGAATCTAGTACCAAGGATGAACACTGAAGGGACAAACAGGCAATGGTTGCCACAGCCCCAAGTTTGGCCAAGAAGGTAGAAAACTTAATAGTAGGTACCAGCAGGGCCTGCTCCAGTGGAGGGAGTGGAGAGAACAAATATAGTTGTAGTACATCCAAATCAATAGGTAGAGTTCATGCCTAGGCAAGACCCATATACTATGAACATAGATCAAGGGAGGAACTGTCTAACCCTAACCTTAACCCAATCACCACTCCTAAAAATCTTACTTCCCTAACCTGATTGATTGGAGAACAGAAGAGGTAAAGATAACAAGATGTTCAATGAAATGTGGAAAATAGTGGAGACTGAAGTAGAGAAAATTGAGATAGCAAAAACAAAAAGAAGAAGAAAAAAAAAGAGAAGAAGCAGAGGAAGGATGATGAAAGAAAAAAGAAGAAAAAACTAAAAAAAAGAAAATGATGGAAGTGAAAAAGGTAGCAAAAGAGTAGAAAATTTGGAATGGGGAGGTGAAGATGGCAAAGTCTGAAGAAGAGGCCAAGAAATTAGTTCCTCAAGGATTTCACAAGTAGATCCATGTCTTTAGAAAGAAAGCAAGTGAGAGAATACTAATAAAGAAGTTGTCAGATCACATGATAGAGATAAAGGAAGAGTTTGTACTAAGAAAGAGGAAAGTGTAATCTATTGTCAAGAGAAGAGAAAGAAGAGGTGTGTGAGTTCATCAAAAAACAATTGAGGAAAGAATATATCAAACCCTCAGAATTATCTCAAATGGCATCAGTATTTTTTGAAGAGAAGAAGGATGATAAGAAACATATGATATAGGGCTATCAGTATTTAAATGAATGGAGAAATAAAAATAATTACTCTTACCTCTTATTTTGGATATTGTAAAAAACATAGGTACTGAGAAAGTATTTACAAAGTTGGACTTTAGATGGGGCTATAATAATATATGGATAAAAGAGGGAGATGAGTGGAAGGTGATATTTATAACTCTGGAAGGGTTGTTTAAACCTACAGTTATATTCTTTGGACTAACCAATTTTTTAGCAATGTTCTAAACAATGATGAATGAGAATGGGACTTGATCAACACTGGGGAGATGGCAAGCTTCATTGATGATATAATTGTGGGAACAGAAGAGGAGAAATGACATGATGAAGTAGTAGAGAAAGTAGTGAAGAGGTTGGCAGAAAATGATTTATATGTAAAACCAGAAAGATATAAGTGAAAGATTAG
>Ga0157368_1000131_pt1 | contig 35304 bp, 43 predicted proteins | sample AttbisABBM3_FD_113146 | JGI IMG/M metagenome (GOLD analysis project Ga0157368, IMG submission 113146) | Fungus gardens microbial communities from leaf cutter ant in Botucatu, State of São Paulo, Brazil - Atta bisphaerica ABBM3 | ecosystem: Host-associated > Fungi > Mycelium > Unclassified ... | reverse complement strand
GTTAATGTTCATAACGCCTCCTCCTCCAGTATTTGTCAGGCCATTGTGTTTTTGATTCTTGGCCATTCCAAAGTATACGTCCATGTCCTTGGATTTGTCGCTCTGGGCCTCGAAAGTACACTTCCCATACCCCAGCTTATCAGGTGAATGCAACCACTTGTCCATAATGACTCCCTAACTCCTTTTTCTCTCAAGTAATTTCCGCCAGCGATCGCTATATGGTTTTCGGTCGTCTACGTTGGTCGGTTGGTTCGGTGGTGACGCATTCAAGTGCATTCTTTCCCCCTCCCCCTCTCTCTATTTGATTCCATAGAATCTTGCATCTGATCATTTTGCAAAAAGGACGGTCTATTTTTTTTGGCAGGGAACTCCAGTCCAATTCAAAATTTGCGCCATATTCCAGCTTTCAGTTGATATTGGTGTGTGTCTTCATCCATCCCTCGCCTCACACCTAGATTTTTTTTTTGGCGAGACCTAATACGTTTGCTTCGTAGCTATCGTGATACAGAGAGTGTTCTATGGAAATTCCCCTCCTACGTCCGTGATAATAGACGAGGTTGACGAATTAGAGGAAGCTTTGGCCCTAGCAGATGAACATTAATGGTTCATTGGCGGCATGAAGACCCTTCTCGCGAGTCATCTTGCAACTAGATGCGCCCATTCCAGATGTATGCCTCAAACAAGATATTTTTACCTCGATCGTACCAGAGCGCTGTCGTGAAGAGGGGATATGGTAGTGGCTTGTAGGTAAACATGCGGACTCGATAGAGAAATCCTATAGTTACCCCACTTTCGCTCACTCCTCATTATGAAAAATACGATCACACTAACAGAGTTGTATCCTTTCGTAAAGAGTTGCTCTATTAATTCACCATCATGCGAAGTGACAGGAGGGTGAAGGTGAAGAAACCGTTTCTCCCCCTTCTCAAGTCAGACAAGCCTTTTGCGAAACGCGATATTATTCACATCTAAAAATAATTTATACTAAGGCAAGCAAGCAATTTCCTTCACTCCATCTTGTCCCCATTTTGCTTCTTCTTCTTCCTCCTTTGTAATTCCTCTCTCGTCATCCTCGTCCCAAGTATAATATCCCAATGCACAAAAAACGGCTGTGAAAAATTCGATTTGATCCCAATCACCTAACCACACACAATTCACACAATTCATTTCCCTCCGAGACACAACAAAAAAAAAAAAAAAGAGGACATACCTGATGATGAATATCATGATAATCAGCATTGTTCCCAAAAAACATCTGCAATGGATCCCAAGGCAAACTATACCCGCAATGATCATCCACCGTTTTACACACCGACACCAAAAACAAGACCATCGCCTGTCTCGTCGTCATCCCCGTCATCCATTCTGCCAAACCGGCTCCCATTGTATCCAGTAAAAACCCCTCTACAGGATGATTATACAATGATCCAAAAGCATATGGGACGTATAATCGATGATGCCACGAATGGAAGGATTTATACAGAAATTGATTCACATGCATGGCACGGTGAAGGAAATATTGCCATGTGTCGATGATGAACCTGTGAGAAAGTCGTTGACACAGGAGAAAAGAAAGATAGAGAGACGTACATAGCAAACAAGAACTGGAACAAAGGAACAGCCCACCAATACATAAACCAAGCAGCCTTCGCCGTCTCAAAGTGAAAGTGAAATTGGTGGGCCAGAAGTTCCAAGATACTCTGCCACCTCTGCAGCCCCTTCATGACGAGCGCAGCACGCGCAGCATTCGTTGTGTCTACTTCCTCTTGCAGCCACAAAAAGCCCATCAGCGTCTGGATGATCTGCTGAAAAATGACGGCGAAGACGACCTCGGACCTCTGTACGAGATTCCTCTTCCTGAGTTCCTCCGACTCGTGTAGCTTGTACTTGTCCAACCATTTCCATCCGGAGAGGTCGAAGACATGGAAAACGAGGGAGAGAGACCAGTAGGCAATGACGGGGACAGCAAGGGTGAGAAGATGGTCGGGGAGACGGACAAGCAGACGCTGGTGAGGAGAGTAGTAGAAAGGAGGAGAAGGAGGGTCGTAAGCAGACATGGTCAGGAATTCTCACGGGAATAAACACAAGAAATACACATTCCCACAGGAATAAATATACATATTAGGTACATTGTTTTTTTTTTACGGCTCATTCAGATTATTCAGGAGGGTCGTCAGACATCGTTTTGTGACAAGATCACCCTGCAGGATCATATATCTGTCTGAATGTCTTGCCAAAAGCCACGCCACGTACCTTGAGCAGCCCATTGAATGTGTTATCTCTCAGCGGCTCGGGGAGACAGGCTCGCAGCGCCTCACGCGCTCTGCACGGGCGTTGAGCCATCCACTACGGCCGTCACAAATAAGTCACCTACCGAAGATTATCGCTCAGGCGCAGGTAACACCTCACTACGTGCTTGAGCAGTCTGACCGCCTGGGTCTCCACAAGCTGGTTAACCATGTTGCTCAACACGGTACCGACAGCGTAGAAGCGTTCATAGGTATGGCAGATGTAGGTGAGCCCGGTCTCGTCCAGAAGAATCTTTTGGACAATAAAGATGGCCACCGTTTTGGAGAGTTCAGAGCCTGTTTCCATGATCCGCAGGCAAAGGGGGATGATCTCGGTCGAGAGCAAAAAGTGGATGACGGTGTTGTTGTCGTTTTGCTTGGATGGCATTAGACTACAGAGAAGCAGAGGGATGGAGGGCCGGGGTCAGAGCACACCTTGACGAGGGCGCCAATGACGCCAAGCGAAGTCAGGCGTAGATATTCAAAAGGACGAGTCTTGGATGTGGTGTTGAGAAAAGGATATAAAAAGAGCGGTATGTGAGCTACTCCAGCATTCATGAGTCACCATCTACCACTTGGCACAGATACACACCGTTTAGAAACAACTGGCGGGTCTCTGAATGGGAAGCTACACACTGGAGCAAAGCCAATGCATTGCAGACGCGATTGGAGACAGTCGCCGTCAGGTTGGGGGGTGAGAGCATGGGATAGACAGAAACGATCTCTTGCAACAAGGCGGGCATGATCCCTGTTGAACGATTCATATCATCATCAATGAGGGACGGAGAGCACCAAATCATGAATAGCAGTACCAAAAGAATGCCATAAGACGAGAGCGAGATCATCATATTGCTCGCGCTTCTTGCTGAGCTCGAGCAAGGCCAAGTCCCTGTTGGCTGGATCCATGAGATCTATGACCAGAGAATAAATCTTGTCATCATCGTGAGCATTAGCGACAAAAGGGCCATGGGGGTGATTCATTGGAGCGGTGCCAACCAACAGAGGGTATATTGTCCAGTCTGACTAAGCTAACTAATAATTAATTATGTCACGCAGGTCACTCTCCACAGCGCTGGAGCAAGGCCAGCAGTCTCAACTGTGGGCCGATGGTCAATAAATGAACATCTCTTGGGTGTCCTACCTACCTTTTCATCGCCAGAGTCGGTATAGATGGCCCATGGCCTGCGGTCAGTAAATTCGACTACAAATGAGTGCGGCATTGCGCCGAGTTCTTCCTCGGGTTCCCTCAGTGCGGTGACAGTTCCATGGACCTCGAGTACGGGTGTTGAATCCTGAACTGCGCGGTAGAGACGCAGTGTGTTTTCTGCAAAGACACAATAGCGTCGTTTCCAGACACCATTGTGCTGGGTTTGGATAGTGGCCCAAACAGGGACTGTGGTGGACTCTGCTGCTGCTGACTGTGGAATTGTGGTTGTTGTTACTGTTACCTACAGACGGTTGAGACGGCGGCTGCAATTGTTCCAACAAGCCTTACCTGTGATGATGATACTTGAGATTGTTTCTTGTTCCAAGCTTCACGCGCTTCAGCTCGTCTCTGCCGCTCTGCCGTTCTTTTCTCCGCCTTGTCTCTCGCTTGCTGCTCATCTTCCGCCTTTTCCAAAGCTTCCCTTCTCCTTCGTTCAGCAGCATCCTGCACTGCTTTTTCTCTAATCCTCGCTTGCCACTCTTCAGCTTCTCTCTCTTCCCGTCTCATCAACAATTCCTTGGTTCTTCTCCACACCCTTTCTCTCTCTTCCTCCTCCTTTTTCACCATCATCCGTGTCTCTTCCTCTTTTTGTTCTTGCATTTCCATTCGTAGTCGTACACGTTCCGCGGGATCACGAACCGATAAAAGCTCTCGTGGCTCTGCCCATTTCCCTTTCTTCAGCGAATCCATCACATACCCATAGTCCTCCTTTTTCGTCTTGGGCACCACCACCACCTCGTCCTTGGGAGGAGGTGGTGGTGGTTCTATCATATCCTCCAACAAATGACCATCCTTGACAACAACAACAGCTACAGCACTCTCCCTCTCCCTCTTCCTCTTCTTCAAAAAATGGGTTATCCGACTGCCAATCCCAGACATGGGCCAACAGGTGAGTGCATCAAGCGGTAAATCAAGTCAAAAGTTATATACCGGCCAACGAGCTTTTGTTTTGAAATTAGTAACAATGACCCGTCGTCACACCAACCATCAACGGTAACTTTCTCTCACTCTCTCAGATTATAAATATAACATTATTACTACTTTAATAAAATCCAGTCATAGCCTGAAAGAGACAGAAAGGCGTCAAAAAAAACGGTGAGGTCACACAGAAATCTACATTCGACTTACAGGAGGAACCCCATTCATTGAAAACCCATTCATCCCAGTAGCTGCTTGCCCAACACCCCTGCCACAACAACAACAACAACAACAAAATCCATCAGCATCCCCTCTGACAAAAAAAACAGTCCTTCCACACTCACCCTCCATAGGTCAACAACCCAATCCCAGCAGGGTTAATCATCGGAGTTTCAGCTTCAGCTTGCTCCTTTTGCGTATCCTTCTTCGCTCGTTCTCTAACCTCCTTCTCCAAATACGCCAACTGTGTCCATCGTTATCATCATCATAAAATCAACATCACTTGACTGCAAAAAAACAAACACACCAACGAACCTTTTCAATCTGTGTCCGCTGCACTTGAAGCTTATACGGCATACAGAAATCACTCAACCCATGCAACCACGTCACCTCCTCCACAGCATCCGGCCTCACAAGATCAAAACAACTATACAACATCGCCACAAAACACTCCTTATTCCCAATATCCACAAAATACGTCATCAACTCCTCTGCCACCTCCGTCGAACCAGACGTAGCAGCCGTCACAATCGCATCCTTGTACAACTTGTCTTGCTTCGATAGCGCTATCGACTCATCCCATCTTTGATTCTTCTTGTACAGGTGCGCCGCAAGTCGCCGATTCTCAAGCAGTTTGTGCTCCTCTAACCGACGCGCGATTGCAATATTGTCAAAGTTCTCAAAACTGTCAATCGAGTCCCGCAGTGTCTTGTAGTCTTCCTCTTCTATCAAAAGGTCATTGTAGGCATCATTGACAGCTTCAATGTTGAGCTACAAAACAATTCAACATGACCTCCGAGTAAAAAAATTAATTAATTAACATACATGTTGCACAGCAATCAGATAAGGCCGGATCAAAGGAACATGGTCCATCTGGCGGAACATCCGAACCACACGAGCGTGGTCAATACGAGGAATCAGGACAGTCAATAGATCAGTCAGAAGCGTCGGCTGCTCTTGCAGATAAAATGTCAGAGCCTTGTAGTATCTGAATTCATAAGTCAACATCGTCTCCAACACCATCGTCATTTCCTCTTACTGACATCTCAACATTGGCCACCCGCACAATAGTCTCCTTGAATTGACTGTGCTCCCAAGCATCGGCAGAACGTTCAATCATGGCAAGAGCTGCATTATCCTGGGGAAACTGTCAAATTACAATTACGGGAACAGCAACAGATTCGCCGACTTACAAACTCATCATATTTGATGTACAGGAACACCAGCTCAGGCCACAAGTGAGCCCGCTCCGTCGCTTTGATGACCTTGGGAATATTGATACGAGCTACGAATAATTTGAGGTGTTCCATCACTACAATACATGAGAATCACGCCTCCCTATATCATACATAAACCATGCACCCACATTTAGAAGGTTTGTATTTGCTGAGCAGGATCGCCAACTCGGTGAAAATACCCATGTGGGCACGCTCCAGGCTCAAGCCAGCATCAAGAAGGTTGATCACCTCCTCAAAGTGTCCTGCATGCTCATACATGCTGATAAGAGCCGAAAGCTCCTCCTATGAACGGATCGGCATTAAGTCATCAACTTGGCCATGAACGTATGGACATACAGCATGAACGATGATATGGAGACCACAAATCTGTGCAAGGCGAAACTCATTCTTACCAATGCAGGCTTTATGTACCTGTTTCCAGACCCTAGAACATCATGAACACCCAAGTATGGCCATCAGAAACTCACAAGACCACTCACTGGGTATTGCCGGCCTTCCTAGCACTCTCTACAGCAGCTTGATTTTCACCGAGGTAGATCAAGGTAGTTGCCAACCTCGCCCAGTTCGAGATACTCGTAAACAGGAGTTTGGCAGCCTGATACAAATCATCCTCGAAACATTTCTCTCCAACCTCAAGGATATCCGCAACATTAGTCATTCCCAAAAAGTCTTCCATGTCATGTAGTCGGTCAGTCTTGGCATAAGCATAAGCGAGCTCAGTATCAATCTTCGGTTCACGGAGTGTCTTGCGCGCCATTTGGAGATAGCGTACAAGATCATCGTGCTTGTCCGCATGGTTCGCAATTTCAATGACCTCAGCAAAATTGGATGGGTCCTCAGCCTTGATGTAAGAATCTGAGTGATGGATAAGCACAGGACTGTGAGTTTTTCACAAGAATCCACGCACCGACCGAGTCTTTGATGCGCATTACATCTAATTGTGCCTTAGCCAGCCTACTCCAAACCTCAGGCTTGTTAACCTTGTTAGCATAGTCTGAACCACGGTCGATGGAGACAATGTGTTCAACAAGCACATTGATCGCCTGAGCATGTTGTTCGTACTTCTTATAAATGGTGAACGCCTCCTCGTGCAGACCCTTATCGATGGCAATCTTCGCGATTTCTGATGGATCATAGTTCTGCAACTTGTTGATGTAACCAACAACCTTGCCCTTGTCTGAATTGATGGCAGTCAGAAGCAGCAGGTTCTGTAAACTCTTGTTGTCACTGAACGGCGAAGGCTCAATGATAATCTTCTCAAGTAACTCGATGAGTTCTATGGGAAGGTTGGCTTGGATGAAAGCCTTAACAGTGACGGATACATCATCGGGATCAGTACATTCGGGGATGGCAGTCGCGACGACCTGCACATTGTCCTTGTCAACCATGCCTCGGATCCACAAAAGAGCCGAGCACAAACCTGGTCAATCAAGGAACGACGATGGAAGTTGTCCGCGACCAGAACTTGAGACCAGAGATCAAGTTCACGACGCTTCACAAGATAGCGCGCCTGCTGTTTGAACATCGAGTTCTCGTTGGTGATGGAAATTAATTCCTCATCACAGAGACCTTTGGCATATGCGATATATGCCAGGTATGGATCACGAGCCTCACAGAAATGACCAACAACAAGAGGGTCGTACAACTGCAGTGAAACGTAGGGTTAGAGTTAGAATGAATCAGTACAGAATGAATAATACACACATTGTTCTCCTTGAGGAATTGCTCAGGATTGTTGTTGCTGTCAATATAAATCTTGGCGATCGCATTGAAGACAGGGGTGTCTTGACTGCCACCCTGGACACGAGCCTCAAGCCAGGGAAGAATCAACTTGAGCCTGTTCCTCTGTTCAACTTCGGCAACGAGCTCATCGACAGGGAAAGTTCCTTGCACGCTGGCAAGCAGGCCCTTGATCGTAGTCTCGTCGCAATCGACATCCAAGAGACCACCAATAACCTGAGGCGTCCTGACGGAGTTGACGCGCTGAACGTATACCTCGATGAACTTGGTAAGACCATTCTGGTACAAATACAAGACCAGGTCGTGGACAAAGTCGAAACGGTCACAAACAATGATAAGAGGGAGTTGGTCGGCAAGTTTGGCCTCCTTGAGGAAGTTCTTGACCTTCTCGGGGTTATAGTAATTGCTCTCCCTGCAAATGCGCTCGACTTCGCGAATTTGTCCGGTACGAGTAGCAGCTTGAATGTACTTGAAGTGCACTTCTTGATCCTGGCTGAGGTTGACAACAGAGCCAAGATAGTAATACAAGCCCTCGAAGCTTTTGTAGCTCTCAAACAATTCAATGAGTTTGATAGGGCCAAGAATGTCAGAGTACTTGGTGGCGATCTGGACGACAACCTGGAGATTCTGACGAATGTTAACACGCAACATCTCGTCGAGGCAAGCCATGGACTGGTCTGCTGTGAGCCTGCTGAAGTGGTTGGCAAGCCACTGTTCGGCAAACGTAAGCCATAGAATACTTTTTTACTTGAAACTTGACGCACATCGGGTTGAAGACCGTTAGTGTGAACAATAACCCTCTTGATATCCGACAAGTCTTCGTAATGCTCTAATGCCTGTCAAACAAGGTGAGATGGTTACATGGCGATATTTCTGAATACCTACCCTCTGCAACAAACCGGCCTTCTCACAAAGATTAGCAATTCTAGGACGATCGTAATGCGAAAACATTTCATTTCCGAGAATGGCATCAGCAACCTGGGGAGCATTAACGAGATTCATTTCAAGCAACCTCGTCTGTAGATGTCCTTGTTCAGGCTTGTTATCCTTGAGGGCATCCAACAAGAAGGATGTGGCGGGCTGTATCATGTTCTGCGACATAAAGATGTCGACCACCTATACAGCAAGTCAGTATATCTTACTGACCCAACACCCTCAGTAACCTACCCGCTCAGCGTCAACAAGAGGCCCAGAATCATCATTAACAAGTTGTGTAGCAAATTCAGCACCCTTGTCAGGATTGGTACGCATGATATGTTGAAGTAAGCCAACATAGTCGGGGTTATGGCCGACTTTCTTCGAATATAGAATAATCTTGTCGATCTGACCAGTTTCAGCGAAACAGGCAATGACCTTGTTGGGTACACTGGCACGGAGGTAAACAGAAAGAGCCAGCGACATATCGTGGAGGCGGACGATGTCACCAAGCTCTTCCGAGCAAGTTAGCTTCAAGAGCATCAGTGATGTGCCGACAGTATTCCACTAGATAGATACCTTATTCTCCTTGAGCCATTTCTCGAGAAGCTGCTTCCTTCCTTGCTGCAAAACTGGCCGCGCAAGCTCCAAAGACTCAAGGTGGTTCAACTCACCCTTCTCAAGCAGGATACCAAAGTACTGCAAGATCGGGGAGAGGCCACCGGGGGGAGCTGGAGCACCTTTAAAGGATTCGATTATTTGGTTTGTTCGTAATATGCCCTGAAGACTAGAGTGTAAGACTTTCTCAGATGCAAGAGCAACCTAAGCTCACCCGAGGAGAATTAGCAGCAACCTTAGCTGCCTCGCCATACTGACCGGCTGCGAATAGTTGCTGATATTGTTTAATATAGAGGTCATCAGCACCGGGGAGGTTTGCTCTACTAGCCAACTTGAAAGCCAACTCCGTGTTGTTCAAGCTCTGCAGAATATATGGAATGACTGTTTTTTCATCTACACTAACGCTGAGGACCTGTCCCTTCTTGTTAACACCAATAATGCCGTGCGTGGCCTCGTGTTCAGCCGTAACAAAAATCGTCTCGCCGGAAATTCGGTTCATGTAAACGCATGCGCCCGTTTCGAGATCATAAAGGTGAATAAAACCATACTTGGTCACAAGATAAATGATACCATGTTTCCTGGACACTTGCATCGCGACAGGGAAATCACTGGTTGCCTCTGCAGGGAAAAATACTTCTACAGCACGCTTTGTGAAGGGAGGATCAGGAGCTTGATGATCAATTTCAACAATTTGGAGCTAACCACGTAATGAGCAATCATAAATACCAACAGTGTGAAAGACACACACACCTTCGCTCCAGTTGCTGTGCGTACAGCAAATGTGAAGAGTTTGGTAGGCTTCTGATGACCATCCAGCTTAAGCTCTGCAAACGCAGCAGCATGTCCTTCAATGGCTTGCGAAACACCACGATCACGGCTATACAATTGCATAGAACCCTTGACCTTGAACGCAGATGGATTTGTCGTATTTGAAGAGATACCAATAAGAACGAGCCATTTTTCATCAGGTGTTACGCGATAGTTGATAATTTGACTACCCTGAAGTGTTGGATGGCGGTCAAAGACTTTCTGAGGTGGCGAAGTCTGGTCGGCGATTGACCAGTGGTATACTGCGGTGTCAGTGACCATGCCGATCGTAGAATCAGACACCCATTTCCAAAAAGCAATATCCTCGTTCATTACGTGTGATTTGACCTTTTGCTTCGTTTCAATGTTGAAAATTTGAAGTGTACGTCCGGCTGGAGAATGCGCTTGTCAAAGTGGCGCTGCCCAAAGCTACACATGCGAACCAACCTTTCAGTGCCAAAATTTTCTGAGTTGGATGCATAATTGCAGAGTCAGCGCCAATAGGTCGTCGCAAAACATTGTTGGCATCCGCAAGGTCGACAATGACAACTTGGTCCCGTTCGTTAATCCGCTCGCGTACACAAATAAACCGGTCGGATTCGAGCGTCAGTGTCTATGAGGCAGGTACAAGGTTAGTTGCCTATTTCAACCATAAAAACATCTCAACAAGCACCTGTGAAGAAGATAGAGACGTGGTCAGTGTACGTGCGTACGTCATCAACGGGTACGGTGTCGCGTCAACGTACCTGGAATGAAATTGAGGCAGGTTGGACACCCAGGCTGGATAGCTGGAGATGTTCACAAAAAGCGATAGGTTTTGAGTAATCAGCCATGGTGAATGTATGTGAGTCCAAACAGGACACAGTTTACGGGTAACTTATTGGGGGAAATTATACTATTTATACTTGTTGTGCCCCGACCCAATTCAGAGCTTCAGAGGAGTACAGAAGATAAAATATGCTTCTTAAGCCTCATGAAGTGCAATAACGCCGTCTTTGTCTTCGTCACAGTAGAAAAATAGAAATCGAGTAAAATAGCTCTCTTAATAAATTGTGGAAGATGAACAGTGGCATTGGGATAAGAATAGAGGTACGTTTGATACTGCCGCCATGCACTTGCCATCGCAGGACCGGTATTTGGTTCATTGGAGACCAAGAGCTTCTTTGCTGGTGGCATCTCCACGTCCAGGAGTCCCAAATCAAACATGAGAAGCCTGAAAAATCATGTTGATCGTAGTTGACATTGCCATTCGTAGCAGGCGATATGCACCACATCAAGATACACTACCAGCATAACATCCTGGAAATGTGTGAGAATCGAAAGAAATTATCAACAATACCAGAAGAGCTTACTCTCCAGAATAGAGAGGACTACTCCACACGAATGTGATCAACAGCCCTAAATTTCAATTACTCGGGTTCGCCGGCTCCCTTGAAGAATCATTTTACGAGACTTGTAAATGTACGTCAGCTATTGACCATCCAACCGAGCTTGTAAATCACCTTTTGTTGGTCAGTCACAGCTTCGATGGCAAAGTGTATCACCCGGACGATGATTCCCGGCTATGTCTCTACTGGTACAGAAATTGGGGTTGACAACCCCAATACGCTTATCGGAAACAGCAGACAAATTAAGGATGACTACAGGCATGGAGGCTGTCTGAACCTAGAATCTCACGAGTTAATATCCCCTGATTGAATGGGGCGTAATGGACGTACCCAATTATCTGACCTTGAATATCTTCAACATAAATACACCTATGAATGCATAGCAATCCAGGATCCGAGGAACTTGAAGAAGTGGGAACGAATGTCATCGGAACACACGTCCCTACCAAGTTGCATGACACGAGAAAGTAGGAAGGCTAATGGCTTGATTAAGCTCTCAGAAACCGAACACGGAAGCGAAACGATGCCTGCCTGAAATCAGGACTGCCCAGACCATCACAGAGATACACTGGCAACTGCGCACCAAGTCAAACTAATACGAAAACTCGTCATCCCAAGAGCCTACCAACGTTACAAGCATGAACTTCTAATGCCACGAGCACTTGATCGAAAGGTGAGAACCCAGTAGAGATGCAAAGCAAGCACGAGTCAACAAGGATGAAATTGGATCCTACATAATGCCAATGATTGTGAGCAGAACTATCTAAGTAGACACCTAGTGAGACTCACTCGCCTCTAGTAAAGATTTTGTCGAACTCAAGACTGTAAGCTATTACAAACCCAGATAATTGCCATCCTGTCGTAACGAGGAAGGTAGCAACCCTAGTCCAGCGCGTAAATGATCTGGATGATCTGATCTTGTGATCCAGTATTAACACGAGCATAATTCATATTCATTACTTGCTGAGGCAGAATAATGGTGATGAGCAAGTGAGAGGATCAGCATTTACTCAGGTCCAGATATCTATCCAGCGCCCATACCTTTCTCTCGTCCGAGAAATTCCTCGGTACCAACTTTCATAACGCTGGTTTGACCCTGCCCAAAAAGGATTGTCATCCATAATTCGTCCTGCTATTGCGGATGCCGTGCTGATATCGATAAACTCCAGCCATTGTGATCCTTGTTGGAAGCCGCTGAATGCACTAGTTAAATGTTACTTGTGCCTGATGAGTGGGTGCTAAGGTCAAGATGCATTCCACACTGCTAACATTAACACTGAGGCACAGAAGTCCGTGATCCTCGGGACTCTGGTTCGAGCCGCGATGATTGTAGTCAAGGTCCTCGCTGCTCTTCTTACTGTGTCTTTAACAGCGTAATCTAACTCCATGGGAAGCGATGGTTTGGCCGTACAAACTCTGATCCTTGAACAGAATAACCTCCGCATTACAAAATCTGCTCGGCAGACCGAACCAGTAACAGAATTCACCTCAAAGGAGACTGAATACTAGCTACGCACTGCCATTAATTGCGTGTATCGTTGCCTGCATCACCTGAAATCACGGAGACGCCACATACTCATACACTAGGCGAGGATCTTGATACCGTGAATCCTCACTGGAATCAACCAAACTCAAAAGAGTCGATCCGCTCTCTTCGAGCTTCGCAGAACTCCGTCGTTTCATATCGTCAGTACGTGATACTGAACCAGACGGTACTGTGCCTCGGGCCGAGGCCCTGATAATAATCATTGATCATCTCTTCGTTTTCTTACAAGCTCTAATTACTAAGACCTCAATATCCTCATTCGGATGGATAGTTTTATAATTGGTATGACGATTAAGCCTAAGAAAACATCTGTATAGAAACGATCAAACAAGAATGCGGAGGCATTAAAGGAGACTGGGGAGGGTGGGATTCCATGGGACGCAGTTTGCTGTGGAACTAAGAGTTTACAAGCTGCGAAACCGCCTAGGTCAAATGCGAGTCGGTAGATGTCGGTTGGTATAGGTGTATCGCGTCATGAGACTGAGTAACAAAAATATCACCTCTAAAGAAAAATCGGGGACGGGGGGCGAATGAAAAGTAATAAGGATACTACCAATTTGCGAGGGCTGATTTTGTAAGTGGTACGCTCTCCAATTCATGTTCGTATTCTACTTCCACATGTGGCCCTCCTGTTGAGAAATGAAGCGTTAGTGGATAGTCAAGACATAATAATCCGGGAGAGAGTAAACCAAAAACGTACTCTTTACTTTCTTTTCTGGCCGCTTACGGGGCGCAGATTTTGGAGGTTGGGGAGGTGCCTTGCGCTTTCCGAGCGTGGCTTTCTTTGAGGCTTTCAATTTCATATCTTCATCATCAGAGTCTGCTTCCTCTTCTTCTGAATCGGCAGAAAGTTGTTCAGAAGCACCATCCTATAACCTCACCATTATAAACTCATGGTAGAGTTGGACAGCATCGCTTACCACTCCTTCCAAATCACTCAACCCATCATCACTCTCCTCCCCGCTCAAATCACTCACAAATTCTCTGTCACCCCATTCATCTTCATCCATCTCATTCTCATTCCAATTACCTTCCTCCTCATCCTCCTCATCCTCGTCAGTCTCATCATCAACCATATTCATATCCAACCTGCCCTCCTCCAATTCAGTTTCAAGCCCCTGTTGTCCGCTCCTACCACCACGTTCACGATCAAGGATAGTTTGCCACACAGTTTCATTGACGTTGAGCGGAGCATCACCATACGCTTTTGATTTGAGTCGTTCAAGAAGTTCTTTTTCGATTGAACGTTCGAGATGAGCAGCCGAAAGTGCTTTCCGTTCACGTGTGGCTTCTCGACGATCAAGTTTTTTCTTAATACCAACGAGGTTTGGTCTGTAGGCAAAAATTATAAAGAATGGTATTTGGATAGGAAAACTAAGCGTTCTGGTGTCGACGACTGAACAATAATGGCACATACTGTTGGCGAAGTTTGAGTCGTCGCATTTTGATGAGGTACTGTGTGATCCTCGTTACACGTTGCTTGCATTTGTGAATTGTGAAGTTGGGCCAATGAATCAGTTCAGCGTCAATCTACATAATTGCAGGGGAAAATCAGCGCAGATCTAGAAAATGAACACAGTCGTACCTGTTCCAAAGCCTTGGCGTAATTATTAGACAGTTTAATTCGCTCCCACATATTTGCTGGTGTATGAGCTCGTTCAATTGTCTTCACATAAAGATATAGGATTCCTGAACCCTCAATGGTCAAGACGCGGAAACAAAAATGAACATAAACACATAAGAGGTCGCACCTTCTTTTTCGCGAACAGTGGCATACCGTGAGTTGGCAAGAGGACATGACTGCCGATTACACAGTCCAGTGACATTGTACTCATTCCGACAGAAATTCTGTGTTGTGGTTCTTCAAAATTCAGACAAGCGTCTTTTCAACTCTGAGATCACACTCACTTGACTTTGTATGAACAAAAATGATGATTTATCACCGACCAGATAACATCATCGCTTTGCATAACTCTACAAGTAGCAAAGCACCGGTAACGAGGGCTCGAGCAGGATTTTTGTTTTTTGGCAAGTTGTTTGTTCCAGCTTGGAGAAGTTCCCTGGTGGCTGTGCCTCGGACAGACCTACTCTCATGGTACTCTCTCCTACTTCCATTGTTTTTACTTACAGTGTCACAATCCTTCAATGCGCTCTTTTATCGCAACTAAATGCATACAAAACACGCCTCCGACAGCTCATCTCCATCTCCGATTCTCTCTCTCGACCCCAATATCTCTCCAACACCATAGATCATTGTATACTCGCTCATTTACTTCCACAACAAAGCGTTCCGACTTCCACTTCGACACACATCACTTCGTTCAACGACTTGAGCGAGAAGGGCTCAAGCGTGAGCAAGCTGAAGGGATCATGACCGCTATGGCTGAAGTCATCGACGAAGCTATTCGGAACATGACAAGTAACATGGTTACTAAATCCCAACAGGAAAAGGTGTGTCTACTTCAACTGTCCAATTCCTCCGGCCGGCCAGCCACCTTACCCAAGTGGTGTTAATGTTCATCATATTCTCTCCCCCCCCATCTCATCTTCCGTGGATCAAAAGCACCAATATACCCAACAAGTCGACTTTGCCCAATCCAAATCCGAACTTCAACTCATGGCCAAAAACGATCTCGCCATGATCAAAGCCGAGAACGAACGCCTTGTAACCGAGGTCGAACGTCTCAAACAACGCCTCCGCGAAGAAATCACACGAACCCAAGCAAGTGTTCGTCTCGATCTCAATCTGGAAAAAGGTCGAATGCGAGAGGAGAGTTCGAAACAGGAGTTGAAGATTAAAGAAGTCGATACGAGAATTGAACAGGAAATTGCCAATCTCAAGACGAATATTCAAGCTTCGAAAGCTACAACCTTACAATACCTCGTCGGTTTTGGTGTGTATCTTTTTTTTTTCCCGGGATAATTGGCTTCTCTGAAAAAAAACCCGTTTTCTCAAGTTACCGGCTGCTCTGCTCTTCTTATGGCCTATCTTAGATTCCGCGCATAAACAGCTGGGTTATTGTATTAAATATATCATCCATCGGTCCTTGTATGTCGTTGATGTTGCTATCCTTCATTTTAGTGTACTCGGTATCTATTTTTGCTTGTATCATACAACACGAATCAAATGGTCAAATAGATATGGATCTCGTTGAATAAGCCAAGGGAGAAAGAGAGAGGCCTATTTAAAGCGCAGTCAAGTCATCCGTATATGCCATGCCTGGAAACGCAGGTTTAGAATTTTTATCTCCAAAATAGCATTCTCTCTCTCTCTGTGTGTGTGTGGGTGGGTGGGTAAAATTCCTTACCTCACCACTGTCACCGGTCCCAATCCCTCATTTCTCCATCAAGGTCTCTCTCAAAAGAATGGAAGAAAGTAACCAATATAAATATAAACCATGTGTGTGGATGGGTGGATGGGTGGGTGTATATTATATATAGATCTATCTATCTATGATCAACAACAACGGAAGAAGCAGAAAGAAAGCAGAGTAGAACCAATTTGACAACCCGCCTATAAAAATAAATCAACATTGTATCGTATATATATATATCGTCACCGCCCAAATAAAGGGGAACCGAAAAAAACAACTACACAACTTTGGAGTGGACTTGCTTTATAAATATAAAGATGGATGCATCATCATCAAAAAAAATTTTTTTTCACCGGTTGACTATCTACACTCTGATGCCATATCTCAGATTCCATGTTCCATACACACACACATTGATCCCCCCCCATCCCCTTGCTCATCCATGTTTTTCAGTGGGGAAAAAAATTCTGCTTATCAACCATACAACACACAATCAAAAAATCAGATCAAAAATTACAGGACAGAATCAAAGGTTTTTCACGAGAGAAAGAGAGAGAGGGACACTAAACAAACTACACAGCAAAACAGAGGACCGATTTTTATATATCCAAAACACGCACACACAGACAGATGAGCAAGCCTAGAAAGAACCCAAATCCGAAAAACAAGTCTAACCAATTCAATTTAATTCATCATCACACATTTCAAAGAAAAAAAAGTTCCACATCTGACAAACCCGAAGAAGAAGAAGAAGAAAAAGAAACAAACAAACAAAAACTGAGCAAAAGCCGGGCAAGCTTAGCTTAGCGCATTCATTTGTAATCCCATGACAAAGTCTTGCCATGTCGACTGCATATTCCCCTCAGGCGATCCTGACGCTCTCCTCTGCACAGTGGGACTCGGGTTGTCCAAAATCGGTGCCCCCCCATACGCAGCTGGAGCCGTCATCGGACCAGCTCCATTTATCATTCCAGACCCATAGTCGAATACAGGGAAGTACTGCGGGAACGATTGCAACGAAGCAGGGATACTACTTTTTGATGTGGTTGTCGCTGAACTCATTGCGACATCACATAATGAATTCCCACTATTTGACTGATGGTGATGGTGATGACTCGAAGAACCAACGTGCCGCATAGAATGGTGTTGTTGCTGTTGTTGAGGGTGAGATTGCGTAGGAGACATATAGGATGAAGCATCCTGCGCTCCATAACTCGTCGGCGTCATCCCGTAAACCGAAACCGGCGATAATTCCACATCAGCAGAGAAGCTTGCACTCTGCGGACTCATCTGACTTCCACTTGCACTCAACGGCTCCCCACTATTCGTGGCGATAGGAGGACCAAATGAGTGCAAATATTCAACCACGCTCGGATCCATGTGATGTTGCATCGTGGGCGATAAGGGCAATGGAACAATTGGATTATGCGAATTCGGCGACCTTTCCATAAGATTGGGAGATGATGGCAATTCAATCTTAGCCACAAGGCGGGTCTTGCCTCCTAATATGGCGAGCTCATCGTTGTCATTGTCCGGAGAGACAGGTTCGGAGCCTACTGGGTATCGGTTAGTTACCGTATTGACATTCCCTCGCCTGAATTCTTCCAGGCTATACCGAGCTCTCTGTTGTAGCTGGAGCATAATTTTCTGTCAAAGTATCAAGGATGAAATTTTATCTAATATAACAGGAAACTAGGCTCACTAGAACTTTTGTAGCACGGAATCCGGGCGCAGCTTTGGAGAAGAGTTCGCAAGCCGATTCGAGCTGTACCAAAGCAGAAGGTGCCAAACTCATTGATGGGCATCGTGTCACGATGGATCCAAGGACAATCTAATCGAAAATTTGCTCAGCCCCTATTTCCTCCCTCAAACGAACAAAATTTGAATTGACTCACGGCGCAAGAAAACATATGTGTCCACAAGAACCACATTCTCTCACTGGGAGCCTGGAGTTGAGTGTGCAAGTTCCTCATCAAGGCCACGAGAGACCCAGCACTACGATACGCGGCAATGACGGATGTACCATAAGGGCTACCAAGCGGGTCTTTCGGATGGTCACTGATAGCCCTAGCAAAGAAACTGCGATGAAGATACAACAAATCTATGCAGATAAAAAGATCAACACCTGTATAAACCCAGTCGTGGTCTCGGATACTTACTCATCTCGCGGAGTGCCAAGACAATGTGCCTCTGTAAAATAAGCATGATTGTCTCTGGGAAGCCACTATGTCGGATTTCCGAGGGTCCGAATCCGGCTATTTGCAGAATTGGAGGGACAGGAAATGCACGCATCTTTCTGTCCAGCTGCACGACTGTGGCGTAGGTCGGCATCTTGGCGCCAAAAGCTTGATCGTGCAACAGGTTCATGCATTCGGAAGTAAATCGGTGCTTCCATGCATGGACTAGATAGAAATGAGTCTACTTCCGGGTAAAATCAAGGGGGAAGAAAAGAAAACCTACATGTTTGTTCGTCAGATATATCACCGGAATGGGGTTGTTTGCAATCAATATGGGGAAGGGCAAACGACGGGGGTCGTCCAAACGTCAAACATTGCAACGAGTCGTAGGTGAACAATTCCCAGAAAAGTTCACGTCGACGCTGGGTTTCGACAGGCTCAATCTTCCAGCGGCCACTATCTCTGTCTATAGATATTGATCAGTCTGTTAATTATAGAATCGCTAATAAAAACTTGGCCTCACGTAAACCAATCTAAGGAATACTATCAGGGAAACCCAAAAGAAGATCAGATTGATCCTATGACTCACGCTCTGGCCCACTTTGACTGCGATTCCCATTATGGCCCACCTAGCCCCGGAGGCAGTCCCATGACGATCTGCTAAGAAGAGATAATAGGTCATGAGATACTGTAAAGCATCTGACTGTGAGTTGTCACCTCGAGAGGCTCTTGAGCACCACTCACCAGCGCTTGAACGGAATGCAGGGTTGGTGCATCAAAAATAGAAGTATGGAAAAGTGCAGCCCGAGCGAGTTGATGGTATTTCTCGGCTTCGAGGTTATAAGCTGGTAACGCGGTGTTCATGAGGGAGCCTATAGCCAGGACCATGAACAGCAAAGCGAGTTTATGTGCGAGAGCAGGATCTTCGGCCAGTTGATTCGAATCTGAATTGTAGAAGGAAACATAGACTTGTGTGTCGAAGGTATCCATAGAAATAGGGTTATACCTGAGAAAATACATTGATGAATTTGAATTTCTTCAACAGACAGACAAAGAGAGGCAAGCTTACATCCAAGCAGCGTAATGGTAGTAGGTAGTGCGCAGTTCATAGGCGGTTCCTGTAGAAGGGAGATACCAAAGGAGGCTCTGAAGACTGTTGTTATCTCCTTGAGCGAGGGTAGATATGGGGAACATGGAAGCTCTGTTGAGTATTTCAGGCGTCAGGACGGATTGAAGGCTGATGAGGACTTGATCATGCTCCGATTCGTCTTCCTCCTCCTCATTCTTCAATTTGGACGGAGAGTGAGATGTCAGGGAAAACAGATGAGAATCTAATCAAAAGCTTACTTGAAGGAAGTACTAGAAACCGTATTAGACAACATGGGCTACGAGGGACGCGGATGCTTACCCATGAGTTTGCTATGTGTCCATAGTATCTTGACTTGCCAGACAGGTTTATGGACAAGGAACCGAAGGCGTCGATGACGTCTGGGTTTGTTTCTTCTTCCTTGACGGGAAACGTGCCCCCGTTCCTGAGAGCAGGTGGCTCTCTTTGTAAGGGGGCCTTGATCTTGAGGAGCTCTTCGGTTAACAGCGGGTGAGGATCATTGGAGAGCTGTGAATGTGAAGAGCGCAGAGCGTCTTCCAGCTGCCGTACACGGTTTGCAAGTTGAGATATTTTCTCGTGAAGCTCTTGAGTCGAAGCCAAAACAAAACTAGACCCCTGTGATGAGGATGGATAGCTAGCTGCATCATGCGACATGCCCACCGGTTGCCTTGGCCTGTGGTCAGAGATCCCTTGAGACAAACGAGTGAGCCAATAGCTGAATCAGTCAACTGCAGACCCACGTCTGGGCAGATAGCACCACAACCACGCTTTACACAGGAACTGCATGGGATGGTACGGTCGCAGCGTAGCTTCAAACTAAAAGTGGGTCAGTTCAGAAAACTGAGGATGAGAAAAAGAAACAGACCGGCGACATTCAGCACAACTGAGACGAGTTGCACCTTTTCTGCGTTTTTTGACCTGAGAGTCGCCCTCGTAGAAAGGAGCAGCAGCAGACATGTGTTGTTGTGAGTGGCAGAAGCAGAAGAAGAAGAAGAAGAAGATCGGGCTGCTTGCCCATTCCCCTCGGAGATAGCCGTTGCCCGATTCTGCAGGCGTTACAATGTGGCGGTGCCTTCCCTGCTGGTGGCCATGTGTTGTTGTTGCCAGCGTATCTGGTGGGTTCAATTGTATTTGTGTATGTGTAGGTGGATGATTGGTCATCCATTCCCACAGTACTAGTGTGTGAGCCATTGGACTGTCAACAACAACAACAAGAAAGAAAGAAATCATGGCTGCTCTGGCCATCCGTCCTGCCTCCGACGATGACCACCACAAGCTCAAGTTTCCCCACACAAGAGCTTTGCTCGCTGCTCTGACCCGCCAGCACAAGCCAAGCGAGGATATCCAGGACCTCAGCCGAGTGCCTCATGCTCTCGTGAGCAAGGTCGTCTCGTTGCTCGTTGAGGAGCGGGAGGACGACCTCAAGGTGCTTCTCAAAGACACTTACGACATGGACGACCAAGCTGTAAGTACCGCTTGTGGTTATTTTGCCGTGGCTTCATGGATATATGACCTGTAGATTGAAGAAAATGTGCTCGAGCTCATGCACAGGCACAGGGACGATGCCGCTGGGGTCCCGTTCCTGCTGCTGACACCCACACGTCGTCCTATATCCCGTCCGTCGTCTCGGGCATCATCTTCACACTCGGCCCGTCTTCGTCCAGACACGCCCTCTTCTGCACCACCACCACCATCTCCCCTTGCCTGGCCCCATCGCCGTCCTCATACCCCCGCAACTTCTCCTCTTGCAAACACAGAAGCCATATCTTATATGAGCGCAAAAAGCGATGATTCTCCTTCCTCTTCCCCCGTTCTTGCCCACGCTCAGGCCACTCAGGCCCAAGCCCAGTGGACCGCAAGTCTTCCAGCCTCCCCTTTACTCACATCTCGTTCCCTCAATGCCAGGGCTTCAGAGTTCAGGCCCATCCCCAGACCCCTTTCTTCCGCCTCGTCCCAGCCAGGCTCTCTCCTTCGTGCAGACACACCTTCTCCTGATATGTGGGCGCACAACTCCCCTCGAGCTACTTCAAATCTCGCCATCGCAGCTCCCCTCATTGCTGATCAGACCACTTCTGCCCCAAAACCAATCACATCAAGCTCGTCTCTTCGTTCGTTCGTTCGCCCCGAAGATGTCGATGAAGACGAGTCCTATCCTGATTCTTTTCCCATTTCGGGCCCAATTTCCCCTCCATTTCACTCGATAACCGTCTCCGATTTCGATAATCAATGGTCTGTCTCTCCCCCCAAAGAATCTGAGCTTGCCCACATGGGAACTCCGTTGCGTTTCGATTATGCGTATTATCCGTACTCCACTACAGCCAATAACAATGGCAACAAGGATCCCATCGACGACACCGAAGCAAATGCGGCTCTCACAGACGGCATGACCCCTTTCGACGTTCTCAGCTCCGTCTTTGGCTCGTCCCTTGCTCCATCCGAACTCGAAGAGGCTCTTGCAGCTAGTGGCTATGATTTCGACAGAGCAATGGCATGGTTGATCGATCGCGTACTGCCATCCCAACAATCCGCTTCTCCCCCTCAGGCCAGGATTCAGCTCATGGGAAATCGCGTCACTCTCGTTTCCCGCGATCCTGGGGCGACCCCACTTATCCGTGGAAATAGTAGAGGCGGTTATCACAGTAATAATAGCAACACCATCAGTCGCGGTGTGCCAAGATACGTCAATAGTCGCCCCCCTCAAGGTGGTAATCGGGTTTGCAGATACTTTATTGCAGGAGAGTGCCTCAGGGCAGATTGCAGGTTCAGGTAGGTTTTTAATGGTGCAGGAATCAGTAGATTTTTCATATAACACCCCCCTCCCCTCCCCCCTCCAGCCATGACCTGGAACGCGCCTTGTGTCGTTTTTGGCTTCGAGGCACGTGTGCCAAAAACGAGGCCTGCGAGTTTTTGCATCATCTTCCCAAAGATGTAGACATCGCCAGCCTGAATGTTGCCATGTCTCGGAATCATATCCGTGGGCCACCAGGTTATATGGGTCCTCCCCATGAGATGCATAATCCTGGTGTTGAGGAGTTTCCGGTTCTTGGCTACGAAGGCAATCCTGGGAGGATGAATACACCAGGTAGATACTTGGACCCGAGCCGTACACGTTTTGCAGCAGCTGTTAAGAAGGCACCACCCAAGATGAATGGAATGCACATGACTCGCGTGTTGGGTCCTGCTGCGGATAACCTGTATCATCAGTCAGCTATCGTTGCACCTCGCCCATCTCCCCGTTTGAAACTTCGTCCTCCCACCTTGTTGCCGACATTGGCTACTGGAGAAGCTGTCAATCAACTTTACATGACCTATCGTCAACGTGCATTACAGTTGGGAGCAGCGAGGAATGCTTGCTTGTCTCGTGCTGCTGATGCGTGGAGGCGGGGAGATGGCGCTGCAGCCAAACGATTTAGCAGGGAGGGGCATGACTTGAACGGGAAGATGGCAACTGAAATGGCAAATGCGGCATCTAATTTGGTCCGTGAGCGCTCTCGGTTGGCAGAGCAGGCAGCCAGACAAAGAGATTTGGGCTGGTCGGATGACCCGGGAGACCGGACTACTCGAGGAAAGTCATGTGGTTCAGGACTTGGTGTCATTCTGGGTATTGCGAGGAGGGACGTGGGTGATAACAAATTGACGGCGGAGGAACGGGCTGAATGTATGTTGGATCTGCACGGATTGCACTCGAACGAGGCGACTGAGGTGTTGGAGCAGTTTTTGCTTTCAGTGGGTATTGTTTTGAGTTCAAGTGCTCTGTGCTTGTGCTGACGTTGCCCCTTTCAGTTGGAGAATGAGCATTTCTATGGATTAGGTATGTGCTCAGCGTGAAGTCTGTCAGAAAATAGCCACTGATATCTATCATAGCTTATGCAATTGTTGGTGAAGAGAAGCACACAGGTACTCAAGACTCTGCTCGCGGCGCTTCTCGCAATCGCCTAGCAACAGGCGTACGTGAATGGGTGCACCGCTGGGGATATCCTTGGAGCGAACGGGATGGGATTATCTGCATTGATCCCCTGACACACGCTTCGGAGTAGGATCTCATTCATGATGTGTGTGTGTATGGATGTATGTGTTGAACTTAAATAGTGCTCTGAGCACCGTATGTTGAAGAAAAAAGAGAATCTATGGATGTTATTTAATAGATGAATGTGAATTAGATATATAAAATAAATTGTATGTTTGTGAATGTACACGTGATGGCGAGTTGTTGTTCTCCGGGCGCTCAAACATTCGGGATTCAAGATGGGTATATATCATATGCCTCTTTTCTCCTAACCACTACCACCCTTTCTATCCACCATGTCCTTTCTGCTCGATGCTGGATCGTCCGGTGTTGGCCTTGGGGCCCAGGCATCCTCGCTTACAGAACCTACTTTTGAAAAAAATCCTGAACGACTGGACGGACAAAAACATTTTTCTATTGACCTCAGCCTAGAACTCGAAAGACAGCTTGAACTGGAGTGTTCCTCACTTCCTGCTACTCCTAGCTCATCCAAGAACCCTCATTCATATGCTCAACCCAATCCCGACACCCTGGATCCTCAGATCCTCGTGCACATTATCACAGGACTACGAAAGACCATAGAGGATATAACGAAGGAGCGCGATGACTTGATAAAAATGATTGAAGATTCTACTACGAGAGAAGCAACATTGCAGGACACATTGGCTTTGATGACCGAGAAGGCCACTAATTATGAAGAAGAACTTAGCGCTGCCAAGAAGAAGATGAAGGAAGACGAAGAAGCCATTACACTTTTACGCACTAAAGTTGAAGAGAGCAGGTAATTCTTGTTGGTGGTTCCATGGCGTCTATTAAATACTTTGGTAATCTAGACGAGGAATAATGCGGCTGCAAGCTGAGAGTCGACGTCAGAGTGCTGCTCCCAGCGCAATCGACTTATCTCGAGCCGCAATATCTGGAATAAGCAGCCCACCATCATCGAAACGAGCGTCGTTCACGCCTCTAACTGGTCGATCTAATAGCCACAGACGCGTCTCATCGATCTCTGGCACTGGGGATGGAAATGGACTTGGTCTCCTTCACGTACTGTCATCGGATACACAGCCTAATGGTCCTCTTTCTTTCCAAGATTCCTCAGCCTCAGGTCTTGGCCCGCCCGGTTCACGGCGTTCACTATTTTTCAGAAATTCACCTCCCAAATCAGATGCGATCCCACTGCCACCGACAAATGTATCGACATCATCTGAATTCGAAGCAATAAAGAAGGAATTAGAGGGTCTGAAACGGGAGTTGGTGGATACTCGTGTGGAGTTGAGTGAGGCTAACGAGGCGAAAGAGGCTTCGGAATCGTGCGCCAAGGCGCTCCGGGAGTTCATTGCAGGAAATCAAGTTGGAGAGTCATCCATGTCGGGAAAATCCCTGCCCCCACCCATAGCGATTATCGGAGATAGCTCTGACAGGAAATCAGCAGCCTCCAACTCTGGGTGGGGGTTTAAACTTTGGAAAGCTGACAGTAACATTACCCCTTCTTCCACTCGGCAACTACCACCACCACCGACCTCTGCACCTTTTTCTCGTCTCGGCGGTTTTTTCAGCTCAAGAGCGAGTGCTGTATCAACGGTTCTACCAGGTTCGACGCTTCAGACGAATGCTGCTGCTGTTACCAGAGAATCGTTTTTGGATTCATCCTCGGGACGCAGTGTCAAGTCCATGTCGGATGAATCGTCTGTTGTTGAACCTGCCAGTCCTCGGAATGAGTGCTCGGGGCATGTGAAGGTTGTGGATGCACCTGAGGTTGGCGAATCTGGTGGGGTGTTGGAAATTCCTATGGAGAAGGATGATGATACTCCGATCCAACATCAGCATGGTGTTACTGTTGCTGTTGTCTGATATCAACTCCATTCCAACTTGAGAAACTTTGCCTTGTTTCCTCTGTGATGAGTATTTTCTGCTATCATTGTCTACGCTCATCATACCTACCAGACCCTATGATCACCTTATGAATGACCAACACGACACTCATGACCTCGCTTCCTTTATCCTCCTCTGCCTACTACCTACCTTGGTGTTCTTTTTAATGATTTAAGAAGCCCTGATAATTCCGTACATTGTGTCTGAGTGTGCCTCTTATACTTTGTCACGAAAACTAGTGGATTAATGCCAATCAAGAACGATGATGAGGATGATGACCCCGCGCTAAGTTCCTGATGAATGAATTTTGATTTCATCTCTAAGAGTTCAGGAGAATACGATAGGTTTCTTTGTGAATTAAAAAAAGGCTCGTAAAGCGTTTTGAATAAAAAAATTCAACTGATGGATCATACACCCACACCCACACACGCATTATACAGTGAACCCCCGGTCCTTACGACGTAGTATAATAAATTGTTTTAAATTTCTTCTTCTTCTCTTAGTTGAAGCCGTCATCGCTCGGCAAGAACCATTCAGCTTGTCTTTTCTTTCTTCATTCACTCATTCACCATAGCTTTTCCAAGATCAAATTGCGAGCGATCGCATGATAAAAATGAGGTTAACCTCAACCCACGAATCAAAGATGGGATGACCACCTCACTTTTTCGTGGTCCCCCCACTACAATATGTCAAAATCGGATCCGTGATGATGATGGCGATGAGTCTTTAGTCAATAGAGTCAACTCAACTCGTTTTGATCCCGAAAGACACTCTTCATCCCGGCCTCCCATCCGATTCAAATTCATATATAACTATAACTATAACTATAACTATAACCATAACCTTGAAACTGCGAGGCTACGCCGGTATGTCGTTTTCGCCACCAGAAAACAGAAACACAAGGATAAATCACGCGTAGCATAGCCTTTCTCACAGGCTCCTCCTCCCTTCTGTCTCCCTCTCTTTTTTTTTTGGAGTTGACTGAGTATTGAGATTTTTGATTCCAAAAAAATCTATCTCGGCGATCTGACCCTTTCAAAGTGCCATGCATGAGATTAGCTCCGCATGTATATACGACCTCGCCAACTCCTTGCCAAAGCGCCAGAGGGGGGTTGGATCAACTGCCGATAATAACGCTTAAGAAAAAGGGGGGAAGCAAAAAAAGCCAGCTTTCTGCCACAAGAGCCTGGTTTCCACATCAAGATCTGGGACGCTAAGAACGAGATGTGAAGGAGAAGAATTCGGAGGTTGGGTTTTAAGATAGAAGGTCTAAGATAGTTTTGAGACGTTGATGGTTCTTTAGTAGAGGATAGTCGTATAATTGAGCGAGGATGTCTTTGCACCAGGCGCTATAAGAGATACTTAGCCCGGGACTCGTTGAAAATTCCTGCAGTTTATTCAGTGAATATTTGGAAATGTATTTGATAATTTCCTCTACCTGACCGTTGGTCCGGACTCTCGAAAAGAATTTGAGACATAGATCAATGCAAGTGGAATTCCAAGGACTAGTCTCAGAAGAATCAGATTCTCTGAGACCCGACTCAATATTCCTGAAAAAGCCTAAAACATTTCATCAGCCAACTGGGAGGTGTCTAGAGCACAGCAACTAATAGTTCACCTGTCAGAAGAGAGATTCGAAGTTTTTGAATCTCAGTTACTTGCGGATTAATCTCAGCACTGAATGTGAATAGCGGCTCTGCCATCCCCTTAAACAGTGGATTATTTGGGACTTCATTTGCAACAACATATCGCCAGTATCTTGGTTCAGCAGTGAGATTATGTGTTGCCAGGGATTCAAAAAAAGTCTCCAGTAGTTCATGGGCTCTCATCTAAATTTTTTGTCAACAGGAGAGTAAAGGAAATACGGGAGAACTCACTGCATAGAATCCAGAATCACGACGGATGATTTCAGTATAAATAGCAACTCGCACTCGTACATTCAGCCAACCAATACGAATTTTTCGCCAAAAAGGTTCCATCTCATGGAGGCAAAAGTTCCAGCGCTGGAAGATCATGAATGACATTATTATCAATCAAAGATATCACCTTACAGATGGGACCCTTCCATGCTGAATCAAAATATGCATACACCCGCCGAAGCAACGTGCCCAGCTGTCCAAAGTCCTCAGGCTATCCAGATTTACGACCGGCTCAGCCGCGGTCACGCAAAACCTCTGGATCTTCCAGCAAGAGGCCCAAAAAAAGGGGAAGATCACCTAAGACTTCTGTAAGGGATATAATGCAGAGATCAATCTCGACAAACCTTGTCAGGAAGTTCACCCTGTTCTTTTTCTTTAACAGAGGCAAAAGCATTTTCTGGGTCGTCCAACTGAGCCAAGGTAGTCGGATCATTGAGGTCAATCCCGAAATCAAAATCGGCATAATCCTGACTTTCCGGATCGTCCATTTGCGGAGTCGGAAGCGTAGGTTCTTTTGGCGGAGAGAGAATCGCTCTGGCGTCTAGAAAGCTCTCGATGAAACGCCGCATCTCACCCAGGTTGAGAGTGGTTTCTTCAATTGCTTTGTATGATTCTAGGAATGGTTTGAACGCGACTGATGGATGTCAGCTGTTCAATCTAGTTCTTCATGACACCTGAACGTACGAAGAAAGGCAGGCTCTGGGTACTGACCTCTGCTCGCGAAGGCCTCCATCACAGCTCGACCCGTAGCATACAAGGAAAGAATGAGGAGCGAGCAGTTTCTGATCCTATCCCTTCGCTGATTTGGCTGGTCAGTTGTACACGATCCGAGAGATTTGAGCTCAGATGCTACGTTCGTGATAATTGCTGCAAGCCATTTCGCAACTTCCTGCAACGGTACGTCCTTTTTAATCATAAGGGTCGCCAGTAACTTGACACCTCGGATCGTAAGGATCTGAGTTGTGGAATCGGATGCCGCGAAGTCGATACTACTATGCACTTGTTTGACGGTCCGGGTAGCACGTTCCGGATCGATAGCAATAACAACAACTAAAGCTGCGAAACGATTACAGATGGGCGAAAGATCATCCACGCCTGGCACTTTCTCCTTCTGTACCCTGAATCTAGAAACTGGGATGGTGAGCGCAACCATCTTCTTGATTTCTGGTTGCGTTAGGCACCCAGAACTGACAGCTCGTATAAGAAGTTTCAATGTCGAAGTGAACGCAGAGTCGGTATCCGATCCTAACTGTGACAAGGAATCCCAGTCACCGTTTAACATGAAATCAGGATATTCCGCCTCTTCACCATGCAAATTGACAAAGTTGCGAGCACGAAAGATGTCGACAAGCTGATTTAAGGCGCCGAACGACTGATCCATATTCCACTTCCAATAATCCAACAATCGATAGCAGCGAGATATCACTACTCTGGTGTATTTATCTCGTTTCTCCAGCGTATCACATCCAAGATGTTGGAGTATGCCATCGCCCTGTGCCAACTGGGCTTGCTTGACGGCATACGCTATCAAGCCCCATGACGCAGAAAGTCGAAAATTGCTCCCAGTAATTCCGAAAACAGAGAATTGCGACAGTACCATGAGTATGAAAACAGCCTTCCATATTTTTTCACCGGTTTCTAGAAAGTTAGTTGAAGGGAGCGTATGATACAAGGACAGGAGCTCAACCCAAAGGGGATGATCCTGGTGGGACTTAGGGTTGGTGGTATGCCGGGCGTCACAGACAGGAAGGAGGTGGATCAAGCATACCCATGCCTGGGCGACATAGGATGATATCTTCGTTCCATCAAGAGCTTGATTCTTTTTCATAACCTTGTAAGGTTTGCGAACTCCATATCCCACCAAATGGCAGAGCAACAGCCTCACGGATGCGTGAGCTGGGTTGACATCCAGTGGCCCTGCCGACACATCGAATAATTGAAAGCCAGATCGAATTGAAGTTTCAAGGCAGAACCAGCATAAAGATAAGAAGGTGATGTTTACTGTACTCGTAGTCATGTCTGAGGATTTGAGAGTTGATATAACGGATAGCACCTTGTTCTTGACGAAGGACACAAGTAGCTCGCGTCCGTCCATATGATGTAACCAAGTAATATAACGACAAGCTGATTGAGATAGACTGTCCCAGTCCTTCGTTTTTTCCTCGTAACCTTCGGAAGGGATGTCTGAGATTGAACTAAGCAAACCTTCGAAAATCTTGTCCAAACTTTGGAGAAACGTAGCTATCTCCTGCGAAGGACTCAGACTTATCTCACAGAGATAAATAGGATCAGGTCGAGGTGCTCGATCGGATGTGAGAGTATCCATCAAATCATGTAAATGACCTTTACGTATGAAACTTGTCGAACTAAAGGACACTCCTGGGTCCAGGGCGTCTATATCCATGTCAACGGTGCATTTTCCAACCAAATCTCGAGGCCGCTTGATCAGGCGGTGCTGTTGACTGTATCCTAATCCTTGACCATGGTGGTGGTTATCATCGTCGACATGAAATGATGGGCGCTTGTGTTTTCTACTTTTCGTCGAAGTAGGACCAACTCTCCCGGCTGCAAATGACCGATAGAAGTCATCGTCATCAAGATCAATGGTAATTTTCATTGGCTTTTTTGACCTCCCAGATGTAATCCCAGATATGTGAGGGTTGGCCATCGAATAGACACCTTGCAATTTGCATCTCTCCTTCAGCTCCTCACGTCTCTCCTTCCAGCTCTTCCGCTTTCCCTTTTCCGGTCCTCCGATAACAACCTCAATTGGTCCGGTTGTCATTCCAGCTGTTCAATCAAATCAAAACACGAGTATATACACAGTTGCGATGAAATGTTACCATACCTCTCGGTTTGTCATTTTTCGTGTTTTTCCGTGTGGCATGGTTCTCAAACGAGAGCAGCGTCTGACGTTCACTCCTAAACTTGCGGGCATCGCGAGTTGTGACATCAAGTTTGTACCTTTTACGTGCATTGCCACCATTACGAGTCTGACCACCGACTTGAGGACGGGACTGCTTGCGTCCGCCAGCTCTCGCTTTAGAGATGGTTGAGCCAACGATGCGTGTTCGAGATAACATCCAGTCAATCATACTCTCCTCCTTCACGGCGCCACATCCAGCATCTGCCTCATAGATGGTCCCAGCGTCATCATCCCCAAGAAGGGCTTGAATATCTTCCTCATCAACTTGTTCCTCCTCTGAGCTAGTGTTGTCTTCATCCAAAATTTCGACTGATTCAGCCCCCGAAGCCAAGGGCGTGTAAATGGTAGGTTGGGATGGCCCTGCACTCTGAGCGTCACTATCCCATGATAGACCAGAAGCAGGTTCTGGACGCGCTCCATAATCAAGAAAATTACGAATGTCTCCATCGCATATATACTCGCGTGACGGCTCAACTTCACTATCGTCACTTTCAGAATCTCCACGAATGTCCCTGACATCATTTGAGTTAACGACTCGCCGGGTACGCGATTGCCCAGGAAGAAGAGGACCATCCTCCTGCAGATCGTCGAGGGTGAGCCGACGGTGCTGATGGTGTTGAGTGTTCCTCAAAAGCTCTCTGGCATAACTTGCAGGGTATAATTTGAAGAGTTCATGATAACGTTTGCTTAGATCTGGTGTTTCTTCTTCTTCTGAATTCTCGGTACTCGACTCTGGGCTCTTTCCACGCTGCTCTTTCGGGACATGGGATGGATCATCCTCAGCATCAGTGACTTCAGAGGTTTCCTGGGTGGGGAATCGAGCGGATAAAGCACGAAGGGTCTGCAGGGACTCTGACTCTGTTGCTTGAACATCCTCCTCTACGAGTACACGACTGGCTGTAAGGTTATCCATGAAATAGTCACGTAGTGCATCCATTTCATTCGTCACTTTTTCAGAGGATAAAGGATGAGCTGGAGATTGAGCTGGAGATTGAGCACTCTTTGGAGAGAAGACTTGGGAATATTGAATGCGGGATGGACTCGGGATATCTGTCGCCTGTTCAATTGTTGATAATCAGCGGACATGGCATTTTTTATTACAAGTATTCACTCACGTCTGAATCACGTCTACCCAAAGAGGTAGAAGCACTGGATACAGGAAAGCGTCTAGGTGCCCTCGAAGCCTCTTTTTCACGCCTCAAGCGCTGCCGTTCCCACCGCTTCTCCTCCTCTTTCTGCTTGAGTTCATCCTTTTCCTTTTCCCTCACTTCCCTCTCCCTTCGCCTCCGGTCTCTTTCAATGCGACGAGCTTCTTGTGCGAGATCATCCGAGTCGCTATTGTCAGATTCACTCAACGGCTGGATATAGGGAGGTAATGGCTGGGCGACGAGCGAGAACGAATGCTTCCTTTGTGCACGACTCTCATCTTGATGTTGAGACTCTTCTTGAGCGTAATTGTCATCCTCTTCATAACGATCTTCCTGGCGGTAAGCTCGATGCTTATGGCGAATCTCATTGATGATGGCAGCTGGATTATCTTTCAAAATAGACTTGTACTGGAATTCGTCATACAAATATGGACGAAGCTGATTAGGTTGACGACGGCGAAGTGAGTATCGACTGAGGGTTATATCTTCAATATTGCTTATCTCTGTAGTTGAGATACGCGATGAGCTGTTCACAACAGCGGTTTGAGCATCATCTTCAACGCGCAAACGTGAATTCTCGACAGGGACAAGTGGACATGAATCTGAAAGATTTAATGGTGTGCCTGCGCGACTTGTGTTTAGTTGATGTAGTTCGGAAGTCCTGATATCAGATCCAGACAGGAGAGAGGTAGACTTTGCAATAGCTAGCTCATCTTCAGACTCCTCTCGTGCACTGTCTTGAGTTCGAGACTTTTCAAACGATACATGGGAGGAGCGTGGTTGCCCTGAAAAGGCTTGTGGAGAGAGAGACTGTTGGTATAAACATATTTGAACAGTTGAGGAGTGCGGGGATAGGTAGAAAACATCTATACCTACAAACTGATCCAATAAATCGCCTTCATAATCATCTGCTGACCGCTCCGAAGGCCTCAAGTCCCAAGACAACAGGGAATTCTTCTGGGACTCCACTGCTTTGCGAGGAGTGTTTGAGGAGGTCCAAGCTTTTACATGTTCCATGACGGTCGCATCATCCATATGAAAGGCTTTTCGAGCATGGGTCGGTGCCTGTAAACCAGGGTCCATATCCACCTCCATCTTCACTTCTGTATCCTCTAAAGCAGCACAAGTATCGAGGTTCCCCTTGCCAGATATTGTTACGTTATATTGAAATGTAGAATGCGGGCTTTGAATTCCAACCTGAGGAAGATATTTCGCCTGCGAAAAGGACACGAATGCTGGAGTCTCTTCTATGAATCCATGGCTAAGCTGACCAAATCTCAGTCGAAAATTCTGCAAATAAAATATAATTTACCTTTCTGCGTTTCCGAAGAGTTTCATTATTTCTGGGACTTGGTTGAATCGTCTGAGAGTGTACAGGCGTCAATTGTCCCCCCGTAGTCAAATCTACATCATCGAAATCACGCCAACACCGCAAGGCATAAGCATCGTCCAATTCTTCAACATCTGAAGTTTCAACATATTCGTCTTCGTCCATTTTCGTATCAGTTATATGGCTTCTATTAACCAATTAGTCAACTTGGATATCTCATGCTGAAGCACGTGATTTTGACCTCTAGTTTGTGTGGTACAGGAAGTCAAATCGAAAGTCAGTTATTCTTCGATGGACTAATAGCATAATCATTTATCCCGGACTCCCTATATTACGATTACCAACCATTATTATACACAAGGATGTGACAACTTTTGGTCGAGCCAGATGCGAAGAAATTCGTAAGAACGATGGAATAACAAAAATTCATGTCGTGCATTGTATAACTCTGTAGCAAAAACTTGGGAGCAAGAAGGGATGAAAATGTGGAAACTCTGCAAATACGTGCTGGGAATCATGATGACGGGAATGGTTATGCAAGCACGTTGGAGAGGGATGACAGTAAGACAGGAACAGACATAGGTGGGGATATAATGGTGACATACTTGGATGGAAGACAGAGGATGAAAGACAATAGAAAATTTACACTCATTGAGCGACGCGCGAGACTGAGAAGACAAGAATCACGGCATGGACCGAAAGGAATTTTTGTCGCCAGAACTTGTATGATAGTGTCCGCAACAAGTGACGGCAATGATGGATGTTGACAAGAAGCTTCAAATGCTATTTGCGATTACAGACTAAATGGGGGGACAGTAGACAAGAAAGAACGCTGATTCGATGCCGTTCCTCTCGTTTTCAAGTTTGGATGATGCTGATGTGAGTGCCAATGAGTGTGATGTGAGTGTTGATGGTGAACCGGGCCCCAATTCCTTTTCTTCAGCTTCCTCTCTCTCTTTGACTCTTTTCGGAGCTTTTGCGAATTCTTCAATGCATCCTGGTCATTGCCGGGCTGTTGAGTTTCTGCACCAGTGGGCGTGCGATCACCGTCGCCAACAGGAAGAATCACAGGAGAGATTGACATTGGCTCCAAGAAGTTCCTTCTCCTTCGTCGCTCCTTCTCCTTGGGCCACATGATCGCGCTGAGAGGGCTGGCCCTCATGATGCTGTTATAGTCCACACTTGAATGAGGAGTGTGAGGATAGTGATCTGAGCTCCATCCGCCGTTCTCCCGGGTCTGCCGAAAAGCACCGACAGAAATCAAATCCCACCGGTTGAGGTTCTGCAAGTGCTTTCCAGAAAATAGTTCTTCTTCTTCTTCAGTATCGCCGTTGGGTTGTTTTGCGAGAGAAGTATCAGTGGTTTCAGAGGATTCTGGGACAAGGTAAGACGCTTCCAGAACGTCATCAAGACCGATAGTGTCAGTAACATATTCAGGTTCCTCGGAGAGCGTAGCGGCCACATGTCGCGATGGGGATGAGGATCCAAAATCATTGTCAGATGACAGGAGCTGCAAAGGAGATAATATCTCCGACGCAGTTGAGAACGTTGGAGTGGACCTTGAATTGTTCAGCAAGTGTCTCCTCAACATTTGCTCGACCTAAAACGTAAAACCAAAAGGAGGGTGCAGAAAAATCGAATCAACTACAAAGAAACAAAAAAACGTATTGAGGACATACCAGATTGGTCTTCGGGGCAGCAAAATGTTTACGACGCCGGCTGAATCTTGGATGGGGCGAGGGTACCTCTCTGGTGCCATCAATAATTGCCTTGCGGTTTTCCTGAACAGGTACAAAAATTCCGGCCCGTGGTCCCCTGGACTGGTGAGAGCCCTGACGTAGATTCCTTACTTTCCTTTCCTCCTCCTCTTGGTCTTGATCATCAGAGTCCCAATATAGTCTTCCGGCAAGGATATCTTCAGGCTTGGGTGATTCGATACTCTGCCAACTAGATACCAGGCGGCGATGGGGGGCTGGACTAACCGTAGGGCTAACAGTTGACAGAGGATTGACAGCCGAAACACTTAAAGGAAGGCTGAAAAGCTGCATTGCCCGCTCATTCGGTAAGTCGTCTTCACCCACAAGCTCCTCGTCGGTAGTATCACCTTCAGCCCCATTAGCGCCTTCCTCGTAACTACCCTCAGGAGAGGACTCATCATGTACAGATGACATGTCTGCATCAGTATCTTGGACAGGTGCAGGATTTACCTCGGCCAAAAATTGGGACGCTTTGACCTCGAAATCCAGATCAAGAACACCACGGCCATCACTTGGGCCATTGGTGAAAACAACTTGTCCATCCCAGCCCTGGGTCACTTCGAGCTGGAGGTTTTCTAGCCCCTGGCTCCGCGAGATGAGCTCAGCTGTATCGCTATGGGAAGCAGCATCCATGTCAGAATGATCGCCATCCTCACCCGCCTCATCAGGCTCAGAGCAGGAAGAATCGCTTTGATCACTGTTACCATCGGAATCGGTGAGGTTGGCAAAGAAAATGTCGGCATCGAAACTTGACTCTTCATCATCGGACCATGCAGTGACAAGGTCAGCATAGCCCGTACCTACGGCCTCTTCATCTATCTCTTCCTCGTCCTCGTCACCCGCTTCATCGTCCTCATCATCGT
>Ga0157368_1000130_pt1 | contig 35400 bp, 47 predicted proteins | sample AttbisABBM3_FD_113146 | JGI IMG/M metagenome (GOLD analysis project Ga0157368, IMG submission 113146) | Fungus gardens microbial communities from leaf cutter ant in Botucatu, State of São Paulo, Brazil - Atta bisphaerica ABBM3 | ecosystem: Host-associated > Fungi > Mycelium > Unclassified ... | reverse complement strand
ATACTATAGTAGAGAGCTAAGAGAGTACAAGTAATGATAAAGGATGAGTAATATTGGTAGTGATTTAACTATCTAATTAGTACTACTGATCTTGGACCAAATGCTTAGTAAGCAGAATGCTTTGCAACACCTAGAAGTTGTGAAAGTCCACTAAACTCTGTGGATCTTGCCAGTTGCCCTAACAGAAACCTTCTAGAATACTAAATTCAGAAGTGATCACAGCTTATCTCAGATAGATAAATAACTTTGAAGAGTAAATAAAGACTGAACAGGGCAAGACTCAGATAGCAATATAGTGAGAGCAGATGATATAGTAGATGTGTGGATGAAGGGCTAAATGAAGGATATAGAGATGTTGGTTTTCTTACATTATCCAATTATCATTCAAGTTTCTAAACACTTACAACTACTGATTCTCCTATACTACGTGTTTTGTAAAATTGTATATGCTAAGAGATCAGAATAGCTGACAAAATAACAATAACATAGAAAAAGTCAATTATTTTCAGAGAATAAAATAATGCTAATTATTAAACCATTTTTGCTATAGTTGAAGTTAATGAACATATAACCCTTGAACCTGGCAAAATGCCTGGGACAGCACCAAGAAAACCAAGCTAGCATTAGGAGCCATGTACTCGACAGTGAACTGAGAATGAGTGATGTATAGTGTGATTCATTGCTAGGCAAATGGTCCGTGCGCGGGGTAGATGCGCACGTGGTTTCTGCCACTGTGGCACCTATTGTTTCCCACCACAGCAACAAAATTGTTCTCCTCTGGTTGATTACTCCTTGCCTACTTGCTATTCATCCTTCCTGTCATGATGGCAACTTCTTCGTCCCCAGGCCCACCGGTAGTCGTTTCCGGCTCTCCTTCTGATGCGTCATCGCTCCGAGCTGCAGCCCTCAGGACTCTCAAGTCGGGCAAAAGGCGGCGTCCCGCATTTGGACAAATCCAAGAAACAATACTAGCAGGACCTGCCTCTCAGGATGCTCTTCAGCTTGATTATGGCCAGGATGATAATGCATCTGATTTTCCGTTGGTTCCTCCAAAGGCACCTGTTCCGTTGACCAGTGCTTTTCATGATGTCCCGCCTGCACCCCAGATCGCTGATACTATGGACATGGATGTAAAGGAAGAAGGCGAAATTAGCGACGAAGAGCTACCCCAAGCTGAAGCCACCTCGCCGAAACTAGTCCCAATTCAAACAGAAGATGCTCAGAATGATCGCCCATTAACTACGTCTGTCTCGCCACATCTAGGATCTCCGGCACCTTCACTGCTGGCCAGGATATCTATATCTCAGTCCCCTGCTTCCAATTCTTTCTCTACCTCTTCTGCTCCCTTCTTTGTTGAAAGGCTATCTTCGGAATCTGTTCAAAAACCTCCACCTGCGGCATGCCATTCGGACATTCCATCCGACGGACATAATCAAAGGAAACCAGAACTTGAAAGTCATTCATACGATGCATACCATCCCAATAAACAAGATCAGTTTTACACGGAACGCCGTGAAATTTATCCTGGTTTGATTGGTATGTCCATTATCTTTATGACTGAGTTTTATTGAACTCCACTCCAATCAGCGACGGAGACCGAATATACAGCTGCAAGGGAAATTGTTCTCGACCTCCTTGGGTGGGGCGTTCCACCTGGATACCTCATTGATTGTGGCCTCAGCAAAGAATTGATTATTTGCGTTTTCACCGAACTGCGACTTAAACTCCCACCCGAGCTGGACGGCCTTCGTGGGAACAACAAGTCGTCGGAGTCCAAGTCGCCCTCTGATGTTAATGCTTTCCTTGGAAATTATACTTCCCCTCGTCACGATGAGTCCACTGATGATTTGGCAATGACCGGAATACATCCGTCAGAACCTTCTCTCTATCCCGATCAGTCTGCTGCACCTGTGAGCCCAACTCCTGAAGAGCTACAAGATATGGAACGGCAACGACGTCAAGAACTGTTAGCACGCAAGAAGGCAGCACTGGCCACTCGCCAGGGGAAGTCTACAATGGAGTTGAACTCCTCATTGACCCAAATGGAGAGACCCGATGTGACCATGGTGCCCGCCGCTTCTACTGAAACTGTGGACAGTTTCCTGAGCAGTATTGGACCGGTCAGTCAAGTAAACATCACTTCAAGAATACACCAAGTTTTTCTCACTTCCTTTAGGTTGAGATTTCTCAAGCGCCATCCCAGAACTTTGATATTGCAGATCTAGATGAGATTCCTGGTCTCGGTCACCAACGACCCAATTCTGCTATATCGCCGCCTCCTCGAAATGTAGAACCAACACCACCGCCATCTGAAGACAGCATAAGGCCTTCATCTATTGCTGTTCAGCCTTCGCCATTTAATCGCCTGGATCGCAACAAGAGTGCCAAACGACCCGTCGCGTTTGATTTTGTAGATGTTGGGGATCGTCTTTCACCATCCAACGGTGAATCCTCGAACATGATTCGGCAGTCAGAGGGATCCGGAATGGATTTCTCCTCAATCAGGTCTATACGCCGATGTGTCATTGACTTGAGCGACAGCGAGGATGATGAGGGGCACTACCGTGATAGATCCGAGTTCTCCAGACGATCTCACATTGTACCTGACCTCCGCCCCCAACACGGCAACAATCTCTCTTCGAGGCAGTCAACATTCCAGTCATCTAACAAAATAGGATCAGTTACTGTCACATCACCGCCTGATCCTGCCGCATTACAGTCCGAAATCAAAAGTCTTAAAGAAAAAATTGAAATATTCGAGGAAAAAAGAAAACGCAAACTGGTAAGTCAGCTGAATCTTGCTTCTATGGGTGCTGTTAAATCTTTCTAGTTGACCAAGCTCAGCACTACCTCAGGTGTTGGAGAGACATTTGGGCGTTCAAGAGAGTCTTTAGAACGAGCTGAGGCCACCCGCTCATCCAGTGTGTTCCCCGTTTTACACCGCCGTCATTTGTTGATATTCTTTTTCTCTAGGATACACGAATCATGCCATTAGCGACGATACCATTCTGTCAACCATGACTTCTCGCCTTCCCGGTCAGCTGGTCTCTCCAGATGACAATCGTCCGTCTGCGGGTAGTGATCATCTGGAGCTTCAGCCTGAAGGTGTGTTGCGACGAAGTGGCTTTTTGACCAATCACTTGGCTGATTGAATGACCGAATTTGATGTTGTGCTGTCTTCGCTCTTGGCCATTGACGGAACATTTGGGAAGGCTTACAAACGGTAGCAACGATGCTGGCAAGGAGTTTTTCACTGTCCTGCTGCCATGCGCAGCTTTCCCCCAGATAGTTCTAACCATAGTGTTTTGTTCTCTGTTATCTTCTGCGCATGCACCGATACGTCTTTTATAGGTTCAATCGAGTGTCAAGGATCATCCTGGTTTAAACCCTATTTTGGATGATGATGATGATAGTGCACCTTCACCGGTACAAGTGCGTTTTCTTTTTGTTTGACATCTTACTATCCTCGCAGGCAATCATTTGGCTCGCTGGTGGGATCACTGACGTCGGAATTCTTCTCGCTCGCACCTATCGCAGAATGTCAACGAATACCCGGTTGAACCTGACTTACCATTACAGATGCGCTCGGATCTATCGTTTCTGCCCTACCAGTCCACGCTTTTGAACTATCCACTGCTTTCGGCATCCATATCTCCTGCAACCTTATTTTCTGACTCTGATAGAAGAGATACTTGTCGTGATCGACCTAGTCCTGATACAGGTTCACCCTGCTTCCCTCTCGTTGTGCCCGATTTAGCGTCATTGAAAGTAGCAACTGTGATGAATGGTTTGGACGCATCAGGGCAATTGTGCCAGTACGAAATACCAGGCGGAGGGGTCTGTCACGATGAAGGATGCACGAATGTCCATCTTCGTCGTGTGCTTGAAGAGGCCGAAGGCGATGGGTTTGATATGAGTGGTGCGTCGAGTTGAAGCGGACTCTTTTTTTTGATGATGGGTTCAAAAAAAGGATTGTCAGACGCGGAAATTGCGCAGTTTCTCTTATGCATGGTGCCCCATGAATGGCAAAAAAGGCGCCATGTTTCCATCAGCAAGATGATTGCGGCGCTCACCCTGGTGCGGCAGTCTGAGTCATTGAAGGGACTGGGCATTGAAGAACGGGTGAGGCGAGCATTGCTTGTCCTTGGCTAGAAGATATAGCAAAAAGGCGTATTTCCGGAATACTGGTGCTGCAGGCCCTGCTGTAAGTGCGGTAGCTCTTGCTCTTTTGAGAGTTGGAGGATGATGTCAAAAGAATAAAATAATTTAAGTTTGATGCACTGGCTGATCTGTTCTATTTGTAACTTGATTTCATTGTTTGTAATGGAAAGGAGAAGCATCATCATGAAGAGAACGACTATGACTATGGCAAAAAAGAATGGTTGTGAAGGTAGGTTGTGATATGTAGATGGATGTCCTACAGAGCATCTTGCCAAATAGGACGATCCATGATGGGATGACGATGGTTTCTGTCATCCATCATTTTATCCATGGAAACCAAAAAAGGGCAGCCGAGGGAAGAGGGGGTGGGTGGGTGGATTAGTCATAAGGAAGATATGGCGAGAGGACCTTCCTTATACCATGGTTGAATTGGTTTTTTTAATGCGAGATGTGGCCACGGGTATCCATCCGCAAGGGGACACGAGGATCACTGGGCAAGTAAGGACATGTGCCACGGGTGTGATCGAATGGAAGGATACAGGGTGGCAAGGTACAAAAAGGTGAAACCCGGGGATGACGGGCCGGGGATTCAGCTGGGTTGAGATCCCAGGGTGAATCGAGATTGTCATCTGAGTGCCTTGATTGGGAAGAAGAAGTGTGATATTTGGGTTGGCCATGGTGAGGGAAGAGGAGGCAGTGCGGGAAGAAAAGAGAGAGAGAGAGAGAGAGAGAGAGTGAAGTGAGTGGTTGGGGTGATCTGGGGTTCTCGGGGATGGCCGGATGCAGTGCATGTGCCTGTTTTGGGAGGCTTTGTGCGTATTTGTAGGTGATGAGGAGTATCTTGGGATGGGTGGGGCTCTTAAACGAGACGTAAGATCAATTTCCGTTTTCGCCCTCCCACACAATTCCTTTTCCGGGCAGAGAGACTCGGTGGTCCTTTCTGCTTGTCTCGCAGTGCCATCTAATTGCACTACCTCTTTTTGTTTGTGAGTGTTGGCGCACCGTCTAGCTCGCTGGCTGGCCCTCATTGCACCTAGTCCCAGCCTTCCCCCCCCTTCCCTTACGACCTCGCCACCGATGCGCAAACGCCAGCGCACACTTGAAATGCATCCTGGCAGCACGGCTGTTACGGACCCGCACCAGACGGGGACAACGGTAGTGGCACCTGTTGTGGATGATGGGTTTATCGATGACCATGACGCGGTGGACAGTGGCGGAGAGGACGACGACGAGGACGACGAGAAGCCCAAGAACGACAAGAAGGCGGGGAGACGCAAGATCAAGATTGAGTACATCCAGGAGAAGTCGAGACGTCATATCACGTTCTCGAAAAGGAAAGCAGGTAAGGCGCAGAGAGACCACTTGTGTGGAGGAGGGAATGTGTTCTCACACCAGTCTATTTATTAACAGGCATCATGAAAAAGGTAACTGGGCTGCCTGATTTGACATGTTTTTCTGACACACGCTCCAAAGGCATACGAGTTGTCGACGCTCACAGGCACTCAGGTTCTTCTCCTGGTCGTCTCTGAGACTGGCCTTGTCTACACTTTCACTACGGCAAAGCTACAGCCCCTCGTTACCCAGCCAGAGGGTAAGAATCTCATCCAGGCCTGCCTCAATGCCCCTCATGGCTCTCTCCCTTCCTCCCTCCCTGTCGGCACGACCCTCAATCGTGCCTCAGGTCCCATGCCTCCCCCAAATCCAAATCTTCCTGGTGGGCTCGCTATCAGCCCCCCACAAGCTCCAAATCCCGTCAAGGACGACCATCTTCCAGACCACGACGACGACGACACCGCTGTTCACGGCGGTCGTCCCTCTGCAGGTGACAAGCGTCGCCGCCGTGTCTCTTCTGCAGCCACAAATCCTCGTAGTGTAACCTCCCCCCATACACCCTCTGCTTCTATCCCTCCTCCTCCTCCTCCTCTCTCCATTCCCTCCTCCACCCAGCCTCCTCAGCCACACCCCACCCACCCTGCTCAACAGCAGCCTCAGATCGCCCTTGGCTCTCCCACTTCACCTCAGCAGCAGCACACTCAGGTCACCGCTTCATCTCCCCAGGCCTACTCTGCTGGGAATTCCTACCATCAACACCATCAGGCCACCCAGCAACAACACGACATGTACTCTGGCCATTCCTTGTCCACCGGCTACCCGTATCCTGGTATCGGCGCTCCTCCCGCTCAAGGTCCCCCCGCCCAACAACTTGGCGGCCTCGCTGCCGCCGCCGCTCAACACGGCCACTGGGCTCCTGCTCCCCAAGTCCAGCAGGGAGGCCATTATGCAAGGAGATAAATTGTGTAATCTCTTTTTTTCTTTTTCTCTATTTTTGCACATTGGTCATTTGTCCCGCTCACGTATGTGTATGTAAACAAACTGAGGGCTGTAATGCACCATTTGGCTTTCGTTGTCTATCGTATCCTTGGATGAAACAAGTCCCTTCTTTCGTGATCATGATCGCTTATTTTACTTTACATGCTTTCTCCTTTGTTGTTTGATTTTCTTTTTGGTGTGCTATAGCAGAATCGAAACCTTTTGTTGTCTCAAAGGTCTATAAATGGGCCCTATAGATGATGACCGGTATCCCACCACCTATCTCGGCGCGCTATGAGATCAATCCCAGGTAGCGTTGGTGAAAATGAAAAAGGGAACACATTGCGTTGTCCAACTGACCCTTTGGGTTTCTCTCCGACATGATCGTGGATTTATTCTGCCTGTCTCGGTCATGGCACCGACAATCAAATACATATGTATCATCATCATCATCATGTAAACAATGTGAACGAGGTTAGAACCATTTTGTCAGGCTTTTTTGAGCCGGACGACATAGTCATGAGGTAATATCATACTTTCGCTCAGCCCCCGCTTACTCTCGTTCAAACGATGACATCGCTTACGGCAGCGGGAAGGGGGAAGGTGCAGTGGACGCCCGGAACCAAACAAAAGATTGAGACTTGGTTTCGGGTTCATTTATCCATATCCTTTAGCACCATTGAGTCACACTTCATTACTTGGGGAAGCTCCGAACCGTCTTGCCAATAAGATTAACCAATAGGGAACATGGATCTTATCACCTTTGCAGGTGACGATGGCGCTCGCTCGCTAGCTGTGCAGTTATGGGACTAGGACTAGTGAGTCTTGGCCATTCTTCTAACTCAAAATACAAAAATCCGCAAAGAGAAGAAGAAGACACTGGGCTCCTTTCAACCGAAATTTTCAAAAACTCAATGTCCCAAAATTGAGGAAAGACGGTAATGTAATTTTTGCCTTTTCCTCGCAGGGAGGGGAAGGGAGGGGAGAGAGGAATGGTCTGTAAAATTTTGTGTTTAATCACTTCCTTCTCCTCCCTCTTTGATTACCCAATGTGAATCAAATGGGCTGGCCCACTCGTAAAGCAAAAATGGCATTTTAATTTCCGTTTGTGTCGACTTCGGGTATCAAAAATGAGGGACCAGATACTTGATCATGATGTTGATGATGTTGATGATGTGAAAAAAAAAAAGGGGGGGGGGGAGGGGGATGGAATTTGATTTTTACAGAAATCTCAAATGATATTGTCCAGTTTCATGACAACATAAAAATATCAATATAACGACATCAAGCTTCTTTGCAATGACTTCAAACATAGAAGAAGGTAAGAACTCTACTCAATCTCATAAAAACAAGGCGAAGCCATCTCCTACACCACACTCGCATCAGCTTCTCGACATTCTATTTTGACACAAGTAATGTCAGATAGAGTATCTTTAGATGGAACCTCACCTATCCTCGGGGCATAAGAACCTACCGAGGAACGCCCGTGCACGTGTTGCTGCGGAACGCCCGTTAGTGCGGAGTTTACTGTCCCTTCTAGACAATTTTTACGAGGACGGGGGGATTTGTGCGTGTGTGTGAGACTAGGACATCGACATTTTTTCGCCTTTCGCTTTCATTCCTTCATTTTTTTTTTGTATGCCCCATGACAAATGCTCCAAATCCATACTTTGGGAAAAAAATTGGAGTCACCGAAAAGAGAGAACCGATGCTCTACTCTATTCCAAAACACCAATTCCAAGAATTAAAATTAGAATTCTTGTCCTTGGGTGCTGCGACGAGAGGAAGGGGGGGCAAAAAAGTCAAATTGAGTTTCTTAAAACAGAACCATATAATCGACAGACTTGTCCATCAATCAAACAACTCATGCGCGCAACGCAAACGCATGTGATAATTTGAGTCCATAACTGGTGGATTGTCATTTGTATTTATTTGTTCATGGCAGATTATCAATGAACACATACGCACACACACACACACACACACACACAAGATGAGATATCGATACCATCATTATCACATCATCATCATCACATATGCCATCAAGTAAAGTCCCATAGCTGATAAGGAAATCGAAATACCCTTTTTTTCCCGTACCACCCGAATAAGAGTTTAAAAATAGAGAGAGAGAGAGAGAGAAGGCACCCTAAATAAGTCAACCGTTCGTTCGAAGTCATCGGACCCTTAGGGTGCACATGATCTCATTGGCGAATGCCAGATTATGTAATATCGGATGAATAACATGCTTATTTTAGGGTTCTAGAGCCACGGTGTGGTGGCGTAAAAAAGCTGTGTTGAGATCGAGGGACAATGCGCCTTGACGCATTGGTCATGCGGAGATTGGGGGGTTTACGCGGCTGTTTTTTCACAGCACTGAACCGAAATACATCCTACTTGAGATTTTTGCAGGATTTCATGGTTATTGGATCTTTCTCTCTCTTGTGTGCTTAATATCCCTACATTCAGTTTGCTTCAGGACACTAACTCGTGAGCATTCGCCAGGCACTTCAAGCCACAATAATTTCTGCATGGAAAAAGGGTTCGTCGTTCATAGCAGGGACCCTTAGCAAGGCCGCATATGAGGCAAGGCTGAATGCATGTCACCTTGATCCCTCTGTCATATCCTGTTTCATGTGCCACTGAACAGTTGAACCGTCCGAATCGTCTAGGTACTGATCCACCAGGATAAATACAAATTGGTCAAGACAACATTACGATTATGCAAAAAAAGTACACCAATATACAGTAACATGATAAAATCAAGAGGTATATATTTATCGTGAGGCAGTCTAATAGCGTCATTAGAAAATGCCTAAAAAGAGTCAGAATATAAAAGTGCGTACCTGAGTAGGAACTGCTTGATTCGGCGAATAAGGGTCTTGCGGCTTCCATGCACAAAAGACGCGCAGAGCTCGACTTAATCGTTTACAAGGTGGTAAGCTCGATGGACCGAAAGGAACCATACCGGGAGATTCTTGCTTCGTAGAAGGGTGCCTCCCGCTCATGCCATGACCATTGGTTGTGACAATGCTGGGGCTACCTATGTTCATCGAGGGAGTACCATTAAAATGCTCTTGAGAGGTTGCTTCATGATCTCGCAAAGCTCTAGAGGGGTGGCGGGCAAGATAGCGGGCTCTTCTCTCCTGCTTTTCGACCCATTTATCCCACTTCTTGCAGGCATCGTCAAATGCTTGACGCTTGAAATCTCGAGGGGAAGCAAATACATGCAAATTAGCTTCTTCCTGTAGTGTCAAGTCCACAGATGCCTGATCTTGCATGTCACTATGCAAACGGATCACTATTCTGAGAAGCAAAGTCACTTGCAATACTCACAACTCGAAGTTAATCAGCAGCATCTCAAAATCATCTCGAGTCATCTCTGCTATCCCGTCCATGACGGATTCATTCGAATCGACGCTTAAGGTTGAATTTAGGCTCGTCTCACTTTGCATGGGCCAAATTACATCCTCAGAAGTGATATGCTTTCCAGTGCCATTGTCCGACCTCTTGACAATATTTGACTGATACTGTACGACCCACTCCCACATTGATTCAGAACATTCCAGTATATCCATCATGCGAAGGCACAAGTGCATATTGAGTGTCTTGATATCAGCATTCAAGTTCGGATTTGGTAGCCTCGGCATTAGTGCTGGGCCTGATGGGTTTCCATCGACGCTTCGTCTGCTTGAATGCGTGCAAGGCGAGAACGCATAACCGCGTGACCCGTCGAAAAATATATAGGGGGATTGCTGTTGAATAAGATGCGGGAAAGATAGGAATCGAGGGCCGTTGAACTCATACTCAACGGATTTCCCCAGCATACAACGATAGCGTGACCGGGTCGTGTCATTTCTAGGCAATCGCGTACGATTACCTAAAGATTCCTTCGGGGCCTTGGGTTTGGGTAGTTTTGGCCTGATAGCATCGCGGACTTCTTCACCTGAAGAAAACTCATCGGAGCTTTCTGTCTCAGTTTCGGAATCTGCCACATATCGTGACTCCGAGTGCAACAAAGCAGTAGGTGGGAAGGTGTGTAGCAGCGGAGGATGTGTTCGGACATCTTACAAAAATTATTAGCAAGGCCAGCAACCACCAAGTGGGGGGACTCACCAATGAAATGGTATTCAAGGTAATTTTGAATAATGGAAAGGGGACTAGTGTTGATAAAGCGAGAGGCAAGCGTTTCGACATAAATGGTCTCGAGGATGGTATGGTCCCTAGGATTTAGAGGGGCTTTGTATTGTCTCAACAAGTATGACTCGCGTTTTGTTATTAATTTGCCATTCTGCACCGAGTGTCTTTCTGCGGAGGCTTGACTCCGTCTTTCACGCGAAAAACCAGTTCGACAAAGCAGTCCTTGAGGATGTGAGTCCTTCGCCAATCCAGTCGCATTGGAGGTTCTCCGTTTAGAAGCAGATCTCGTGTGCTCTGACGTAGGTGTGGCATATCCCGGGGAATGTATCAGAGAAATTACGGAGCGTCTTGGAGTGGTAGGACCATGAGGACTAGATAGGATCTTGGTAGAAAACTCAGATCTTGGCACAAACAGTGAGCGCGGTACATCGATCTGGGAGCCGTCCAAAGATACATTAGCATGAGGTGACAGAAATGTTTCCGGGTCGTGCCTAGTTCTATCACTAGAGGCGAGAGTAAACGTCTCTGACGGACAACGATCTGAAAGTGGAGGTTTCACAATTGGTGTCTGGTCGATCGCAGGAGCAACTGAAGATTCATCGAGGTTGGTACCATGACCATTAATGGGAATACTAGTACCAGGCATAACAGTAGTTTGGTTGACTAGGGAATCGGTGTACGTCGCTGAATTGCCAGCTGACGAGACTTCGCATTCTTCCCGTAAGACTGTCAAGATGCCAGGAAGAATTTCGCTAGACTCGGTCGGTTTTCCCGGAAAAATTAGATCTTCCTCAATTAACTGTACGCATGACTATTAGAACTAGGAAGGGCCAGGGATCTTTGCATTTGGCTCGAAATGGACGCAACAACTGACCTCAATGGCACCACCCGGTTTGAGCACACGTTTACACTCTTCAAACAAGGGATCCCACTAGTCAACATGAGTGGTGACGTCTAAGATGTGAGGATGAGGACAGTGATCACCTACTTTGTCCTCAGGTACACCGAGCCCTACACGTTTAATATGTCTGAGGGCCGATGATGAGCCGGTCACTAGACGATTTTTTGTGCAACAGGCTTACACATAGTCGAACTTTTCATTTTCAAAGGGAAACTCTTCAAGGCTGTAGTATTTATCAGATAAACAGTATACAAAGCAGCGAGAAGACACATACAAATTACTGTGCACCCAATGGATCCTCTGCTTCAAGTCCTGGTTACCAAGCATTGTGAAGTCAGGCTGGATTGGGACTAAATCTATACCTACAAGAAAAGTTGAATTGGGATCTTATCATGAGTGGTAATAATCTTACCCCAGAAATGGCATTCCTGGAAAGTAGCCATGAACAAAAAATTATCTCAGCCGTAATCAACAGCCACTTACCTTCCATGTACCCGCAGCTTGAGTTATCCACGAGCCGGTACCTATACTACTCCTCAGGATCCATATATGTCTGTTAATTTTCCTTTCTCACCACAACCCACATCCAACCTAGAAACTCGCTAGCACTACGATATCAGAATACCAAAGAAGCGAACTTACACTGCTCTCGGTGGTTCCTTAAAAACATGCCAGGTCCAGCTGTTGCATACTTGATGGCACATCATAACATCCCAGACATCCCTGCAAAAGACAAAGTTCAGGTACCAGTCAGACCAGAAGTAAGCTGGACAGGGGCAGGCGCAGAAAAAGGGATGCCATATGACCGGACACTCGTAGATCTTTTGGATGCGATGAGTGATCCCACACTTACAGGTCTTGGATTTTCGCATCATAAGATCGAGGATATGGCGCCTTTTTTTCGTCGTATGCATGGTGAATCTTCCCTGGGGCGACGCCTCCACCATGCTGATGGTGGCCTTTGCCCTTGACTTGGAAAAATTGACGCTGTGAAATCCTTCGATCAGCAGTTGACATATAAGGGACGAAAAAATCCGATGTGACTGAAGTGGGTGACTGGACAGCTCCTCGCGGGGATGACGTTCGAGAATCGCCAACCTGTTCTTGCGAAGCAGGCACAGATATGTATTGGACTGGGGAATGTAGTCGTTTCGTGGATTGATGCGAGTCATTTGTGTTCCTCTTCAGATGTTTGTTAGGCCCCTGTTTCCGAGTAAGTACGGACGAAAGATCAGACAAGGCCTTGTTAGATACGAAAGCATTTCCCTATTGAGCATCCTAGCCGTCAGCACCGGTCCTCAAAGAAATCTGACGCAGAGCAAAAAGTTTTCTTCGAAGGTTAGAATAGCGGGCAAAAGTCACGAGTTCGAGCCAAAAAAGACATCGAAGATAGAAGCGACTCTTATAGCTTCGCGAGTACTTCGTGAGCTACTCACCGAGGACTTCTTCGTGACTACACTGGCCTCGACTGATATTGCAACCTTCGAATTATCATCCAACGAGGACGAAGACGGAGCCGGGTGGAGTTCCCACGGCGTTACCGCTTCAACTTGAGCCAATGTCAAAGATACACCTAATCGAGACGTTCTGGTCTCCTCGCCATCTTCTGGTGTCGCCGGGCCTGGGCCAGGTTCAAGCTCCCAAGGTGTGACGTCTTCTGTGGGTCCGGTCTTGGCGACCTTGGCATCTTGGGAAGACATTGAGCCGTGCGAACAAGTTATCGAAAGAGATCCAGGGGAGGGTTGCATGCAACTGAAGGAAGACAAATCGTAAGGAGGAAGATTCGACGAATAGTCCAGGGGTATGAGATGAGATGATGAACTGGAAGGAGTTTTAATGGCGTGTTCCTGGAGATATGGTAGTGAAGGGACAAACTTCGTGATGTTCTTTGTGGAACCCGTGGCCGTTATGGACGGCGGAATATCCAGAGGTGGTGTGTTTTCGGAATTTGTCTCGGTTGGATGATAGTTTATCTCAGGAAAAGAGGAGTGTGGCTCCCGAAGGCTCACATCCTCTATCAGACCAGTAGATGTCCCAGACACGTGGACAGACTTCACTGAGGACGATTTCGATTTGGTTGACGGAATTTTGGTTTCTGGGCTAGACGCCTCCGCAGATTTGTCATCGATCGGACTCAAAGGTCTCGTTTGGGATGGACTGGATTGATAATGCCAAGGGATGGTTTCTTCACGCGAGCTTTCAGTTGCCGGTCGGCTGGCCGATTTTTGCGGGATTAGGGCGGGTCGACTGAATGCACTTGACTTAGTAAGAGATACATCACAATTCGATTGGGATAGTAAAGGAGGGGAGATGGGAGCAGGTGAATTGGGTAATACAAAGGTCGAGGATCGCTTTTTGAGAGGGAGAATGCTCATCTCCGATGTTTTATGTGTTGAAGAGTCGACCAGCGGGACTGCTGAGTCCGGTAGGGCGAGAACTCGGGGAATTTCAAGTATAAAATGGAGGCTGAATGGATGGTAGAATGGGCAAGGAAAAAGTACGCCTGAATGGTTTGGGTCAAAATATAGGATGGATGTCCATCGATCTTGATTTACTAGCTTCGTTACATTCCCCAAACTGTCTCCCACGGTCATCGGTCATCCCTGTGATTTGTTCAATCGTAGCCATGGATCATCTCATGACGTAAGCTGGTGAGCTCAGAATTAAAAGGGAAAGTACATGCCACAGTAAGAATTAACCTTCAAAAATCGCCCTTCGCATCTAAACCATACACCAAGCCCAGTGCAACGCGTGCAGCTGCCTTACGTCGTTCATCTTCATTTTCCATTCCAGAGATATCTTCTTTCATTTGTTGAAGAGCACCAAATACCTTTGACAGATCAAATGGTGCTATATCCTCTCCATCAACCTGAGTTTCGTCGACTCCTGTCTCTTCATGGAGGCTCGACTTTAGTGATCCTAGGGAATTAGCTGTCAGCGGTAGCTTACCCCTTTGCCCAAAGATTTTTGATGACGTTTCGAGAATTTCTTCACGTGTAGGCAACTCCTCACCCTCGTCGTCGGATATGATGCGTGAACTCTCCTGACTTCCCTCGCTCCCCCCAAAATCTGAAACCGAAGCCAGGGGGTTATACATTCTCATCCCATCAACTGGAGGTTTCAACCCGTCGTGGTCCTCGCATCCATCTTCAGCTGGTGTGAAGTAACCCGATTTCCTGTCGTGATCCTCGGCGGAAGAAGCGGAGACAAACACCGTGAAATCATCATCGAACCTCGCGAAATCAATTGGTTCTAATGACTTGGTTTGTTCTTCGTCCTTTTCTCGAGAAGAAAATTTGTATCCCGTCGGAGAGGTTGCGGCAACCATTACGTCCGAAGGCACTGCCACCTTCCACGGGTCCTCACTGTCCTGTATCCCGTCCTCCAGCCATCTGGCAAGCTCTTCAACTTCACTTTGCATACGATTCGAGTGTGTAGAAAGCTGTGAATCTGGGAAGGCCACTAGGTTATTGGCCAACGGATCTAATCCATCTCTAGTCCCCCATTCGAATAGGCTAGGGTCGCGTTGTGCGAGCCTCTTCCCATATTTGATATTCCTGTTATAGCTTTTCATCGAGGGCCACATAACTGTGCTCAGTGCATCCAGGACGCGAGGGAGGTTGGGGATATCTACCAAGGAAGCAAGTTGGATGACTAAATCAATGGGGGAGAATACGGCCTACCGTCAAACTCGTCGTTATCTCCACATTCCCTTTCTTCCAACGTTGCATCAACATACTCAAACCTAAATCTCGATACAAACTCATCAATGGATGCGTTGTCTTCTCCAGCTTCCTCCTCTTCGGAAATGTCGTCGGACGAAGCCTTCACTCTTACAGCCAGAGACACTTCAGGCTCGTACCCGTCCAGATCGCGGAAGATCCTTTCGACATGATGTTTGTATGTCTAACAATGCATATCCCAACTGTTAGCTTCAAGATGGTAGTTTGGTGACTGTAGCTCACCTTGTTGCTTTCCCATACAAAAATTATGGCGGGGACGTTCTGTAGTATATAAGGGGCCAGTCCACGCATAGGATGCACCGCAAAGTGCACATCTGCAGAGTAATACCTATTCTCGATTGTCCAGGGAATTTTTATTAGATCAGAGGACAACAAATCCTTGGTGTCGTTCGCGGTCTCCTCCGACTGAATATCAGTCGAACCACCCAAAGCCTGGATGCCTATATGCGCCACAGATCATATGACAGACATCCGGTTAAGCACAGGAAAGGGATACAGATACATTCGAGATAGTGAACCAAAAGACACGTATCATGTGTCGAGAGATGACATACGTCGAATGAGTACCATCGCATTTTTGACTGAAGGCGAAACGACGAGGATGCGACACGATATATTTGCTGTTGCGAGCTTAGCGGCATTTGTATCAGCAAGCGTGAACTGATTCGACATATTTGAAGATTTGGCGTAGTAGATGAAAAAGTAAGATCGACGGTCCCACAACGCAGGAAGTTACTCTATTTGGTTTGTCGCTTCGGGGTTCGGAACCACATCACATACCTAAACACATACCTAAACAGAGCCTCGGGGATAGTCATGGCATCCCAACAACTGCTTGTGCAAACCATCCGTGTAGTCAGTGTCATGTTACACATAGGACCAGTACAATGCTGAGTCTAGAGCATAAGCTGGTGGGATGGTCCTTGGACTTTCAAGACGCTCGTTCCCATAAAACAATTCATTCATTTGTGAAGAATTGCGTGTGCAGACCATCGAAAACCAGAGGCAAACTACGAGCTAATAAGCAAGATTCGCAACTAATTTGTTCCACTCCTGGGAGGCAGCAACCAACAGAGTAAGAGAAATCGGTTAATTCTATTCCAGTAGAAATATAGATAAGAAAGCAAGCACTGATTTGCGCGACGACGACAGCAGAGGAGTGGTATAATCAGCCTGGATTAAAAGATCAATGTGGGTATGAAAGATAGTTGGTAGATTCTAGGGAGTATCGAAATATCAATGAAGGCGGTCGATGGGCATCAATCGACTGACGAGAGCTGATTATATGACGAGTTGATTGATATGGATGGAGAAGAAAATTTCCATGGGAGAAATCAAGATGAGAGCTACAAACTTCAGCCAAAAAAATCATGGCATCAAGCCACGACCATCCTAGAAGGTCTCTTGGCAGAAGGAACCATGGCTTTGATAGCTTTCTTCATGAATGATACAGTTGGAGGTTCAGTCGACTCCGCATTATCAAGCTTGGTAGAAATTGGACCATACGAGATAACGCCTATCTCGTCCATTGAAACTCCTCTCCCCTGGACGGCGTCTTCCGAGCTGATGGGCGGTAAAATCGGTGTCATTCTACTGTGTCTTCTAGTTATAGCGCCCGATCTAAGATTGGTATGGCTGGATGTGGAAGGACGAGGAGGGATAAAATCTGATTGATAGCCTTTCCCGACACGCTTGACGCCAGATGTAGCCGTGAGGAAGCGGTCATAAACACCTTCTGACTTGCGTTGCCGAGGAGTATCAGGGAGCGCATCAGAAGAAGTGATCTTACGTTCAGGATGCGGTTCGACGTGGTACGGTGAAGAAGTTAAGTCATCCATAGATGCATACGATGATTCGAGGCTCTCGCATGCACGAAGTGGTGTAGCAATGAAGATACTTCGGTCAAACATCTCGGAAAGACGTGATTTAGGCTTGGGCTCAATAGCTAGATTGCAAAATTGATTAGTAAATAGGTTCAAGACATAGATTCTTGTTGAATGAGATAGTGACTCACGTTTGTTGATTTCGGTCTCAATCTGTGAAATCGATGCAATACGCTGCTGGAAAGAATTCCCATTGGATCGACTCTTTTCTCTTCTCCTTGATGGTGTTATCTCAGTGTCTCTGAGAAGTGCAACGAGCGAGTTCTCTGAAACAGTTGCCCTCTTCTGCCGTAAGGGAGTTTGGACCGCTAGCCGCATCTGAGCAGGATCTGAAGTGCAAGTCATGATTTCACTTGGAGTGTCCTGAGCGGCGCTGACGCTGGGAGGGTCACAACGACTGGACTTTGCGTCTGACGTGATTAAAGTGGACGCATTGGCGGAGCTTGAAGTATCAGTCATGAGGCTGTCATAATCTACGAATATTTGTGAGGCAGCGAGGACTTTGCGAGGAAGACGCGAGGACCGAACACTACGACCATTAGTACTACGACCATTGAAAACATCTCTCGGAGCAACTGGAAGTGATAGAAATGACGCATCTGCCTTGGCTGGTGCAGCAAAACTCTGACGAGCATCTTCGATGACACCTGCATGATAGGCTTATCATTAACACGGGACCTCACAGCATCTCGCAAGCCATGGACTGACACTTACGTTCAACGTTTTGCATCCAGACAGCCAGTCGATCTATTCGCGAATCGGTGGTCACTGTTTCGCTTTGGTTGGCTAGGGGCAACGACGAGTTAACTGAGAAAAACGACAGATTGTCAGTATTAGAGCGATGGTTATGGCTGTATCATGCAGGTAGTGTTCATAAATCAGCCTACCTTCATTTTTCCAAGACTGCGCTTGACTACCTCCTCGAGCAAAGGGAGTCTCAATTTCGGGTCGGACATTCCTGATGCTAATGTCGAGGCTGTGCGCAGGGGTCGAGCGGCTATTGGTTCCGTAGGTGAGTGCGGACAATTTGCACACCCCAAGAGTCTTGTCTGCAGGGAAACAAATCAGCTCGTATTACGGGCCTTCAATCGTAGTAGGATTCGAGCATGACTTACCGATTGAGGATCTAATTGCATGACGAAAACTCTTGTCCGGGACACTGCTTGGTATGGAAAGTGTCTCAACAGCGGGTATCTTATTTGTGACTGCGGGATCACAAGAGAGAGCCAGTTAACAGCATAGATGTGAAGAAGGGCAAAATGGGCAGAACAGGCAGCTCACCTTGCGCTAAAGGTGGAGTGATAGTGGGCGAGGACGACACGATCTTGTTCAACGCCACCGTGTCATGATTCTCCTTGCTGTAAACTTCATGCTCTCTAATAGAAATCTCTCTCCTATATTGCTCCTTTTGCTTTCCTTTCTCTACTTCTTCATCTCTCTCCCGCTCTGTCTCTTCTAGCCTTGCCATCTCCCTCAGTCTTTCTCTCTCCCTCTCCCAGTCCCTTACTCGGTCTCTTACGTCTCTTATGCCTGTTGATTGTTTACCGCTCCTCTGGCTTGTAGTAAGAGAAATGCCTTCTACGCTGCAGGAGGTCGTTCGTGAGATGCATCCATTTACTACATTACCCAGAGCTCTTTGCTTCTCCTTAGCTGTTATGTTGACAGGCACATTAGGAACTTGGGGTAGGTTTCCATTCCGTGAGGCCAAAACTACTCGACGCTCTCTAGGTGTGACGACATTCTCCTTCCCAGCAGCAGATTTCAGTGGTGTCGTAGATGGTGACGCCTTAATTGGGGAAAGATCAGGAACAAGAGGAAGGTGCGGATGCTTCTTGGCTGACGTGCCGTCAGACATTGAAATTTTTGGGGGATCACCACCAAATTTAACACGTACCTTTATCTTTATCGGCAGCAACTTTGGACTGTGTCCTAGACTTAACGAGAGCAGAAATGTCGCAAGCAAAAATGTCTCGGTAGGGAGCAGCTGGGCTGTCGAGGCCAGGAGGAACGAATTTTGCCTTTCTTGATCTCGTTGTCGTGTTGATAATCTTCTCGAAGACAGCAGAAGTATCTTTAGCACTGGCCGCTCGCTCTGAGATTCTTGTCAGCGTATTGCCATACGTGATCTCAATAAATAATTCTTACTATGACTACTTGTGGACGTAGGACGCAGACGCCACATTTCGTCGGCCATTGCTTGGGATGCAGTACAACGTAAATCGGCATTTGGGGCGATCATGCATTGAAGCAGTTTCTCCATCCCTGCAGTCATCTTCCAGTCACCAATCCATGTACCACAGAGAGTGCGCTGCCAGTATTTCTCAAGATCATCCTTAGTACTGAGCTGTTCCCCATCTGTGTTCTCAAACGGGGTGCGACCAATGAGGACCTCGAAAAAGGTGACGCCAAGTGACCAGACGTCGGATTTGCGTGTGTCGTGAGGAATACCGCGGGCGCGTTCAGGTGATAGATACTGGAAGTGTGATTGATTGAGCTGTCTGATTTCGGTTCAAATGCTCACATACTTCAGGTGTCCCGTACGAGAGGTTGCTGCGGAAGGCAGTAGGCGAATCGAGTTCGTATTTTTCTGCGAACCCAAAATCAACAAGCACTGGAATGTTCTTGTGTGACAACAAAATGTTTGCCGGTCTAGAGCACCTTGCCTGAGTCACATAGAACGGTTAAACCGATAAAGCTCACTTAATGTCATTATGAACTACACCACGTTGATGGAGGAAATCAACGCCAGAGAGAAGAGAACGGAACCATTCTCTGGCTTTGAATTCTTCCACTTCCACAGGTACGAGAGTCGGGAAATAGGCCCTGGGGGCATGTGAATCAGAAGCCAAGGGACAAAAATATCCTCCGAGCCTCTATCTGGGATAGAACAAGACTTACATAGTGATAAGTGCATAGGACGGGGTCAGGACGAAAGAATGGAAAGGTATAATAGACGGGTGTGGGTCATTCTTGAAGTTTCGAACAATCTTCATTTCATTCCAGCTATAGGCAATAATTGAGGGGCTAGTGCGAACGACTAGCAAACGGTCTGACATACAGAGATCGGACCCGTGCGGCCGTAGTTGAGGTTTTTGATCGGTGGACAAGCTTGACTGCAATCTTCTGTCCCTGACTACTGGAATATCGGGAGAGCTTTGGACGGCATAGCCAGACACTACCCCAGTTCCCAAAGCCAATCTAAGGAGCGCATTAGTTAAGCCCGTTCAACTAGGTCTGTACACAAATAAGCTGCAGCGTCAATTACCTCTTGGACGAACTGTAACCTATCGGATAAAGCCTGATCAGATATTGAAAAGACATCGCTTCTCTCCACTGTTGGACTTGATAGTGTAGAAACCTCCATGCCGAAGAGGAGAGGATTAGAAGTACAGAGAGGGTAAGCAATTAAGGATCCAACCTAATCTCGAACTATGGCACAACACAGCACAACAACGCGTCTTCGTGAGAACGACACGCCTGGCCATCAAAGCCTATTAGGGCAGCCTCGAGGCTTGGGAAAAGAATGCGAACCAGGTGGTTTGATGGTTTGGAAGGAATGGAAATTTTGTTGGGACATGTTAACTCCATTTGACGAAGTGAACGGTATTGTGTATCAATAGCCTTCGACATCGGAGACTGTCAGTCAGGCATTTCAGCAACCGAACACTTGCTGTGAATTGGCATTGATCAATACACCGAGGTCGGTGAGATATAAACGTGGCAAGCTTGTTTAGTTTGTCTTGCCACGCTTTGCTGAAAAATGTCCTTTCAGATCATGTACTCCATTATTCCGCGTAAATTACAGAGTAGTTAAAACCACGGCCGGTTTCTTCCCCTGTGTTTCCCACGATATTTGCCTAAAACGCCATCCAACTTTGGCATATCCTTCTCTCCTGCCAACGATCATGTCTCAACCTGTTCCCCCCTCTTGGAAGGTGTGTTCCTACAGCTTGATTTCTGTTTGTGCCCATACCTAGACTTGTCTTCAGGACCTCGGCAAGTCTGCTAATGACTTGCTCAGCAAGGACTATTATTTCTCCGGCTCCTCGCTCGAAGTCAAGACCCAAACTCCTTCCGGCGTCACTTTTAAGGTCGCTGGAAATCGTGATTCAAAGACTGACACCATCTCTGGTGACATGGAGGCCAAGTGGTTTGACCGCAAAAATGGTTTGACCGTCACTCAAGCCTGGACCACCTCTAACATCCTCCGCAACACCGTTGAAATCGATAACCAGGTTGCTGACGGTGTCAAACTTGATGTCATCACTTCTTTGGCCCCAGAGAAAGGAACCAAGACTGCCTTGTTAACTGCTACTGTCAAACAGTCGGGATTTCACTCTCGTGCCCTCCTAGATGTCTTTCGGGTTCGTTATTCCGCTCCCATTGCCTTGTTTCAACTAATCTACCCTTCAGGGTCCTACTTTCACCGTTGACACTGTTGTTAGTCGCAGTGGCTTCCTCTTAGGTGGTGAAGCTGCTTACAATGTTGCCGATGGCAGCATCTCTCGTTTTGCTGCTGCTGCTGGTTACAATGCCCCGGAATATGGTATTACTTGCCACGCTCTTAACAGTGGCAACACCTTCACTACTAGCTATTACCACCGTGTCAATAAGGATACAGAGGCCGGCGCTAAAGCCATCTATGATGCCAAGGCCACTCACGGAGGTGTTTCCCTCGAAGTTGGCGCCAAGACGTCTGTGAATTAACTCTGTCTACCCAGTTTTGGATGCTGATCTCTTGTACCCAGGTACCTTGACCGTTCTTCTTTTATGAAAATGAAAATCAACAACTCCGGTGTCCTTGGCCTTGCTTACAGCCAAAAATTCCGTGAAGGTGTCCGCGCGAATTTCGGTATTGCTGTTGACACCACGAAACTCAATGAACCATCCCCTTCTGGCCCCGCCCACAAGGTGACATTGAAGTGATCACTGACATTTACTTTGACACTCATCTGCTCTCACAGGTCGGGCTTCACATCATTTTCGATTCATGAACTGGTTGGAGCTTTAAGTTGAAAGTAGCTGTCCATTAACTCTACTTTAATCTCAATGCACACTTTTGTGGATTCTGAAATAAACATCACCTGTTATTGTTATTTGATGCTAGATTCTGTTGGAATGGGTGACCCTGAATGGTTATTTAGTCGTCACGCAATGCCTGATTTAGTGCTCAAGTATGGTCCAGTCATCCATTTCGGCCACTCGCGCAGATTCTCCTCCAACGGGCAAAAGACCTCGGCTAGCAGACATGGACTCCTATCATACCAACGGTAACCATTCTTCCTCTAGTGTCCATCCTCATGCTAAGTCGCAAGTCGGCGCTACCACAACTGTGGGTGGAAGCGGCAACCTACCACCACTCTCTCTGTCAATTCTTGGTGTCGAACCATTGGACGAATTTATCAAAGAGATAGCAGACTTCATACATCATATGATTATGGTCGTCTCTCCTAATTATCCGCCAGGGAGAATTGAGGTGGAAGCTAAAGTTGGCGTGTTGCGGGATAGAACGTCGGGCAGACGATTCGAGCTGCCTGTGCTTGTGGAAACTAGTATGTTCTGCGGCTTCTTCTTCTATGCACCCATTTTACTCATTTTTTTGGCGGTGGTAATTTACGAAGTCCTCCAGCCAGACTCGGTTGACATCCGGTTCGAGTCCAATATGTCTGCAGTACGTTTTCTCACTGTCATGAACCATCTCGTTGGGAACATGGTCAACAGCAACAACACAAACACTTCAATAACCGCCTCAACCAGCTAACATCTGCATCTCAACAACCTCCATATCCTGCGAGCCCGCTACAGTACAGACATCAGCTCTTCAAGGATTCATTCTACCCACTTGATCCTAATTCGCCCAATGACCGAGATAAAATTCGCTTAACAAAAGATGAAAAATCGAATCAAATTGTCGAGTGTATACAAAAGATTCGTCTTGGGGATTTGAATATCTTTAGCCCGAAGCATCATGCAGATTGGCGAGTGAGTGTGAATGTTGAAATACAAAGCGAGTAACCGTTCTTATCTTACGTTGAATTGTGCGTTGATAGAGAGTGTAGAACAACATCCAATCGGTACAGTCCTACATACACGGAAAAAAGACCGATTAAGTTACTCACACGAAGAATTCGTTATTGACTTGACTCAAGTCACAACCCAGACATCTGCAGTGGCACCAGTATGTTCCATCCTGTTCTCATAGGCCGTCAATAATTCATATTTTCCTTAGCCACAGGTGACCCACGAACTAGAAGTTGAAATTGGAAGATCAGACTTGCTCAAGTCATTAGCTGCGCGCAGAAACGACCAGAACGTTCCGGAGCCGGAGCGAAGTGCGTTTGACGAGCTGATACGTGCCTTTGTGAACAACGCACGGATTTTAGTGAAGAATGCTACTGAGCACTGGTAGTGTGGCCTTGATTTTTGTTCTGCAATTGTACTTTGTGCTTCTTCTAATACTTTTCCATTTTCTGATGGTTGATAGAATTTGTTGATATAAAAACAAGCATTTATACTGAGACAAAACAAGCGGACGAGCGCAGACGAGTATAAATAACTAAAGTCCCACAACGTCAACCATGTCGCTATCATCCAGATCAGCCTCCCCTATCTCTGCATTATTATCCATTTTATCACCATCAACGCAAATCCGAGGGTCTGGGAGTATTGAAACTGCCGCCGTCTTACCCTTACCTCGGCCCCTTCCCCTTCCCCTGCCTCTGCTGGCCAATGGTTCCTCAGTAGCGGCCTCCACAAATACATGAGGGTACTGCTCAGCTAGACCTGCTTTCTTGATGTAGGCTTTGACAATGGAACCGCATTTAGTCGTTGGTCGCACAATGAGTGTAATATCCCTGGCAACTTTTCCAGAACGGAGAATAAGCTTGAGTTTCTTAGCGTCTGATTGTGACTCGGCATCAGACTCTCCTTGAGGTGACTTATGTGGTCGATCCAAGCTCGTCTTGCTGGAGTGGGTTACATCAGCACTCATAATGATAACATTGTTGTCAACCTCGGCCTCATCACCAGATATAATGGGGATAACATCCTCTTCAACGATCAGATTGAAGAAATTGTCATCCTCGGCAGGGCTTCTGGTGGGACTTAGTGTTCGGTGAAATGTACGAGCTTGACGATGAATGTAATCGTATGTCTCTTGATGGCAAGCAACTGTCCCAATGTTAATCAACATCAACTCTTCTAAGGGATTAACGGGGACAGCGCACTAAGCTGCACTTCACCACATAACCCAAGAGAATCGGGTCGCGTCGAGGGAAAGATGCGTTTATTGTTGTAACTCAACACTACTGCACTGTTGAGAACTCGCGCGTCTTCAGCAACCGTTTCAAACAACGGCCGAAACGACTCATCCTAAAAATGATCATTTACTCACGCCTCGATGTCAAGAAAAGAGAGTATACCACAGGCATCCGATAGGACCATGTAGGCTCCAGTTCTGCAACATTCAAAGGATGTTTCTGCCATTTGACAAAAATAACCACACGTTCGCTCCCATCTTCCGGGAGTTTTGGAATCAACGGGCTCTGAGTATTTACAGCTTCTGCGATCCGCTCAAGCTCAGGATCGAGAACAATTGTGTCGGTAGAATCATCGAAATCATCATCATAGGTTGAGGCCAATGGTGCATGTTGCTTATCTAAAGTTTGCCTAGAGTAACGTGCCATTAAGGGCATTAGGTCTAGATGATGAATGCGTACTTCACAATATTGCGTGCATTTGTGATGACAGCTGCAGGTAGATCTGGTGGAGGTGTCAGGGAACGAGATCTTGCACGCCCCTTTTGCCGCCTGCAGCTGTTAGAAGTGATCGAGTCTGTGCTCTTTCTGGGTGCACTAACGCCAATCATTTCTATGTCGTCATCAGATTCAGAAGATGATGACGTCAAGAGCAACCTAGAAAACGTGTGCAACTACACATTCATTCCCTCAGCATGAAAACACACCTCAATTCTCCCCCATTTTTCCGCCATTGAGGGGTTGCACTTTTCTTTGCACGCTTTCGGAGAGGAGTTGAAGTCCTATTAAGATAAGTCTCGAGATCTGACACAGGCGTTACATTAACTTGGTGAAAATACGTTGAGAATGAGTCTGGTGAAGAAGCGAGAAATCTACTCTTGTTAATCTCGTCAAGTTTTCTCCAAGTTTCCTTCGTTCGACCACGATTGACAACAAACTGGTCATCACTATCGTTAATGACAATGTCGCCGAGAGTCCCAGCAGTCGATTTAGACGGATCGCATGGCCCGGAATATTGGGTAGTAGTAGGACGCGGACGTGGTTTCGGTCGGGGTCTTGACGCTGCAGTTTCAGACATGGCAATTAGTGAACTTAATAAACTTGGATTGTGTGAGAAAAGCGGAGGTCATACAAAAGTCACGTGTTTCTTTCTTATGACTTCACCCCCACCGCTCATCTTCAAGAGGACAAAATCGAAACCTGCACATAGGCAGCGCGATACTTCGCCAGATGATAATAAATTAAGTCACAAGGAGCGTCAATATTCCAACTCTGCTGATGCGGAAGAATCTCCCAGCACCTTGGTTGTGAAATTGAAGAACAAGGTAAAGAAGAACAAGGCTAATTCCAAGCTAAGTTTCGGTGGTGATGAAGAAGTAAGTGCTCAGCGTTTGTTATATAACTATATTTCTTACTTTGATAAAAGGAAGAGGATACAGAGGTTTTTCAAGTCAAGAAATCAAGTCTGAGTCGTAAAATTGCCTCCGGAAAGCATCCGTCGTATGTGACGGTCAACACGAGAATGCTGATTATCGTATTCACCCATTCCGCTGCTATTCTCTCAGGGTTGTATCTTTGAACCTAGATCAGGCGACTATCAGTTCCAACAGTGGACCAAAGTATGACCAGGCATATCTCAATGAATTGAAAGCCAGCACACCTTCTACTCGACCAGCTACAAACAATACCATTTCCACACCTGATGATCATGACCTTTACGGGAAAATACTCGATGTTGAGATGGGTTTGGAATTGGATTTTCACAAGATATCGCACTTTTCTGATTGGACTCCCAGAGGACACCACGACTGTAATTTACTCCGAGTTTTCTGTCAAAACTGCAAGAGAGCGACGAGAGCGACTTCGTAAAACTGATCAGTTACCAGGAGATTTCGTATCTCTTAGTGTGACCCGACCTGAGGATATCGATCAAGGGCCGCATCCTGAATCCCGCTTAGTTCGGGAAGAGGATGAATTAGGTGAAGGTGATGATGGTTTGTGTCCCTTGCTTTCGGATGTGCTGTGGTCACTCTTGTGCTGACCCACCGATCATACGCCAGAATTCGCAGAATACACAAGTGCTCGGGAACGCATTGCTCTCGGCAAGAAAGCAACAAGGAAGGCTGCTGTTGACCGCCGTGAAACAATGAAAGAATTGATTGCTGATGCGTACGTCACTTTTTCATGATACTAAGACTCAGCTCAGCAACGTTATCCTAGTGAGGAAGTGGATGAAGAGACAATGGAATGGGAACAAGAGCAACTTCGAAGAGGTGGTCACCGAACACCAGAGCCAGCATCTACAAATGTTCAAAGAGCCTACAGACCTGCACCGAGTATGTTTTGGATCTAAACATTTTAATGACTGGCGCTCGTTAATTGTTATGCAGTCCCTCCTTTGATGTCACTTCCAGTCCTAGCTCCAGCTCTGACTCGTCTTTCCGAGCAAATAACAAAGATTACAATGTCACATGCTAGTGATACAGCAGCCCTCAACTCCATTGCTTTAGAGAGAGAATCCATTGATAAGCGAGAGAGAGAGATGCGAGATATGGTTGGTACGGCCGAGGAGAAACGTGCTTGGTTTGATGATTTCAAGGAATGGATAGAAGGTGTTGCTGGTTTTCTTGATGAAAAGGTCAAATTTGAACTCTTGCTCTTGCTCCTTGTTACTGACTTATTGTTCAGTATCCAATGCTAGAGAGGCTTGAGGAAGAACAGTTTTCCCTCCTCAGAGAACGGCATGAGATTATCAAGCAACGCAGACAAGCGGAGGATGACGATGATTTATCAGCGTTCCTTGGTGCGCTACCTGGACCGGCAAATCCCGAATTGGAAGAAATTGATGAGCTTGGTCGAATTTTACTCAAGCCAAATATTGCGGCTCTGCGACGTGAACGCCGCTCGGCTCGCTTACAACGGAGACGGATTCGTCAGGCAACACGCGAAATCGAGGAGATCGAGGAAGGGTACTCCACAGATTCGTCGCTGCCTCCACCAGATGAACGGGCATACGTCGAAGCCATGAAGTCCCTTGACTCTGGAAAGCAAGAGGTATTGGCCGATGTCAGAGCAGAAGAATTCCATGATCCAGGAAAAGGCAGATGGAATATTTGGCGCGAGAGATACGCTGATAGTTATGTGAATGCATGGGGCGGCTTGGGTGTTGTTGGCGTTTGGGAATTTTGGGCACGGCTGGAGATGGTCGGATGGGATTGCATTCAGGTCAGTCGAACTGCGCGTGACAATGTCGGTTAATGTTTTGGCAATAGGATTCCCGGAGTCTTGATAGTTTCAGATGGTATCAAGGCCTTTATGAGTACTCGAGGTCGGGCTCTGCTCAGGAAGATGAAGAACTCAGTCCCGATGGTGATCTAGTAGCCTCAATGATTTCTACAGTCGTCATACCAAGGATATGCAAACTTTTGGAGAACGGTGCCCTGGACATCTACTCGGAACATCATATTCACAGGGTCATCGGTTTGTTTGAAGAAGTAGAAGCGAGTATCGAGAGTGGGAATGCTAAGCTCCAGGTACCTATTCAGTCATTCCATTATTATCTTCTGATCCACTCGTCACTGGAATAGAGTATTCGAAAATCCACCATGGAAATGTTCCAGAGAGCTGTTGTTGATACAGAACAACATCTGAACAAATATTATTCTACTGCGAAAGGACCTCCTATCAGTCCAGAGACTATCCCAGCTCGTCGCCGATTTCTAGCAAGACGTGTGAAGCTGCTCACCAACCTGCTACGATGGCGAAAATTCATGGGAGATCACCATGAGGCTTGCTTGCTTGCTACTCGCTTAGTCGATGACTGTATATTGGGCGTGGCTGAGAGTGGCTGGGACGTTGGAGGCGAGGAGATCGCAAAAAATGTATGTATATGAACTCCTTCAGCTACGTGACTGATCATTTGAATCTAGGTGGCCAACAACCTACCCAAAGAGTTCCTAACATCTAAACTATTACAGCGGTTAGGCTCTTACTAGCCTTGTATGTTATCAACTTTTTCAAAGGTCGAAGGTCAACTTGTTTCAATTCGACCAGTAATAAGGGCTGATTACTGGTCAGGCACGATGACTGTGGGAACGAGATATCCCTTATCCGAATGTATACTAGAACAGGCAGGAATGATCAACCACATCCTCGCCTCATTGAACATCTCGGAATAGTATTGCTGAAGCCTTAATGACCAGCTTGACTGGACCTCATTGGTCAAACTCAAGCCTTGTTGGTTCGTTCCGCTGTCCGAAATTTTTTTCCTTATTATATATATATACACCCCAGTCTGAGTAAATTTGCATTTTTGGCTTGTCGGTGTAGATTGAACGTACACTGCATCGATATAAGGAGATCATGTTGTGTTTGAAAAGCGATGTTGAGACAGATAGGTGAAGGAGGAAGTTGACTGCAAAGTTGTAGACATGGAAAGAGACTATGTTGCAGTCAGAATGTACTGTAATGTTGTTTGGATGATATGCCTGACTCCAGACACATGCCTCTTCACAAGTAAAGAAAATAAATATAAATACAAATATAAAATCAGGAAAAAAGAAAGAAAAATTTAAGACTGATCTCACTGATCTCCATTATAGTAACAAGAAACAATGCATTAGTAGTCAAATGTATACTGATTGCAATGAGAAATGTGATCTGATTTTGGCAGTGACCATGATAGAACAATGGTGACAGATAATGAATAATTCATTGGTTCTAGTACTTCTTGAACACCCAGGTGACCCTGTCTTAATTCATACTTGAGCTCCCAAAGTACTACAACTAGTTCACTCAATTTTACCATGAAACAAGAAAAGTACCTTTCATCCATAAATGTACTCTGAGAAGACCAATTTTCTCAAGCCTAGATAGGATTCAAGAGCCGAGGCCTTTCTTGTCTCGAAAATCTGTGTTCTTGGTCAGTAACTTCAGCAGTCCAACAAGCTCCACAAGACATAGATCGTGATTGAACATCAAGAACGGATGTTAAACTTACCGTTGCCACCTTGTGAGAACTTCTAAAGTTCTCTATCCCAGTCCAAAGATTAATTACCAAAGGAAAATCCAGCACAAGTCACAGAACTGAAACAGTGGTTCGGAAACTTCATCAGTTCAGGAGAAATTGACATACAGCTTGTGTAAAATTGATCTCCTGAGGCTTAAATGCATTCTATCCGCAATGGAGTCGAATATCATTGTACAAACGAGAACTGTATGATCCATGGATTAAACAAAGAGTGGTGAACTCACTATACAACATCAAAATTAATCTCTGGACAACAGAGAATCCTCGAGAATTGCTCTCTTGATCATACCCGCACACAAGGCATGCCAAATCTACCTCAGTAGGAAGGTGCTCAATACTCAAACTACGCAACGCACCTACGCCCGCACCAGAGTGGCGTCATTAATAATAGTGCTCCTAGCCCTTTGTCCTTCTAATCCACAAACATTTTTTCCGTCAAGATACCCTCTCCATATGCCATGCTCTCGAAAATTATTTGGCGCCACAAACTGATACTGAACTCAATCGCTTCTTCTTCCAAAACCTATAAATATTAGAGTAAACATTTATACCAACCCGATATAGCACCTCGATAGACATACTGGTTCTAGGCCTTCCACAAGCTTCTGTGGTCCCTTGTGGTCTTTCAAGTGCTCAAGAACGAACATTATCAAATCATCTTCTTCCATCTCACCGAGGTATTTAACCATTAGGCGCTTAACAAGTGGTTCTAGTTTCCGGTCAATCATGGACTGAGAAATCCATTAGTATCTTCCTTTGATGGCAACCGATAGGCATCTCACGTCAGATAATCCATCCCACCGGACTTTGGCCTTAAACAGAACTTCTTTATCGTGCGGTACTGATAACTTGATCTTCTCAAGTCGCTCCTTCGCTTGCTCAGTGCTTTCCGCGACGCTGAAATCAAGTTTAACAAGAGGTGCCTTCCGCTTTTTGACAGCATCCTCGTCGTCCTCTTCATGAGTAAACACTGCTGCTTTCTCCTTCGTGGGCCCATCTTTCTCCTTAATGCCAGCAGCAGCAATTGAGACATTAAGTTTAACAGGCGCTCCATCATCCAGCAAAAGGCCGGCCTTTCTTTGCTCGTCAGCCAATGCCTGCATTTCATCCATTTGTCGTGCTAGGAAATCTTCTGATTCACGTCTGAGATTTTCAGCTTCCTGCTCTTCGTACCGCCGGGATTTCTCATCAGCTATTTCTTCCGCCTCCAATCTACGAGCTCGAAGAGCACGCCATCTCGATCTGGATGGATTACAGAGAACTGTCACCCGAAAACACGATGGTACATACCGGTCAACATAGAACATCTCGTCACTCTCGTCATCATCCCAAACATCTAACCGAGTACGCATCTCAATTCGCTCGCGTTCCTCAGATTCCCTGATACTACGCTCTCGTGCAATAGCCCTTTCCAGAGCCTGGATACGATTTCGTTCGCGAGGCTCATACCGTCGTTCGCGCTGTTCTCAAGATTAGAATCAGCCATCGATCAAGGTGGAAACAAAGACACACATCTCGAAAAGACAACTCCTCCTCTCGCCGACGAGCTTCCTTGCGTTCCGCTTCCAAGTCTTCGTCAGTTTTATTCTTGGGAGCCTGTGGATCGTCCGGAACCTGACTATCATCTTCAGCTCTGACAAACCCTGAAGGCTTGTTGTATCCTTGTCCCCCTTTGCTGAAACCTTGGATTTTCGAGCTAACAGGTGATGACGGTCCTGTCTGGCCTTGTGGCTTCCCCCATTCACGAGCTTTCGGGCCACTCGGAATGCTAGTGAGAACAGGAATGCTCTCACGGACATCACGCATCTTCTCTCGTTCGCGTTTGGCTGCACGCTCTCGGAATTGAGCAATCTCAGAAATGACGAGTCCACGTTGAGTTTCAGGGAGATCAGCTTCTTGAAGGTCATGCAAATGGGGAGGAATCACGTATTTTTCTTTGTCGAGAAGGCCGCTATTTGTCGCTTCCTGTGAAACACGATGGATATCCGCCACAAGTTCGTCAATTTTTGCTTTCGCTTGTTTTTGAGCAGCTTCGTCTACCTACATGATAAAGAAATTTCAAAAAGTCAGATAAGGAATAAAAATAAGCATACCTCTGTTGGGATACTGTTCAGTTTGAAACCTTCCAGGACTAGTCGAGTCTTCTCGTCTGCCTTCACCTGGTTTCTGACGTAGGTTTGTTAAGATGAATAAAACTCAGGAAACACACCAGAAGCTTCTTATTCACACATCCATCTTCCAATGCTGGTAACTCGATATTGTTAAGCAAGTCCATGGCTCGAATTGCACCACCAGGCTCTTCGAACTCAGCAAAGCCAAACCCCTGGGGCTTCATTGCAGGTGTAATGAGTCGCTTGAAAGATTTAACTGGACCACATGCCTACAATCCGCAGTGGTTTAAACAAGCTTCACACGTAAGAGCCTAAACTCACCCCGAGCAGTTGATTGAGAAATGCGTCAGTAATGCCACCAGATATTGAACCCACAAAGAGGGTGGCTGTTTTCGGAGGTTGCATATATTGCATCTGCTGCTGCTGTGCAAGAGCTTGCATTGTGGGGCCCTGGCCGTACGATTGTAATGGCTGTCGTAGACCAAGCCCTAATCGATTGGGAGTAGGATTCATTTTGCAAGCGTTCAGGGTTCACTATCTGATTTTTTGAGGGCACATGAGTAGTATGAATGTATAAGGACACTATGGCACATACTCGTCGCTACAAAGATTTCTGTAAGAGAGGATTGGAAACCGAATGTACTGAACGAGGAGACAGTCAAATAGAAGGCTTATGCTATACTATTTCCCACACTCCTTCACCTGAAGTCCGATTCCTAATCTTTTCCATCTTCTCAATCATGGTCCTTTTTTTCACATCCACTGGCAAGTATACCGTGTTTGAAAAGCGAAATCCACACTGAGCCTTTATTAGCACACAATCCGCCTGTCATCATTTATATGGGGAAGGATAAGGTAGAAAGTCTGCACTCTTAAGTCGCACTAGAAATTAGATCAGTGATATTCATTGGTTTTCCAGACGAAGAGTTGATCAAATACGCATGGCCCCAGGACGTTTGGTTCCACGTCGACAAACTCTCATCGGCTCATGTATACCTTAGAATGCCTGAGGGGATGTCTTGGGAAAGTATACCTCAGGCCCTTCTCATCGACTGTGCCCAGCTTGTTAAGGCAAACTCTATCGAGGGTCCGTAAGCCTGGTCAAACATCTTCAAGAACCGTGAATTAAATCAAATAGGCAACAAGAAGGACAATCTCACTATCATCTACACTCCAGGTGACAACTTGAAGGTGTGAGCCACTACAAGAACATTTGAAGACGGGGTTTCACCGATGTACCCTAGAAAACTGGTGACATGGCTGTCGGTCAAGTCTCTTTCTGTAGTGACAAAAAGGCAATTTCGAATTTCTCCTACCGCCGATGTGAGACTCATTCGCAGGCAAACAGGTTAAACGTGGTGTGTAATCTCCCCATATGAGAGGTATGGCCTGAAATATAAACCAAGTTATATAGTGCATGTGGAGAAGCGGGAGAATGCCATAAATAACCGACTCAATAAAACGAAAGTGGAGCGAGATGTCGACCACGAGCAGGAGAGGGTGGACCGGCTTAAAAGGGAAAGCGCCATTAAGCGTACCGCCGCAGCTGAGAAGGTGCATCTACCTCTAGCTCTCATAACGCGTTCAGTGCTCAATCTGAAACACTCATTCAGAGAAAGGCCGAGCTTGAATTAGCCAAACTACGGGAAGCAGAAAAGCAGGCCCGATCTTATGACACACTCTTCAACAATCTGGATGAAGGAGACATAAGCTCCAGAAAGACTGGCCGGGAACTCGAAGAAGATTTCATGTAGATAGATATGATGAGTAAATTAATGTATGGTATGCGGGTCGATATGAAAAACATCGATGATCCATATCTCAGTAGACGATATGAATTCCTTCCAGCACCTAGTTTCCTTGCTTGGGTTAATGAAAGGCGGCCAAATGGGAGAAGTGAATGGCAGTTTCAGCTTCTTGACTTCCACAACCTTTGAGAAGTCTGAGTCTGAGTCTCAGGAAGATGTTGGGTTGGCATCTTGAGCGCCTAAAACAACGCACGAATTCAAGGATTGAACGGTGCTAGAGCTCGATATGTTTGTTCCGCCTGGAATATGATATGACTGCTTATCACCTATACCCCAGATGTTTTCTTGTCACTGTAGAACGTCTCAAAGCAATGCTACATGAGCATGATACCACTACTAGTATATCCCAGAGGCGGTCAAAATACCGTTACAGATGCAGATGCCGTTGTGGCCCTAAAGCCCTTTAGGTCCTCGTAATAAGGTACTGATGTTGCCCAAAGTCTGCCCAAAGTCGCCTTGAATCAGCAGTATATACGATTCCCCCCTACTTCTGCAGAGAAAAAGGGCTTCTAATACGACAATAAACATTTTGAACCAGAATTTTGGCCAGGAGGACAGGGAAATGACAAACCCACTAGCTGAAGACCCGCGTAGAAGTTAAGTACTAAGAGTACGTGGTCCTAAATAGGAGCTGTTGCCATTGGCCCATGAATGATCCTATCTCGCACTCGAGTGATCAGATAATCCCTCTTGCTTTAACCTCTCGGATCATCCAGATACATGTACATTAAATCTCCCCCTATCAGTTCCTCAGAACAACGAGCGAACACGGGCTCGGACTCAGTTTCTTCTTCAACTGGAGAGGACGATGATCAAAACTGGGACGACTGGGCGTCTGATTCTTTCCAAACACAGGAGTGCCCATCGTTATTCGACAAGAGCAACTTCCCATCAGCATCTGAAGCTATTGTCTATGACCGGGAAAAATATGGCTTTGACCTGAACACCGTATGTTCAAGGCTAAGTAAATCTAGACGTATTCATTTCGAACCGCTATGTCCTGACAGTCGGCTCAGAACTGAACTTTCTCGACCGTGTCAGGCTGGTTAATTACATTCGAAAGAACGTACGTTTGAAAATCCCTCAAATACCCGTAGACTCTCATTCAGCTACAGGAAATCTCATCGCAAGAGGGGCTATCCATCACAGGAACCGAAACTTGGTTTTCCCTTGATGAATACTTGGTGCCAGTTCTGGAGAATGATCCACTACTACGTGAGTCTCGCCTGACAGGGAGAACAAATATACCAAGCCATTTACAGAGGTTTCACCCACGGATGATTGGTCTGATGATGGTGATGGTGATGGTGATGTAGACATTCTGGATCCCAGCAAAAAAATTCGCGCCCTTGAGGAAAAAATCACCGATGTTCAGCAAACCCTCCTTGAATGCCGGCAGTATGTTCAACGAAGGCTGGGCCTGTCGACAATTGAAGAAGTAGATCCTTCAAATATAACCAGACCTGACCACGATAACGACATTCACTACTTTGACAGTTATGCTGAAAATGGTGCGTCTTCTAGATCCATCGACCGGCATGGCACCAATTCTTGTTGCTTATCAATAGACATCCATGCGGTTATGATACAAGACAAAGTGCGCACCTCCACATACGCACATTTCATTCTCACGAATCCCCACATATTCCGAGACGCAGTGGTTCTTGACGTGGGTTGTGGCAGTGGAATTCTGTCGCTATTCGCAGCAAGAAGCGGTGCGAAACGTGTGATAGCAGTCGACGCCAGTGAAATTGCTGCAAAAGCCGAAAAAGTCATCAAAGTAAATGGTTTCGAAGATGTGGTCACCGTCGTGCAAGGTAAAGTAGAGAACATTGGACTGCCGGATGGAATTACACAGGTGGATATAATTATCTCGGAATGGATGGGTTATGCATTACTCTATGAGTCTATGTTGGATTCAGTTTTAGTCGCACGGGATCGGTTTCTGCGACCAGGAGGAGTAATGGCACCCAGTCAATGTCAGATGATTCTGGCACTCTGTGATGCGACGCAGATCTATAAAGATCGGATTGGCTTTTGGACCGATGTTTATGGTGCGTT
>Ga0157368_1000127_pt1 | contig 35703 bp, 46 predicted proteins | sample AttbisABBM3_FD_113146 | JGI IMG/M metagenome (GOLD analysis project Ga0157368, IMG submission 113146) | Fungus gardens microbial communities from leaf cutter ant in Botucatu, State of São Paulo, Brazil - Atta bisphaerica ABBM3 | ecosystem: Host-associated > Fungi > Mycelium > Unclassified ... | reverse complement strand
CTATTCACGAGGCTAAGGCGGGAAGAATCAACATCTGTGATATGGTCTTGACAGGTCTGGTACGCTTGATAGATGCCCGCGTCGTTTATGATATTGATATACTAGCCAAAAAACCATTTCAGCTTATATTCCTTATCCAAAACAGAAAGTGAAATGCACATGTTCATCTACCAGAGCCGTTATCCGTGCGTCAAGCGCATCACGAATCACTTCCTGTTTTGTTACAGTGAATGGAAATGGCTCAAGGACATTCTAATACCGAGGGTGTTCAAATGAGCGTGAAAAGGGCATTTGTCCGGAGAGAACTCACTAGGAGATAGCTCAGACAATTTAACACAAACACCGCCTGATCCCATCTCGGTCGCAAAAATTTCTTTCTCTCGCTAGCTGCTATACATGTCTCTACAACGGGGTCAATCATAATATCGAGGACCCTGGAGAACCCTGCCTGAGGTTCACTCTTATCTTCACCATCAAACAAATACGATTGATAGACGGTCATAATATTGCGTAGGATTTGGCAGTGGTCCAAGACAGCAAGAGGAGGGGTAAGAGATAAATCATCAGCGTCCTAAGCATGAAATTCATTCTCATTACTACTAGGCATAAGGGTAATGAATACATACGAGGTGCACACGAGCCACAGCGTGCCCTTGTCCCTGTATGGATTGGTAGAAAACTTTGTATGCGAGGTCAGTGATACTGACGATCTGTCAGAACTCAAGAATTGGAAATGGACGAGAATGGGAGAATTTACTCATGGAGATTTGTCGTCAGAATGGCTTGGTCACCAATCGTGCGTCGCATTGTAATTCGGTAGAACTGGAGGAGGTTGGCAATCTTGTAAGATACAATGCTGCTCTCTTGGGAGCGAACAGTTTGTTGCACCCTCATCTGCAATTGCTTAAATCCCATCAAGTGACAGTTATTGATCACGTACCTTCAACGGAATACAAAGCTTTCCAACAACCAGGTCCAACAGTTCTTGAATCCACTCTTCCTCCTCACCAGATCCAAACTTGCGTACACTGCCAACCATACGCTTAGCGGCTCGCAGATCGAAGAGGCTCTCGAGAAATTCTTGCTCTGCAGCGATGCTTTGATGCACCCAGGCTAACATGTCTCCTACGTATCGTATGGGATCATGGGCATGAAGCTCAATAGGCCGAGGTAAACCCGATGGTCCACCACGTGTTAAGGCAATGATGAAAGACGAAAGGAGTGTGGTTTGACGTGTCTCACAGAGGTTGGTTAGTGCTTCGCTGATAAGAAACACGTAAGCCTAAATGAACAGCACTTCACAGAGGGCGTACGTTAGGAGTTCGGGCCTCTTCTTGAGCCTGTGAATAGCTTCACACAGCGTTGGGTCAATCTCGACTTGCATCTCTCCTCCGACTTGCCGAAATTTATGGGAGGTCCAACGGAAAAGCTTCCCATAGCTGTGTTCTAGGTAGGATGAAGTAGTGAACATGATATCTATCCTGCAACCCATATGAATACCTCGACAAATACCTATAGGGGCGAGGGAAAAGATAAAAAGATGCGCACCCTGACTGTGTTGGTCCTTCTTCACCCACCATTAGCACGCGACAATCATCTCTGATCTTGTCTATCTTGTCCATCACTTGGAAAAAACGGGTACCGATTGGTGCATCCCCAGATTTGATGATTCCTGCCTCTTCTTCTGTAAGAGTAAACTTGGTCAAGAAGAGATCAATGATTGATTTCTTGGCCTCGACGTCCTTCCTAACCACTATAGTTCAATGATTCACTCAGTTTCTGAGTAGGATGCCTCTTGCCTCTGATCCCTAAGATAGCTTGCACGTTCCAACAACGTTCTGCTTGGCCCTTCCAACAGATTCAACTGAGCCTCAGCCTCATTGCAGCTAACATGCATAGCGCTAAGATGAACTTGCAATTCGTTCAGTTTCTAGGTATCAGGATATCAAGAGGAGTGACACCAAGAATGCACATTAACAGAAGCCACGCACATGGTCCACTTCACCCAATGCTTTGAGAAATTGACGGCTTCCGTCAGCTAATTTTTTCTCCATGTCCCTCCGCAGATGTTTCCGTGCCCGTGCTGCAATATCCCCAGAAACAAGCTCAGCAGACAGTTGACCTGGGACTCTGGAGCCATCTTGCATCAAGCACTCATCATCTTCATCATCTTCATCATCTTCATCTTCATCGCGTTTTCTAGGTTCTTTCCCTTTTATCTGCGGTGCGTAGAGATCTGAGAGCGTTTGTAGTGCCCCTCGGGTCGCTGCACTTTCGAAGTTGGTGCTAAGAACTTTGTAGAGGCGCAAAGCCACAGGATTTCGTGATTGAAATTGACTGTGTTCCTTCTTTTCTGCAGTTTCTGCAGTCCAAGAGGGAGCAGGTGGTAAGGACGAAGAAGAGGATGCCATGAGCGCGTGACTATAGCAAGCGTGAGAACCAGTATCTTAAACAAACCTCCTGGTCCAAATATCAAGCCAGGCTAGCCCACTGGGCACACCAGCCCCTACTCCTAAGCCCTGCACAAAGGGGAACAGTGAACATGAATTAAGTATCTAGACACACGACTCAATTTAAGAAACGCCGAGGGACACAAAGCAGCCTCAAGTGGAAGAGAGGTATGACAATCACGAAAATCGATATCAACATAAGCAACATACGAGACAAAATACGGACAGGGATTGGGCATAGAAGTGAGAAAGATAAAAATCCTACACTTTTATTTCACTCCTCAGCTGCTGACATGATGTGAGATTAAGCGGATGTCGTAGTAACAGCAGTAGGAGCATTCGCGGCAGTATAATCCTTCAAGTTCGATGTCAACACTACAGTTCACATTCAAAAGTAGAAAGGGACAAACCTCCATCTCAGCATCCAAATCTGCAACTGACTTTGGCGGCCTGTCACCCCTCCTAACACGTCGACGTCTTGGGTTACCAGTTCGTCCAGTAGCAGCAGCAATCCTATCAGGTTCACAATGAGTCCGAACGGAACGGTAAAGACAATGAACTGGATGTACTTGGTTTGAACACCGTTCGTTACGGCTGCGGGTGTAACTCTTGCAGATAAGGGAGGAGGGCGCGAAGGATCAACAACGATTTCAATCTTCATTGGTCGCTCTGTTCAGGATAAACGTAGCGGAAGGGGAGAGAGCACAAGCGATCAGTTTCCAGTCGACACAAGGGACGCGAACCAACTGAGCAGGAATACAAAAGGCGAGTGAAAGAGGGCGCGGAAGTTAAACACATCAAGGGCCATTACCAAATAATTTCGTGGCTTTGTCTCTGTTCATATTTCCCTTTCCAAACGTGCTGCATCATATAGGAATTCCTTGAGAATACGACCACTTGAATACCCGTCATCACTTTGAACTTTGTCTGATCGACTTGTAAAACGTTGAAAAAATATCACCACCCCATAATGCCGACGGAGCCCAATTTCGAGAAAACCGCAAATATGGAGTCAAATACAAAACGCCTACTATCACCTTTGGCGAAGCATCCAGGCGACTAGGACTCGAGAGACCTCAAGTCATGTCAACTGCGGGAAACATATCCCTTCCGATATACAGCTGACAGCCGTGAAGAGGAGGTGCTACTGCTACAGTTGCAACAGTTATAATATGCTGACCGCCACGTCACATATGATGTGATTGAACAGACAACGATGAACGAACGAACAACAAATGAGCATGCACTAAGCAAGGGGTGACGAAAGGTCAGCGCATACATGCTCATGCCATGGTGTCCTCGCTTGTTCGACCGATCAAGCAACCATCCCAAATGACCCCTCCCGAAACAAGTAAGAGATCAAATCTGAGACCACCTTTCATCGTAAAGGGTAGGGAGGCCCGGCCTCGAGGTATGAACACCGGGGTAGAACGACTCTGCAGGAACATGGAGAAACCCAACCCAGAGACCAGGGGTGGTGAGTCTTGCACAGCAAATGTTTGGCCACATCTTCTCACGAATGAACAGAGACAGGGAGCCACGACGGTTCACGCGCTAAGTGGGATAGGTAGAGGATAAAGGGAAAATAGAGGGTGTCGAAAAAGAGCGATCAAGAGGGGGCAAGTGGGAGGGGACACTAACTTCCATCGATCAATCGGTTGTGGTATTGCGAGTACGCTTTGTTGGCATCACCCTTCTTTAAAAATGTAACTGCAGCGACACCCTTGGAACGACCGGATGCGTCATAACTGAGGTTGACCTCCTTTGTAGGGCCAACGGTTGAAGTGAACAATTCCTGAGTATATGGTTTCATATCAGCCTCATTGCTGTCCGACCTTGACTATACCAACCTTGATTTGAGCCTCATTCACGTCAGCTGGCAGGTTGGAAACGATAATCTTGTCGGCGCTTGTAGGCACTGCCTGAGTGGCAGCAAGTTTTGCTGGGATGGCAGCTGCGGCTGCACGAGCACGAGTAGCAGGGCCATTTCCAAGCAGTTGCGCTCGCGCAGTATTGCGACGAGAGTTGACACGGCGCTTGCTGGACTTATTAGAGGTGATGATCTAGTCGAGAGGGAGAAAATTTGATTGAGTCAAACGGCATGACTGACAGCGATGCAGTCAAAACCAACAAACCTCTTCAAGAGACTTGTCCATGGTCAAGCTAAGAATATGAGGCTTTGAGAAGAAATATAACAGAATGCAGTTGAGAGAGGGAGGTGGTGGTGGTGGCGGAAGGGAAGAAAGGAGGGGTTGTATGTGCCTCAAAACAGGAGGTGGCGGAGTTTGAAAAGCGTGTCTGAGTATTTGGCCTAGTTTATCCCTGCTCCGACACTTGCAAATGTCGCACGGGCGCGGAACAGGCAGAGGTGGCCGTGGAGGGGGCAGAGGCGGAGCTGCAACTCTGCCACCTATGGGTCTGTCTTTTGCAGACATACAGAATCTTTCGAGGGACCCAACCCAGCTTTATCCAGTGCGTATCTATCTGGTTTGTGGTGGGGTTGTTCTATGTTGTTGACCACAAGGTAGCCTAGGCATTTACCTGTGTCTATAGATCTGGCAAAAGATGAGCAGAATGTTGTTCAGCTTCAGCTCAGTTTCTCTCAGCGCTTGCGCAATTCGCCCTACTACGTCGTTGAGCGCACACAGAACAATGAGCTTCCTCGCTATTCAGACAAATATCGCCCCTCGCAAGGAGCTCGAGCCACTCTCAGAAGACGTGATCTGAATCCTGATTTTTTTCCAACCGAGGTGTTGAATGATTATTTCAATCCACCCAGAAAACGAAAATGTGATCTTCTCCGTTACCATTCTGACCGGCTTACTCATCCCCCTGCAGCCGAAGCTAGATCTGGATTGTCCAAACGCGCAATAAACCTGGATCAGTTTAACGACGAGGACAATGATCAGGCATGTTGGCCAGCACCCTATCTATCTATCTCCCCTGCTGATACTCACGACACTTCAAGGACAAGTCTGACAACGACCGTGGCTCTCAAGTTTCAGACGAGCAAGTCGAAGACTATGACGTCGACGAGGAATATGATAATGACTACGCAGAGAACTACTTTGATAACGGCGAGAATGATGATTTTGATAACCTTGGTGATGGTGGGGGAGGCGACGAGGGTGGAGGAGGTGAGCATTTTCCTCTTGGGCGCCTTAGATCCTTATTCTTTCCGCAGGTATAGATTATGATTAAGTCCCTTATTCATTGCTTTGCCTCGTGCACGCGTCTTTCTCTGCATCTATCTCTTTTAGGCCATCACCACTCGCAGAAGATCAAAATTAACGATATGACAAAACAATGGCAAAATGCAGCTCAAATTCATCCAAGATGCCAAACCTCGATGAACTAGTCGCTCGTTCGCCCTTTGCCTTTCCCGTTCACTAGTTCTGGTGTACTGGCCATTGCAGCTGATACAGCTGATCCTATGGATGCCAACCGTCGTGTCTGTGGTGGTCTAGCAGCTGAGGGACCCAAGGTCGGGCTTCCAGGCAACGATGACGCTGTGGTAGATGGCGTTGGAGGCGGCTGTTTTATACTATCTGCCTCCTTCAACAAGAACTCTACCCATAGATGGGAGAATGACTGTGATGCTATCAGCGCTCAGCCACACTCGAATTGATCGTAAATCGCTCACCTCAGTCTCATCTGTCTTCTCTAACTCTGGGCTCTTTCCGCCCTCTCCACCTGTCCACACTGCACTCTTATGGGGGTTCACCGTATGAGATCCAGCTCTCTGCAGTCCTGCTTTCTCTCTTTCTTCTTCACCCCAATTCAGAATTGAACCCAACAAGGATAACATTTCAAATCTCTTAGTATCCATCCGTGGAGTAGTCAAGAACTGTAACAAAATGTTTGTAACCAGTCGGGCATCGACGGAGGATTTGGTTTCCATGGAGGAACGACGGAGGCGACGAAGAGCCTCGATCAAATGCTCGTTCATGATGACTGCTTCGTGTCGGAGCTTTCCCATTAGAAGATTCTTCTCTTTAAGCTCCTTCTCCAGCTGGAGGGTACGGGAAGTTGTAGATTCAGACTCTTCCAGTCTCAGCTTTCAGATCATAGATGAGTTAGGGTAGTTCCTCGACATGGAAGAAACATACTTCTGCATTGAGTGCACGAAGTTTGAATTCTGCTAGTGATTGTGTCACCTGCACCAGTTGAGACTCGTAATCTTTGACAGCTTGTCGTAGTTCATGATCCTTTGCTAGGAGCCATGACCCAAGTTGATTAACTATAACCATCGTGAGATTACACATGTCTTCGAAATCACTCACCAGCCTGAAAATCTTGCAACACAGACTGCAAGTTCCTTGCCTTCTCCCTCTCCTTCTCCAACCGCTCAACAGTACTCTCCTCCTCGCTTCTAACCATCTCCAGCTCCCTCCTAATCTCTAAGCATTCGACTCTGACTTCTTCCACAACAGCAGTCTCCCTTTCACAACTTCTCTTCCATTCATCTCTTTCCAGTCTTGTTTGTTCCAATTGATTTTGGAGATCACGGACTTCACGCTCGTGATGGAGGTTTTCTTGTGCTGAGATTTGGATTCGAGAGCGAAGAGTATCGTATTTAGTGTTAGCAGATTCGAGCTCGGAGTTGGAGGTGCGTAGTTCGGATTGCAGGAGGAGGAGGGTGGAGGAGAGGTCGTCTCGTTCAGAGGTCAATTGGCTGATGAGTTGTTCTTGACGATCGAGTTCTTCCTGGTGTACACAATGACATTGCACACGATAGTTAGAGAAAAAGCATTTAGATTAATGAATAGGTGGTGGTGACTGGGTTAAAAATATAATATAGTTGCGTACAGCATCCTGTTTGAGTTTGGCACCTAAAGTACTCCGTATATTCGACACTTTAGACAACAAAGTCTGGTGTTGTGAAGCGAGGGAGTCTTTCTCTTCTCGCGTTCTTCGTAGCTCTTCACGGAGTTGAGATATTGTGATCTCTGCGTCAAAGTTTGTGTGGCTGTTTGGTATCGGAGATTCCGGTACTCGTGATGAATCTGACATGATTGAAGGTGCCGGTGAAAGATAGTATTAAGTATTATCACGGCCGTACGACGTGGTGATCATAAGTAGAAAAGCCTAGTCGTGGCGGCACGTGGATTGAATCATCAACAGAGCTCAGTCAATAGCTCTGGAGCTGAACTCTCAAGTCAACATCCTTAGATCTATCCTACTCCGCCAGTCGCGGGATTTGTGGACCGACCGAAACAGCCATATCGCAAAATCTACCTTTACATGGACACACAAATACACAGCGGCCACGAAACGATCTTGTGGGATTTCACTATTGATTGGCAGGAGTTTCGTCAATAAAGGAAACAGTATGTCCACATCCCTCATTGTCATGATTCTTTGCGCTAAACCGATCTTTACAGCTACGATGGCAAACGACTGTGCCTTCAACATAATGACGCTATTGCTTACCCGTCCCCTAGTCTAGTTCTCATTTCCCTCAGACTTCTAATCTGACCTTGTTGAAAGGGCGGCCACTAAATTCAGGTACGACCTGTTGTCGAGCTCAGGGCCCCCCGAATTCGGCTTTCCCAATATCTAAGAAAAGTATCAGTCGACATAACCTCAGAAAGAAAGAATTGACACACTTGATGCGGATAGTATCGTGTTCGTTGGCAAGTGACCTCCAAAGCTACAAGAAAAGTTACAAACAACCGGAAACAATAAGTGGAGAACTCCTTACTTCAACAGCTCTCAAGATATTGTCTTTAACACCAGTTTGTTCATGTATATCCGCCAGAAATTCAAGGGCATGGACACATGGTAACTGGGCACCAGGAGACGGTGGAGGATTCTCAAGGTCAACTACGTCGACGCGTTGGGAACCAAGAGGAACAGTGTATGGTTTGACAAATCGGGCGAGGAGAGAATAAGGTAGTTTCATGTGATCCAAGATACCGCGAAGATAATTCCATGCGGACGGATTATTTGGCGCGAGAGAGATACTTTGTTTCGTGAAACTATTCTGATGCATGAGATACAAGGTAGATTGAGTTAAAAAAACGTACGTCAATTCTCTCCTAGCCACTCTCGCTCGATCTTCTTCACCTGGCCTTACACGACAACCGAAAACAATGAAGTATCGATGATGCCATGCAGAGTTGTTCCTCACATCATCACCGATAGCGTTTTCTACAAAATCTAGTTCACCTCTCCATAGATCATCGTCATCGATAAAATAAGCCAACAACCATTGACGGTAAGACCATGTGTGGTAGTTCTTTGAGTCTACTTCGAGACATCTCTCAATGAACCTGAGCTCAGGTATCGGGTTACGAAGATGTGTTAAGAGCAGTCTGCGATGATGCCATATTTGATATGTCTTGAGATATCGGATCGTGAGTGGGTCCATAAAGGCGATTTCGGCTTCGAGCGAAGATGAGAGGGCGAGGAGGGTTTCATAGCGGTATTGCCTGTGTATTCCAGTAGGAGATATGATAACGAGAGAGACTATAATATAGAGCCTACCATGCGGTGTAATGTGCTGGATTACGATGAATAATGTATTCTGTAAGCTGGAGGGCGCGTTTGCTGTATTCCTGGGATTTTACTATGGCACGAAAATATTCCGTAGCATCCTTGTCTGTCAACAGTTAGTGAGTGCAAAAAATATCATGAGATTTCATGAACGAACATGCAGGAGAATAAAGGATCTGCGCAATGGGGCTATTGGTTTCGTACTGAGGGATCGGAACTACGTCTGACCATTCTGGCCTCTCAGAAAAAGAAAGTGGTGTCCGCTCTTCACTGCTGTCGCGGACTGACATGGCTATTGTTTATAAACGATAGACAAGAGCAAGCGCTTTAAATTCATATCACATGATTGTTCTGTGTAGTGATCATGTCAGATACTGATACTATCATTATACTAACTCGCTAGAAATCTACTCAAGAGAACGTTCATTAGCGGAGAACGTTCATTAGCAGGAATTCCTAGAATATAATCAAGCGGACACAACTCAGAAGATTAGAAAATGACATATGCAGTGGATTCGTGGCTGGGACAAAATGATCGAGAACCGCGCAGCTATCTTCCTCTCTTCACATGCAGAGTGGAGAACAGTGTCGATGATAGCATAGCATTGATTTTGTATGTACGATAGTGATAACTGCACACCATGGGAGTGGAAATAAATGTCAATCATAGCGTGGGTATTCAAGGCAAGTAGTCAAGTCGAGGAGCCATCATGGAAACGACAGTATATAAGGTATCATTTCATCCCTCCAATCGCATGAATCTGATCCAGGTTCCCTTCGATTATTGCATCGAGCGTCTAATAGACCTGAGAATCTGCGTAGGATACTTGAGAGTGTCCGATTGACCGAGTATTCGTGACGCTTTTCATATGTCCTGAGGATATGCGCGAAACGAGGAGGAGATCTAGACGTATTGTCCCCATTGTCCAAATCACCAGCATGTAGTACACGAGCCAATGTCTCAGAAAAAGCTTTAGAACCAGGATCGGTAACTTGCTTATAGTTGGCTTTGATTGCAGCATGAACAATGGTTTCAAGTGCGGAATAGTGAAACACTAGAGATCCGGGAGTACCACAGATGACAGGACAGTTGGGATTGGGACAACCAGGCGGATTAATTCCTGTTGTGGGGTTTTGACACTTTCCATGAAAATACGAAGGGAATATGGCGTGCTTTAGGAATTCATGTGCAGTATGGTAGAAAGTTGAATTGATTGGCTCGAGAAGGTATAGCGGTTCCTCTACAGATAGGGAGAAGTTTTGGGATATTTCTGTTGCCTTGTCGGCGGAAGAGTGACAAGCTTCAGCGAACGATCGGGGATAGTTCGTACAAGATTACCCACAAGGTGAGAGAAGACAGACTGGACAGGCTTCAAATACTTCCTAATGAACGCTGCTGTGATCCCAGTCTGGCAATCCCCCTCGCAACAATGAGCAGAATGAAGAGCCATAGATAGTAGAAAGGCGAGAAACAAAGTAGGGACCATTTGTAAAGATAACAACTGTGTGGTTCCGGATAAGTGTTGAGTTCGCGTCAATGCTCAAGCAATGCCAAATAATTCCTCCTCGAATTATGACGAAGTGGGCAACTTAATCCCATGCTGCTCCTTCAGCAGGACATTGGGCGTGAAAGTGCTTTCATGATGTAGTTTGTAGAGCTTGTGTGCAGATTCAGATAACGGGATCTTAGGTTGTAAGTGTCTACATGGTCAGTATAGGCAGAGGATTGATCGGCCTACTCTTTGATCCCTATCTTATCTTCCTCCATTGTACTCGAGCACTCACGCTATTATGAGGCAGCGTTTGGACCTCGCATCTCTTGTGTGAATGGAGTGAGTGCCAAGGGGCCTATGGGCTTTCATCAAGGCACCTGGAGATGTCTTGAGACCGTAGTGGTTTTTCTGGTTCAACGGATATATTAATGTCAATCGACACGTTCTCGAGGCTGCACTAATCTCTGCCGTTACTTCGGTGGAACCTCGTTACTGGTCTGCAATGAGTCTCTCGGCTCGGTGTCTGTCATAAGCCCTAAACACTAAATTTCACTTTACCCACGAGTGCAAAAGCTACTGTTCACTATGCTGCATCATCGTCTGGTGGACGGTAAACGAGCTTGAAATAATGCTCACGACTTCTCTGTGGAAATCGAAACCCCAATTCCGGCGTCTATATTGAACAATCCCTGCAGGAGACCCCCGTCAACATCTGCCCAACATCTGCCGTGATCACTCTGGCCTTGCTTCCATGTTGGTTTCGATATATACAAGCTAGTTCACGATACCCTCAAGGGTGTCTAGAGTGGGTGGAGCACGATAAAGACAATCTTGGGCTACACAGATAAAAATTAACCAAAGGCATTACATTATGTAAGGTACTGTATGAGTGAAGGAAGATGTGGAGAAAGATAATGGAGACAAATCACATATACCTACAAATAAGTCATGAAGCCTGGTTAATGGCCATCATTAGCTCGCTCAATACTACCTCGGAATCTGCCCCTCGAGGGTTCCCTAATCATAGATGAGCTGCTCGAGTTCCAGGAGCAGACCGAAAGTGGTCTTGGACGTGCCTTCGCAATATTCTCTATGCGTTCCAAATCTGGAGTTTCCAAACCAGAGAGATATCGCATTTCTTCGTAAGTGGGGCTACTCGATCGCACCATGTGACCGTATGAGAAATAATCTCTATCCCCCGAATGGGGATCCCTGTGATCGGGGCCGTCAGATTCCTCAGGTACGTATTCCGGGGAATCGGGAGGTTTGGTCCAGATGTGAACGGCACCGTCATGGCTCCCAGAGGCGAACATGAAAGGATCAACTGCTGCATGGTTCCATGCAATACAAGTCAGGTCACCACTGTGCGCTCGCCCACGGATATGGTGGAGCAAAGTGCCCGATTCTCTGTCCCAGATTAATATATCACCCTCTTGAGAGTTTGCAGAAGACTATCAGTTCATCGGATTGGGCAACGGGGAAACGATTACTGACTCTTCCCCGCACAAAGTATAAGCTCATGATCTTGTCCACCGAAATAACTAGGTCCAGTGAAATGAACGGGGCACTTCGGCATATAGGTGTGACTATTTGATTATAGCGTTGCGTCAGAAAGGAGAAACGAACTGCAACTTACCGTAATGCCAACCTTGAGGATTCTCGACCATTCTCTCTGTCCTTCAAAATCTCTAATTTCCACAGTTGAGGAGGCGCCATGTCCTCGTAACTGATCAACGCGACCAACTCGTGTTTGTGTGCCTCAACAAGTGTGATATCACGAACATCATCTAATACGGGTACTTGGCTATCATTGGTCCATATCAAAGGCGATATGGGCTGATGGTGTGGAAGACACACCATTCTATTTGTTTATTCTCGATGTTTAACACTGGACAGAACGTTCATCTCGATGGATAGAAGTAATCCTAATTACTCACCAATCAAACGTTTCTCTTGGCGAGATTTGCTCGGGCGCAGTCCGCTGGGTGAGCGTAGAAGAGGGCCGATGGCAAGAACTCGTTTGTCATCTGGTGTAATTGCGACGTCGAGAATCTTAATTGCACTCAGGCTGAGGACGTTCAATTCCTAGAAACCGACGTGAACCTCTGCCAGAAAGTCACTAATGCGAGCCTGAAAACCTTGCCAGAAATATCCTACTCTATTACGTGAGCCAAACACAGAGAGATGCTGAATTGGATTACTCGCCAGTTGACAGATCTTGCTACCTTCAACGGACAAGAATTCTATTCGAAGTGAATCGTTGGCTCATGAGATGGACTGAAGAGAACCTACTATGATCAGAATGACACCAGGTAATCGATCCAACATGTTCTTCACGTTCAATGGTACCCTTGCAGATACCATCCTGGAAAACGCTGGATTAAATTACAATGAAGGATTTCAATTTGGGCTCACGTCAGGAGTCCAAACCTTCATCCCCTTCAACATCTTCGTCAAGAGGTAACGACCATCGGGAGACCTGACTGGAGTGGTCAGGCTCACTCATAATAATACTGTAGGCTTACCAAGCAACTTGACTGACAAAACCCTTGGTATGGTGCCCGAGAATGCGATGTGAGACGAAGGGGTCCTAAGTAAACCGTCACAAAGAGAGGTAATCTTATAAATGGAAACACTTACTCTGACTTTGAAAATTATAGAAGTGCGATCCCAACTGCCAAAGTATTCAATTTAAGTGTAAGCGATTTTACAGAAACGCTAACCTCGAAGTTGCTAGATACTTTCCATCGGGAGAGAACTCCATGTGCTTCACTAGGGCGGTGTGTGCTGCTAAATCCTCAACGGCCTCCAGTACCTTCAGTTTCGGAATCAGACTACTCAGTCGTGATTTCGCAATCGCTCCTTTAGTTGTGACAGATGCTTTCTTCTTCAGAGTATCAGTTAAATTTGACGAAGATCCAGTCCTTCTTCTAGGTGGTTCTCCGGGCGTTCCAACAGTTGGCACAGGGCTCTGTTCCCCTGCCGCTTGAATCCGAACGGCACGGATAGCATTCATCCAACGCTGTTTTCCGGCACTCATTGTGCCATCCCCAGTAGGGAAGAGCGTAGCATTCGTACCAGGAAGAGTATCATAGATAGGTGATCTTTTCTCCTGGGAGGCGATGGATGGAGAGCGAGGGCTATTGATGAAAGACCCAAAATTCGTGCGAAGGGACAGGGATCCTGGTGCCTTGTCGCGAAACTTTCGACCGGCACTGTTTGGAGTACCAGCTAGGTTTTCTTTGGGCTGGCCGTTCGAAGCCTGAGGAACACAGTCATTCGTGGTGGGGAGGACCGACTCAGAATCATACTGTCTGTTTGAAGTACATCTACTTGAAGAGAAGAATATACGAAACCGAGCTTGAGTGGCATCCAGAATCCGAATGGTTGCCGAGTTCGCCAAGAGTAAGCCTGATCCGATTTTCTCGATCCCGTGGCGAGGAATGTCAAAGACACGGTTTTGAAACATGGTCTCGGTTATTTCCGTTAAAACGTCATCCAGCCACTTCTTTCCCCGGTAACGCATAAAGATCCAGCGCTCTGTGGCAAACCATGCAGAGACAGCGCACAGGCCAAAGGAGGTAAGAGCGGTCAACACAGTAGTGATCGTTGACGTTACCCCAGCCTGAGTAATCATGGAAGTATTGAGCTCAGTACCCGAAGACAGAAGTATGCACTAACCTGTCCAGAAGCATATGTGAAGAAACAAAGTCCCACGGAAAAGCACGCAACCGACATGACGAGGAATACCAGCGGCGACCGTTTGATCCAGATGAGAACCCACCACGGCACGCGGTCGCCAGGCGATCGACTGTGCAATTGATAACTAATTCCGAGCTTGTTATATACGTAAGTGAAACAGCTTACTACATTGCTTGTTTCCACGTTAATCCCAAGAGACTGTTCACAGCAGCCGCAGTGCTGAAAACCAGGGAAGCGAACCAAAAACAATTGACTGAAATAGCGAGGCTATCGTTTCCAAGTTGGTAAGAAAACTGCATAGTTGTAGCCGTCACCGCAGAAAAGAAAGTTGCGACGGTTGAAAGGTTGAGCAAGTTGGTTGCGCCGTGCTTCTGAGCAAATCGAATGATCGGAACACCTGGAGAACCAATGAGCGCCAGTGAAGAAGTTCGAGAAGTTACACTGACCGACTTCAATGAATATAGACAAAGTGGAGGTGATTCCATCGATATGCTCTCCCATTTCGATCGATAAGTCATGAAGATAACGTTGAACGGCTGGATTTCGAAGCTGGCCTGTGATCCGAAAAGTAAGCGTTTAATTAAGTCGAAATAGTCGGGAATGCTTATCACCTGAGTATTCCCTGAGGCAGGAAGCCCAGTACTTTCGAGATTGAGAGGAGATCAAAGTGTCGCAGGTTGCATGAACATACCTGAAGATCGCGTTCGAAAGATAGAATAGATGTGTTAACGGCTTCATCGGTGAATTCAGGAAATTCATTGAGACAGTTAAGGAAAGTTCCTATGTCTTTGGCGAAATATTCCATCTGCTCTGGGAAGTCTTCAACATCGATATCTTCGTGAACCAGTGGGCGGACGATATGCGAAGGCGTTTTGGCCCTCCATTTCCGACCGCTTCTTCTGCCCGTGGCTGGACAATCGACAAGTGATTCTCTCGGGGCTCGGGAGATCTTCCGGGGAAATAAAGCTGCAGCATTTTCACGGTAGAGGAACAAAATTTGGGCAAGTCGTTGTCTGAGGTGAAATGCCGAAGAGAGGATAGCGACAGAGCTACCCAACTGACGTGCTGCATTTGCAAAGTTACGCAACTGACCCCTTAGTCAGTAGTTAATCACGAGCGACGAAAGTACGCGTTACTTCTCTATCAAAATCGCTCATTCTCCTGGATGAACAGCCGGTAGTTAATACCTCAATAAGAACAGATGTATTGAGATACTCACCGAGAGAATTTATTGAAGGCATCTGCGCCTGCATTCTGTAAGTGATCATCCACCGATGCTGGCAAGATTTGAAGTCAGTCAGTGTTTCTGAACCAACTGGGCATCCTTTCACGTACGAGCATCGCGGTCAACTTCGGGGTTAGGCAGTGATTGCTTGCCTTTTCAGGATCAACCTCTTGACAGGTCAAATTAGTCTGCACTCACGTTTAACTTCATCGCTCTGCAGTAACAATTCGACCAAATTGAGAATAGTCTCCCGACGACTTCCATTGGGAATGCTCTGCTTAGACTTGCGGTTGCGATTTTCAGATGAGACTTCAGGAAAGGCATCAGTGAAATCGGGAAGCATGCTGCCACTCGCTGGCATTCCAGACACTAGGGAGCTAAATAATTTCTGGTGGTGTGCTCCCCGAGGGTTAGAAAGTTGAATGGCCTTGGAATGAACGAGTTAAATACATAGGAGGCATGAAGGTCATGAATGAGCCGTGATGGAAAACGTTAATTTGAGGCCAGCAACATGCACGTAGCCTATGGTAGTTAGCAACTCGGATTGTAGCACGTGGCGCGTGACAGTTCATGGAATGCAGATGAGCTATAGGGAGGGAGCTTTAGTGGAATATCATAAGTAGGACTCTACTTCCAATACTCATTGAGGCATTATTTGAGGTGCCGGAATACTTATCTACTGGTACGCGTCAATCTCCTTCATTCTGCCGCGGTGTCTATTAGGTATGACACACTTCGTATAGCCCACTAGCTGCTTTAGGGTCCCTGTAAGACTATCACGAAAATTGATTTGGTGGAGATAACCACCACTACGAAAAGGTACGATGGGATAATACGTCTTTCGGCTTAAGTTCATACTCATCCTAGCTTCAGGGACCGCATATGGCTACTCTTATCCGCTCCATGGCGACTCCTTCAGTCACGACGCAGTCAAGAGCTCTGTCATCTGGAGTACCAGCCCCATTCACCCAAGTAGAGCTGGATCAAATCCAGATGAACGGCTCCTGCCCGAGCCAAACTGAAGAGTCTGACACACCTGGAGATGCTGCCCAAAGTAGCTTGGAACAATTTGAAGGAAATAGTTTCCAGGGGTCATCGACTGTTCTTGTGAGTAGTTTGCCGCAAACTGGCTGAAATTTGTCACAAAATCCTTCAAAACAGGGCGATCTCCTTCCTTCCATCTCATGTGTTCAGAAGTCTTGCATCTTGACTCTGAACGATCTCCTGTCAGGGCCTACACACTGGAACCCAATTGTCCCAAACCGCCGACATTCCATGCCAATCAGCCCGCAGTCGTTCCCATCACAGCAACCACAATTTGATTCCTCTTCTTCAGCTCTCCAAATCCTTGTACTCAACCTACGACAACAACAGGCTCGGGGTGACATGACCCAAACGTTAGATTCGTCCTCCGAGTCAGAACTCTTCCTAGAACTGCGCCTTCGTGTTGATTCTCTTACCATGGAATTACCAGCAAGAGACGCTGCGCTTGCTCAAGCCCTCGTTTCCCTTCTCATCCATTTCAATCGCCTATCAAACATTTATGCAGCTTCATACCATTCAGTCGGATGGTCCTCAAATCAGGGTATCACTCATGACCCTGAATTCTTCTCTCCAGTTGATTTATTTGATACGTTGAAACAGCAACTAAGCGACTTGCAAGTGGAACGTCTGACTTCACAAACCGAACTCCTTCCGAAAGGAGCCTCCCCCTCCCTTGTAGTTGAAAGCGCTCTCTTATGGACGAGGATTGACGAAGAACTTGAAACAGTAGTGACATTATGCAAGGAGCACACTGAAAGTCTTCCATGTTTTCGAGTCGATCATCTTCCCCCTCAGTATGACGAAGCTGAATTTGTTGCGAACAAAAATCCCCCTGGTTATGAACCGAACTCTAGAACCTCATTGGATGAGAAAGCCATACCAGCCCAGCAGGCACAGTTTAATACGGACGAGAAAATGCGTATGGACCTCGATGCCGTGACTAGGGCAATCGACCGCTTGTATATGGTCGCCCCTCAGCTGCACAATCAGCGAGTTGAACTCAAATCCTCCAAAGTTGCGGAGCTCGAGAAGGCAAGGAAGGAGGGAGGGATATCTAGGACCAATCACCCCGCTACCAAAAATGGTAAGCGGAAAGAGCATGATACACAAGAGTTAGAGGATATCCTTGACCTCTTGGGCAAGGTCTCTGATAGATCTCTTCGAGATCAAGTCGTGATTATAGAAGAGGGGATGCAGGGTCGATTAGAGAAGGCTCGGCAAAGGGGTCTCGAGAAAGTGAGTTGTTCTTACGGATGTATTCGAATTGAATCTGAGCTCAGGAATCTAGAGGGACATTTCTGTTGAAAAGCCAGTGCGGTACTCTACGTCTTGTCGGATACACAACCAAGATGCAATGCCGCATTCGCTCACCAAAGATCCCAATGCGCTGCTTACATTGTCAGAGTTCATTCGGGAAACCGTACCTCCTGAAATGGTAAAATCTGATCCACGAGCTCTCCTCAGTCTTCATGAGTTCGTGGAAGAGTCCCTGCCCCACTGCCCCCACTACCAGGCCATTGGAAAGCCTCAATCATATACCTCTAAATTGAAAAAGAAAAGCCGCAGCAGGAGCTTATCTGCACCTCCTCTGTCATGGTTACGTCCCCCATCCAAAGGCAGCAACTCGCGACCAAAATCCAGAGGTCAGGACACCAGTAAGCTTAATCCAAGGTCAGCTTGGTTCCATTTCTGACAAGGTGCTGCATTTAGCTGTTTTTGACGTATCATATGTCGCCGAAAACTACGAGAATCTCCATCATATCCTAGTTTACTTCACGGCATCTGGATGCACATCCGGAGTCGACATTGAGGCTGAAGTATTTGCGCCTCCGTCACCCCATGGACCAGAATTAGGTTGCGAGTTTCTACAGCTCAGAAGTGGTGCTTCATCTTCACGGCAATTGCTATTGCCTGGTTATGCTACCATCGGCAAAAAAGACGTCAAAGTCCAAGGAAGTCACTTTGAGGTCAAACTACATACAGTACCCTTCATTTCTGAATCATCATCCTCCTATTTACCGTCACTACGAACGCTCCATCATGATCTGTCCGATAGCAACAAAGCGCTCCTTGATGCGTCGCAATTGACAAGTTCGAACCCTACATCTTTCATTTGCACATCTTGTTCATTGCCACTTATACATTCCACAAAAATTGACGATTATCGCGATCTGCCTTCTGAGCACTGGGAAGAGCTTGTGGAGGCATGGATGTGCCACTCTGATCAGAAATTGCACGACCACGTGGTTCAGCATGGGAGACACGGGTTTTGGCCGAAGGATGGGCAAGCTCTCGTTGGCGGTAGCTACATCCTTTTCCGGGAATCAGCGATCAATCAGAATAACCTACACGCGTCACGTCAGAACCAGGTGAGTACTAGTCTTCTTCTACATCTTTCTTTATTCCTCTTCCCTATCTCGCGCTAGGCGCTGTTCAGTGTGTTTCGGACGCAGAAGAAGACCGGCATTGGATTCTCTACCAATGACCCGCTCTACATGCCCGCTGCCTCGTGGGTTACTGATTTCATGGGTTACCGTAGTCATCAGCTAGCAACAGGCGCGGCGAGTGTGAAGAACTGGTGTACTCGGTTGATACTAAACGTCCAAGATGAAACGTTACAGGGTACCCATGAGGTATCCTGTAGGTCGTTCACAAAACAACTCTCACGCTACAGAGGTTCATGTAGTGGGAGCTACATTTGACCGAACATTTCCTCTCTTTATTTGATTATTGCCAAGGATACTGATCCCAAGTATCGGAAGGATATCCCCCACTGGACCTTGCTACGCTGCTTGTGTGGGAACGTTGTTGGGCGTTGCCAGAGACATGTCGATGACGGTAATTCCAGTTCAATGATATACCGAATGCTCAAGTACGCGATACGCCCTGTCAGCCTAACGTCTGAGTACGTAATCGTTATCTCTTTCGCTACTCATTATTAAATACTCTTCCATTTCACCGGGTGTCTCATTTTGGATATTGGTGGTCATCAACTGATTGTGGTTCATTAACTTCCCGGCCCTAACCTGACCCATTGATCACCGTTCGACCCGCCAACCCAAATGAAACATTGAATTATCCTCCCAACTTTCTCATCTCTCAATTCAAATAAGACCCTTGAATATCCCGTTAACTGCGTTCATTGTGGGCGACATGATGGAGTACGTGTCTGCGCATGCTACTTATCGGTTCATTATACGTGATGAAGAAGAGGAACGTGGACGAATTCTCGTAAGTACCATTCATTGGTGTGTAGACTTATCGAAATCTGTGAACCCTATTTCGCAAGATCTGGCTATTCAGACCGAGCATGCGGATATCATACTCTACTACCACCAACCGTGTCATTCCGGAAATGAGGTCCATCTTAGCTGCGAAGGTATTGTTCAAATTACTTGCGCCAGGAGACGCATCTACCGATCTCAGAACGTACGTCCAAAACAGCGGTTTTGCTGATTCAGCTAATACATGGTGTTCTGTAGCATACTTGCTAAATACCCTGGGTTCCCTCAAGCCGAATATCTTTCGTATCCAATGGAGATCTGCCAGCGTCTTGCTGTCATTCTGAAGGAGACAAACAGTGCTTATCCTGACTACATGCGTCGCATGGCTGATCTGGACGTGGGTTGGTTGCATAGATTGTAAAATTCAGGTACAAAATTCTTATCTCCCGTTCATTGCTACGTATCACAGAATCCTAGTTTCCATTCATTGGATAAGTACTGTTTTACTGAGTAACGCAGTGGTTGGAAGATCATTGAGTGAACTACCAGTTTACGAACTACTAGTTGGCGATGGTCGCCACAGCTGTCCGCTGGTGGAGAAATCACTATTCCAGTTGAGTCGCGAGACTAGTGAGACCACTGTATTCGGTGAAAAGATGATAATTTTCGGAGAATGGAACCATAAAAACCAAGAATAGCGAATTTGGTGTGATATATCACAGTTGGGAAACACCCGGGTGGGAATACCGTTTTACCTGCCATTATACCAACCAAAAGTCCGAACCCTGGAACGGTGATGGGTGGCACCTGTCACGGTTTAACCTAACAAGTGGGTCAGATTCAATGGAAGAGATACATAGGCCTACAAACCGAATTCACATCGGCATTGAATGTGCATTCTCGTGTACCATAGGACCCGGTACAGACAATGCAACTGGCTTTCCGTGCCTGAGATATACTGGCCTCTCCGATATACTGGCCTCTCCTTGACCTCAAACCGACTCCGGGAATGTTTATATTGACCCCTTCCGAACCATTAAAAGGGGATCCTACTACAGGGTCTTGCTGCTGCCTCCGCGTAACCAAGTTATGAAATGGTAATAGTTAGATAATCCTCGTGAATCGTGAGAGACTCCTCGAACAGTCTGCAGGCCTGCAGGCCACGAATTAGAGAAAGCCGCTGTCCATGAATCTTACCACCTTGACCTTTCGTTTTATGAAAAGGCCTCTTTATGTTTCTTGAAGGAGTCGCTCTCGGGTCGAAGGAGATATTACTAAGCCAGGTGCAGGAGAAGGTCGAGCCTGCAGCACTAGACCTAAAGGTAGACTCACCCGATCACAGCGATGTCAATAAACTATACCATCTCAGAACACCACTGGATGATATTATGTGCGGTGCAGCGGGAAGAGGCCTGTATTGACGAATCACATCTGAACGCGGAAGTGAGTGTATCGTCGTTTACACAAACTTGGAATTGCTGACGAAGTTCTATGGTTGGCGACGGCTCAACGTTGGCGGTCATAAAACTTGCAGGGGTCTTGAGGACTACGGAGAGCCTCGGACATAGGATCCTACGCCACCCTGGAGATTTGAGAAAACATACTACTCAAGACATTATATCTCCTGGGCAGGTCACTACCATGGAGGCGACTAATCCTGTGATCGGACCAAGAGAATAATATATAATTTTTCCCTTGTCGATAACAATGGCTCTTTCATTTTTAATTGTCCTGAATGCCGTTCTTTAAAAATAAAAGGTATCAATTCGTTATTCGTTCTACGATAGGAGCTGACATAATTTTATTGAATCATTCGCAATTTGTGATAACAAAACGTGATGAAAGTTGCTATTTTTGATGTCAACGATTCAACTTACCGACACAGTGAAAATAGCAGCTGGATGTAATCAGAAGTGCATATAAACTACACTGAACGGCAGGATATCCAATGAGGTGACAGTTCATCTAATAAGCCAAGGACGAGGGAACATTCATTCAAAACGAGTGTATTATAATTTCCATCAAAAACTGTACTATGCCATTTTAGACCAATATCTACCTACATCGAGGTAAAAGGGAAGCAAGGAAAACTTAGTTTTGTGGAGACAGAACGAGTGTTATGTTCACCAAGAGGCAAATGCGAGGGAGAGGAAATGCGGAAGTCGATGATTGATGGGAAATGAGCCTTTGAGGGAAGGGCGGGGTCAATTTGATCTGGCTCAACCATCTTATCGACAAGAGTGGATGAGAAGACAAAGGGAAGAGAGGGAAGAGAGAAGGAAGGAGAGAACATTAGTTCACCCCAACAATGCCACACACGCAAAAGAAGAAAAGAGGTAAACTTCGCTCGAAAGTCAAAGCATTCTATTTGATGCTTTCACAGTAAAAATGGGATTTGATGGACATCCGAATATGCAAGGATACGTTGGGGAATGCGTTGGGGAATGCGTTGGGGAATGAACGGAAGAGCGTGTCGGGTAGATCACAAGTGTACAATTTCAGCAACATGAAGTTTGAAAGAGTAGACATGCATTGCATGCGCGATGTACGAAGGAGTAAAGCAGAGTGACCATGAGTGGGAATAGTGATGATGGGCATTACGAAGAGATCGTCTTGATAATGTTACAATTATCACTCGTCAATTTGCAAACGCGGATTATGTGTTCTTGGTGAAGGGCAATGAACCCACAGCCGCCCCACGACATCCGCTGATATGATCTTTGCTAACCTTGGGTGCCAGCCGAGACAGAAAAATAGGTCGACCATCTTTTTGTGACACAAGACAAGGGCCAGATGTCGAAGCAGGGCCAGAGGTCTATTGAGACAAAACCTGCCCAACACAGCAAAAGATGTTAGAGCCAGCCAAATAAATTTTTCCATAGTAAAGCCCGACACTCACCACCACTCGAACAAGAAAGGCCGTGGTGAAGCACAAAAGGGAGCGGGGCGAAAGGGTCAACATGAAGGAAGCAAAAAAGAATAACAGAAAACCGTAGTTATACACTAGACTCCTCAATCAAAAACCAATGCGTCCGTATGGACCCGTTAAAAGAAAGGAGAAACAACGGATGCCACGTTAACAAAGAACACACAAAGTAAAAACACAATTAGATAACTTATTGTACTAAACAATATATGGTATGAGGTAGTGGTGGGAGGTGTGAGAGGAGAGAAAACAAACAAAGACCCAGCCAGTTGTTGGGTGTTGTTGAGAATAGTGGGAGAACTGTTGGCACAATTGCACGATAAAGGAAAACTTGTATAGAAGAGAAAAATGCTTGAAATATGGATAAAAGGGAACATCCAAGGACAATTATCAATCAACGAAGCGATGTTAGACCTAACCAGTCCAAGAAATAGGGTGGTCGAACCCATTGCCAATGGTGAGAGGCAAGCACAGCCGATGAGCGCCGTACTCAGCCAATTCAATCTCCACATGCAAAGAAGCGCATATACAGGTAGATCGTGGGGCAACTGGAACAGAATCACTGGCGAACGATGACGATCAACCAGTAGGAGAGCGAGAAGGGAAATATTGGCCTGAAGGGGCGTTTCCACGACCAGTGGGAGAGGTGGATGTTGTTATACAGCGGTAATTGGAGACTTGATAATAACACACATATTGATCTTGAATCCTTGGGATCTTGAAAAAGAAGCACAAACATTAAGCCCATCAAAAGGAGATGTAGTGGATGGGGCATAAGGTAAGAAGTGGCTGTAGAGGTGGGGGCAACAGGGTATTGACGACGAAACAGGTGAGATCTGGTCCCTGAGAAAAGTGCGCGGGTGTCCTGAATAAAAGCAACCATTGACCGTAATTATTACCAAAAAAATATGCATAGGCCCGAGAATCGGAAAGCAGCGAGAGTCTGGATTCAATCCAGGATGGTGTTAAGGAGGAGTGGGAAGGCGTGAACGTTGATGAAACAAACACAATCGTCTGCCGTCTGGAGATCGTATATAGCCACAGTTGGCTTGTTAGCATGCCATACGAAGATCGCCGGAAAGTGTAGGTAGTTTGAAGATAAAGCGTGTCGCTTCTTGACCCAAGAAAAGCCCAAACTCTAGGAACCCAAAGAAACCCAGAGAAACCCAGAGAAACAGACAAGAACACTAGAGGTGAATAATGATAGTCAAAGCGAGATGAGATGAAGGCAGCCGGCTATGATACAATTGCTTATTCTTGATTTGGATATTGCGATGTAGAGATAGTGCATGATGAAATGGTTCGTTTGGGTCTGGGCAATTTTTGAGAAGATAAAGTTGGCGGGGTCGGACCAAAGAGCGAACGATAGAACGACGAGGACGATGATGTTGACACGAACCTAGATAAAGCCCCAAAAACTAGAGAAAAATAAGAGGGATTGGTCTGGTTACTGTGACGTGTATACACACCTCAATGCTTTCAAAGGATCAAGGTCTAAAAAAAGGAGGGGACTTCAAGCGAAGAGAGGGGCCGGCAGATCGTCAGGACTGGGCGAGTTCTGGAACGAAGAACTGGCGAAATAACCAGCAACTTCTTTTTGGGCCTCGAACTCAAAATACTTCTCGCGAGAGGCAGGAGAGAGTGACCTGACGTCCACGCGCAGTGGAGGAGGAGTAGAGGTGACCAAAGCGCGAGAGGAGCCACTGTGGACAAAGTCGAGGAGAGCACGGAAATCCTCCTGGCCAGAAGCAGCTTCATCATCCGAAGACATAGCAAAGATGTTATCGCTGGGAGTCCTCTTGTGATTCCTAGGCTTGCGCCTAGAAGTTTTGGGAATGAACCCGCTGAACGATCCACTCATGTCGGAACGAGGACGAGTCGGAGTAGTGGGGGGAGCGAAAGGAGCCTCATCATTACTATCATCGCAGATATGGTCCCAGCTAAGTGAAACATCGGGAGCTGAGCGAGAAATGGGGTGGGAAATTGTCGAGCGGTGAGTGGCAGGGACAGAAACAGGCTTCGAGGGCGTCTGGAGGCTCAAGGCAGGCGTAGGCCGGCGCAAATATTGTTTTCCTGAGGGCCGAGGAATTGATGGCTTGAATGTGGTAGAAGGAGAAAAGTCAAGGAAAGGATCCTCTGTCTGTGAGGACTCGGAGGGCGGGGAGAAAATTTGGCGGTTCTTGCGATGGGGCGGGGGCGTATCGCTGAGTCCGATGAGTCCAAGACGACTTACAGCTCTGATATCAAACACACCTCAACTTTGCCTTGTTAGGATGCACAGCAGTCTTCTTATCAGTGATTTCCACAGAATTGAGCAATGCAGGAGGAACAGACTGCTGTTGCCGCGGCCGAGGACTCTTTTGCTGTTGTTGTTGGCGCTGGGGTGTGAGCTTTGGTTTGGAAAGAGAGAGCAGCCCTGGGGTGTGTGTAGGCCGTACAATGAGCGTCGGGGGTGCTGATGGATGCCTGCGGTGGTTTACAGTCATATTATGCTGGTAGAGAGACGGCTGGTGGTGGAAAGGTGGCTGTTTGTGGACGAGCATCATGGCGGGCGAGGACTGACGGAAAAGAATAAGAAACGTGGGAAAGGAGACCTGGCCTGAGTCCATTATTATCCAGGCCTCCTTGTTGTCGTCTGCTTGGCCCGGTGGCGCTGCTCGGTCCCGTGATCATCGAGATCCCAAATGCTGGGATTCCCACAGCCACGATGCCACTCCGTCTGCTAGGTCTAGTCGCAGCCCACGCATAGGCGACCTCTTTTACCGTGCCCACAACATTTCTTGTCTTTCCTCTGCTTCATATCTCCGATACAATCGTTATGAACAATAAATGCCTTTGCCACGTTGATTCCTCAAGGTTGACCTCTACAGAACTGCCAGCCCTTCTAATCGCGGTGCAAAGCAAAATTGTGTCTCGCCTTCCCGAGGTTCTCGAACCTTCCAGAGGCATCTTGACCGGCTCTGCCATAACCTCCGCCTACAAGCCAGTCCTATGATTAGTACAAACTTTGACATGTCATATTCCGCCTGCAGAGAGAGATAAGGGCTGCTATAACACATCATTGTTGCCGTGATCTATCGAAGCCGCTTCTAGTTCACAACAGGGAAAAACTGTTCAAAAGTGCAGCCATCACTAAACATCTGTACATTTTCTCCATCAAAAAGGCAATGACCATCACCTTCTTGGGTAGTCTTCTGATCAATGTCCCCTGTCACATGTCCAAAAGAAGAGATCTCAAGGTATAGACCCCGAACACTGCTAATGTCCATACCATCTATGGCAATATTATCAAGGATCCGTCATGGCATCATCGCACATCCTATCTGTGCAATGATAATGTTCCTGGAATAGCACAATGCGCATTGTTTTACATGACAAGTTCATTCAGTTTATCAAGCCATCTTTCTTTCCGAAACCTCAACAAAGGATCCTAATCGTCCACACTGTTCATAATTAGAAACTACAAAAATAAACGCAGACGTCTCCTCGAGATGTCAGATTTTTCTCTCGGTCTCGTCTTTCTGTCAGATCCTACTCACACACAAGGACCCATGATATGATCTTCCAAATCACAATAGCTTCTTCGAGGCTTCTAGGCTCATTTACCATCGATGGATTATGTCAAGGCCGCTTCAGCGGACAAGCATACTCTACGATACTCTACGTAACACTTGAGGATGGTACTGAGCTATCAGATAATGTATCACTCTTCTCGAAGAATCTCTATTGTTCAAAGCCCGTGTGTACCGAAGAAGTGGCTTTTGTTTCATCGGCATCCATGGAGCTGAGACAAATGAGCACGTCAATTGTCGATATCAATGGGCTCGTTACTCGTCTAGATGAGTGTATCTTTGTTATCGGACCCACAAATCATTGCTTTGTCTCCCGTCCCGAGTCCAGGACCAACTGATAAGCAGATCACTCACATCATCATCCTTCAACATAGACGTTATCACATCCGAGATTATCATTATCTCTCTCGGAACTCAGAGGTTCATGATATGGCGTCATACACAATGAAAAAATCTATGACTAAATCGAACCCACTAAGTATGTAGGACATTCTAGAACCGAGCCGAATTACGATCAGACTGACCTTGAACCCGCAAATATCATAGTACACCTGTGTTTCATCAAAGCTCAAATTCATCTGGAAATAGGTTTTCACGCTCACTCCAGCCGTCACTGTGAACTTGATGGTGCTACTTGAAGACGAGCAGTTGAAACATTTCACTGCATTGACATGTTTATAGAACGATGGAAGGTGCCTGGTTGTACCTCATTGTATCTCATAGTTGGGCTGGTGATGGGGCATTTGTTCTCTCATTCCATACAAGAAGTCGCCACTGTAGAACGAGGTCGATCGCCTGTATGTGTACGCCGATATGTGTCAGATTAGTCGACGATCAGGAACAGACTATGGGCTGCAAAGGTTTCAATGTATCAGGTAGATCGGAAGTCCTCAATGTGAAAGGGGGGGGGCTATGTCGGACTCCCACAGTAACTTAACCGTGTTCATTTATATCTATATTCGGTACTGAGCGGTTCAAAGGTTCCCGACTCGGGTAGATGACATGCTGTGTGAGTCCCGGATAACTCGGTATTTCAGCTCAGACATTGTATTTTCGAAACTAATGCGAGTGGGTATATTTATATTCGGCCTAATTGCGAGACCGATTACATCACTTTCTCTAGTAAAATTTCAGCGTTTCACACTAAATAAGTTGAAGAACTGGATCGTATTTTTTCCTCACGGCACATAATTGGCATACTGAAGTGCGGAGGACAACTGGGGGATCACAACTCAAGAGTAGTACCGTGGCAGTAGGGTCGATCGGATGGTAAGAATTCCCAGGACCTCTATTGTCCAGGTATTAGCGGCAGAAGCGATTTAGTTGGGTTGGATGACCGTCAGGCAAAGGAGGATGTGGACATCCAAAATGAGGCTCAGCCATATGGTTTGGGCTGGCCAAGTGTGCTCGACGCCCAATGAGAGCAAGCAAGATGGTGTCGAGAGTATGAAGAGAAAAACATTGCCACCTCATCTGTTTAAGACTAGAAGGATTTTCCAGCTGGAACCGGGTTGTGTTGCAGACCTCCACAGCGGATTCCAGAAAGGAGCTCGTTCTGGAGGCTCCTGGTTCATTTTCCTCACGTAAATGTTAACGACATAATTCCCACGATATGTTTCTATTTAACCGTCAAACATACGTGAGGTGGGTGTTGTCGTGTCGAGGACGATGGTATAGCCAAGAAACACGAAAATACAATATCCTCTTCATGGGACGAGATGAATTTTCGTGTGGTGTTTTTCGAGAACTGTGCGCTGCAGGTGGTATGTCATCATTCCCTTCGCAATATCTTATTTCTTACTGAATAGGTACATATCTTTCTTGCAGATATTTGGAATAACATTACCATTGCCACGCATCCTGATGAAAATGTCGGAAGACGTGGTTCTGTACTTTCCGTGTGTATGTTGTTACTCCAGTGACTTGGGCTTTCGTTAAGACAGTGCTGTAGCCCCTCTAAAAATATTAGGTTCCTCTCTGGGCATACCGGTGCACACGATACCTTCTGAGAAGAAAGATTTCAGATACTGGAGTGTGGGTGATCTTGAGAAACTTCGCTCTGCTGCTGCTGACCAAAGGGTATAGTTGCCTTCACCCTTTACCCTTGCTCTGGATACCCCTCCACCTTCAAACCATGTGCTTGTTACCGCATCTTTCGGTCGCATTCTTCCTCTAGCAATGCTCTCTCAGTTTCCGAAGGCGCAACGACTCAACGTACACCCAAGTCTCCTCCCTGCTTATCGTGGGCCTGCTCCCATTCAGCATGCACTTATGAGAGGTGAGAAGGAAATCGGAGTATGTGTAATTGGTATGCTTCCCGTCAGAAAGAAGGGTAACAACGGAGGTATTGACGCTGGTGATGTTTGGGAGTATACGAGACGTGTATGTTGATTCGCAGCTGGGTGCCCCAGCACTCAGAGAGCTGACCAGATGCCAGGACGTCACGGGAAATGAGGACTTTATACTGCTGCGTGAAATCCTAGCCAAGGATGGCGGAAAACTACTCGTGAACGTACTGAGGGACATGGCTCAAGGAACTGTTGGTATTTTTCCCAAGCTGCAGGTGCATGACGTGGGGAGTTGACGTTCGCAGGCAAAGGCAATACCTCAACCTGGAAAAATTGACGAGCCTCATGCACCAATGATAACTCAAGCCGATTGGACTATTGACTTTTCGCAGCTTACAGCTGAAGAAATTGTATGGCGACATCGGGCGATATCCCATCAGGTATGAACTCTGATGTCCGGATAATTTTATTATTTGATTCATTTTTGCCAGCGGAATCTAACCGTCTCAATACCAACCAATCCAATCAAAACAGTTCAGATGGTAACTCTTACTGCTTCAACCGATCCAAGTCTCAGCCAGCGGCTTCCCGCAACTCCTGGAACCGCTTGCCTGCATCAGACTCATGGGCTCCTCATTCGATGTAGAGACGGCACTGTAGTTGAGGTCACAAAGCTGAAACAAGAGGGCAAGAGAGAGACAGGTGCGAAAGATTGGTGGAACGGTATGAAAGGAATGGGACTCGTGATAGATTCTGTAATTATGTTTGGGACGTAGATGTGGTTCAGATCAGAGGTATTGATTAGGAGGAGATTTGATGACAAAATTGAACCCGGACACGTTTTCTCACATATTCACATTCTACTGTCTGTGTGTGAGGAGGATGGTAGCAGAACCGACCTCCTTTTCTGCAGAGTCGTATTTTGCAACACAACCACCTCCGACGACTCTGGAGAATGACGTCCATCGTGTCCGAGAATGGACTCAGAAGCAGGTTGCCACCGGAAGGAGAGTTGTCCTTGTCACTGTGAGTATTGGGGTCTCCGGTTTTCATCAGGCCCACACAGAGCTTGATACACATTCTTTCCCTACTTCAGAGCGGAGGTACGACCGTACCTTTAGAGCTCAATGTGTGAGCGATTGTATCCAACGCAACCAAACCAACCATTCCTTATCTTGATTCTGTCCACGTCTCAATGACACTAGTGTTCGATTTCTTGACAATTTTAGTGCTGGTACGTGACGATTGCCTCACATCCTGCTTCCCTACAATAAAATTCAATTTGACAGGAACTCGAGGCGCAACCTCCGCTGAATACTTTCTCAAAGCAGGTTACGCTGTCATCTTCATGCACCGGCAATTCAGTCTTCAACCTTTCAGTCGACACTATTCACATTCCACAAACCCCTTTCTTGACTTTCTTGAAATTGAGGCAGACGATGTCAGTTCAGGCTCCTCACCTCAGATTTCCGTCACACCAGAGAAACGCACAGATTTACTAAAAGTGTTGAGGGCGTACAAGGCTGTCCATACCTCGGGTACCTTGCTTACATTGACATTCGTTACGGTCAATGATTACCTATGGCTGTTGAGAGCTGTAAGCCAGGAATTGTCGATACTTGGAAGAAAGGCGTTGTATTACCTCGCTGCAGCCGTCAGTGATTTCTTCCTTCCAAGGCAAAAGATGGTGAATACTCCTTACAATGGATGGAAAAATCATATATTCATCCCCTCTTTGCAAGTTTGTACACAAAATCCAATCGGGCAAAGGAAGCTTGTCCATTGAGATGGACCAGGTACCCAAAATTCTCAAACCTATGGTTGATGAATGGACACCCGATGGTTACATCGTCTCGTTCAAGGTGAATCCAGTGAAATATTCATACTCATGACTCAGAATTTGAGGAGCTCTTCCCTTTCCAGCTAGAAACCGACCAGGACCTTTTGATACCCAAAGCCCAAGCTGCTCTTGAGCGCTATGGTCATCAAGTTGTCATAGGTAACGACCTTCACCGACGAAAGTTCGAAATTGTGTTTGTTTCGCGCAACAACGATTCCAAAACTTCCGAGCAGTTTGTTGAGAACTGGCTGAAAATTAATCCTGCTCTTACCCATCCAGGAATTGAACAGATCAAAGAGATTGAAGAAGACATTGTTGGCGAGTTGGTGAAGAGGCATACTACATGGATCCAGGCTCAGACAGGAGCTCTTCAGGCTTGAATCAGATCGCGACCATACGTACCTCACGGAACAGACTACTGCATACGGTGTGGAGAAAATTTAGTATCCAATAGAACAATAGAACATGTATCAATTCAACCCCGGGGAAATAGACCTTGCTAAGAGTCGACATTATCATCAAGTCAAGACCGAACAGCGCCGACCCTTGCCAAAAACATTTCTTCTCTCAGCTTAGTCAACTCCCTCCATATCTTCTCCTCCCAAGTTGTCCCACCAACGTACAAGCGATTTTCGAAAGGGTCTTCCGCCTCATATTCATTCACTTCATCTACTTTGCCCTGTTCCACTTCTGTCTTTTGTTTAGATCGACGAGGAGGCATTGTTGGTGTGGCATTCGAAGCCGGGGGAAGTTTTTGATCATCCAGAATAATCACAGGTCTTTCTTTTTGTTGTGACGTGTCTGCCACTTCCTTCTCTTTTGTTTCTTCGGTAGCAAACCCACCACTCTCTTCATGCGCCCCTTTTGTCTCATCCTCTTTGACTGTCCGAACCTCAGCCTCTTCTCTGATATCTTCTGCCTGTGCCCCTTCTTCGGCGTCCACAAAAGTATCTGGTTCAGAGAAGGCTGAGGCACCGGAATGCATACTCAGTTCAGGTTCAATTGCCTTCGGAGCTTCTGATGCTTTAGGCGCACTGAGCTCCTCTGTTTCATTTTTGTTTTCGCTCTCATCCATGGCCTTTTTGACACCATCAAGAGGTTGAGACTGAATTACCTGAGTTTGAACATCACTAACCTTCGACGGTGAAATTGGAATGTTCAGTGAGCTGGACTGAGAGTTGTCTCTGACTTCACCAAGAGGCTTTTTAGGTGCTCGTGTAGGCGCTCGTCGGGGAATAGGGGGCGGCATTCCATTTGTTGTACCAAAGGCTGGTGATGAGGCACGTGATGGGGGTTGATTAGTTGCAACAGGAGTTTCAGGACGCGACTCAGGTAGGGGTATATTTGAGGGTGTACTCGATCGGGAAAATGACGTCGAAATTCGTTGGGCCGCTTGCTGTGGAATTCGTGGAGCCTGTGATTGAGTCGAAGTCTGAGGAGGGGTGGAGGGGGACGTAGGAGTCTCAGTGGTTGGAGTGGATACAGCCAGTAGTGATTGAGTTGGTTGATCTCTGCTGGCTGCTGCTTCAGATACGGGAAAAGATGATCTAATTTCAGGAGGAGGTTGAAGCGGCGCTGGCACGGATGCCGAACCGGCGACAGGACTAGCTGAAATGTTTGGGTCTTGTACTGTTGAGGCAAAATCAAATGTTGAGTTGACACGGTTGCGTGTGCGGCCTTCACTGCGTTTAGGAAGGGGTGGAGGAGCTGTGGACGGAGTGGTAAAAGAAGCAAGTGCTGGCGCTTCTGGTGTCGAGATATCGGGACGCTCTTGAGAGCGGTAAGGGCGAGGGGGAGGTAGCTTGTTCTCCACCTCCGAGGCTGGAGTCGCAACTAGCTTCTTGGCCTTTTCACTTGAGCTTTCGCTCCAACTTGCGGCTCTTTCCCCAATAGCACTTGCAAGACCCCACAAACCTCGCTTCCTTGGAGGAACGGGTGGGGCAACGAGTCCATTCGCCGAATTTAGTGAACTAGCGGAAATGAGTGTAGAGGCAACCGCCCGAGAGACAACAGGGGGGGATATGGTTGCAGGAGGTTCCTCTTCCCATATTCGTTCAACAATGCTAGTTCGAATAAAAGCCCACATCGAACACGTGGTCCGAAGGCGAGAGAGGCACCATCCATGCGTACAAAGAGGATAAATTGTACTGCTTGACTGGGGAGGAGATCCGCTTCCGAGAGATGAATTGGATCGGAAAAGTGTATTTTGATGAGGAGGTGGCGCCAATGAGCTTGATGGGCCCACAGACGCAGATGATTTGAGGAGCGGTGGTTGTGGTAGTGAAAATGTTTGGCTTGGTGAAATGCGAAAAACGTAAATTTGAGACGGGTTTGTGATGTTGGATGCGACTTGGTTACTGTGTGTACTAGTTTGAGGTAGTATGGATGGTGGACTAGAGGTATCAAAATACAAGATGGTGGAGTTCTTCTTAAAAATGCTGGTCGACCAAGATCCAGATCCGGAGTAAGAGTGCACTATTCTTTTCAAAGGAGGTCGGGCCGAACTTGTATTCGCCGATATTGCCTGAGGAAAGACGGAGGTACCACAAAGGGCACAAGGGATATATTCGTTATTGGAAGAGCCCGAGGCTCCCCCATGTGATAAATGCGAGGATTCCATGAGCAAGGTTGAGAAAGACATAGGTTCAATAGTTAGTTGGCCACCGTGTATAGCTGCGAGAACGGAACGTCTAGACAACCAGTTCAACGATGGTGCGAGATCCAATCGTATCGTAGGCTCCCTGAGATCGGAAAACAAGGAATCTGGTGTTAGTTGGAATGACTTCCGTCATTGGATCCAAAAAACTCACGAATCCTCAGACGATAGCCGCATCAAGAATGGCAGTGGGAGAAGGGTAGATATCGCAGGAGGATTGGGTGAGTTCAGATGAAGATATCGAAGATGGGCGACGAAGGATAAGAATTCACGGTAGGGAAGATGGAAGCTGAATAGTCGCAGAGCGGACGCCAGTGGCAAACTGTCCCTTCGGTCGATCCATTTCCCTTTCCCCACTAGATACTGGATCTCCGCAGACTTTTTCTCCGCAGACTCTTTCTCCTCCTGCAGAGCTTGCACTTGCTGCTGCATTACACTGACAGCTTCTTCAGCACCTCGCAGAGCTTGCTCGGCATCTTCAGCCTTTCGATGGCTTACAGACTGCGCATAGCGGGCCTCCGCCACCATAGTATTCGCTTGGTTAAACAGAGAAGCACTGAGGTCATCGAGATCCTTCTCTATCGCGGCTCGCGCGCTCTCGGCCTGCCCTCGCTGCGCAGCTTCATCTGTTGCCTTCTCCATGAGTCGGTTGAGCTCAGTAGTGACATGATCCTTCTCTACCAAGAGACCTGTGTTTAAAGCAGCTAAGTGTTGTGTCCGCTGAAACTCTAAGTCGGATATTTTGAGAGAAGATGAGCGTAACTGAGCAGAAGCGACATGTAATTCATCCTCCAAGTCAGAAACACGGTCGTATGACTTGACAAGCTTGCTATTGAGTTGAGCTACTTGAGAAAAGAGATCCTGTATCTGGGTCCTTAATGATTCGATGACCATATCCTGGGCCTCCGGGTCTGCTGCATAGTGTTTGTGACTACCATTGGCTCCATTGAGAACCTCGTGTCCAGCCGGATTCTCATTGGAAAGTTTGGAATTAGAATTTAGACCTGTATGTAGAATATCTGCTGCCATGTGCTGAAATGGTGTGATTAGGAGGAGAATGTGAAGCGTAAAATCGGATTCGTGGATGATTTACCATGACAGCCCATCGGCGGTGCCATATATGGCACCGGATCACCCCGGTTCGGCATCTCCGTTCGCTTATTTCATATAGCCGCAAGGGAGGTCTTCGCCAGCAATCTACTCTCTCAATGTCCAGGAACATCAGGTCAGTCCTAAATTTGATGCAGCGATGATTGTATCAATGTCTACTTCCATTAAATAGAATTGTGTTGTCTGTTCTGTATGCTTTGATAAGAATTAATAATGATTCTCCATTGTCAGGTGGCACATGATTCGATGGAGTCTCTTTCTTCAGGCTTATCATGAACTACCTACCCAAGGAAGGATTTTTTCTGTATTTTGTTTCCTTTTCATTTCTGTTGTCATTCTTTCTGTTTATTTTCTATTTATAGAATTTGAACTTGAATATAGGGTAGAAATATAGTATTATCAAGTTTTTCATGATTTCTACTTGAGTGTTGCTACAATACTTATATTCTTTGATCTAGACCTTATGTAAACTATGGAGAATATTGTTATATAACCACTAGTTATAGTGACTATTGATTAATTGAAGATTTTTATATGAGATACACAAAGAGAACTCAATAGAGTTCCCATTGAATTTGGGCTACTAGCTACCACTTATACTAAATACACTTGATCTGTGCAGCATCTAACCCTTACATATCACTATTTATAGAACATACTAGAATATTCTATGATTATATAACTAGTGTTATTGTTGGATGTAGTTTACACCTTATTATCTGAGATCCAATAGTAAGCTCTCAGAAGTTCAAATTAGCAATTTGTGTTATCTAGATATATGGAATATGGGAGTTGGAACAATCTTTAGCTTCAGCTTGTGCACTATACCTCTACTAGTTGTACTAGTTACATATTTTGGAAGAAGTACTCAGGACATTTTGGCAGACAAGTCTACTGGAAGGTAGAAGGTATGCCTTCACTAACACTAGAAGTTGGAGATAATTTTAATTGATCTTTAGAATAAAGTTTTATAGTGTAACTATTAACTTATATACTAGTATACTATCTAGGGTAGTTATCAAGGAATGAAGACTGTTACTCTGGTTCTAGTGTTAGAATTGAAGACAATGGACTTAGTTTTTATTTTATTTTATTTTATTTTCTCTTAAGTTTTATTGTTGATTATAAGATAAAGAAGACAAAGCATGACATGGTCACAGGTCACATGACAAATTCACATAAGTCACATGCTCATGTGACATGATGGAACAATATAGAAGGTTCTAGGTAGATGACATCATAACAATATATAATACATATGTTGGCCTTAAGGCAAACACATGGCCTTTAAAGTAGGCTAGAAAAGTAGTAGCATGAACCATCATAGTTTAGTATATAAGGTAGATGTTTCTGTATGGAGTTCTCTATCAAGTTCTCTTGTATTACTCAATACAAGAGTGTGTCTTTTACTTAATACTAAGCTTAAGTCATAATATCTAAGTGGTTCTTAGATATCTAAGATGGAGATCTATAGAGTTGTTGAGAGTTCAGCAAGAATATCTGAGGTGGAATGAAGGATGTCATCTATATTGGAAAAGATCAGAGAGAACAGATGAAAAGAGAGGCATTATTGGGTTAGGATAGATATAGCTAGATTGTTATAAGACGAGAGTATGGACAGACTTCAGGTAGGGTTAGGGTTAGGACAGAAATAGGACAGTAGTATTATTATTAG